>Ga0210396_10003744_pt1 | contig 15065 bp, 13 predicted proteins | sample IncBWH17OmetaG_FD_155466 | JGI IMG/M metagenome (GOLD analysis project Ga0210396, IMG submission 155466) | Forest soil microbial communities from Barre Woods Harvard Forest LTER site, Petersham, Massachusetts, United States - Inc-BW-H-17-O ... | reverse complement strand
GCTATTTCATTCTCGACGGAGTACGGGCCGCACTGAGCGCCGAACGCCTCGGACTGTCGCCGTCGGCGCCGGTCGGGCTATGGGGATATTCCGGCGGCGGACTGGCCACCGCGTGGGCCGCTGAACTTTGCGCCGACTACGCGCCCGAACTCGACATCGTCGGCGCCGTACTCGGGTCACCCGTCGGCGACCTCGGCCACACCTTCCGTCGGCTCAACGGCACCTTCCTGTCGGGTCTGCCCGCGATGGTGATCGCGGCGCTGGCCCACATCTACCCCGACCTGGACCGGGTGATCCAGGAGCACGCCAACGACGAGGGGCGCGCCCTGCTGCAGCGATTGGAGGGGATGACCACGGTGGGCGCGGTGCTGCGGATGGCGAAGAAGGACGTCGGCGTCTACCTCGACCGGCCGCTCGAGGAAATCCTGACGATGCCGGAGGTTCGGCACGTCTTCGACAGCATCAAGCTGGGCGCCACGGTCCCCACACCCCCGGTTTTGATCGTGCAGGCCGTACACGACTACCTGATCGACGTCGAGGACATCGACGAGTTGGCCAACACCTACTCGACCGGTGGGGCCGACGTCACCTACCACCGCGATGCATTCAACGAGCACCTGCTGCTGCACCCGCTGTCTGCGCCGATGACGCTGCGCTGGCTGCAAGACCGGTTTGCCGGCCGACCGCTGACCGATCATCTGGTCACGACGAAATGGCCGACGATGTTCAACCCGGCAACCTACGTCGGGATGGCGCGGCTGGCCGTGATCGCGGCCAAGGTGATCACCGGAAAGCCGGTGCGCCGCCGCTCGCTATGACGGCGCGGACGTCGACGCGCCCGCGGACTGCGGATAAACGGCGTCGACGGCCGGATAACCGCCAAGATCGTCGCGCGCGGTTGCAGCGACGGGTACCGCGTAGACCAGCGCGGCGGTGCTCGCGGGTAGCAGCAGCGTGCAAGCGATCTGCCATCCAGTTCGACCGAGGAACACCGGCGGCGCCTCGGTGAAGTAGTACACCGGATGGCCGTGGCTCATCGGTACCGCCGCGAGATCCACTGCGCCATAACGCAGATGCACCAACAGCGCGCCAACGCTGACGGCGGTGCCCGCAGCGATGACCACGCCCGCGCAAAGCCCGGTCACCATCGCCGGCCCGCGGTGCGCGCGCCACTGCCAGGCCAGCACAGCCGCCACGGCGGCGACGACGTTCAGCAGGCCGAGCATCAGGAACGGCGCGACGAAGAAGAGCTCGGATTCATCGCCCAGATAGTCGAGCACCCGGTCACCCTCGTGGGTCAACGCCACCACGCCGTGGATCGGCGGGGCAATCCATGCCCATAGCCCACCGATGGCCGCCCCCACGATCAACAGGCCCGCCGCCATCACGACGATCGCTCGCCAGCGCGAGGTCCGTGGCGGCACGGAGGGCTGCGGACTTACCAGCCCGGTCATCGGCGCTCGTCCAGGTCGGTCGAATCCACCAGCCCGTGCCGCGAGCACTTGGCCCACCAGCCGTCGGGACGGACCTGCACGACCATCCGGCGGCCGCACTCGGCGCAGAACCGGGGCGGCTCAAGGCCGAGCTGGGCCGCCGTCGGAACGGTGCCGCCGGCGGCATCATCCCGGTGTTTGACGCCGGTATAAACGCAGTAGATGCCCGCGCCGACCGGCGCGGGCAGATCGTCACGGACCATGAATGGCGTTCTACAGGCTCGCGTTGAGCGCTTTGATCGGCATCTGCAGGTCGTCGAGCAGCTCGAGATCGGCCTCGGCGGGACGGCCCAGCGTCGTCAGGTAGTTGCCGACGATCACGGCGTTGATACCGCCCAAGATGCCTTGCTTGGCGCCCAGGTCGCCGAGGGTGATCTCGCGCCCACCGGCGAAACGCAGCATGGTGCGCGGCAATGCCAGCCGGAAGGCGGCCACCGCTTTGAGCGCTTCGCTGGCCGGCAACACCTCGAGGTCGCCGAACGGCGTGCCGGGACGCGGGTTGAGGAAGTTCAGCGGCACCTCATCGGGGTCCAGCTCGGCCAGGTTGGCGGCGAATTCGGCGCGCTGCTCGATCGTCTCGCCCATGCCGAGAATGCCGCCGCAGCACACCTCCATGCCGGCCTCGCGCACCATCGACAGCGTCTGCCAGCGCTCTTCCCAGCTGTGGGTCGTCACGACGTTGGGGAAGAACGACCGGGCGGTCTCCAGGTTGTGGTTGTAGCGGTGCACACCCATCGTCGACAGGCGCTCGACCTGCTCGGCGGTCAGCATGCCCAGCGAGCAGGCGATCTGGATGTCGACGGCGTCGCGGATCGCCTCGATGCCCGCGGCCACTTGGGCCAGCAACCGCTCGTCGGGTCCGCGTACCGCGGCGACAATGCAGAACTCGGTGGCACCGGTCTTGGCGGTCTGCTTGGCCGCCTCCACCAGGCTGGGGATGTCGAGCCAGGCGCTGCGCACCGGCGAGGCGAACAGCCCCGACTGCGAGCAGAAGTGACAATCCTCGGGGCAGCCGCCGGTTTTCAGGCTGATGATGCCCTCGACCTCGACCTCGGGGCCGCACCAGGCCATCCGCACCTCGTGGGCCAGGGCCAAGAGTTCCTCGAGCCGCTCGTCGGGCAGCTGCAGGACCTGCAGCACCTGCTCCTGGCTCAGTCCCTGACCGCGCTCGAGCACCTGTTCGCGGGCCACGGTCAGGATGTCGGTGCTGTCGGTGCCGGGGGTTGGCCGAGTCGCCGCCTGAGTCACCAGCTACTCCTTATTTCTTTGAACAAAGTCCGTGTCGTATCGGAACACGCGGGACGAGAACGCCCCGGGCTCATCGCAGCCTGCATTGAACGGTGCCAAGGCTAGGCTAGCGATGTGCACCTGCACAAACGTGATGTGGTTGCAGCGGCCGGCGCGGGGTACGCCAAGGGTGCGAGAGTAAAGCCCCGGGATGTGAACGCAATTGACTGATCCGCACGTCCAATACGTGGCGCACCACTGGATCCTGCTGGCAGGACCGGCGTTCTTGCCCGCCGTGATCGTGGTCGGGGTTGTGTTGTACATCGCCGTCCGCGACCGGCGCCGCGCCGACGACGATGCAGAGCGGAGCGATGCTGAGGAGCGGCGCATGGTCCCGGCCGACGACGATGCAGAGCGCAGCGATGCTGAGGAGCGGCGCATGGTCCCGGCCGACGACCACGACCGAAGCGACGCGGAGAAGCGGCGCCTCACATTGGTCGACGACGAGCGAAGCGACGATAAACGAACCTGACGTCCTCGCCGCGGGATCAATTAAAGTTTGAACTCCCGATGCATCGGTAACCTACTGTGAGGTCAGTTCCATCTCGTCTAGCAAATTCCGGGCACTGTCGCGTTGGGAGAAGATGACGTGGTCCTCACTTTCATAGCCGCCGAACCGCCGGCGCGGGGCGCCGGACTCAACCAGGTAATCGGTCTTTCTATCGCGGCGATGATCATCAGCGCGGTGATGCTGTATGTCGGCTGGGCGCATCGAACGCGCCGCATCACCTGGTTGACGAGCGGCGCGGAATGGCTGGGACAAAAGTTCGACCGCCCATCGTGGGTCGCGCTGCCCGTCTTGGTGTTCACGACCTCGATCATCTGCGCCCTGTTCGGGTTCATCTGGGACGTCAGTTGGCACATCGGCAACGGCCGCGACCCCGGACCGCTGGCTAATCCAGCGCATTACTTCATCATCATCGGCCTGTTCGGCATCTTCGTTGGCGGCATGTTGGCGGTCGTACTGCCGTTCGACAAACCGGGGCCGGCTGCGCTGCGCATCACCCGCAACTGGTACGCGCCGGTGGGCGGGTTGCTGATGGCGGCCTGTGGTCTCTACGCGATGACCGGTTTCCCGCTCGACGACGTCTGGCATCGCATCTTCGGCCAGGATGTGACGCTGTGGGGCCCCACCCATCTGATGATGATCGGCGGCGCCAACTTCTCCCTCTTCGCGGTTCTCATGCTGGAGTACGAGGGCGAGCGATACCTGCAGGCAAGCGCGCCCGCCGATGGCGCATTGGAGCGAAAAGACCGCCCCTTCGTCCGATTCGTGCGCTATCTGTCCTGCGGCGGACTGCTGATCGGCATGTCGGTGTACCAGATCGAATTCGATTTCGGCGTGCCGCAATTCAGGCTGGTGTTCCAGCCGATGCTGATCGCCGCGGCGGCCGCGATCGGCACCATCGTCGCGCGCATCACCCTGGGTAGAGGTGCGGCGATTATCGCCGCGCTGTTCGCTATCGCGCTGCGCGGCGCGGTCGCTTTCCTCGTCGGGCCGATCCTGGGCGCCGCGATCAACTGGTTCCCGCTGTATCTAGGTCCGGCCCTGGTCGTCGAGTTGCTAGCGCTTACCCCACTCTTCCGGCGGCCCATCCTGTTTGGCGCGGTCGCCGGGTTGGGCATCGGCACGGCCGGGCTGTGGCTGGAGTCGCTGTGGATCGGCAAGGTCTACCACTACCCCTGGCCGATCACCCTGTGGCGCGAGGCGCTGCCCACGGCCGTGCCGGTTGCGATACTGGCGGGCATATGCGCGGCGATGTTCGGGATGGTGCTGACCAGCCAGCGTCTGCGGGCAGGGCGTTCGCCATCACCGCGGTGGCGTTGACGGTGCTGGTGATCGGCGGCACCGTGGCGAACGGTCTGCACATCCACGTGCCCAAGCAGGACAGCGCCAGCATCAAACTCAGTGATCTGCCCAGCCAACCCGGACAACGGATGGTGTCGGCCGACGTGCAGATCAACCCGCCTGACCTGGTGGGGCCTCATCCGGACTGGGTGACGATTCTGGCCTGGCAGGGCAAGATGGCCAACCACCGCGGCCTGGTGATCGACCGGCTGCAGAAGGTCGGCCCCGGCCACTATGTGTCCACTGAGCCGATCCCGGTTTGGGGCGACTGGAAGACGCTGCTGCGCGTACACGACGGCAGAACTTTGGCGGCGGTGCCGATCTGGGCACCGGCCGACGACGCGATTCCGGTGCCCGAGATTCCGGTGCTCAGCAATGGCACCCGGCCATTCGCGTTCGAGGTGTCGATTCTGCAGCGCGAACGCGACCCGAACGTCCCGGCGTGGCTATTCACGGCCGGCGGCATCGTGGTGCTGTTCTTCACGCTGAGCGTGATCACCGCGCTGACGTGGGGCGCGGGCCGGATCAACAATTCTGAGAGCGCCCCGAACCAGCCGGGCGAAGAGGCGGTGGAACACTCGCCGCCTCGGGCCGCGTGAGCGTCTTGACGCGAATTCGCAACGCGCTCATCGCCGCTGCGGTCTCGGCGCTGATGATCGGCCTGGTCGGATGCAGCAACACGGCGAACTCCCCTGCGCCGGGCAACCTCACGGTCAACGTCACCATTGCCAACCGGCAGGTGAACCCCTCCAATGCGACGCTGCAGGCCAAGGTGGGCCAGCCGATCACGTTCCACATCACCAGCGACGCCGCCGACGAATTGCACGTCCACTCGGTGCCTGATCACAAATTCGAGATCGCCGCCGCACCGAACCAGACCTTTCAGTTCACCGTCGACGTTCCGGGCAACGTCGATGTCGAGTTGCATCATCTGGACCGCACGATCGCGACAATCCAAGTCCGTCCGTGACCGACCCTGTGGTCCTGGCGCACGGTCTTGGCGGATCGAGCGATCTCCCAGTCCCCTATGCGTATTCGGTGATCGGGGCGGCGTGGGCGTTGACGTTTACCTTCGCCTTGGTCGCGTTCGCCTGGCGCCGGCCGCGATTTGATCCGCTCAAACCGGGCCACCCGTTGCCGCCAGCAGTTACCGCGCTGGTGGATTCGAGGCTGACCCGCGGGGTCGCGGCCACCGCCGCTTTGCTGTTCGCCGTCTGGGTGGTGTTGGCCGGGCTGTGGGGACCACAGACGCAGGCGAATGCCCTTCTTGGTGTGTTCTATGTGCTGCTGTGGGTCGGGCTGGCGGCCGTATCATTGCTTTTCGGACCGGTGTGGCGAGTGATCTCGCCGGTGCGCACGGTGTATGTACTGCTGCAGCGCATTACACCGCGAAGCCTTTCCCGGGCTCGGCTGTCTTATCCCGAAGGCTGGGGGTATCGCCCGGCCGCGGTGGGCCTTTTCGCGTTTGTCTGGATGGAATTGGCCAGCCCCAACCCGGCGTCGCTGCCGTGGGTCAAATCGTGGCTGCTGGGCTATGTCGTGGTGCTGCTGGGCGGGGCTTGGCCATGCGGGCAACGCTGGTTCGCTCGGGTCGACCCATTCGGCGTGTACAGCATGGTGGTTTCGCGGCTCTCGCCGTTTCGGCGTAACCCGGAGACTCGTCGTATCGCGATCGGCAACCCGTTCGATCACCTGCTGTCGCTACCGATTCGCCCGGGCGTGGTTGCACTCTTGGCGGTACTGCTCGGCTCGACTGCGTTTGACAGCTTCTCGTCATCGGTGACCTGGCGCAACTTCGCCGACGGGCTGGCGAAGGCCATTCATGTTGTGCCGGTGGCGGTTTCGTTGTCGGCACTGCGCACCATCGGGTTGCTGGTCTTCGCTGCGGTGGTGGCGACGACCTTTTCGCTGGCCGCCCGTGCCACCGGCGGGATCGACCGAGAGCAGCGTCGCGCATTGCCGGGCCAGATGGCGCACTCGCTGATTCCCATCGTGGTGGGCTACATCTTCGCCCACTACCTGTCCTATCTTGTGGAGCGCGGCCAACAGGCCGTGTTCGCCCTCGCTGATCCGTTCGGCCGGGGATGGAACCTGCTCGGGCTGGCGCATTTGCACGTCGCCTATGTGCTGTCGCTGCACCCCACTGTGCTGGCCGTGATCAAGGTGTCATGCGTGGTCACCGGACACATCGTGGCGGTGATTGCGGCCCATGACAAAGCGCTGCGTCTGCTGCCCACCGGCCATCAACTCACCGGCCAGCTCACCATGATGCTGGTCATGGTCGGCTACACCTTTACCGGCCTGTACTTACTGTTCAGCGCGTAGCGACGATGGCGGCCCGTCGTCGGCGGCCGCGAACTAGACTCAGTCGGTCACCTCTTAGCCGAGGAGTCTTTATGCCGGGTCGTTCGATGCTTCGCGTCTGCGCCGCCGCCGGTGTTGCCATCACAGGTGCCAGCGTGATCACCGCGACGCCGGTGACCGCGCCCATACCCGCCAGCCAAGCCCGCGACGTCGCGCTGACCAGCGGTGACACCGCGGATTCCGCACTCGGGGATGGCACCGCGTTCGTCATCGGCGGTAGCGGCCTCCCGACACCGCCGCCAGCCTACGTGGACGCCGTCGACCAGCTATACCTGGAGCCGCGCGGATTCAGTGGCACTCCGCAGGCGCTGGACACTCCCGAAGGGTTGTATCCGGTCACCGGGGTGCACAGCCTGTCGTACGACACGTCAGCGGCGCAGGGCCAACAGATCCTGGACGCCGCAATCTTGCACCAGATCGCTGGCGGGAATGTGGACGCCGCCAACCCCGTCGTCGTGTTCGGCCTCTCGCAGAGCTCCGGGATCGCCTCGACAACCATGACCGAACTGGCGAACCAGGGTGTGCCCAGTGACGATGTGCACTTCGTGCTCGTTGGCAATATAAGCAACCCTGACGGCGGGGTACTGGAGCGCTTCGACTTACCCGCCGGCACCGACCCGAGCTTCCCTAGCCTTGGCTTCACGTTGACCGGCGCGACGCCCGCCGACCTCTACCCCACCGACATTTACACGCAGGAATATGACGGCTTCGCCGACTTCCCGAAATATCCGCTCAACCTCGTCTCCGACCTCAACGCGGCGCTGGGGATCCTGTACGGTCACGGCGCCTATCTGGGGGACACCCCCGAACAGATCGCTTCGGCCATCCGGTTGCCGACTTCGGCGGCGGACACCTTGACCAACTACTACATAATCCCGGACGACAGCCTGCCACTGTTGGACCCGCTGCGGCTCATCCCAGTAATCGGGCAGCCGCTTTACGACCTGCTAGAACCCGACACGCGCATTCTGGTGAACCTGGGCTACGGGAGCATCACCGACGGCTGGGGTCAGGGAGATGCCGATGTCCCCACCACGTTGGGGCTGTTCCCGACCAACCTCGACGGGGCCGCTGTGTCCACCGCATTGAGCAACGGCCTACAGCAAGGAATCAGCACAGCCATTCAGGATCTGGAAAGCCCCGCCAACTACCAAATAACGCCCCTGGCAGATAACCCGTCGCTGTCGACGCTGTTGACAGGCGCGTTCAACACCGGCTTGACCGACACCCTGCACCCGTCGCTGATGCAGCTGGTCCAAATTTTGAAAGAGGCGCTCGGCGAGGCGGCAAACTACCCGATTTCGGACGCGACGTTGCTGTCGTCGCCGACCGATATTTTCAACGATCTGACCGGCACCGTCGCAGCCGATTATGCGGCGTTGCTGCCGATTGCAGACACCGTCAATGCGGTGCTCACCAGCTTGCCCGCGTACGACGCGAGCATGTTCGTGGACCAGCTGGAGGCCGGCAACCTGATCAACGCGATCGGTGACCCCATCGCCGCCGACGTGGTCATGCTTCCGTTCCTCCTCTTGCTCGGCACCGCCGTACCCATCGCCGAGGCGACCGCAGGAACCTTGGTCAACTTGGCGGACCTGATCCCGTAGCCCGTGCTTCACTGATTCGCATCGTGGTGGGCAGCGACGTCACTCCACGACGTCGTCGTGGAGTTCGGCGAAGAGTTCGGTGTTGCGCGTGTAGTCGACGTGGACGTCGATGATGGTGACTCCGGGTTCGTTCAGCGATTGCTTGAACGCGGCTTCGAACTCGGTCAAGCCGCTGACCCGGATACCTTTGGCGCCGAATGCCGCGGCGTAGTGCACGATGTCATAGTCCCCGAGTTGTACTCCTGAGGTGCGCCCATACTTGAGCTGCTCCTGAAACGCGACCATGTTATAGGTGTTGTCGCGCATGATCACGTGAGTGAAACTGAGCCCTAACCGAGTCGCGGTTTCCAATTCTTGTGCGCTGAAAAGGAATCCACCGTCGCCGGATACCGACACCACCTGTGTGCCGGGACGAACCATCGCGGCGGCCATCGCCCACGGCAACGCGACGCCAAGAGTCTGTTGGCCGTCGGAGAACAGCAACCGCCGAGGTTGGTAGACGCGAAAGTGTCTGGCCATGTAGATGTAGTGCGATCCAATGTCGCAGGCGATGGTGGCGTCGTCGTCGATCAGGTCGCGGATCTTGAGAACGAGCGCCGCCGGGTTGACACCGACATCGGTCTGCGGGCGGTTGTGTGCCTCCGCGTCGATCTTGCGCAGCGCGGCACGTTGTTCCGTGACGCTGGCGCTCACGATGTCGTTCAGCCGCAACCCTGACAGGGGCTGGATCATCGCGGTCAGCGTCGCGGCGATGTCGCCGCGTAGTTCGAGCGTCGGCTGGTAGTGGTTGTCGATGTCGGCCGGAATCTCGTCGATGTGGATCAGCGTCCGGGTCGGATACGAATTCCAAAACCGCGGATCGTATTCGACCGGGTCGAACCCGACCGTCACCAAGACGTCTGCGTGGCTGATCAAAATGTCGCCGGGCTGATTGCGGAACAGCCCCACGCGCCCGACGAAGTGATCCTCGAGTTCTCGCGACACCACACCGGCGGCCTGGAATGTCTCCACTACCGGTAGGTCGGCGACCGCGAGCAACTCACGCAGTGCCGCACACGGCTCCGGATCGCCGGCGCGAACACCGACAAACAGGACCGGGCGCTGTGCTGCCCGAATCATGTTCACGGCGTGTGAAATTCGGTCTGCCGGTGCCGCGCCCAGCGGCGGCACCGGCGACGGCTCCACGATCGCCGCTGACGTGGCAGCCGCGGACACGTCAGCGGGGAGCACCACCGCGGCGGCGCCACGGGGTGGGGCGAGCGCGGCGCGGATGGCGTTGGCGACCGCTTCCGGCACGTTATCGGGGTCGTTGACCTCTCCGGTGTATTTCGTGAAGGGCTTGAGCGCCGCAACGGCGTCCATCGATTGGTGGGTGCGCTTGAGCCGGTCTGCGCGGTTGACCGCCCCGCAGATGGCGACCATCGGGTCCTGCTCGGTAGTCGCCGTGATCAGGCCGGTGGCCAAGTTGGTGGTGCCCGGACCGGATGTCACCAGCGCCACGCCGGGCGTTCCGGTGAGCCGGCCGACTGCGGCGGCCATGAACGCCGCGTTCTGCTCATGGCGGCAGACCACCAGTTGAGGGCCGACGTCGGCCAGCGCGTCGTAGACGGGGTCGATCTTGGCCCCTGGCACGCCGAAGATGTATTGGATGCCGTATGCGGAGAGCGTCTCGAGCACGCGTTGGGCGGCTCGCACGTCGCTTTCGCTCACGTCATTCTCCCTCGGTGCGGCGGATCTGGGTGTCGAGGTCGGCCTTGTTCAATTCGGCGGCAAGGAATTCCGGGGTGCGCGGCAGACTCAAGTGCAGATCGGAGCGGAGACAAATCTCGACTCTGCCCCGGGCTAACCGGTAATCGAGGGCGTGCCCGCCGTGGTGATGCTCGGCGTCGACGAAATGGGAATGGTAGCCGGCCACTGAAATTCCTTGCTCGTAGTCGGGCATCCGGAATCCGGCCAGCGTGCCGGTCACGTCGGTGAAGGTCAGCTCCTGCTGGTCTTCGGTGGCCTCGGTGAATGGTCGGTACGGGCGATGCTGCTCGGTCACTGTGCGGGTACGAATCACGCTGAAATCACCCGTGACACGAACAGCAACGATCAGATTGGCGCTCGGCAGCGACTCGTCGATGCGCGCTTTGAGCTCGGCGCGGTCGACCGGCGCGGACACGTCGAATGCGCGGTCGGCAGCGAACCAGGTGACAACGGCGAACGGGGTGCGTTGCTCGGGATCGGCGACGCTTGCACTGCCGTCGCCGCGCAGTTGATAGCAGACCCCATCGACCACCAGCATTTCGCCGTCGAGGCCATTGAAGGTGCCCAGGCCAAAGTCGCCGTGCCCCAACAGCTCCCGGATAGTGACGTCACCGTCGTACACGCCATCGAGCAACGCTCCCATCGTCGAGGTCTGATAGACCTCGCTGCCATGGTGATGCGTGAGCATCGCGCGCATCCAACCGCGCAGGACGCTCGCCGCAGACTCAGCTGGATCAAAGGCCACGGTAGGTCTCCCCGCAGAGTGCTGGTGGTATGCCCCAAAGCCGTAAGGATTGTTTCGCTCATTCGCCGCGTCGTCAACGCGAGCGCTCGCGGAGTCGCATCGCGACAACGGCTCTACCATCCACTCATGGCGATCTGGCCGGTCCGGCGGGCGTTGGAGCGGTTGCACACCGTCGCCGTCGCAGCCAACCTTGCCGAACTCGAGTTGGTCTGTTTCTCGACGTCGGATAGCGGCGCAGCCGACCGCTCGCCAGTCGGGTGAGAGCACTAACATTCAATGATGCTGTCGTGCGGCTCGCGCCCGCGGCGCATTAGAGCGACGGTGAGGTGCAGTATGGAGTTAGACCGGCGATCAATACTGGCCGCGGCACCGCTCTTGATGGCGGCGATGGCCGCCGGTGACAAGACGGCCAAACTCGACAACATCAAGTTGGCGCCGGCACCTGAAGCCGGCCCGGATCCAAGCGAAACGTTCGTCCAGCCATACCAGGACACCACTTTCGAGCCATGGGGCAACTTGCCGCAGCACAGCGGCGAAATGGCCAAGCTGTACGGAGATTTCAACAAACCGGGGCCGTACCTGGTGTTGATGAAATGGAATCCGGGTTGGTTCAGCGCGCCGCATACCTATGCGACCGACCGGATTCAGGTGGTGGTATTCGGTACCTGGTTTGTCAACAGCGGCAATGATTTCCAACCGCAAGATGCGGTTCCGGTCGGACCGGGTGGCTACGTTAAGCGCACCGCGCGCACCCCCCACTACGACGGCGTACCAGCCGGTCAGCCCGACCCGGCGGTTATCGCGATCTTCGGCCTTGGTCCGGTGGACGTGCAGCTGGTCGACCCGAGCCAGCCATCATGGCGTCAGGTGTGACGACAGGGGGAACTCTTTGGGTCACCCGCCCCCGTCGCCGCTTTGGGCCGGATGCTGGACGGCAAGACCAAGCGTGCGCATCGTGCTCACAAGGTGCGTCCGCAAAACCTCCTCGGTGCGTTCGAGATCCCCGTCGCACACTGCTTCGGCGAAGAGGCGATGCTCTTCCAGGATCGTCGTGATCCGTTCCTCGTGCATCACCAATTCACGGTTCATCCGCATCTGACGGTCGCGCAGTGATGAGTAGAAGCCGGCCACGATCGCGTTTCCTGACGCTTGAAGGGTGACGTCATGAAAGGCGCGGTCGGCGTCTGAGAATTCTTCCCAGTCAGCTTTAACGGCCGCGTCGCGCTGCCGTTGCAGTTCCGCCGATAGCCGTTCGAATACCGATGCGCGCACCGCCGCACCACGTCCGATGACCTTGCGTGCGGCGAACTGTTCGAGGACCAGCCTGGCCTCGATGACCGCGCGGGCCTCCTCCGAGGAAACCGGCACCACGAGCGCACCGCGCTGCGGGTACAGCCGGAGTAGCCCTTCGGCCTCCAACCGCAGGAATGCTTCGCGCACCGGAGTCCGCGACATCCCCAGGGCACCCGCGACCTCGCCCTCGCTGATCAGTTCGCCGCCCGGAAAGGCTCCGGTCAGCACCTGGCGCTTCACGTAGTCATGCGCGCGGTCCTTGGCAGCAACCCGGCCACCACCATTTGCCTTGGTCGCCATCACGCCCCTCCCCTGCAGCTAAGCCGTATCCCACATGTGTACATCACCGTACACCAGGGTGTCGGCGCTACTCGGTAGGCGCAGCTGTGACCGATCTCGCAGGTCCAACATCTGAGATACAAGATAACCTGCAGTCATATTTAGCAGATATCCAAGAGGTGCACAGAAGAGGGAGCCCCGCAATGTCCGCCGCGGAAACTCACATGGATCTAGACCGCATCACCCACCCGCTCAGGTTGGCCAGAGGATCCCACCTTCCAACGTGGCGACTTCGGTGAACAATCGACGCGAAGTCACTTCCCAGGCCGAGTTTGTTCTGGCGCGGTGACGGGCAGCCACAACCACGATCGCAACCACCGGGATCGCCAGGAGGTCACACTGATGAGTTCTGTCCCATCGATCACGCTCAACGACGGCAACACCATCCCACAATTGGGTTTCGGCGTATTCCAGATCAAACCGGATCAGACGGCCGCGGCGGTGCGTTCGGCGCTCGAAGTTGGGTACCGGCACATCGACACCGCCGAGATGTACGGCAACGAAAAGGAAGTCGGTCAAGGAATCCGCGATGCCGGCCTGGACCGCGGTGCGGTCTTCGTTACCAGCAAGCTCAACAACGGGTATCACCGGCCGGACGATGCCCGACGCGCGTTCGACGCCACATTGAGCGCGCTGGGCTCTGATTACGTTGACCTGTTCTTGATCCATTGGCCGCTGCCGACGCTGTATGACGGTGACTTCGTCGCGACCTGGAATGTGCTCGAGGAGTTCGCCAAGGACGGCCGGGCGCGCAGCATTGGCGTGTCCAACTTCCAGGTCGCGCATCTCGACCGGCTCGCCCACGGATCGCAGACCGTGCCCGCGGTCAATCAGATCGAGGTACACCCGTACTTCGGCAACGAGCTGGTGCGCTCCTACGACCACGAGCACGGGATCGCGACGGAGGCCTGGTCACCAATCGCGCAAGGCAAGGTGCTCGACGACCCCGCCATAACCGGCATCGCCGATGCGCACGGTAAAACTCCTGCGCAGGTGGTGCTGCGCTGGCACATCCAGCGCGGCGACATCGTGTTCCCGAAGTCGGTGCACGGCGAGCGGATGCAGTCGAATTTCGACATCTTCGACTTCGGCCTCGGCAGCGACGAAATGGACGCAGTCACCGGCTTGGATCGTGGGGAATCGGGTCGCACCGGTCCCAACCCGGACAAGTTCGACTACATCCCCAACTAGACGGCACCGCGTCCGGGCCTCTATCTAGCGAGGCCGTCACCAGCGTTTGACAACTGAGATACAAGATAGATACTATTGCCGTACAAGCGTTACGGAGCACTAAAAGGAGGCCCGCGATGTCCCTCGCGAAACCAGAAGCGTCTGTCAACTTGGACCCGACAATTCCAGCGCCGATGACCAACGTCGCCGAGTACGGCTTCGAGGGCCGGTTTGAAGAGTGGGCCGATGACGCCCGCATGTTCGAGTACTCCAAGGCCGCCAACCCGATTGGCTCGGGGCACGCGCCGCAAGTGCCGATCGTTCAGTTCGGGCCAGAGATCTACCTGGACCAGCCGACCGGTGTGGTGCCGCTGGACCTGTCCAAGGAGCTGGGCGTCATCGCCGGCGCGGCGACCAGCCCGGCGCTGTTGGCCAACTTCCTGCGCATCCGCGCCGGTGAGCAGATCGACACCAGCCCGAACGCCACCAGCCAGCTGTACTACGTGCTGTACGGGCGGGGCTTCGCGGCCATCAACGGCCATCTGGTCAAGTGGGAAAAAGGTGACTTCTTGACGCTGCCAGCCGGATCCCACTCGGTGTTCTACGCCGACGCCGAGGCGGCCATGTACTGGGTGCACGACGAACCGCTGCTGCGCTACCTCGGCGCCGACGCGACACAGCCCCGGTTCCGGCCAACGAAGTTTCGCCGCGCCGACGCCGTCGCCAAACTCGAGGACATCGCCGCTCGCCCCGGCGCCAACGACAAGAGCCGAGTCAGCGTCCTGCTGGCGAACGCCAACCAGGAGCAGACGCTGACCATCACCCACGTGCTGTGGGCCATGTTCGGGGTGCTGCCCGCCGGCCAGGAGCAGCGCCCACACCGGCACCAGTCGGTCGCCCTGGATCTGATTCTCGATGCGCCACCGAGTGGCTGCTACACCCTGCTGGGCACCCGCCTCGACGAGCGCGGCGAGATCGTCGACCCGATCCGGGTGGACTGGCAGGCCGGCGGTGCCTTCACGACTCCGCCAGGCATGTGGCACGCCCACTACAACGAGACCGATACCCCTGCGCACCTGATCCCCATCCAGGACGCCGGGCTGCAGACCTACCTGCGCAGTCTCGACATCAAATTCACCCAGCGCCGCGATTTAGTTGCCGGATGCACC
>Ga0210396_10003743_pt1 | contig 15066 bp, 17 predicted proteins | sample IncBWH17OmetaG_FD_155466 | JGI IMG/M metagenome (GOLD analysis project Ga0210396, IMG submission 155466) | Forest soil microbial communities from Barre Woods Harvard Forest LTER site, Petersham, Massachusetts, United States - Inc-BW-H-17-O ... | reverse complement strand
GTCGTGTTCATTTCGTCACCCGAAGCGTCCTATATTTCCGGCACGGTGTTCGAAGTCGACGGCGGCATGTCGGCGGCCTGATCAACCCGTCGAAGAGTGCCTGGCAAGGTTCGCGGCTTGGCCCATCCGCCGTCGGGTTTATCGTCCTTTATCCCCATCGTAGTGCCCGACTTAAGCAGGTCTGATCAACGCTCCCAATCGTGCGCCAGCCATCAGTTGCGGCTCAATTCTGCGCAGCCCGCGGGATGAATGACATGCTAGGTGAGGAATTGGCGCAAACCTTAGTTCCCGGTTGACGCCGACCCGTTAAATCGAACATGTCTGCAGGATCGGCCATCTCGTTTCCTTTCACTATTCGGGCTGGGCAGATCATTGCCGAAGCTGCGCAGGAAGAAAGTGTCCGTCGGGGGCGTCGATGACCTTGTCGTGGTGGGGTAGGACCGCGGCATGAAGTAGGCCACTCCGGCCAGACCAGTCTCGGCCGATTAGGTTTCTGGCCTAGAGCAGCATTACTCTTGCGTGCGGTTCATCGTCGACTCAGGAAAAACACCTATGCCCATTCAGCCCACTCTGCGGCGCCCACAATCGTTGCGCCGCGGCCGTACACAACGTGTTGCTCATCGCGTGAATTGTCCGACGGTCGGTCAGTGCTTCGACATCGAAGTCACCCGCGATACGGACGGGTGGATGATCCGGATTCCCGAGATCGGTGGCGTCGCCCGCGCCAGCCGTCGGGCCGCGGTGGAGTCGGCGGCGCGGGAATGCATCGCAACCCGGACCGGCATCCCCATCGGTTATGTCGCCATCTTTGTCGCAAGCGAGATCGGTTAGCGCCGGCGGCGATCGCCTCACCTGACGAGTCATCACCGATGTCCGCGGGGGCATGCGGTGATCCCGTCGTCGGTTGCGCTCAACTGCTTGAGGCGGTCACGGTCGCGTGCCACGGCGACCACGGGCACCCCGGCTTTGCACAGCTGCACGACGATGGCACCGCCGACCTGGCCGGTCGCTCCGACGACAACGGCTTGCGCGCCGTCGGCCACGATTTCGCCTGCCGCCAAGCACATTTGGGGCGGGTACAGGCGTACGAAACCCCGGACTCGATCACCGACGACCCCAAGGGTGGCGGCATAGACTCGGGCAACAAAAATCAGCGTAGCGACGCCCGCGACGGTTCAGTCCACCGCGTGAAGTTCGTCGAGCTCGTCGGCCAGGTAGTCGATGAGATTCCAGATGTCGGGCGTCATTTCCGGAGTACTCACGATGCCGAAGTCGATCGCGTCCCGGTATGGCCGAGGGGTTGTGGAAGGAGCACGAGCAGGAGCTCGCGGCGGCCATCGCGCTGAACCGGATCGGCGAACCCGACGACGTCGCTGCGGCTATCGTGTTTTTGGCCTCGGATGCCGCGGCGTGGATCACCGGGGAGACCATGGTGATCGACGGCGGCCTGCGGCTCGGCAACGCTGTCCCGTACCGACGCGGAGTCCATGCCGGTGACTGAAGTGCTGGAGATCGTCGGGATCGACCCGGCCGGCGGTGACGCAGTGGCTCGACAGTCTCGATCGCGGGGCAGTCAGGCCGCTCCCTGAGGGCCACTGTCCTTGCGCTCGTGGAGCTTTTTGAGCGATCGCACCAATGAGGCCTCGATCAACTTGTCGTTGCCGTCGGAGATGAAGTGGTGGACCCGCTTCTCGAACAGGGCCCGCATCAACGGGTTGAACACCTCGTAGGTCTCACGGAAGTAGACCCGGGTCTTGCCGTCTCCGACGTCTTCCAGCCGGGTCCAGCCCGAGGCCTTGGACCACAGCGGCTTGCCGATGGCGTCGTACCGCCATGACACCGGGCGCTGGGCCTCGGTGATCCACTCCCAGGACTGGGCTTTGCCCCCCGAGAGCAAATACTTCGGTACGGGAAAGTAGCAATGCCGCACCAGCCCGTTGCCTTCCTCGTCCCCGGGGTGGAAGATCTCGATCTTCACGGTGTCCGTCTCGATACCCACCCGGTTTTGCTTCCACATCACATCCCAGACCTCTTCGGGCTTACCGTCGACGACGAAATCAAATCTGTGGTCCTGCACAGCCTCTCCTCTATTGGTGGTGTTCTTAGCAGCTCACGTCGCGCCCGCCGTGCCTTCCGCGGCCCCGGCCAGCCGGGACTTCAGCACCTTGCCTCCGGGGTTCCTCGGCAGTGCCGGAAGGTAGTGGACCCGACGGGGCACTTTGTAGTCGGCGAGCCGTTCGCCGGCAAAGTCCTGGAGCTCGGCGGTCGATACCGTTGCCCCCGGTCGCAGGACGACATAGGCGGCGATGTCCTCACCCAGCACCTCGTGAGGAATGCCGACCACCGCGGCCTCGACCACCTCCGGGTGGGCCTGCAGGACCGCCTCGACGTCGTCCGCGTAGACGTTCATACCCCCTCGGACGACCATCTCCTTCTTGCGCCCGACGATGTAGAGATAGCCGTCGGCGTCGAGGTAGCCGAGGTCACCGGTGTGCAACCAGCCGCCCTCCCACATGCGTGCGGTGGCCTCGGGGGTGCGGTAGTACTCGCGGTGTCCGCCGGGATTCCGGGTGATGACTTCGCCGATCTCGCCGGTGGGCAGGACCTTTTCCTCGTCGTCGACGATGCGCACTTCCACGGGCGGCGTGGGCCGCCCGACGGCGCCCGGCCGCGTGCGGGCTCCCTCGGGATCCATCGTGAAGGTGGCATGCCCGCCTTCGGTCATGCCGTAGCTGTTCAGAACGGCGGCTCCGGGCAACCGGGCCTGCAGGCGCTCCACGGTGTCCGGCGAAAGCGGGGCACTGCCCAGGATGAGCCGCTTCAGACTCGAGAGGTCGGCCGAGTCGAACTTCCGGTGGTGGATCAGGAGCCGGGCCATGGCCGGCACCACAAAGGCGATGACCGGCCGCTCGCGCTCGACGATGTCGAGCCATCGCCCGGCGTCGAATTTGGGCAGGTACAGCACGGTCATGCCCGTCTTCATCGGGTTGTAGATGAAGCCGAGGCCGGCGAAGGTGAACACCGGGGTGGCGGTGAGCCACTTCAATCCGTTCCATGACGGAAGTGTGTTGGGCAGCAGGGCGATGTTGCCGTGTCGCACAGCGACCCCTTTCGGCATGCCCGTGGTGCCCGACGTGTACATGACGTCGGCCAGATCGGTCTCGTCGATGGGTACCTGGATGGCTGCGGCGTCCTCGCTCTTCACGTCCTCGAGGTCGGCGAACCGGCCGCGCACCGACGGGCCGACGGTGGCCACGACGGCCAACGACGCGAGGGACGCCGACAACGGGGCGACGGCGTCCTCGAACGCGCCGCTGCAAACGACCGCGGTGACTTCGGCGTGCTCGAGGACGGACCGCATCTCGGGAGGAGACAGCCGGTTGTTAAGGGGCACAGCCACGCCGCCGATCTTGTGGACCGCGCTGTAGGTGACGATGAAGTCGAGGATCTGCTCAGCCTCGAGATCGATGGCGACCAGGTCCCCCTTCCGGACGCCCTTGGCCTGGAAACCGTGGGCCAACCGGTTCGACTCTCGCTCCCAGCGGCCGAACGTGATCGACGACCCATCGCCGAGGTTCCGGTACGCCACCTCGTCGGGGTACGCCGCTGCCATCAGCCGCAGCTGATCGGGCAGAAGGTCAACCATGGCGCCGCTTTTCCAGCAGGCGCTCAGCGGTGCCGCCCAGGAAGTCGGCCATCGGCTCTTCGTCCAGGGCGAGCGAACGGGCGGCCGCCAGCGCCTTTTCCATGGGAAGAAACGGATGGTCCGAGGCGAACAGGACCCGACCCCTGCCGCGGCGGGACCCCATGAACTTGATCAGCGAAGGATGCATGTAGCTGGCCAGATAGGCCGAGTTCGACAGATACAGATTCGGCCACTTGAGCATGTACTCGATGAGCAGCTCCTCGAAGGGGTGGCCCATGTGGGCGCCGACGACGACCAGATCGGGAAAGTCGATCAGCACGTCCTCGAGCAGTACCGGGTCCTGGCACCGCGACCGGACCCTCGGTCCGGGGATGCCGATATTGATCGAGACGGGAAGGCCCAGCTCCTCACAGGTGGCGTAGATCGGGTAGTAGAGGGCGTGATTGAGGCGGTACTGCTCGACCAGCGGCGACACCCGGACGAGATCCACGGTGCCCTCATCGGCCCGCCCACGGACAGCCATGCTCTGCTGCCGGGGCCGGCTTGGACGGTCGACCGAAGCGGCCAGATACAGCCGGTTGCGTTGCTCGGCTGCAAAGGCCAGCGTGTCGTCGTCCACCTTGGACAGCGAGGTGCTCAAGACCCCGCGGTCCACGCCGACCCGGTCCATCTCGGCCACCAGGTCGAGCGGCGTCATCCCCTCCTTGACATCGACGCCGAAGAAGCCCTCGACCGAACCAAAACCCGACTTGCCCAAATATGCGGCCGCAGCCTCTTTGGAGAGCGCATTCACCCAGAAATCGATGACCATGTCTCCTCCTCGTTTTGGGCTCGCATTGGGCCGACGGAGCCCACAGGAGAGCACCTGAACGTGGACATGAAAATTCGGACACCAACGTTACACAGCTTTACATATCAAGGCCCAAGCGTAACCTCACCCTCATGCCCATTGCGATCACGCCCGAACACCAGGACCTGGCCGACTCGGTGCGGTCACTGGTGGCGCGGATAGCACCATCCGAGATGCTGCACCAAGCGCTGGAAACGCCGATCGCCACGCCGCCACCTTATTGGCGGGCTGCCGCCGATCAGGGACTGCAGGGTGTCCACCTGGCGGAATCCGTTGGCGGACAAGGGTTCGACATTCTGGAGCTTGCGGTGGTGTTGGCCGAGTTCGGCTTCGGTGCCGTGCCGGGGCCGTTCGTCCCGTCGGTGATCGCCAGCGCTCTGATTGCGGCCCACGATCGCGACTCGGGGCTGCTCGGTGACCTGGCGTCGGGTGCGGCGATCGCCACATATGCGGTGGAGTCATCGATGACGGCCACTCGGCAGGGCGATGTTCTGGTGGTCCGGGGCCAAGCGCGTTCGGTGCTTGCGGCTGCGCAGGCGACGCTGCTCGTGCTGCCGGTGTCTACCGACGCCGGCACCGTTTGGGTGGTGCTCGACGCCGGCCAACTCGACGTCGAACAGGTCGCTAGTGTGGACCCGCTGCGGCCGGTCGCCCACGTCCGGGCCGACGCAGTCGAGGTCGGCGAGAACCGCGTGTTGAGCAACCTGAACAGCAACGCCGCCCAGGCCATCGCGGCCACGCTGCTGTCGGCCGAGGCCGTCGGCGTCGCACGCTGGGCCACCGAAACCGCGTCGGCCTACGCCAAGATCCGTGAACAGTTCGGCCGGCCCATTGGTCAGTTCCAGGCGGTTAAGCACAAGTGCGCCGAGATGCTCGCCCGTACCGAGCGGGCCACCGCGGCGGTGTGGGACGCTGCCCGCGCAATCGACGAGGGGGGTGAAGGGTTTGAAAAGCCGGACTCCGCAGCGGAATTCGCGGCCGCCGTGGCGGCGACGCTGGCCCTGGCCGCCGCCCAGAGCTGTACCCAGGACTGCATCCAGGTGCACGGCGGCATCGGCTTCACCTGGGAGCATGACACCAACGTCTATTACCGTCGGGCGCTCGGGCTGGTCGCCGCGTTCGGCCGCGCCGCCGACTATCCGCAGCGCGTCGTCGACACCGCCACCACCACCGGCGTGCGCAAGCTCAATATCGACCTCGACCCGGAGACCGAGAAGCTGCGTGAGGAGATCCGCGCGGAAATCGCCGCGCTCAAGGCGATTCCGTCCGATCAGCGCACAACAGCGATCGTTGAGGGTGGCTGGGTGATGCCGTATCTGCCCGCGCCGTGGGGCCGCTCGGCCACCCCGGTCGAGCAGATCATCACCGCGCAGGAATTCAGCGCCGGCCGGGTCCGGCGCCCAATGCTGGGCATCGCCAGCTTTCTCGTCCCATCGATCGTCGCGTTCGGCAATGAAGACCAGCAGCAGCGCTTTCTGCCGCCGACACTGCGCGGCGAAATGATCTGGTGCCAGCTGTTTTCCGAGCCCGGCGCCGGTTCGGACCTGGCCGGCCTGTCCACCAAAGCCGTCAAGGTCGACGGCGGCTGGCGAATCACCGGCCAGAAGATCTGGACCACTCTCGCGCAGTTCGCGCAGTGGGGCGCGCTACTGGCGCGAACGGAGCCAAACGCTCCAAAACACAACGGCATCACCTACTTCCTGCTGGACATGGCCAGCGAGGGTGTCACGGTGCGGCCGTTGCGCGAGCTGACTGGCAACGAATTCTTCAACGAGGTATTCATCGACGACGTGTTCGTGCCGGACGACCTCGTACTCGGCGAGGTCAACCGTGGCTGGGAGGTCAGCCGCAACACGCTGACCGCCGAGCGAGTGACCATCGGCAGCGTCGAGAACCCGAACCTTGCCAGCCTGGATCGTCTGGTCGAGCTGATGCGCGACGGCGAGTTCGACCAGATCGCCCAAAACCGCGCCGGTCAGTTGATCGCCGAGGGCTACGCGGTCAAGGTCCTCAACCTGCGCTCCACGCTGCTGACGCTCGCCGGAGGCGACGCACTGCCGTCCGCCGCGATATCCAAGCTGCTGTCGATGCGCACCGCCCAGGCCTACGCCGAGTTCGGGTTGGGGTCGTTTGGCGTCGACGGCGGCATCGGCGATACGGGGCAGGTGCAGGGCGAGTGGGCCCAATATCTCCTGAGCAGCCGCGCTACCACCATTTACGGCGGTACCTCGGAGGTGCAGCTGAACATCATCGCCGAGCGACTGTTGGGGTTGCCTCGCGACCCATGACGACCGGGAGGATCGGGCTTATCGTTGCGCTCCACCGCAGTGTGGATCATGGTTGACGTCATTGAGCGATCAGACGTTAAAGCACGCCGCCCATTGTTGTAGAGGAGAACGAATTATGCCGTATGGATCCCGCATTGAGCGGGATACAACTGTTGCAGCTCAGAAGCTCTATGACCGATTAGCAGACGTAGCGGCGTGGGATCAATGGGCTAGTCTCGCAGCGATGTTTGCACACCAGGCGCGCAATTGCCGTCCGAGAGGTGAACGCGAGCCCACGTACTCGCGACGAAACGGCGTTGCCGGCCGGGACGAACGCCGAAATACGACGGCGGCCGCCTTAGTCGCGATACTGCTGTACCAGGGCAGCGTATTCGTCGAGCAGTCGCAGTGACTCGTCGAGCGGCCGGGTCGGCAACAGCAACGCGACCTGGCCAAAACCCAGGTCTTCGGCGGCTCGCCAGTAGTCAAGATCGTTGCGCGTGCCGAACATCGCCAACGGGACATCGTGGCCGGCACCATCGCGCAACTGGTCTGTGCGCCGGCTGAGCTGCTCCACGGGAAGCGGGTTGGAAATCCAACCCGCGTCGTGTCGGATCACGCGCTTGACCGTGGCGTCGGAGTTGCCGCCGATAAAGATGGGCGGATGCGGTTGCCGTACGGGCTTGGGTCGGCTGTACGACGGAGCGAAGTCAACATATTTGCCGTGGTATTCGGCAGGGTCGGCGGTCCAGAGCGCCTTGATGGCCTCGATACGCTCGTCCAGCAGCGCACCGCGTGTCTTCGGGTCGGTGCCGTGGTCGCGTAACTCCTCGATATTCCAGCCTGCGCCGACGCCGAAGACGAACCGGCCGCCCGAAATCAGGTCGATGCTCGCCGCTTCCTTGGCTGTGATGATCGGGTCACGCTGAATGAGCAGTGCGATTCCGGTGAATAGCTCGATCTTTGACGTCACGGCCGCCGCCGCGGCCAGCGTGACGAAGGGGTCGAGGGTGCGGTAATAGATCTGCGGCAGCTCGCCACCCATCGGATACGGTGTTTCGCGACTGGCCGGAATGTGAGTGTGTTCGGCGATCACCAACGACTCAAATTCCCGCTCTTCAATGGCACGCGCCAGCGATACCGTGTCGATGCTGTCGTCGTTGACGAACGTGGCGATCCCGAACTTCATTGCGTTTCCCCTGTCTGTCGGCTTCGCGAGACCAAACAGCCCTCAGTGACCAGTTATTCCCGCGCCGGAGGAATCAACTGCGACAGAGTGGAATTCGTTTGGTGAACAAGATCTTCGGACACCTGCTTCTTGACGGAGTCGCTGAACCCGTCTCGTGGCGCCCCTTCCAGGGATTGTTTCGGTGAGGTGTTACGCGGCGGCTAGTCGTGCGTCGGTTATCCCGAAAGCTCCGTCCGTCTCAAACGTGGCGCGGGTCGCCGCGACGTGCTCTTCGACCGTCATTGGCTTGGCTCCGCCGATCGCCTCGACGAGGTTGTTGATACCGGAAAAGACACCGTCGCGGTAGTCCTGTGCCACGTTGCGCAGGTGCTGCACAAAATGGGCGGACCCGCCCGCGGCCGTCAGTCCCGCGGCGAATGTCGAGATCTCGATCGGCTCGTAGCGGACCGGAATACCCAGAGTGTCTTGGACTTTCGCGGCGATGGCATACCAATCGAGCTCTTCGGCACCGAACAGCGGATAGACCTGGCGATCATGCGGATCGGGGTTTTGCAGGATCGCCGCAATCACTTTGGCTTGATCGACCGCCGCGATGGGGGCGTGACGGACATCGGCGAAGGGCAGCCGGTAGATGCCTTCGCCGCCCGCGCGGACCCAGAACGAGTTCAGCCATTCCATAAAGTAGGTGGGTCGCAAATGCGTGGTGACAACCGCGGTGCGATCCAAGAGCCGCTCGGCGATCCAATGTTGCCGGGCGGCATTGCTGGTGGCTTCGCGCCGCGCCGAGATTTGCGACATGTTGACGACCGCGTGCACACCGGCCTCACTGGCAGCCTGAGCGAAATTCGCCGTGGCCTCGATCAAGCCCGGGCGGATCGGGTAGTTGAAGTAGGCCGCGGTCACGCCGACCGTCGCCGCACTAACGGTTGGAAAGTCCAACAGATCTCCCTGGACGACTTCGGCGCCCTGCTCACTTAACCGGTCCGCGCGGTCATCCAGGGCGTGCACGAATGCGCGGACGCGAAGGCCCTGCTCACGCAGCAATCGGACGGTGTGTGCACCGGTTTTTCCAGTAGCGCCGGTGATCAGGAACAAGTCGCTCTTGGCGGTCATGTTGGTTGCCTTCCACTCGCAGATGCCCGTGCTGACCTCTAGTCGAACACAGGTAAACCGATCGGTATTCCGAGAATACCTGCAAAATAGCTCATTCAGTAGCAAGAAAACTGATCGGTGTACTATTCGCACTATGAAAGGTAAGAACACCGATTCGGCGTCGAGGGGCCCCAACGCGCGAGAAAGGATCCTGTCCGCTGCCGGATCGCTGTTCTACAGCGAAGGCATCCACGCGACGGGGGTAGAACGCATCGGAGAAGAGGCAGGGGTGTCAAAGCGCACGATGTATCAGCACTTCCCGAGCAAGACGCAGCTGGTGGAGGGGTATCTGCGCGGTATCCATGAAACCGGGGGAATGCCCAACGAGAAAGCGCTCGACGAACCCGGCGCAAGCCCGCGCAACCGGCTGTTAGCGATCTTCGACAGCCCGCCGACCGACCGTTTCCGTGGCTGTCCTTTCCACAACGCTGCCGTCGAGGCGGCTGACCACATGCCTGGTGTTCACGACGTGGTCCACGAACACAAGCTGCAATTCATTGCGCGCCTCACCGACGTCGCCGCCGAGGCCGGCGCGAAAGATCCCTACCGGTTGGGCCATCAGCTGGCAGTGCTCTTCGAAGGTGCCACGTCGCTGGCCACCTCGCTCAACGACACCGCCGCATTGCTTCATGCACGATCTGCCGCCGAAGTCCTTATCGATTCCGCCGTCAGGCAGCTCGCGCCGTCCAAGTGAAGTTGTGCATGTCCGGAATCTGCAGCGCCAGTGCAGAGGCTACGCCGCGACCGATTTGATCGGCCGCAGCGAGCCGCGTTTTGGGGTCGAGGAAGCCTTCCACCTCGACACGGAGGGTTCGCCCGGTCCAGCGGGCCCGAGCGTGCGCATGCTGGACACCGGGCACCGCGCTGGCCGTGGTTTCCGCGGTTGTGACGATTTCGGGGTCGACGCCGTCGAGTAGCCGGTGAGCGATATCCCCGGTTACCTCCCAACCGACATGGCAGATGAATCCTGTGACGACGATTCCAGCGATCGCGTCGGCCCAAACCCAGCCGAGTGCCACGCCGATCAGGCCGAGCATCGCCCCGGCAGAGGACAACGCGTCCAGCCACGAATGCTTGGCATCGGCCACCATGGTTGCCGAGCGAATCCGTCGGCCCACCGCCAGTTTGTAGCGCGCCACTAGCTGATTGCCTGCGATGCCCACAGCCGCCGCGGCGATGCCCCAGCCCACGTGGGTGGTGCCGCCGTGACGAAGCAGCTTGTCGACGCTTTCAAAACCGGCGACCAGAGCGCTGCCCCAAATCACCAGTGCCACGCCTATTCCGGCGAGGTCTTCGGCGCGCTCGTAGCCGTAAGGGTATCGCTCGGTGGGCAGCCGGCGCGATGCCCGAAACCCGACGAACACCAGGGCGCTGGTCGAGACATCCGACAAGTTGTGCAGTGCATCGCCCAGCAGCGCCACCGACCCCGACAACAACGCGATGGCCAATTCGATGAGCCCGGTAACCGCCAGTCCAATCGCACTGACTGCGATGGCGCGGTTGGCCTGCCGGCGTTCGCCCGCATCGTCGGTGGCTGTGTCAAGTGGAAAACTTGTCGCCGGGTCGCGGACTCCGTTGATCAGATGCATACCGGCAAGGATGCCTGCTGCCGGCGGGATAGCAAAGAGGCTGTGGGCGCTTTCAGGCGTCGAAGTCGGTGCTGGTGGTGAGTTGTTCCCAGTTGGCGATGTCCTCCGCGCGTTTGTCGGCGACGTAGCGGTAGGCCGCCAAGGCGTCGGCCCCAAGGAGCAGGAATGCCGGGGGCTCAGGCGATTCGACGGCGGCGACGATTGCAGCGCCGGCCTTGGCGGGATCACCGGGCTGATTGCCGTGCATGGTGTCGCGTTCCTTGCGACGCTGCCCGGCGGTGGCGGCGTAGTCGTCGATCACGTTGGCCGACTGGGCGAGCGAGCGTCCGGCGAAGTCGGTGCGAAATGCGCCGGGCTCGACGATGGTGACCGAGATGCCGAGCGGGGCAAGCTCACCGCGCAGCGCCCCACTGAGCCCTTCGATGGCGGCTTTGGCTGCGGAGTAATAGCCGGATCCCACCGGGGTCAGCTGAGCACCGATCGAGGAGATGTTGACGATGGCCCCGCGGCGGCAGGCACGCATACCCGGCAGGACCGCCTTGATCATCGCGACCGTCCCGAAGAAGTGCGTTTCAAACAGGGTGCGAACATCGGCGTCGTCACCTTCTTCGACGGCAGCGCGGTAACCGTATCCGGCGTTGTTGACCAGGACGTCGACGCCGCCGAACCGCTCCTCGGCCTGCTGTACGGCCGAGACGACCTGGTCGGGCCTGGTGACGTCAAGCGCGACGGCGAGCACCCGCTCGGGTGTGGTCTCGGCCAGATCGGCAACACCGCTGACGTTGCGTGCGGTGACGATCGCGTTGTGGCCGGTGCCGATGACAGCGTCGGCGAGCGCGCGGCCCAGCCCGGTGGAGCAGCCGGTGATAAGCCAGTTGGACATCGGCAATGTGTACTTCCAATCAAGGCATCGCGTCAACTGTCTGCGCTTGACCTGAAGTACGGTTGAGGTCCTAGCGTCAAGACCATGACACATCGAACTATCCCGACCGCCACGGGCTGGCCCGCGGAACTCGCCTCGATCGGCGCACTCCGATTTGCTCGCCGCTCAGCACATTTCGAGTCAACCGTCCGGTTCTACCGCGACCTGGTCGGATTGCCGCTGTGCGCCACATTCGCGGAAAGCTACGGAAGCTCGGGCGCGATATTCGGCTTGCCCGGATCGGCCCTGACCTTCGAGATCGTCGAGGCCGCCGAACCGGTTGCGGTCGATAACCACGAGCAGCTGTGTCTGTATTTTCCCGATACGACGGCTCAGCACCAAGCGACGGCGCGGCTCTCGGCGGCAGGAATGGAACCCGTTGAGTCACACCCGTATTGGGCTGCGACAGGATCTGTCACCTACCGCGATCCGGACGGCCGTGAAGTCGTGTTCGCGCCGTTCATCTTCGGCGTCAACGAACCGCCCGGAGGTAGCACGTCGGGCGAACACTGGACCGCCCGGAGGTAGCACGTCGGGCGAACACTGGACCGCCTCCACTGGAGTGCCCCCACTGGATTGCCCCTAAAACAGGCGGAAGGCCACCGGGATCGGGTTCGCCGGTGGCCGTCCTCTGTGCTAGTCCGTTTGTGGCCTACTTCTTGAAGGCGTCCTTTACCTTCTCGCCCGCGTCTTTCAGGCTCGACTTCGCCTGGTCGATCTTGCCTTCGTTTTCGGTGCCGCGGTCTCCGGTGGCCTTGCCGACGGCCTCTTTGGCCTTGCCGGCGACGTCGTCAATCTTGTTGCTCGCTTTGTCGTGGGCGCCCATGCGCTTCTGCTCCCTCTTGATATGACTTGTGGTCACGCTGATTTGCGTCGGAGGTGTTTACCCGGCCTGCTACCGCTCCAAACCAGGTGTGGGACATTGGCACGATGCAGGTCGCGATCCTCGACGATTACCAGAACGTCGCGTTGAGCATGGCCGACTGGTCGGACGTGGCTGCGCGCGCCGAGATCACCATCTTCACCGATCACCTCGCCGATCAGGACGCAGTCGTCGAGCGGCTGGCGCCCTTCGACGTGGTGTGCGTGATGCGCGAGCGCACACCGTTGCCGCGTACCGTCATCGAGCGCCTGCCACGGCTGAAGATGATCGCCTCCACTGGGCCGTTCAACGCTTCCATCGACGTCGCAGCCGCCGAGCAACACGGCATCTACGTCAGCACGACCGGCGGCTATGTGGAGTCGACGGTCGAACTGACCTGGGCGCTGATCCTCGCCACTGCCCGCCGGATCGTCGACGAATGCCTTTCGGTGCGGGACGGTGGTTGGCAGACATCCGTCGGCCGTCAACTCGGCGGAACGGTGCTGGGCGTGCTGGGCCTGGGCCGGATCGGCAGCCGGGTGGCGCGGGTGGGGGCGGCGTTTGGCATGGACGTCGTCGCGTGGAGCACGAACCTGACCCCGGAGGCCGCCGAAGAATCCGGGGCGACCTATGTGTCTAAAGAGGAACTCTTCAGCCGCGCGGACGTCTTGACCATCCATCTGGTGCTCAGCGAGCGCACCCGCGGTCTGGTCGGCGCGGCCGAACTGGGACTGATGAAACCGGCGGCGTTGCTAATCAACACATCGCGCGGCCCAATCGTCGACGAGTCGGCCCTCTTCGACGCTCTGCGGTCGCAGCGACTCGCCGGAGCCGGTCTCGACGTCTTCGACACCGAGCCGTTGCCGGCCGGGCACCCGCTGCGCTCGCTGGACACCGTGACCGCCACGCCGCACATCGGCTATGTCGCCGATCGCGTCTACCGCACCTTCTACGGCGAGGCCGCCGGCAAGATCGCCCGCTGGCTTAGCCGGGTCGGGGACAGCTGACTTCGACGCACGGCGGCGCGACCACCACGAGTCGAGAAGACCGATCACCAGCGACACCATCGCGGCGAGCGCCCAGCCCAGCAGGATGTCGATCACGAAGTGCTCGGCGGAATACACCAGCACGAAGGCCATCGCCAACGGGTAAGCCACCAGCAGGGGACGCCACCTGCGCCTAACCCGGCGCCACAGGAAGATCGAGATCATCGCGGTCAAGGCGGCATGCAGAGAGGGAATTGCCGCGACTAGATTTACGCTGGCCTGCCCCGAGTTGACCAGCGCTCCGGCCGACTGCAGATGCAGCGTTCCCCAGCCGCGAGTGGAGATCCGCTCGACGATCTGGTGGGCACCGGGCTGGCTTCTGTGCATAGCGCCCAGCAGCCCGCCGTGGGGAACACCTGCGGGGTTTCTGTACATGCAGCGTGGGTTGGACGGGCCGCCGGCAACGTCGGCCAGGGTGCAGCGCGCTGCAGCCCACGGCGGCGCTGAAGGCAGGACCACGTAGACGACGAGCGCGGCGAATGACAATGCGACGAACCGCCGCACGAATGCTGCCCAGTCGCTTCGGTTGTGCAGCCAGAGCACGCCGGCAACCACGTAAGGCAGGACGAAAAACGACATGTAGATGCTGCTGATAACCACTTCCCACCACGGCGGTTGCGGCATCTTGATGCGCTCCTGCAACCACACCGTCGGGACAGTGCCAAAGAACAACCATCGGTCCGCGTTGGGCTGGAAGCGCCAGAGCGTGTGCCCTCCGACCAGCACCGCCGCCCCGCGGCTGAAGTCATAAAGCAGCAGCACGAGCGCGAACGGGAGCCAATCGCGCACGACCGCGAAAACCTTTTGACCACGGCCGATGCTCGCGGCGATGAGCCCGGTGGCGATGTAGAGCAGCAGAAGTTCGCGATTGAACGCGAGCCCGTCCGTCAAGGTCCGGTAGGCCACCACCAGTGCCCAGGTGGTGACCGCCACCCGGCGCGCAAAGGTGAGCCAACGCTTGCGGCTAGCCGGGTCAACCGTGTTGGCGGATTCAGCGTGTTGCAATGGCTCGGTAGGCGGCCGGTTTGCGCGGCGGAGCAGCCGAATGGCTACCGCCTGCGGGTCACGCTTGAAGAGCCGGACCCTGCGATCGGTTGTTACTGACACCAGTCCAACCTTCTCCGTTTCCGACTGTTTTCCATCTGTTCATTCTTATAGGGATCTGTCATTTCACCAAACAATCTGCTAAATACGCTGTAGTTCAGTGGCTTTGGATAGATGCAAAGGAATGCTTCGCCAAACGGCGAGATCCGTTGTCGCCCGATCGCGTGACCCTATGTGGCAGCTGTGAATTCGCTCGCAGCACACAATTGCCGGCCGAGCGCAATGTCGTCAGCAACGTCGCGCGCCGCCTTCGGTGGGTGTCACCCATCAAGATGCCCCGGTACCAGGAGGTTCCACGCTCGATATGGCGTGATCGGTTCGTTTCAACGTCGCCAGGCGCAGTACGTCCCATTGTCGTTGTACCTCCCGTTCTCCCGCAGTGGAGATCATGCCCGATGGTGCGAACATCGTTGACGGCACTGGGTCGTCTTCGGTCAGC
>Ga0210396_10003742_pt1 | contig 15068 bp, 10 predicted proteins | sample IncBWH17OmetaG_FD_155466 | JGI IMG/M metagenome (GOLD analysis project Ga0210396, IMG submission 155466) | Forest soil microbial communities from Barre Woods Harvard Forest LTER site, Petersham, Massachusetts, United States - Inc-BW-H-17-O ... | reverse complement strand
GGCGGCCAGCCGACGGGGTGGGTCTGCTGCACGATCTTCATGACGGATAAGATCAGCGGTTCCTGGAAGCGCGGACCGACGATCTGGATTCCGACCGGCATTCCATCACTGGTTTGGCCCGCCGGCACGCTGCCCCCTGGAAGGCTCATCAGCGTGATCAGGAACGAGCCGGCGATCCAGTCAGTATAATTGTCGAGCTTCTTACCATTGATCAGCGTCGGGAAGTTCATCTCGACCGGAAACTGCTTGACGGGCGACTGCGGGGTGATCAGCAGATCGTAGCGTTCGAAAAATTTTGCGAAGCGCTGGAACAGCTCCGCGCGCTTCTGCTCGGAGGCCGCAAGATCCAGTGAGGTCACTTTAAGACCTGCCTTGACGTTGCCCTTCAGGTTAACGCCAAACTCGTCCAGGCGGTCGAGATTGGCAAACTGCTGTCCGACCATCCAAAGGCCGCGCCACGCCTGATAAGGCGACTTGCCGTCGGAGATATCGAACGCGATCTCCTCTACCGCGGCCCCCGCGTCGCGCAGCGACGTCGCGGTTTTCCGGCAGATATCGTCGATTTCCGGCTCGACACCGATGCCTGCGATATCGCATACGTAAGCGACGCGCAAACCCCTCGCGTCCTTGTTCTTCTTGACGATCGCGCGGGCGCTGGTCCATGGCGGCGCGACCGAAATCGGCGAAGCGCGGCTAAAGCCAACCATCGCATCCAGCATCAGCGCGGCATCCTCGGCCGTGCGCGCCAAGGGCCCGTGAACCTGGCCGGGGTCCCAAGCCAGCGGCATCGGCCAGTTAGGAGTCAGTCCCGGGGTCGGCCGGATGCCGACGATGCCGCAGAACGAAGCCGGCATGCGGATCGAGCAGCCGAAATCCGTGCCTTGCGCCAAGGGCACCATCCCGGTCGCCACCGCGACCGCCGATCCGCCAGACGAGCCCGCGGGGCTCAACGCCGGATTCCAGGGATTTCGGGTCGCGCCGAACACATCGTTGAAGGTATTGGCGCCGGCGGCAAATTCCGGCGTGTTGGTCTTGCCGAGCACAATGGCGCCGGCCGCTTTCAGCCGACGCACCACTTCGGCATCCTCGCTCGGCACGTTGTCCCTAAACAGTGGCGAGCCATAGGTGGTGCGGATGCCCGCAGTTGGCGTCACATCCTTGATCGCGACCGGCAATCCGTGCAGCGACCCCAGCTTGTCCCCGCGCATCACGGCCGCTTCGGCGTCTTTCGCCAACGCGCGCGCGGCATCGGCCACCAGCGTCACAATCGCATTGAGTTTCGGATTCACGCGCGCGATGGTAGCGAGATGCGCCTCTAACACCTCGACCGGGCTGACCGCTCTAGTAGCAATCATCGATGCCAGCTCGACGGCTGTCTTGCGGCTCAGACTCTCGGTCATATCGTTTTTATTCGTCCAGCTCGACGATCGCGATCACCGGGCCGCCACCATGTGGGCCCTGATGCATGGCATCGACCGACACGAACACGGCGGGATCGCCGATCGCCGTCGCCGCCACCCCGCCGACCGCCGCCTTGGAGTGCCGGTGGTGATGGACGTCGGAATCGTCGAGCATGATCTGCCGCCGTCCGCGCAACATGCCGCTGCGGTCAGCCTCGCATTTCATGAAACAATTGATGACGCGGCCTTTGAGGTCTTCCGACCGCGGTCGTTCCGGCAACTCGATACCGGCGTTGCGAATCGAATCGTAGATACCATCGATATCCAGGGCGTCGCGCATCACGGAATGGCCGATACGGTAGCGGCCGCCGGCACCGGCCTTGTTGCCGAGCAGCACGATCTGGGCCTGGGTCAGTTCCACGCCTGAGGAGCACGACGCCACCGAAGAATAGAGATCGAGATCCTTGCAGATCTGTTCGGCCTTGGGCATCGGCACCTCACCGAGCGCTACCGCAATGCCGAGCGCGGTGGTGCCGTTGGAAACGCCCATGGAGTCGTGGACCTCGCAGGCCAGGGTCTGGTGACGCTGCTCCGCATCACGAACCGAATCGATGGTCAGGAGTGGCGTCTTGGTCTGGACGTAGTGCACGTCCTTCGGATCGGTAATTCCGGCATCCTTCATCGCCGCCTTGACGGCGTCGGCAACTTTCTGAACCATCGCAGGACGTCCGATATCCTCGGGCAACAATTCCGCGCTCAGCGCCGTGCCGATCACCAGCCGCGACTTATCGGCCGGCCCGGTCTTGTTGTTGCGCGCGAAGATCGTGGCGTGAGGCGTGATGATACCGTCACAGCCGCCCGACCAGACCATCGGCACGTCGTGGATCGCGGCTTCGGAGCGGGTGCCGAGCTTGAGCAGCACACGCCGAAAAGCCTGGTCGGCCAGAATGCGGGTGAAATCGTTGACACCACCATTGCCTTCGGTCTTGCCGATCACCCCGATGACCTCGTCGGCGCGGAACTTGCCGCCGACGATCAATGCCTCAAGCCCGCTCGCATCCTGAACGGTTTTCAGCTCGACCTTCGCAACTTCGATCGCCATTCGTGCAAAACTCCGTGCTGCCTTCGTTTCAAGTATCGTTCATCGCATCCGCGGCCGGTGCTCGCCGCGCAGCATTTTTTCATAGCCCTCACCGCGGTCAATCATGCCGGTTGAGATCGTTCTCGCCTTGCCAATTTCGGCCCGGCGCAGTCTGGTCGCCGTTTCGTCAATCTCGAACGGGCCGGTCGAGCGCGGGTCCTTGAATACGACGCCGTAATCGGCCTCGGCGCTTGCAAGCGAGACCCTTCCCTCGATGACGTCCCGCGAGACCAGTTCCAATTCACGCAGCAGCGGATCGCCCCAGCCGCCGCCGCCGGTTGTGACCACGCGAACCACCTGCCCTTTCAGGACGGGTTCGCCATCGACGAGACCGCCAAGGTCATAGCCCTCGCCCTCCGCATCCACGGTTGCACAAAATGGCTGGCCGGCCTTGCCGCCGTTCAAACCGTAACAGCCGAGCCGAACCCGGTCGGCGGTCACGATAGTCCGGCAATCGACCAGCGCGCGGTAATGCTTTTCATACCCAAGCCCGCCACGGCGCAGGCCCGCGCCTCCGGAATCGGTCCGCAGCGCAAGCTTTTCCACCAACAGCGGAAACCGCGTCTCAGTGAATTCCGCCGGCTGATTGCGGGAATCCGGCACGATATGGATCGCGTCGTTGCCATCCGCATAATAACGACCACCCGAGCCGCCGCCGAGCACCTCACGCGACAGGAACGGCTTGCCCTCAAGATCGGTGCCAAAAAAGCCGGTGTAGCGGATGGTCTCCTGATCGGCCGGCATGCGGCCGTCGACCGCCTGCGCGACCACCCCGGCCAGCAGGCCGAGACAGCGCAACAGCACGAACGAGCGCGCATTGGTCGCGGCCGGCCATTCCGGCGTGATCAACGTGCCCTTCGGGGGGAAAATCACCTCGAAAACGTCGCAGACACCTTCGTTGACATGAATCTCAGCGGCGCGTTCGGGCGTGTCGGCGAGATTACGAAGGATCGGCGCAATCCATTTGATCGGAACGCGCCATCGGAATAGTCCGCCGGCCAATTGATCGGGCCGTTCGATTGCGGATCGGTGCCGTTGAAGTCGAGCGTGATCTTGCCGTCCTTCTTGGTCATCTTCAGCGCGATCTTGTGCAGCTTCGGATCGGTGATGCCGTCGTGCTCGACATAGTCCTCCCAGGAATATTCACCATCCGCGATCTTCGCGAGCAACTCGTTGCGATAGATGTCGCGGCATTTATCAAGGATCGCCTGAAAGCAGGCTTCCACCTGTTCCCTACCGAAGCGCTCGAACAATCCGCTCATCCGGCGTGCGCCCATCAGGCAGGCCTGGATCTCGCTGTCGAGATCGGCCGACAGCATCTCCGGCACCCTCGTATTGCGCCGGACGATGGTGAAGACCGCATCATTTCGCACGCCCTCGCTGTAAATCTTCACCGGCGGAATCGCGATGCCTTCCTCGAACACAGTGGCCGCGGTACCTGGCATCGAGCCGGGCACTCGGCCGCCGACATCATCGTGATGACCAAAGGCCTGAATATAGGCGACCACCTCGCTCTCGTGGAACACCGGCACGGTGCTGCACAAATCGGGCAAATGCCCGATCGAGCCTTCCGTCAAATAGGTGTCGTTCATAAGGAAGACGTCGCCCGGCTTCATGGTGTCCGGCGGAAAATCCCGCACCACGGCGTTCGGCATCGCTGAATAGGAGCGCCCCGTCAGCTTGCGGCAGTAACGATCAAACAGCCCTACCCGGAAATCATGGGCCTCGCGAATCATTGGACTGCGCGCGGTGCGCTCGATGGCGAATTCGATTTCGGCCTCGATCGAGTTTAACGTCCCCTCCACGATCTGCAGCACAATCGGGTCGACCGATACCGTTTCGCGCGAGGGCGCGCTCGGCCAAGGATGCGACGCGCGATGCACGTTCATCGTGGCGTCTCGTGTGGTGATACGGAGCGGATGACAAGGATGCCGTGCGGATCGACCTCAATGGACTGGCCGGGAAACACCACCGTCGTCGAGCCGAACTCCTCGATGACGGCTGGCCCATCGATCCGGCCGGCCGGAGGCAGCAAGGCGCGATCAAAGACAGGCGTGTCCCGAAAACCTGTGCCGAAATAAACGGCCCGGCTGGCCCTGGAAGCGGTATTGGCTGGACGCCCGGCAAGCCTGGGCATCTGCGGCCGTTCAATCAGACCGAAACCGGAGACGCAGAGATTCACCAGCTCGATTTTCTGCTGGCCGGCGTAATCATAGCCGAAGGTCCGGCGATGCGCCGCATTGAAGGCGCCAACCAGTCCGGAAAGGAATGACGCATCCACCGCGCCGCCAGGTGCGGTGACGCGCACCTCCATCGATTGACCCGCATAGCGAATATCGGCTTCGCGCACGAGCCTGATGCGCGATGCCTCGATGCCGTCGCGTTCAAGCGTTGCGACCGCGTCGCGCTCAAGCGCCACATAGCGCGCGGCCACATCAGCAAGATCGATCGCATCCTCGTGCATCACCTTGGTGATGATGTGATCGGTACGCCAGTCCACGGCGAGCAAGCCGAAGGCCGAAAGATTGCCGGGGTTCGGCGGCACGATGCAGGCCTTCATCGCCAGCAAATCCATCACTGCTGCGGATTGAGCCGGACCCGCGCCGCCGAACGACAGCAACGCGAATGCGCGCGGATCGATGCCGCGCTGGATCGTCATTTGCCTGATCGCGTTGGCCTGACTCCAGTTCGCGATCTCGATGATGCCGCTGGCGAGCTGTTCGACGCTCATGCGGCCGGGCAGCCTTGCGGCGAGCGCGGCGATGCCGGTACTGGCGCGCTCGACATTGAGGGCAATGCCCCCGCCGATCAGCGACGGCGGAATCCGCCCCAAGACGAGATTGGCATCGGTGATGGTCGGTTCGTTGCCGCCATTGGGGTAGCACATCGGCCCGGGTTCGGCGCCCGCACTGCGCGGACCAACCTTGAGATGACCCTCGCGGCTGATCCAGGCGATCGAGCCGCCACCGGTGCCGATAGTCTCGATGTCGATCATGGGAATGCGCACCGGAAACGGACCGACCGATCCACCGTTGGTGACGTGCGGTTTGCCGCCTTCGATCAGGCAAAGGTCCGTCGAGGTGCCGCCAGCGTCCAGCGTCACCAGATCGGGGAAACCAGCGATCTCGGCAATGACGGCACTTCCAAGCGCACCGGCCGCGGGGCCCGACAGCGCCGTGGTGATTGGCTTGCGCACCACCTGATCGGCGCTGGCGACACCGCCGCTCGATTGCATCACCAGAAATGGCTTGTCCTGAAGGCCAGTGCCGAGCTCCTGATGCACCCGTTTGAGATAGCGTTCCATGTGCGGCTTGACGAAGGCGTCCACCAGTGTCGTCACCGCGCGTTCGTACTCGCGATATTCCGGCAATACCACGCAGGACAATGACAACGTCGCATCCGGATATTCCTCCGCCAGGATTTCAGCGACGCGGCGCTCGTGCACATCGTTGGCGTAGGAATGTAAAAGACAAATGCCGATGGCGCGAATGCCCTGGGTCCGAAAATACCGTGCCGCCTCTCGCATGCTTTCCTCATCGAGCGGGCGCAATTCATTGCCGCGAAAATCCATCCGGCCAGCAACCTCGCGAACAAATTGCAGGGGTACGATGCGGTCGGGTTTGACCCAGAAATAGGAATTTCCGTAGCCCTCCGGCACCGATTGCCGGGCGATCTCGAGAATGTGGCGGAAGCCGGCAGTGACGATCAGGCCGAGAGAATTGATCTCGCCCTGCAGCAGCGCATTGGTCGCAACCGTGGTGCCATGGGCCAGACCCGCGACGTCAGCAGTGGTGGCACCGGCGGCGGCGAGAATTTCGTTGACCCCGCGCAGCAAACCGATCGCCGGATTTGCCGGAGTACTGGCAACTTTGGTTACTTGCGTCGTGCCGGATTGGGTGTCGACCGACACGATGTCGGTGAATGTTCCGCCGGTATCGATGCCGATGCGATAGCGCGCGGCCATGGATCGAGATGACATGCTTGGTACCATCGAAACGGGGGCGTGCGTATGTCAGCCAACGCTGCCGCACCGCGATAGCATTGGTTGGACGCTCGGCGTAAGTCAAAGGCCGATTATCGATAGGATTATCGGAAAATCCGATCAGGCAGAGCGTTTTCGAGCGAGATGGTTTCCGGTTCGCGTAAGGAAAACACGTCAAAACAAAGACTCTATCCCTTGAGCATCTCCCGCAACTTCAGCAACGCCGCTTCCTTGCGTCGCGCCAGCGGCTCGCGTCGACGAAACAGGCTGAGCACGACATTGCGCGCCGGTGCGATCGAGAGCGCTTTCAACAATCCTAGAGCGACCTCGTTTTCCGCACTGGCACGCGGCACGATGGCGATCCCACCGCCCGATTGCACGATTATTTTTATGGTCTCGATGTTGTCCACCACTGCAAGCATATTGGGCCGGATTCCGAGATCGGTGAATAGCGAGAGGACCGCCTGGCCATATCCGACCGTCAGTTCGCTCATGATAAAAGGCTCTGCGAGCAGCCGCCCGATATCGACGGGCTGTTTTGAACGCGCCAACGCATGCTTCGGATGGGTAATCAACGCCATCTCCACATCGATCAGTCGGTCAAATATCAATCCCGCTGGCAATCGATCGGGATCGGATTCAATCGCGATACCGGCGTCGATTCGCTCCTCGTGAAGTTCGTTGAAGATATTCTTGGTCGGCGCCGTCAGGATATCCAGCCGCACCCCTGGAAGATCGGATTTGAGATCGGAAAACATGCGCGGAATGAATATCTGGGCCATACCCGACCCCATGCCGATCGTGAGTGTGTCAGAAAGCGCGCCACGCAATCTCCGCGCCGTGTCGGAGAGACTGAGCAGATCTCCCATCACCCGTTCCGACTCGTACAGAAATGTCCGGCCGCGGTCGGTGGTTTCGATGCCGCCCGACGTTCGGCGAAACAGCTCAAAGCCGACTTCTTCTTCAAGCAGCTTTACCTGTTCGCTGACGGCTGATTGCGAAATATTGAGGCGCCTTGCGGCCTTGGTAAAGCTGCGCTCTTTGTAGACCGATAGCGCGTAACGCAATTGGCGAAAATCCAAGTCGAGAGTCCCTTGCTGCGCGATCCAGTATTCCAGTATAGCGAAATACGACCCGAACACGCCTGAAAAGTGCCAGCCGCGACGCCGCGAAGAGCCGAGTGCTTCCCGCCGCTCAGGAGCGATGACGGACCTGCGTAGCGGCGCTAAAGGCGTTGCAGCCGGAGAGAAGTCTAAAAATCAACTTTCGCGAGATTTTCGGCGTCGTCCGATTTTCGACTTTTGCAGCAGTATCGGTCATAAGCAGAAGCGGCTGCCGAACGTCGTCATGTCCGCTTCAGTCCCCTATTGCCGGACGTTGGACACCCGGATCGAAACGCGGAAAGGCCGCCCGGATGGCAGAGATATCTATCGTTTTGATTTCAATTATGAAAATGGCGCACCACACAGGGTAAAACTGCGAACACCTATGTAATTGAAATAACGAGTATGTAATTGAAATAACGAGATGAATTTTGCGGAGACCCCGAGGCGGCACGCTCGGAGGGTCGCGGCGCAATTCGATCGGGATCCTCCCGTTTCTGCGGAATAGGCCAAGCACACAAGGGCACACGGAAACAGCTCACGCACTATGCTGGCACGTCGATTGCTGCTAGAGCCAGTGTCATTGCCTTCACTTACCCCGGAGCCTTCCATGTTGCGGTCTCTGAATTTTTCACGGCGTAGACTATTGCAAAGTTCGGCGGCAGCTCTCGCTGCGCCGCTTATTGGCGTCGGACCAGCGCGGGCCGCGACGACCACCGTCGGTTTTATCTATGTCGGGCCGAAAAACGATTTCGGCTTCAATCAGTCGCACGCTGAGGCCGTAGCCCTCCTGCGCAAAGCCAAGCCGGACGTGAAATATCTCGAAGAGGAAAAGGTGCCGGAGACGGCTGCGGCCGAGAAGACGATGGAGAGCATGATCAAGCTGGACGGCGCCAGTTTTCTGTTTTTTACTTCCTTCGGATACTTCGACCCCTACATGCTGCGGGTTGCGCGGAAATATCCCGACGTGCAGTTCCGCCATCAGGGTCTGCTTTGGGACCCAGATAAGAGCCCGAAAAACACCGGCAGCTATTTCGGCTACATTGGCGAAGCGGTCTATGTCTGCGGAGTCGCTGCCGCCAAAGCCTCCAAAACTCGCAAGCTCGGATTTGTCGCCGCCAAGCCGATCCCCGCCGTGCTGCGCAGCATTAATTCCTTCCTGCTCGGCGCGCGTTCGGTCGATCCCTCGCTGACGCTGCAAGTGATCTTCACCGGGGATTGGTCGGTGCCGAGCAAGGAAGCCGAGGCGACGAATGCCCTCGCCGACGCCGGTGTCGACTGTGTCGCCTGCCACATCGACGATCTCAAGGTCGTGCTCGGCGTCGCCGACCAGCGCAACATGTTCAGCTTCGGATCCAACACCGACCAAAGCGCGCTGGCGCCGAAGGGCTATGTCACGGGCGCCCTCTATGCCTGGGATAAAATCTATGGCGAGTTCATCGACGCCGTTGCCGCTGGCAAACCAGCGCCGAACGTGCTGAAGGGCAGCTTTGCCGAAGGCTTCGTGCGCATGGGGCCGTTCGGCGCCGCCGCGACGCCGGAAATCAAGGACGCGGTCAAGCTGGCGGCGGCCGAACTTACCTCCGGCCAGCGCGTGATCTTCACCGGCCCGCTGAAGGACAACAAGGGGGCCGAGGTGGTCGCGGCTGGCCGGCGCGTCGCCGTCGCCGATCCCTCCCTCGGCAAGATGAACTACCTCTTGGATGGCGTCATCGGCTCGATTCCGTGACCGCGCAGCCCTTCGCGGTTCGATCGGCCCGAGCCGCAGAAGCCGCGGCGCTCCCGATTGGGGCGCTGATAGCTTCCGCGACGGCTTTCGGTCTGATCGTCGCCGCCTTGGGCGACGACCCCTTCGAGGTCTATAGGTTGATCTTCGTCGGAGGCTTTGGAAGTTGGTTCTCCTGGGAGAACACGCTTCAACGGGTCGCCCCTCTGCTGTTGACTGCGCTTTGTGCAGCGCTGCCGGCGCAGCTTGGCCTCGCCGTGATTGGCGGCGAGGGCGCGTTCGTCCTGGGCGGTCTGGCCGCGGTCGAAGCCGCGATCTTCGCTTCGCGGGCGCCGGCATGGCTCAACGTCGCAGCCCTGCTGACAGCGGGTATGGCCGCGGGGGCGCTGATCGTTGGCGCTGCCGGCATCTTGAGGGCATGGCGGGGCGTCAGCGAAACCATCAGCAGCCTCTTGCTCAACTACCTCGCCATCGCTGTATTCAATCAACTCGTCGAAGGACCGTTGCGCGATTCCTCGGACCTCAACCGCGCCTCGACCTTTCCGACGCCTCAGCAGGCGATGATTGGAACCATCGGCGACAGCAGCGTGCATTGGGGGCTTGCCGTGGGCCTCGTCGCTTGCGCCGGCGCCTGGGCGGTCATCTTCCGCACAACGACCGGCTTCTCGATGCGTATCGCTGGAGGCAACGCGCAGGCGGCGCGCACGGTCGGCATACCTGTTGGCCGGCTCATCGTCGGCGCCTGCGCTATTGGCGGGGCGGCGGCGGGGCTCGCGGGCGCGATCGAGACCTCAGCCGTCTACGAGCGGGCGAACAACTCCCTGGTCGCGGGATACGGCTTCAGCGGTGTCTTGATTTCCTTCATCGCCCGCCACAATCCGCTGCTCATCATTCCCGCCGCCATTCTCTTCGGCGGCATCGGCGCCAGCGGCGGGCTGATCCAACGTCGGCTCGGGCTGCCCGACGCCGCCGTGACGGTGCTGCAAGGTTGCACCTTTCTCATGGTGCTGATGGCGGAGACGTATCGCGGGCGCAGCCTTTACGACCTTGTGCTTGGCAAGGCGCGGACGTCATGAGCGACATTGACGTCTTCGGAACCGTCATGATCAGTCTTGTCGGCGGCGCGATCCGCGTCAGCACACCCTATCTCTTCGTCAGCCTGGGGGAATGCATCACCGAGACGAGCGGCCGGATTAACCTCGGGCAGGAGGGCATTCTGATTTTGGGTGCTATGGTCGGATACGCGATCTCCTTCAAGACCGGCAATCCTTGGGCCGGGGTCCTCTGCGCCGGCTTGGCAGGCTCCATGCTCGGAGCGCTTCACGCGCTCGCGTGCAGCCTGCCGCGCGTCAACGACATCGCCATCGGCATCGCGGTGATTCTGTTCGGAACGGGGTTGGCGTTCTTGGTAGGCAAGCCGTTCATCGAGCCGGCCGCTCCGATGTTGCCGGCGCTGGAACTCGGCTGGTGGTCGAACAGCGAGGCGATACGCTCGGCTTTGCGTGTCAACGTGTTGTTCTTCGTCGGGGTCGCACTGACCTTCGCCCTGCGTTGGAGCTTTTCCAGCCTGCGTTGGGGGGTGGTGCTGCGCACCGTCGGTGACAGCGCCGACGCCGCAAAGGCGCTCGGCTTTTCGGTCCTGTATGTGCGCTTCGTCGCGACCGTGGTCGGCGCCTTCTTCTCTGGTGTCGGCGGGGCGTTCCTGTCGCTTTATTATCCGGGAAGCTGGACGGAAAGCCTGTCGAGCGGACAGGGGCTGATGGCGGTCGCGCTGGTGATCTTCGCCCGATGGGACCCCCTTCGCTGTCTTTGGACATCGCTGCTGTTCGGCGCCGCCGGCGCACTGGGCCCGACACTGCAAACCGTGGGTTTCGGACAGGTCTATTACCTCGTCAGCGCAGCGCCCTACGCTCTGACGCTCGGCATCCTGATCGCGAGCAGTTCGAGTGAACGCCGCGCCGCCGGCGCCCCACGGGAATTGCGCGCCGTATGACCCCCGAGACGGCTCTGGAGGCCATAAACATCCACAAGCGCTTCGGCGAGGTGATCGCCCTGAACGGCGTATCCCTGAAGGTGCGCACCGGCAGCGTGCACGCGCTGCTCGGCGAGAACGGCGCGGGCAAGAGCACGTTGGTCAAGTGCCTGACGGGCTACTACACGCCAGACGAGGGGCAGTTCATCGTGGCGAACCGTGAACTCGTCAGCCGCTCGCCCCGCGAGGCGCTACGCGCGGGAATCGGCATGGTCTACCAGCACTTCACGCTCGTCCCCAGCATGACGGTCGCGGAGAACCTGTTGCTGGCGCGCTCGGCGATCCCGTTCGCGATCGGCTGGCGAAACTTTCGCCGCGAGATGGACGAACGCCTCGCCAAGATGCCTTTCCGGGTTCCGCTCGACGCCCGGGTAGTGTCGCTGTCGGCGGGACAAAAGCAGAAGGTCGAAATCCTGAAGCAATTGCTGATGCGGCGCACGTTACTGGTGCTCGACGAGCCGAGTTCCGTGCTTACCCCGCAGGAGGCGGACGACGTGCTCGGCGCCTTGCGCAGGGAGGCGACCGCGGGAGACCTCAGCGTCGTGCTGATCACCCACAAGTTTCGCGAGGTCCGTCAGTTCGCGGATCACGTCACCGTGTTGCGGCATGGCTCGGTGGTTGGCGACGGCGCGACCCCGACATTGCCGAACGAGAAGCTGGCGGAATTGATGGTCGGCGCGAATATGGGAGCCTCCGTCTCGAAACCGCGATCCGCGTCGAAGACCGGAAGCGTCCGCCTGAAAATCGAAACGCTCACGGTGCGCGGCGCGAACGGCGCGATCGCTGTCGACGACGCGTCGCTCGCGGTTTCCCCGGGCGAAATCCTCGGCATTGCTGGCGTGTCGGGCAACGGTCAACGGGAGTTGATCGAAGTTCTGGCCGGACAGCGCCATGCGGAATCAGGCGCTATTGCCGTGGACGGGGCAGCTTTGTCGTCAACCCGCGCCTTTATGAGCCAACACCGTATCGCCTTGCTCCCGGAAGAGCCGCTACGCAACGCCTGCGTGCCGGAAATGAGCGTCGCGGAAAATCTCGCGATGCGTACCTATGACGAGGCGCCCATCGTCGGAAGGCGCGGAGCGGGACGCTGGTGGCTGAACCCGGCAACGCTCGCGGATTGGGGTCGCGGCGTCATTGTTCGCAATGCGATCCGCGCGAGCGGGCCCGACGCTCCGGTCAAGACGCTTTCGGGCGGCAACGTTCAGCGTCTCCTGCTCGCGCGCGAACTTGGCGAACGCGACGTCGGCCTGCTGATCGCCGCCAATCCCTGTTTTGGCCTCGACTTCGCCGCCACGGCACGCATCCGAGAGAAGATCATCGCCGTGCGCAACGCAGGCGCCGCCGTTTTACTGATCAGCGAGGATCTCGACGAGATTCTAGAACTGGCGGACACGATCGCCGTCATATCGGCGGGGCGCATCGCTCTGCGCACCACGCGCGCCGACGCGTCTCGCGCCGCCATTGGCCTCGCCATGGCCGGCGGCGCCCAAGTTAACGATAGTAGGGAGATATTATCGGCATGAGCGCAACGCGCAAACACCTTATCATCCGAGGCGGGCTGGTCCTGAATGCCGACGCGGCCCACGAGAAGCCTGTAGCGCTCGACATCCTCATCGTTGACGACAAGATCGCCGAACTAGCGCCGGCGGGCGAGGCCTTCTCGACGCCGATCGATCCGTCGGTCCCTCCGGAAACGCTCGATGCGCGTGATCGTTTGATCGTTCCTGGCTTCGTCAACGCGCACTACCATTCCTACGATGTGCTCGCCAAGGGCCTGCTCGAAGACATGCCGTTCGACGTGTGGGCCTTGCATTCGCAACCGAGCTATTTCGGTCGTCGCAGCAAGGCCGAACTGAGGATGCGAGTGCTTCTGGGCGCGATCGAATGCCTGCGAAACGGCATAACGACCGTGCAGGACATGAACACGCTGGTTCCTCAGGACGAGGAGACCCTCGACGTCATGCTTTCGGCTTATGAGGAGGTCGGAATCCGCGCGGTGTTTTCGATCGCCCTGCGAGACATCGGCGCGCTCGATATCGAGCCGTTTCTTCCCAAAGGCGCGCCACCCGAAGTGCTCGCGCGCATCCGCGGCGTCGACCGCGATCCCAAAGCCGATCTTGAATTCGTCGAACGCCAGATTCGGCGCCGCAGCGATTTGCACGGTCGAATCACCTGGGGTCTCAGCCCATCGGGACCGCAGCGCTGTTCGCGCGCGATGCTCGAAGGCGTAGCCGACATCGGCAGGCGGTATGATCTGCCGATCTTCACCCATGTCTACGAAACTCGCGCGCAAACGGCCAAAGCGCGCGCCCTTTACAAGGAGCAAGGCGGCTCGATGATCCGCTGGCTCGATGAGGTGGGACTGCTGACTCCCAAGACGACGCTGGCGCATTGCGTATGGTTGTCGCCAGGCGAAATGCCGCTGCTCGCCGAGCGCGGCACCAGCGTCGCCCACAATCCGATCAGCAACATGAAATTGAAGAGCGGCGTCGCGCCGATGCGCGCGCTGTCCTGCGAAGGGGTGAACATCAGCCTCGGCTGTGACAATTCGAGCTGCGGAGATTGCCAGAACATGTTCCAGGCAATGAAGGCGTTTTGTCTGATGGCCGCCGTTGCTGAGCCGCAGCCGACCCGCATCCACGCTTCGGACGCTCTGCGCGCGGCGACGATCGGCGGCGCGAAAGCTTTGCAGCTTCACGATTCGATCGGCGCGCTTCGTCCCGGCATGAAGGCGGACCTTTCGATCATCGATCTCACTGATCCCGCCTACATGCCGTTCAACAATGCGGCGCGACAATTGGTGTTCAGCGAGAGCGGGCGAGGCGTAGAAACCGCGATCGTCGATGGACGCATCGTTATGCGCGATCGACGGATGACGACGGTGAACGAGGCCGCCATACGGGAAGAGCTTGCCGAGATCATGGTGGCCTTCCGGCGTGACTTTGACGTAGTCGCGCACGCCAACCGGCAGGCGACGCCCTATCTCCTGGAGGCCAATCGAAACGTTGCGACCGTTGATGTCGGGGTCGAAGCATTCCTGCGTCCCCTTGGGTGACGCCGACTCTTCGCTCCCCTCACGGGTTTCGTCGCACGGGTATGCGAAACCTTCGATCGGCTATATCGTCCCCCCGTTCGCGCGCTCACACTGAAGTCGCTCACATGGCGCGCAGGGGTTGTTCGGCCAAAGGATCGGCAATGCTATTTCGCACTCAAGGCCCCGACGTGATCGCGATCAGTCAACCTATGCACGCCTGGATCGCGGGGCAACTTCTCAAGGCCTGGAACGAGACGCTGGCCGAGCCGGTACTGCTTGCCGCCGAGCAGCATGATCTTGGTTGGCTCGACTGGGAAGTCACCCCGAGTTTTGACGAGACGACGGGACGCCCCCATTTGTTTCGCGACGTCGGCGCCTCCGTGCATGCGCCCATGTGGGCGGCCGCCGTGGATCGCGCCCAAGGCGCCTGGGGCGCGCATGTCGCGCTGCTGATTTCGCGGCACGGCGGGGTCATTTACCGACGCTTCACGACTCGGCATCGGCTCTCCGAAGCCGACGGCGAGGCCGCGCGGCACTATTTGGAGACTCAGGCTCCCAAAGAGCGGGCCTGGGCAAGGGCACTGGGTTTCGAGGAGGACCGCTTGGCCCGGGAGTCTGCGCTGATCGCCTGCGTCGATACGCTGTCGCTC
>Ga0210396_10003739_pt1 | contig 15070 bp, 10 predicted proteins | sample IncBWH17OmetaG_FD_155466 | JGI IMG/M metagenome (GOLD analysis project Ga0210396, IMG submission 155466) | Forest soil microbial communities from Barre Woods Harvard Forest LTER site, Petersham, Massachusetts, United States - Inc-BW-H-17-O ... | reverse complement strand
ATTCCGACTAAGTCCGAGATGATGGTGAGGAAGAAGTTCATGACGACCGTGGCCACCATGCGCGGCACAACCAGTTTCTTGATCGGGTCGGTGCCCAACGCGCGCATGGCGTCGATCTGCTCGGTCACCATCATCGAACCGAGCTCAGATGCCATTCCGGAGGCGTTGCGGCCGGAGATCATCAGCGAGGTCAGAACGGGTCCAAGCTCCTTGATCATGGAGAGCGATACCAGCGTTCCGGTGAGAGCAGTGGCGCCAAAGGTGGCCAGCGACGATGCCGATTGGACCGCCAGCACCGCACCGGTAAAGAAACCGGTAAGGATGACAATCGGGATCGAGCCCACGCCGATGATGTCAGCCTGGCTGAAGATGTCGTCGACGTAGCGCGGTTGCCGGAAAAGGTTGAAGATCGCGCGGCCGGAGAGAATTGCGTAGTCCTGTACGGAGCGGACGCTCTTCCTGGCAAAGCTATCCAGCGTAGCGAAGGGCATGGGGGAATTGTAACGGCAGACAGGAATGCCATCGCGGGGCGAAAGGATGAGGAAGAAACATTGATTCGTGGGGTCCACCCGGCGGTGTACCATCATGTGGCATTATTCGCGGTCCCGGTCCGAAAGGAGCCATTTATGGCAGCGACCTACGATTTGAAGCACGGGGCCAACGGGGAGAAGTACCGGTTCAATCTCAAGGCAGGGAACGGGGAAGTGATTCTGGTAAGCGAGACCTATGAGAGCAAGGACGGTGCGCTGAACGGCATTGAATCTGTGCGCAAGCATTCGGCAGATGAAGCGCACTTCGAGCGGAAGAACTCCAAGCGTTCCGAGCCTTACTTTGTATTGAAGGCATCCAACGGCCAGATTATCGGGATGAGCGAGATGTATTCCTCAGAAGCGGCATGCGAAAACGGCATCGCTTCTGTGCGAAAAAACGGACCCGGGGCTGAGCTTCGCGATCACACGAGCCACTGAATGTCGGAATGGAAGGGCGTGCCGACCCGCCTGCCTATTCTTTCTGCTTCTTGCGTATTTCTATATTCAGCCGCTTGATTTTCTGATTCAGGGTCGACAGGGGGATGCGGAACTGTTCGGCGGCCTCGGTCTGGTTCCAGTTGGAGCGCTCCAGCTTGTCGATGATGATGCGCCGTTCGATGTCCTCCAAGATGTCGAAGAGAGAGGCGTTTGCATCGTGCTCCAGAAGAGAGGCCGAGTAGGACCGCCCCGTCAGCTCGCCGGGCAGAACCTCGAGCGGAATCACCGCAGTGGGCGAGAGAGCGACGCCGCGTGCAATGACATGCTCCAGCTCGCGGACGTTGCCTGGCCAGTCGTAGTCCATCATTGCCCGCATTACCTCCGGCGCCAGCCGCCGCAGTTCAAGCTGGTTTTCTATGGAGAAATGCTCGAGGAAATAGGTCGCCAGCAGCGGAATGTCCTCGCGGCGTGAGCGCAACGGTGGCAGGTCAATGGTGACCACGTTCAGGCGGTAGTACAGGTCCTCACGAAAGCGCCCTTCCCGCACTCCCTGACGCAGGTTGCTGTTGGTGGCGGCCAGAATGCGGACATCCACCTGAACCTCCTGCACGGAGCCCAGCGGGCGGAAGCGGCGGTCCTGTAGTACGCGCAGAATCTTCGCCTGGGTCTCCAGACCCATAGTGCCAATCTCGTCCAGGAAGAGCGTGCCGCCGTTGGCGATCTCAAAGAGGCCCTTCTGCGCCGCGTGCGCCGATGTGAAGGCCCCCTTCACATGGCCGAAGAGTTGAGATTCCAGCAGCTCTGTAGGCAGCGCTCCGGTGTTGATCGGCACAAAGGGCTTATCCCGCCGCGGGGAGTTCGCATGGATGGCCTTCGCGATGACGTCCTTACCCGTGCCGGTCTCGCCCTGGATCAGGACAGTGAAGCGCGAAGGCGCCACTTGAGCCACCAGGTCGAGAATGCGCAGCATGGGCTCGCTCTTGCCCACGATATTTTCGAAGGTGTAGCGCTGCTTGAGCGCGCGCTTCAGCTGGACGTTCTCTTCTTCGGTGCGGTGCTGGGCGATGGCGGCCCGAATGTCCGCTAGGAGCTTTTCGTTCTCCCACGGCTTCTGTACGAAATTCCGAGCGCCCGCGCGAATGGCATCGACTACATTGGTCACGGTGCCGTATGCCGTGATCATGATGACCGGCAGTTCCGGATGCCGGTCCAGAATGCGGGGAAGCAGGTCGATGCCGTTCTCGCCCGGCAGGGCAAGGTCCAGGAGCACGAGATCGTACGACTGGCGTTCGAGCTCGTCCAGGCCCTTCACCCCGTCCGGCGCCGTGCCTACGGTATAGCCCTCGAGCACCAGCAGGGTTTCGAGCGATTCACGAATAGCCGCCTCGTCATCGATGATGAGGATACGGGCGGTCTGGATGTCGCCGGCCGCTGCATTTGGGGCCAGCACCGTGGTGCCTTCAGACATGTAGTGCTTTCCTTGCAGCGGGGAATTCGAGGCGGAACGTGGTCCCATGGCCGACCGCGCTATCCACATGGATGCGGCCGGAGTGCTCCTGGATGATGCCGTAGGTCACCGCCAGGCCGAGGCCCGTGCCGCGGCGCTTGCCTTCTTCGGACGGAGCATTTTTGGTAGTGAAGAACGGGTCGTAGATACGCTGCATGTGCTCCGGCGCAATTCCCGAGCCGGTATCCGCGATGAGAACGCCCACGCGGCCGTTCAACTCCGTCGCCACGCGCAACGACCCACCCGAGCTCATGGCGTCCTTGGCGTTGATGAACAGGTTGAGGAAGACCTGCTGCAGCTTATTTGCGTTGCCGACGATATGGGGAAGCTCCGGCTTCAGGTCCACTTGAAGATGCAATCCAGCGGTTTTGAATTGATGTTCGAGCAGCGTCACGGTATCGCGGATCACGGTGTTGAGGTCGATCTCAGAGAACTCCGTGTTGCCTGTCCGGGAGAAGTTCAGCAGGCTGTTCACGATCTCCGATGCCCGGAAGGTCTGGCTGGTGATGCGATCGAGCAGCGGCGCGAGGCGCTCATCGCCGCGCACCTGCTTGGCCAGCATCTGCGTGTAGCTGGAAATGACGGCAAGCGGCGTATTGACCTCGTGCGCCACGCCGGCAGCCAGCAGTCCGATGGATGAGAGCTTTTCTGCCTGCGCGAGCTGCGATTCCAGCTGCATGCGGCCGGTGATGTCATCGACCAGAATGATGCGGCCGACGACGGAGAAGCTGCGGGAGACCAGCGGGGCGATCGCGATGTTGGCGGTGCGCGTCTCCCCGGTACGCATCGGCAACGGGAACTTGTACAGGTTGTGAACGCCCGGTTCGTCTTTCAGCCGGCGAAATTCGTTCATAAACTCTGCGGGGAAGACGGCATCGATGGACTTGTTCAGAACGTCCACGCGCGGCATGGCGAACATGACTTCCATCTGCGCATTCCAGCTCTCGACCGTTTCATCGAGGCCGATGGCAAGAATGCCGACGTTGATCGACTCGACGATGTTCTCGTTGAACTCCTTGAGCCGCTCGTATTCGGACGCCTTCTGCGCGAGCGATGCGTAGAGGCGCGCGTTCTGGATGGCAATACCCACGTAGGAGGCCAGCGATTCCAGCAGCTCCACGTCCTCGGATGAGAGGAAATCACCGGAGGTGGTGCGGCCGAGCCCTACGATCGCGATGGTGCGTTGCTGCACCCGACAGGGCAGGTAGTAGTGGAGATCAAGCGCGGTCGCTGCAGCGCGCTCCTGCTCGCTCAGATAGAGGGCCTGATGTGGGTTCTCGAAGAAGAGATGCGAGCCCGTTTCGCCGTGCTCGGCTGCCTGGGCAAGCCGTCCCGACTCCGGGCCGCCGGATTCGAAGTTGAGGAAGCTCAGGTCGAGCGACCGGGCGGCGGATCCAGTGACCGGCGTCAGGCTGGCATCGAGGCCCCGGGCTGCAGCGAGCGTGTAATGTCCTCGCGGTCCATCCAGGAAGAGCGCCACGCGAGAGACCAGAAGCGCCCGCGTCAGCCGATCGGTCACCGAGGCCAGCACCGCGTCCAGATCGGTCTCCGAACTCAAGCCACGCCCGAATTCAATCAGGGTCTGGCGATAGTCGTAGCGTCGGCGATCGAAGACACGGTCCAGCCGCGCCTGGATGGCGCGCTTCAGCGGATCGAAGAGCTGCGCCGTGATGATGATGGTCGCGATCAGTCCCCACGCGCCGAAGCTGGGGAGGTTTTTGTGGATGGTCTCCGCCGCGATCGCGACCGCACCGAAGTAGAGCCCAATGAGCGAAGCAGTGGCCAGCGTATAAGCGACGCCGCGCTTGAAGATCAGGTCCACATCCATGAGCCGATAACGCACGATGGCCCAGGAGAACGTAAGGGGCACGAAAACCAGGCAGAGGCCGGAGAGCTTGGTGAGCAGCGTCGGCATGGCCCAGTCGGCCAGAAACGGAATGACGTTCAGGATGGTGAACGGGATGACCGCCAGGAGTGTGCCGCGCGTCAGCCATTTCAACTGCTGACGGCGCAATGGATCACGCGTGATGCGGTAGTGCGCGAAAAACACGAGCGCGGCCAATACGTAGTAAGCGGCAAGGTAGCCGACAGCGATCTGTTCCAGACGATGCAGCAGCAGTTCGGTGGCGGACCAGTAGACAAACGCCAGTGCCTGAACGCCGATGACCAGGACAGCGGGCAGATAGACCAGAGCCATGAGCCAACGGTGCCGGAGGACGTTGCGGCGATCGCTGGCGCGGTTCTCCGGGAAGGCGAGAGCAAAATGCAGGAAGAGGGCGGGCTGCAGGGCGCCGGCGATGATGTTGCCCCAGTAAATCACCCAGTCGAAGGCATTCAGCTTGCCGGTACTATGAAAGGCGTAAAGAACGAATGAGGCCAGGCAAAAGACGTAGAAGTGCGTGGCGTGGGGCGCCGTCCAGCGCCGAAAGAGCACATACAGGCCAATGAGCAGGTACACCAGCGCCACCAGGCGCACGCCGTTGTACTGCGAACGGTCCTGCTTGCTCAGGATGACGGAGGCATTGATGCGAACCCCGGAACGCAGGAGCGTGTAATCAAGGCTTCGCCAGATGCCGGTATGGAACCATTGGCGGACCAGGCTGGCCATCCTCGGTGTCGGATGATCCGCCGCCGCAACCAGGACATCGCCGGTCTTGATACCTGCGTGTTCGCCCGGACTATCAGCAGGCACACGCCGCGCTTCCAGTCCGCCATGCGCCTCTACCCACCAGATGCCGTCCGTGGGCTTCTGGAATTCGGCGTCCTTCACCAGATTGAGCGAAGCAAAGATGGCCGCGGCGAGCGTAAACAGCGCCAGGGATACCACGGTAAGCCGGGTTGAGATCGACTTTTGCATGCGCCCTGGCAGATGACCAACAAGGTGTTCGCTTCAGTCTAGTGCGAAGCACGCAGCTTGCCAGCCTCTCGTTTGGACTCACGGGACGCAATTCCGTCCCTAAACTGTTCATACAAAAGAAAGTGTGGGTTTTGAATGCGGTTTCATCCGCCCTACCACAGCGCGTTGCCACTCTTAGGGTTCCGCGAAACGGTAGGACGCTATGACGAGGCATAGTCCGTATCGTATTTTCGTATCCCGCAGAAGGCGGGTAACTTGTCCAAGTTTGGGCAAAGGGGAACGTGACCAACGCCCGCCATTTCGGTATCTGGAGGCTCCGTCGATACATCTTTTTCCAAAACGGGGCTTTCTATGTTTCAAGAGTTTGAATATTGTGCGAACACGGAGCTTTACGACGTTCCGGAGGGCTCTTCGAGTGTCACTTGCCAACTGGATGACTGCCTTAGGTGAAATTCGGGAACACGAAGAGTTCGTCCGGGTCCAGGAAGCGCGGATGCGCTGTCTTGTCACCGGCGACGGACCGTCCCTGCTGCTGCTGCACGGCCTGCTGGGCACCGCAGACGCCTGGGGACCGGCGACGCAGCGGCTGGCCGCCAGCTCGACCGTGTATTCGCCGGACGCGCTGGGAATTGGCGGTTCCGATCGGGTTCCCAAGTTGGACGTCAGCCTGGTGGCAACTGCCGGCCGATTGGTCGACCTTATGGATGCCAAGGGCATCGGGCAGGCCGACATCGTCGGCACGTCGCATGGCGGATCCGTGGCCCTCATGCTGGCTGCCCTTCATCCGGAGCGCGTCCGCAGCCTGGTGCTTCACGCGCCTGCCAATCCCTTCTCCGATGTTGCAGATCCGCTCATACGCTTCTACCGGACGGCGTTGGGGCGGTGGTTTGCCGGACGTCTCCCGACCGTGCCTGCCAATGTCCAGGCGCTGGCGCTGGGTCGTATGTATGGAGACGCCAGCCGGATTCGCAGCGGGTCTCTGGAGCGCTACATAACGTCGCTGCGTGTGCCTGGTACCGTTTCCTACGTGTTGAGCATCCTCGACCGCTGGGAGTTGGACATGGCCGCCCTGGAGGCGGCTCTGCCCGGCGTGCGCAGAGTGCCGGCGCTGCTGCTCTGGGGAGATCGTGATCGCGCCGTGAGCCTTCGCAGTGGGGAGCGGCTTGCTGAATACTTTGATCGCGCTTCGTTGCTGGTGATTCCGGGCGCGGGCCATCTTCCTCATGAAGAGGTTCCGGTCGCCTTTGCCGGAGCAATCAATGGCTTCCTGGGCGGCCTTAAGCGGGAGAGCGACAGCATCCAACAACCCATGGGCCGCGCGTCGTAGACTGTTACGACACAGGACTGTTACGACACAGCCTGACACGAGACCTCGAGGAGGGTGTTGTGAAAGATCTCAGAAAACGTATGGGTACGTTCGTGGTGACGGCAGCACTGGCATTGGGTTGCGCCGCGCCCGTAGTTCTGGCGCAGACAGCTGGCCAGGACGTGAAAGATGCCGGCACGGACACGAAAGACGCGGCGAAGGATCTGGGCCACGGCGTCGCAAAGGGCACTAAGAAGGCGGCGCAAGGGACGAAGGAAGGCACAGAAAAGGCCTACGACAAGACCAAGGAAGGAACGGTAAAGGCCGCCGACAAGACCAAGGAAGGTACGGAGAAAGGCTACGACAAGACCAAGGAAGGTACCGAAGACGTCGCTCACAAGACAAAGACTGGCACGAAGAAAGTTGTTCACAAGACCGCAAATGCGACGTCCGACGGAGCCAACAAGGTTTCCGATAAGACGCAGACGCCTCCACCGCAGTAAAGCGGATCAGCCGATCCTCTGCAGGCGCGCGGCCTTGCCGCGCGCCTTTGCATTTGTACCGGTCACTCGGCCAGATAGACTCCGCGACGGTGAAATCTCGGATCGACGAGCTGTTGGAGCATGAAGTCCGCGACGTCGGCACGTGGGATGCGACGGCTGCTGGAGGGCAACGCGTCCGGGAGCACTCGATAGGTGCCGGTTGGCGGGGAATCAGTGAGCCGCGGCGGCCGCACGATGGTGTAATCCAGATCGCTTGCCGCGAGCAGTCGTTCCTGCGCGCGCTGATCTGCCATCGGGTGACGCAGCAGGGTAGAGCGCGCGATGGCAAAGAGCACGGTTACGATGGGTGGCTGATATTTTCCTGCCGGATATAGCGCGCCTGCCGCGCCCACTGTGATGATCCGATCCACCATATGGAAGTGCATGCCACTGATGATGAGCGGAACGGCGCGGCTTAGCACCGGGTCCGCTTTGAGTGTGCGAGAGCCCAGCGCGGAGAATACGGCTCGGTGGCCGTCAATGGCATCGCCGACCGATTGCGCATCGAAGATGTCTCCCTGAATCACGCGCAGTCCATCGCGCGCTTCGAGCGATTGCCCGTTGCGCACAAACGCCGTGACAGCGTGGCCCAGTTCGAGCGCGCCGGCAACCAGCAGCCGGCCTATACCTCCAGTAGCACCAAAGACGATGACCTTCATGAACCGTCCCGAGGGAAGAGACCAGCAAGGGTCACTATACAGGGCCTCCTGCCGGTCGTGGCGACAGCAGAATCGGATCGGGGCGCATCACGAAACTTGTTCATTGCGGAGATGAGTGACAACGCGAAGTAGCTCTGCGCGAGAGCGTGGAAGCAAGCTGCTACCGTACCGTCTGTATCGCGATGAGCTCTCGCTAATTCCGGAGGGAATGCGGCCGCCCCGCAAAGGCGAAGGCGATGAAGCCAAGGATCAGCACGAGGCCCTCCACATGAACGGAGTCGCGGTGAAGCTTGTCGAACAGCACGCGCGCAGGACTTGATTCCGGCAATGAAGCAATGCCGACGCTCCCGCCCACCGATGCCTCCGCCGTGTCCATCCGCGGAATGATCGAGAACTGCGAGTAGCCGGTCAACAGCACCATGATGAGCGCCAGCACCGCCTGCGGCACCACCGAGTGCCAGCGGACACGCGCGCGCAGAAGAAAGCTGAAGACTAGGAAGAGGACTCCGCAGATGAGCCCCATGTAGTGCAGGTGAATAAGGCTGCCACGAACCACGAGACCCGCGCCGTGAATGCCTTCGGCGGGGTTGAGAAAGAGCGCCGGCAGCGTGCCGAATGCGATCGCCGCAACCTGCACGAAGAGCAGCAGAGCGCCCAGCCAGATGCCGAGCGCGAGAAGTGAGAGTGTGGTCAGAACGCTTCGCATGGCAGGTCAAGAATGCCACATCAAGGATGCCACACAAGGATGCCACACAAAGGATGCCCCATTCATGCCACGAGGGGAAGCACTTAAAAGCGGGTTGGCTATTCTCAGCCTCGCGTGACGCGTTCGCTTTAGCGAATTCGCTTCATTGCTGCGTCTGCGATGGGCGTCCGATGAGCCGCTCGATGCGCTTGGCGATGGGCGGGTGGGTCGAGAAGAGATTTGCGAAGCTGGCGCCGGAGATGAGTGGCGCGACGATGAACAGGTGCGCGGTGGAAGCCGTCGCGCCCATGGGCAGGCGTTTGGAGTAGGCGTCGAGCTTCTGGAGCGCGCTGGCCAGGGCATAGGGATTGCCCGTCATGTGTGCGCCGGTGGCGTCGGCCTCGTACTCGCGAGAGCGCGAAACGGCGAGTTGGATAAGTGTGGCCGCAATGGGAGCCAGGATCAGCATGAAGAGAGCGGCCATGCCGCCGCCGTCGCGGTCGCGGTCGCGCCCGCCGCCGCCGAAGATCATGGCGAAGCGGCCCATTTGAGCCAGGATGGTGATGGCGCCGGCCAGGGTTGCGGCGATGGAGCTGGTGAGGATGTCGCGATTGCGCACGTGGCCCAGTTCGTGGGCCAGCACGCCGGCAAGCTCCTCGTCGGTCAAGAGGTTGAGGATGCCCTGCGTGACGGCGACGGAGGCGTGCTTGGGATTGCGGCCGGTCGCAAAGGCATTTGGAGAGTCGCTGGGGATGACGTAGATCTTCGGCATGGGCAGCCCCGTGCGCTGGGTCATCTGCTCCACCACGCTGTAGACGCGGGGAAGCTGCTCACGCGTCACCGGCTGCGCGCGGTACATCGAGAGCGCGAGCTTGTCCGAGTAGAAGTAGCTGAAGAAGTTCATCGCCACGGCGATCGCGAGTGCGATGACCATGCCGTTGCGGCCACCGAAATACTCACCGACGAAGATAAGGAAGAGGGTGAGGGAGGTAAGCAGCAGCGCAGTCTTGAAGGTGTTCATGGGTCTTTCCGGTCCCCGTATCTACGGTACTCCGAAAGATGCAGAGCCTGCAGATTAGACGTGTGGGACGGGGAATGGTTCTCGCCCGGGACGCCCGCAGGGCATTGCGGCACCAAAAGGAAAGGCCCTGCCGAAGCAGGGCCTTTGTAGAGGTGCTGCAGGTTAGAAGTTGAACTTGAGCTGGTACTCGATCGAGCGAGGACCGCCCTGATCGAATGTGCCCGATCCGCGCTGGGTGCGGTTTGCGTCCGCAACTGCTTGAGTATTAGGACCGTTCAGGAAGCCTGCCACACCTAACGGACCACCAGTAGTGGTCTGGTTGAGCAGTTGTCCGGAAACGATGCCAAAGTTCGAGAAGTTCATGACGTTGTAGAAGGCTATTGCAGGCTCGAGGCTCATGCTCTCTTGGTGCAACCACCGACTGAGCTTGATCGGGTATGAGAGATTCATATCGATGGCACGGAATGCGGGGTTGTTGATGGCGTGGCCTCCGGGAATGTTGGCGATGGGCTGCTGCGCTCCCTGGATAGCCACGAGTTGGTTACTGGTAAAGAGGCCGGCGTTGACCAGGGCCTGACCTGCCGGAGTCAAGGTATTGGCGTAACGGCTGTTGTAGTTGGTGATCAGCGACTGCAGGGTATTCGCCTTGTAGTCGTGCATGTACGCACCCGGACGCGTTCCCGGCACGAGGTCTGCGACTGAACCGTCGCCGGTCACGTCGGTCTGGAAGATCTGGGCGGTCGCACCAGCGGTATTGTCGAGGTTCAGGGTCGTCGGGAGTGCCGAGAAGAAGTGCCCGACCAAGCCCAGTTGCGGACCGTACTTGAAGAGGAGCGAACCACCAAAGGAGAGCTCGTGCTTGTGGTCCAACCCTAGACGGCCGATGTAACCCGAGGGATTGTCGTAATCATAGGGAGGACTGTTAAAGAAATTGTCTCCGCTATTTCCCGTGTTACCGACTGTCGACACATCCCCGACAATCCTGGAGAGGTTGTAGGAGACCTGGAAGTTGGCGTTATCCAGACCAGGTGCGGGATGCGTTTTCACCTGCTTGAAGACGATCTGGAGAGCGTCATAACCAGATTGCCCGGTGGGTAGGATGAAGTCGCCGAGACCGACTGCGGGGTTGAGGCCAGGGAAGGCTGCGCCGGTAGTGGGTGTTGCGCCAATGACTGAGGCCGGATATCCGCCGAAGTAGGCGTTCCCGGAGTCAAGACCATTCGCGGCGAAGTCCTGGATTACTGCTCCGCCGCCTGACGGATGGAGGCCCGGGCAGGCGTTAATAGCCTGCTGAACTGAGGTGGCTCCGCAAGCTGCCAGAGTAACTCCGATCGCATTCTGCGCTGCAGCTACATTCAGGCTGCGGGCTGAACCGACACGGTTTACATCGATCACCAGTGGGATCTTCATCGTGGAGTTGTGAACATAGTCTCCGCTGATGACGGTCCCCTTGCCGATCTGTTGCTGGATGCCGAAGTTGTACTGAAGCGAATAGGGCGTGAGATAGGGAGCTGCATAGACACCGGCCGAATTCAGGAAGTGGCCGATGTAGGAGGGATTCGAGGCAGTGTTGTTGGCCTGGGTTGCTGCCTGGTATTGATGCAGCACATCCTGCAACCCCGGAGCCGCCTGCTTGATCGATTCCGAGCACAGCGTCGAGAGCGGAACTCCGGCGCCCTCCGTGATCGTTATACCGCCAGGGGCCGCCACGGAATTTGTTCCACCACAGGCACCGGTGCTATTGAAGAACGGGCCGGAAGCATTGATGACTGCGCTGCGTGCATTCGAGGTGTTGTTGAAGACATCGCTCTCGTAGAAGATGCCGATGCCGGCACGGAATACCGTATTCGGAGCGGCAGAGGGGTTATACGCGAAGCCCAACTGCGGACCCCAGTTGGCGTATGGCTGGTGGGTCCTCTTGCCGAGACCGGGCTGGTAGACGTCAAAGAGGTTGGTCTGGCCGTTGGTGCAGGGATTGATGCCAGGGTCGACGCTGCTGCAAGGCGGAGTCGGCAGATCCTGATTGGCGCGATCTGTATCGACGCTCCACCGGAGACCGGCATTGAGGGTGAAGTTCGGCCGGATCTTCCACGAATCCGCGAAGTAGACGCCTTCACGCCAGTCGAAGGTACCGCCGCCAGGAAGATTGAATCCGGGCTTCTCGGTAAAGACCGAGTTTCCGTTGCCGAGGATAAGTCCGGAAGTGGAATAACCGTTGACCGGATCGCCCGGGCAAGGTGCTGCGCCGGGTACGCCACCGCAATTCGTTAACTGGCTGCCCGGGCCGAACTCCGTGAAGAGCGATGCGCCGAAGAACTCGGCGCCGCCGCCGCCCAGGATTCTGTTCAGGCTGTAGCCGTACTTTAAGGTGTGCGCGCCCTTGGTCCAGGTGCCGTCATAGCGGAACTGCTTGTCTGATTGATAGGTTGCCTGAGGCGATAGGTAGTTAATGCCTGCAAAGAAGCCATCTTGCGAGTCATACAGCGTGAGGCCGGGGATCGGGTTATACAGCGAACTATTCCCGGTGACGGCATCGCTGATCAGGTTGTGGAACTTCTCGTAGCTGGCGCGGAACGAGTGCGTGAAGTGTCCGGTGACGAAATCCGCACCGCCTGCGAAGCCCGGTGTGTTGTCGCGGTTGTTGTAGATCGAATAGAGGAAGCCGAAGTTTCCGCCGACAGCGTTGACGTCATAATTCACGCGGCCAAAGAAATGGATTCCGTGCCATCCGGTATAGTCGACGCGTCCCGTGGAGTAGGTTTCCTTGTAGCCAAAGGGAATGCTGGGAAATTGCGAGGTGATCGCGGCGAATGTGGGAGTGGTGGTAGCCGCGCTTATATTTACCTGCTGAATGCGCTCGGCGTTCGCGAAGAAGAAGAGCTTGTCCTTGAGGATCGGTCCGCCAATGCTTCCGCCGTACTGGTTGCGCTGGAAGGGCGCCGAGATGCCACCGGTGAGGGCAGCGAAGCCAGCGCGGGCATCCTGGAAGTTGTAGAAGGCCTGGCCGTGGAAGGCATTGGTACCGGAGTTGGTAGAGACCAGCACCTGACCGGTAGAAGTGACTTCGCCGGAGACGTCCTGGGTGGAGCGGTTCAACTGGAACTCGTTGATCGCGCCCTGGGAGACGTTAAAGATGGTCGTTCCGACCGTCTCGTCGGTGATGTCCTGTCCGTCCAGAAGGATACGGGTGGTGCGACCGGAGACGCCGCCGACGGAGATAGCTGAATATCCAGCCTTGGTCGGATCGAAGCTTTCGCCGCTCTGGAGGATGACGCCAGGCTCGATCTGGGCCAGATCCAGGAAGTTGCGGCCATTCACCGGCAGATTCTTGATCTGCTGCGAGGTAATGACATCGCTGACGCCTGCCTGATCTGTGTTCAGCTGCACGGCGCCCGCATTGACTTCAACGGTCTGAGCGGATGAACCAACTGTCAGCTTGAAGTTGCCGGATGTAGCGGTTCCGGTGTGGATGACCGTCTTGACAGCGGTCTTCTGGAAGCCTGGCGCCTCCACCACAACTTCATAGTTGCCGGGGTTCAGAGGTCCGAGGCTCCAAAAGCCCTTGGAATCCGTCGTTACGGAAGCTTTGGAACCTGTGTCGACGCCGGTCACGGTAACAGATGCACCCGGAACCACTGCGCCTGAATTGTCTGTAATGGTGCCTTGAATGGATCCACCATTCACGGAGACAGCCTGTGCGAACGCGGCGGGCGTGGGGAGCGCGGCCGAGCCGAGAATCAACGTGGCAAGAGCGAGAATGCCGGTCGCTCCCGCCTTCCTAAAGCTATTTTTCTTCGAACTATGCGAATCCAAAGGAGAACTCCTCCTGATGACGATGCAACTTTTGAGGCACGTTGCATACCAGTCAGAGGGATGCCCACCAGATATGGCGTATCAGTTGTTTAGGGACGAAATACACAGGAATAGCTCTGGATTCGCGGATACACATACAGAAATACGTAGAAACGTGATGGATCTACGGCTCGCCTATCCCAGCTTCCTTATTGACGAAACCAACCAAATCTAACGATTGAGGGCTCGGCGGATGATGGCCTCCAGAGCCTGCTTGTGCGCCGCGTATTCCACCTCGCCGACGTTCCCCTTGGCGCGGTCTGACTCGAGGGCGAAAAGCTCCTCTTTCAGAGAGTTAAGCAGGTTGTGGCGCTGGGTCTCGGGATCAGGATCCGCAGGCGGCGGGGGTGGTATAGGGGCGACAGTTGCCGGTGGCGGAGAGCCCTGGGTCCAGGTGAGAGGCGCGGCGTACTGCTCGGCGACTGGAGCCGGGTGGGCGGAGGCTGTGACGAGAGTATCGTCCTCGTCCTGCTGAGGGCTACGGCGCAGAAAGAACGCCGCTGCGATGACCAATACCAGGCCGACGGCGGAGAGGATCCACCATTTGTATTTGTTCAGTGGATCCGGCGTGTCGATGGGGTTGCCGAGGCCGATGCCCGGACGGTTGTCATCCGCACCTGCGGGAGCACCGGCCTGGCCATTGCCGGCCTGGGCTGTCTGCACATCGCGCGGCAGCGCTCCGGAGCCGGAGACGGAAAATCCAAGCGCCTGCGTGGGGGTGACATTCTTTGCGACAAAGGTCTGGGCGTTGATGTCGTCGTTGATGGGCGTATAAGGCGTCGACGCATCAGGCGTGAAGGTCATGCTCTTCGGCACCATGACGACCACGTTGTCCGCTGTACCGGCGAGCTTCGGCTCGAATTTCGCCGAACCGGTGTAGGGAAGGCTGTAGGTGACCTGGAACTGAGTCTCACCCGGACGGAGGGGGAAGAGGTAGGCGTAGTGGCCCTTCTCGCCCATCGGCGCCGGCGAAGAGGCTACCGGCATGCCGCCTGGGCCCATGGCGGCTGCTCCCTCGACCTTGGCGTCGGGTGGCAGATAAATCTCGTAGGAGCGGCTGGAGAACTGCGTGCGCGGCGGCGTGGAGTCGTTTTTGACGAAGTAGCTCTGAGTGACGTGCAGTCCCTGCGGGTCGGTCTCGACCCGGATCACGTTCGCCTCCGTGCTGATGCCGGGCACTGTGGCGGCCACGTCGAAGACGGTCACGTCGACCGTGCTGGTGCTGGGAGGCGCCGGCTGGAAGTAAGAGGCCTTCTCATGATCGACGCGGATCAGATGCATGCCCTGATCGGGCACATTGATCGAATAATGGCCATGGGCGTCGGTTTTGGTGCGCGCTGCCTCCTGCATGCGCTGCTGCAGCGAGATGAGGATCACATCGTCACCATCGGAGGGCTTATTGGTGGTGCCGTTGGTGACAGTGCCGGTGATCGTGGCGGCGAGCGCGGACGGAATTGTAGGTGGAATGAGGAGAAGGGCGAGGGAGAGCGAAATTTGCAGCAGGCGTCTCATGTCGAATCTTGCCTAGGATACTGCCAACTTACGGAATTGCGGATGATTTGCTCAAAGGTGATTATGCGGGCGAGGCTATGACGCCTCACGCTCGTCCAGTGCGCAGCCACGCACCCCAGTCAGGCCTTCCATTCTCTTCGGCAAGACGCGCGGCCGCTGCC
>Ga0210396_10003738_pt1 | contig 15071 bp, 12 predicted proteins | sample IncBWH17OmetaG_FD_155466 | JGI IMG/M metagenome (GOLD analysis project Ga0210396, IMG submission 155466) | Forest soil microbial communities from Barre Woods Harvard Forest LTER site, Petersham, Massachusetts, United States - Inc-BW-H-17-O ... | reverse complement strand
AGAACGTGGGGATTCCGCCGTCGTTGTTTTGCAGGTCGGCGAGCCATGCGGCGCCGTTTTCGGCGGCCTCGATCACGCGTCGGTCCCGATCGCCCAGATGATGCAGTGCCAGGAGCGCTCCCGCGGTGTCGTCGGCGTCGGGGACGCCGCCCGGTAAGTCAGTCCAGGCCCATCCGCCGGGTGCGGCGCCGGTGTAAGGATGCCGCGTGCGATACTGCTGGTTCAGAAGCCAGTCGCGGATGGCACGCCGGTCTTCGCGCGAAAGCGTTCGCGCAACCGCTGAGGCCCCGTCAGCCGCAGCGAGAGCATTGATCGAAAGCGTCGTGACCCACGTGGCCAGGTTGGTATCAATAGGCCAACTCCCGTCGGGACGTGCGGAGCGGATGAGAAAGTCGACTCCGGCATGCGTTACCGCATGATCTGCTCGACCGCCGGCCACGAGGCTCATGACGACAAAGCTTGTGAGCGGCGTCGCCTCGAGAAATCCTCCACCGGCAGGTTGGATTTTCTTCAGCACGGTCAGCGCGCGAGCCGTCGACATTCGTCGGATTGTGCGGGCCAGCGGATTGCGCGTGGGCCGGCGGTGGTGTCGAACCAAGCCGATCGCGATCAACGCCGGCAGTGCGTAGCTGACGACCGGCAGGCGAAGAAATCGAAACCACGACTGAGGCAGTGCAGCAAGCTCAAAAGGTAATTGCGGGATCGTTTGCCAGGCGCCACGACCTTCGCCGAAACAGCCGGCCAAGGCACACATCGTCAAGATCGGCACCGCAAAAGTGCGGTCTTTGCCATAGCGATCGGTGATCGCCCGCGCGAGTGCCGTGGCGTCGGGGCTCCCGGCTTGGCTGGCCAGCCACGATTCGGCAGAAGCAATCGCGGGAGCGGCGTCAGCGCCGTGACCGCGAAGCGCCGCCCAACAAATTGCCGTGGTACTGATGTTGCTGCGGCTGAGCGTCGTATCGCCCCATCCGCCGTCCGCGTTTTGATTGCTGACGAGCCAACAAATCCCGCCGGTAATCAGCCGATGGCGGACGTCGCTGTCTCCGCCTTTACCGGGGTTCTGCTTTTCGTAGAGCCGAAGGGCGAACACCGCGGTCGCGGTGGACAGCGCGCTGCTTGACAGCTCGCCGACCCAATAGCCTCCGCGGGTGCGACGGTCGAGCAACTCCCGCGCGGCGCTGGCGAGGGCTTTTTGCACCTTCGACTTCGTCGCACTCAACTCGGTCGGCATCATTGGCGAGGTCATAGACTCAAATGCCCCAGCGCGAGCAGCGCGTAGTAGGTGTATTCACAGTCCGCGATATCGTCGGCCCAATTTCCGTAAAAGGCACCTTTGCTGGTCCAAAGGGTGTCGATGAAATCAAGACACGGTTCGCGGATCGAATCAATGTCCGCGTGTAGTCCCGCCAGCGCATGCAGGGCGGTCGCAGTGGAGAGCAAATCCGGAATCGGGGCCTCCTCGGCCGCGAAGAATCCTCCCTCGCGCCGGCAACGCGCCATCAACCAATCCGCCACGGTATCGTCAGCATCACACCCGAGGTGGCGGAGGAGAGTCACTGCCGCCGCGGTGGATGGTGTCAGCCCAACGGCGACTTCTTCCTGGTTGGTGTATCCTCCATCATCCGTGCGGAGGCGAGCAACGCACCGCAACATCGCATCGGGATCGGGTAACTGGACTCCGAGGTCCTCGTAGGCCCCGAGTGCGAGGAAGCAACCATAGAGGGTGCCGACTTTACCGCGCGGTGACACGTTGTACGAGCCGTCGCGGCTGCGGAAGGTTTCGACCCGCCGGAGGATCGCCTCCCGGGGTGCGGACGACCGGACGTCCGCAGAAAGGCCGGCCCAGCATCGCGCCAGACACGACACGTGGACCAGATCCAGGTCCTTTCCGTCGCCAAAACTCCGTACGTATAACTCGACCTGCTGACGGGGAATGTCCGCCCGCAGCGCCATCAGCCCTTCCACGCCAAAGACGGTGTAATAGAGATCGCTCGCGCCCGATCGATCAGCAAAGCCCCCGTCGTCATTCAGCTTCGAGCGCAAAAAAGTGGTGACCGACTCAGCGGCGTCACCCAACAGCTTGGGCGCCAGCCGGGCTACCTGAAGCAATTCGAGCCTCAAACTCACTGCACCAACCCTTCACCTCGAGGGTGAAAATCTTGGAAACAACCCGCCGCAGCAAACCCTTGAGGCTCGCGTTCTCCAGGCCGGCAAGCGAGCGGATGGCCTCCTCCTTGTAGGAATCAAGCAGTGCGCGGCACCGCTGGACGACGGCCAGCTCGTCGATGATCTCACGAAGCTCGCCATCGTCCGCCCGGGACCGGCGCCATGCGCCATCGAGCAGCTTGCGACTGTCGCCTTTGGCCCGCTCGTATGCGACGGCCAGGGGAAGGGACGGGCGCAGCGCCTGCAAATCATCGGGCGCGTGCTGGCCCTGCTCGAGGTCTTCAACATCGTCGCGAATCTGGTAGGCGATCCCCAAAGCTTCGCTGTAACGCGTGAGCACCGCGCCGACATTTTCATCCATTCCCGCGTAGACGGCGCCCAGCCGCAGCGCCACCTCGAAAGCCGGGGCGGTTTTCTTGCGAAAGACGTCGAGCACTTCGAGCGTGGACAGCGGTTCGGGATCGCGGGTCCACAACAGCTCGGCGCCCTGTCCCAGGCAAAGGGTGCGATGGCCGGCGGCGGCAATACGGATCATCTGGCCGACCTCGCCCGGCTCGGCGCCACACTCGGCGATCAACCGGTAGCCCTCGCCAATAAGAAAATCGCCGACGTTCAGCGCGACCGGCAAGCCCTGTTCTTCGTGGAGCGTTTTTTCGCCGTATCGGGTCGCGTCCCCATCCTCGATGTCGTCGTGGACCAGCGATGCCTTGTGGAAACATTCGACGGCAATAGCGAGTTTTTTCAACCCGTGGGGAATCGGCCCGTCGGCATCGTCCCCGTCGGCCGCAGCCTTGTACGTGCAGGCCGCCAGAAAGGGCCGCCAACGCTTCCCTGACTTGGCCAGCCACTGCCGTGCAATCTCGGCGGTCCTGGAGTCCGCGACGCCCATCAAACCATCCAGCACCCCTGGTTCGAACCACTGCTCGACCTCGCGTCGCAGGCCGTCCAGGTCAAGGCGGTAGGTCTTGTCGTCGCTGGTCAGATGGATCACGTCCCAAACCCAATCGATGTCGATCGTCGTGTCCTTGCAGTCGTCCTGCAACAGCGGGATCGCGATCCCCGGAATCGCGGCGGATTCCATGTACGGAAACGCCTTCTCCAGCACCGACAGGCAGCTCACGCCCACGATCGCATCGATCTTACCCGTCTGGATAATTGCCATGACGATCGCCGAGCCTTCGGCGCATAGCACGGCGTATCCGAGCCGCTCGGCCTCCTGCTGCAATTCCTGGATCGAGCAAAGGCCACAGTTCTTGCACAACAGTCCGAAGTCGTCAAAGGGCGCAGGGCACTTGTCCTCGACGCGGAGGCACTTGGGAAGCAGGAGCAGCCGCCGGTCATACGGCACCGCCGCCAGCGAATCGCGCCAGGCTTCGCTGCTGAGCAGGACGGCTGCGTAGTCACGAAACTTCGCATCGATTCTGTGCAAATTCGTAAATACATCGGCGTGCTTACGCAGTTCTTCAAACGATAGTGGTGGGACAGGGCGGTGGGCTTCCACGTATGCCCGGGCCTGGAGCTTCATTCGCTCCCGCTCGAGTCGCGTGCGCGGGATCGTCTCCTGGGGCTCGCGCTCGCGCAACGCGGGTACCGCCCGCGGAAGAGTCAACACTGGAATCTTCATGAAGCTGCTCCTCCATTGTCGCTGCGATACATCAAGTGTACGCGCCGAAGCCGAAAAACCAGTGCTTCTTGGCGAACCGGTAGATCCAATTGCTCTCAGGCACTTCGTTTCCGGGATTGTGCTGGCTGGTCCGGGGGGTGAGCGCCGCCATCTCCGGCATCGCACTTCCGCGCTGGGTGGTGTCGCGGGCGTCGTGGCGACGGACGATTTCCATGACCAGGTCAGGACGCTCCAGTACGATGCACCCGCGCGTAGTTCTGGCGGCGGTTTGGCGAAAATCACTGATGAATGCGCTGGAGGTCATCAAATCATAAATCCCGCGTTTGTCGCGGATGTTGTCCGTGGCGAACTGGATGATCGGGCAGGGCTCGACATCGCCGCCGGGGCCGATGTGATGGCTTACGCCGGTGGCCATTGGACAGAGCGCTTCGCCCTTGTCGTCCCAGTAGGCATCGATGATGGCGATAGGCAGCTTGGATCGCATTTGGACGATAAACCGGCGCAGTTGCAACACCTGCTCGGGAGTCAGGGCCAAATGGGCCGAGGGTTTGGGACCCACGACCCGATACGTGTGAAACCAGGCGTAATGCACGCCCATCTCGATCAACCGCCGGAGCCAGGATTCACTGACCAGATCGAAGTTGCTCTGGCAGACGCTGGTGGCTACGCCGACGATGAGCTTGTGCCGCTTGCACGCCTCTAATCCGGCGACGGTCTTGTTGAAGACGTTGAGGCGGCCGCGGCGTTCGTCGCTGACCGCCTCCATTCCTTCGATGCTGATCAGCGGAGTGGCGTTGCCGATCTGGCGAAGCCGCGCCGCAACCTTGTCGGTGATGAGCTGGCCATTGGTGAAGATCTGGAAGTAACAGTCGGGATGCGCCTCCAGCATATCCATCAGTTGCGGGTGCAGGAACGGCTCGCCGCCCAGGATTCCGAAATAGCTGTTGCCGTGCTGCTTGGCATCGTTGATCAGACGATTCCACTCGTCCAGGTCGATCATCGTCCGCGGGGATTCCACATCCACCCAGCAACCCTGGCAGCGCAACTGGCAGGAGTTGATGATGGAGATGAACAAGAAGGGCGGAAAATGGACGCCGTTCTTCAACCGCTTCTTGAAGAGCTGGACGGACCGCATTCCCTTATAGCCGAAGTTGTACGCGAGCTTCCAAAGCAGACGCTTGTCCGTCTCCCTGGCCATCCGCTTTGCAAACTGAATGAGCATAAGGTTACCCGAGGGCGGCAATCACGATCCGGCTCCCACATTTCCGGCCAGTGCGTGGGCCGCCTGAGCGCGGGCCTTGGCTTCCTCCGCCTTGATCTGGATCTGCTGGGGCGAGGGAAGCGATGCCAGAACTTCGGCGGGAATGTCCAGGCCCTGCTGGAGCTTTTCAAGACACCGCTGCCGCTCTTTCAAAGCGCGCTCTTCATCGCGTTCTTTGGAAAACCTCGACTTTGCTTTGGCACTACGATCACGGAGTGCCGCATAGATGTCTCCTCCCAGCAGCGCCGAAATATCGACCTTCATCGCCTCGCGGCGGACGTCCTCAGAGTTGATTTCGTCGCCGCTGATCGGTGAGAAGCGGTACTTGGGGAACAGGATCGCCACCTCCGGGCAAACCCGCGAGCAGGCCGGGCAGTCGGTCTTGCAGTTGCTCTGGTTCTGGACCTGGATCTTCCCTTCCCTGGAGACGGAGTACACGTCGAACAGGCAAAAGCTCATGCATTGCATGCAGTTGGTGCAGCGCTGATAGTCGATCACGGGGAACCACGGCTTCCATTTGGCCGGCTTCGTTCCGGCCAACTCCGTCCGGGCGGATTCGACGGCTTGGTAAATCGCCGGAAGCTCCATCCCGTCGATGTTGCACCATCGTGGTGAAGCGTCACCCGAATCCTTATAGCCCAAGTCCGACTGCTCGAAGTGGCCCAGGACGACCGTGACGTTGTCATCTGCGTTCATCCGACTCAGGCCGTCTGATTCGGAACGAATATTGGTGACGGCATAACCGTTATCGAGCAACCCGCGCAGCAGCTGGAAGCGGCGCTCTTCGTCCAACGCCTGAGCCCCCTGGCCCTCATAGATCGCGACACGAGCAACCGGGGCGGCGTTCATGACGTCTCCTTTGGGGTGCGTGCCGTGAAGCCTTCGCCCAGAATCGCGAATACGACCTTTTCCGCCGGCTCCGTGCGCATGTTCGCCACTTCAACGTTGTCGCCGCACTCAACCCCCGCGGCCGAAAGCAGCCATCGGACCGCGCGGGGGTAGCAGGCGGCGATCTTGACCGGACCCGTGCCCACCAGACGGCTCAGCGACGGGTCTTTCTTGGCGGACAGCTCGCAAAGGTCGGCCACGCTTTCAAAAGACACGCCCGACCCAGCCAGGGCGCGCAGGACCTGTTCCTTGACTTCCCGCGGCACCACCTGCGCGTAGGCACAGTGGCAATACACAATGCGCGCCGGTTCATTCATGGGTTCGCAGGTTCCATTTACGCACAACTTTCCGGCGGTTGCGATCCGGACTGCATCTTATCAATTGTCAGGTCCAGCAATGAAGTATAGCCGTGAACGTCGGTGGCGTTGGCGTCGGGGCGGCCGCGAACGACATAAAGCCATCCGTTTCCGTATGGGTCGGAGTCGGCAAGCGTGATATCGCTGTCCAACACGGCATTACTGCCCTCGAAGGTGCCGTCCAGAACACAATAGAGGTCGGTGATCGCCTTGAAACCTTCGATCCAGCCGATGGTCTGCCCCACCCTCACCTCCTCGCCGACTTTCACTTCGAACCCATGCTCGACCAATTCACCCAGCATCCGCATGGCGAATTTGGTGAAGCCAACGCGCCACAGGTCGGTTTCGATTGGCAGAATCCAGAAATGAGACGGCGCGTACAGACGGTCGGTCGGCAACCGAGTCGAAAACCGCGACCGCTTATAAGAAACCGTCTCGTGGCGTGGGTCGGGCATGGCAACAATGATAGCTCTGGTCCGTGTCCCGGCTACCGAACGGCCGATGCCAGAACTCAATCCCACTTGAATACGCCTTTGCCCCAGGCGTAGAGGTAGGCCAGCAGCAGGATGGCGACGAAAATCCCCATCTCAACCAGCAGCATCGCGCCGAAACGTCTGCCGTCGGGGTTGGTAATGCGGGCTGCCGGTGCAAAGATCGTCGCCCACGGATACAGGAATACGATTTCGACGTCGAACACCAGGAAGATCATCGCGACGATGTAGAACCGGACGTTGAACCGCTTGCGCGTGTCTCCGATCGGCACCATGCCGCTTTCGTAGGTCGCTTCCTTCCCCGGCCCGGTGCGCGAAGGGCCAATCAGGATCGAGGCCACCACATTCACGATCGCGAATCCGATCGCGATCACCAGCAGCAGCACCACCGGCGCCCACGAATCCTGATTCTCCACCACCTGTGCAACAATTCCCATGTTTTGCCTCGAGGCCGTACTTTAGGGTAGGCACGTCGAAAAACAAGACGAGGAGACACGGAGGCGGGGAGCCATGTCAATGCGGTGGCACGCTGGTCGGCTCCTTGTCTCCTTGTCTCCTTGTCTCCTTGTCTTCTTCGTCCTTCGCCCCAGTTGTCGGTGGTGAATACGGCGTGTAACCCAGACACAACGACAATGAATCAGCCGGCGTGTATTGCTCGTGCTCCCGCATGCTCCGCAACAGACGTTCCATCCCCAATCCCGGCCAGCGACGAAACCTCACGGCATCCGTATCGATCAGGACGGGCGACGGACCGAGGTGCTCGTCCTCACGGATGATCCAGTTGCTCGCCTTGGCGTCGAAGTGCGACATGCCCGAGTGGTCGATCATTCGCAGGATGCGCCCGGCCCGCCGCAACAGCATGTCGCGCTGCTCGGGCGAGAGCGCATCCAGGTCGTAGCGACGGAAATTCACGCCCGGCACGCGCTCGAAAACAATGAAGCTGTCGACGATGTAGCCGTGACTCCGTTTCTCCATCACCAGGAGCGGCCAGGCGGTTGGAAGGCCGCGGGAGATCAGGCTCCAGCCTTTCATCCAGCTCCGCCACGACCGGGACCGCCGGAACGCGTCGAATATATATCGATACCAATATCGTTTCCGCGGGCGTTTGATGACGACCGGGACCCGCTTCTGCCCGAGCCTCAACTCCGCCGACAGCACGTCTCCGCTCCGCGTTCGCTTGATGACCGGAAGCTCATCTCGCTCGATCTGCGAAAGCAGTTCGGGCCACTGTTGTTCCCAGTCCGACAGTTGCACCGTCAGGCGGCTTCCCTGTGACCAGGGCTTGGGAAACTTTGTCGAGCGAAAGAAATTTCCGCGCCAGTCTCCCGAGGCGAGCTTTCCGAAGTACCGATCGTCGTCGCGGATGCGAGTTAGAAAATCTTTCCGGAGACGGGGCGTCATGGGGTTCTCCTGCGGCATCGGTCCCCCGGCCAGAAGGTTCCAGCCGCGCAGCAGGTCCGTCAGGGTGGCGAACGGCCGGGCGCTGTGGGCCAGCCGATACACGTCCTTCCCGCGCATTCCCCGCCGGACCGAGTACGCGTCGAGCAGATAGATTTTGCCGGCGTGCAGCAGGAGGTTGCCCAAGTGCAGGTCTTCATGTCCGAGCCCGGCCCGGGCCAGTTGATGAACCAGCTCGCGGACCTGCCGCGAGATTTCCCGATGATCGGGAGCGAACTGGCCGCGCTGCTCGAACTCACGAAGATAGTGATCAAGCTGGATCGACGGCTCAATCGCCTCGATAATGACCGCGTCGCCCCGGCGCCCGTTGATCTGGAACCCAACCATCGCCGCCACCGCCCGCGGCGAGGGAATGCCCGCTTTTTGCAGGTTTTGCAGCCGGGTGAACTCCAGCATCGCGTGGCTGCCGCGAGTCCACCGGCGAAAGCGGTCGCGAAGCTTGTGGAACCGATCCTCCTGCACTTCGCGCGGATAGAATTTCAAAAAGTAGGCCCGCCCGTCATGCTCGAACCGCCAGACCTGGCGGTAGGGCCGGTCTTTCACCAGCGTCCCGATTTCGGGCAATCGTCGCAGGGAGTCTTCGAGCTTCAAGGGCGTGGGCACGATCGTAGTTTAGGCGGTGATTCGTCAGTAGGCAGTAGGGGCCACCGTTGTTCTGCCTACTGCCTGCTCCCTACTGCCTGCTGCTTCATTGCTGCTCGCCGGCGCTGACGACCTCGGTCGCATCCCGCAGCCCCGCGGCAACCTGCGGCGGGACGATTCCCCTCTGCTCGTAAATCGGACGGATGATGCGGCGGATCGCCGGCAGCTTCAGCGCAAAGCTCAGGGCGGCAATCACGCAGATCACACCGGCCCATTGCAGCGTCCGGGCCGCGCCGTCGAACCGCGCCCAGAGCGGCACCGGATTGACGCTGACCAGCGCGTCAGCTGACGTGCCGGCCAGCAAATTACCCCACGGCGCCATCCCGACAAACGCCATCGTGAAAAAGCTCATCACTCGCCCCCGCTTCTCGTCCTCCGTCAGTGTCTGAAGCAGCGTGTTAGAGGAGGCAAACGTAATCAGCATCGCACACCCGGCAATCGGCACCAGCAGCAGCGACCGCCACAAGACGTGTGAAAACGAGAACGCGATCAGCGCCGCCCCGAAAAAGAACGCCGCCAGCGCAATGAGCCGGCCCAACCCCACGACAGACCTTCGCGATGCCAGATAAATCGCCCCGGCGAGCGCCCCCGCGGCCGAAGCGCCCATGAGAAGGCCCAGAGTCTCGGCGCCTCTGGCATCGGGGTGGCGGCTGAGGGCGTTGGCGAAGATCGGCATCAGCACAGAAAACGCCGGCATTCCCGTAAGGCTCAGCAGCGCCATCAGCAACAGCATCGCGCGGATCGGAGCGAAACCCCACACGTAATTGAATCCTTCGCGGAGCTCCGCCAGCACGCCCTTGTCCAGCGTTCGCGGGGGTTTGGGCCTGATGTTCATCGCCAGCAGCGCGAAGATGACGGCGATATAGCTCACGCCGTCCAGCAGAAAACAGAGCACTGCCCCAACGTAGTGGATCAGGAACCCTGCCATCGCCGGGCCGATCAGACGGGCGGCGTGAACCATCGTCGAATTTAGCGCAATTGCGTTCGCGAGGTCCTCCCGATTGTCCACCATCTCCACCAGGAACGCCTGCCGGGCCGGCATGTCAAACGCGTTGATCAGCCCCTGCACGAACGCCAACATGATCAATCCCGGAACAACAATGCTGGTGTGTCCCCAGAAGAAATACACCAGCCCCGCCAGCGCAAACGACTGGCACATCGCCAGCGTCTGCGTGATGACGATGAGCCGGCGGCGATTGAGGCGATCCACCCACACCCCCGCAAACGGCCCCAGCGCAAACGCCGGCACCTGGCCCGCAAAGGCCGTGATGCCCAGGATCTTGCCGCTGTGGGTGATCGAGTAAACCAGCCAGACCATCGCCACCTGCGTTAGAAACGTCCCGCACAGGCTGACGATCTGGCCGGCAAAGAACAGCCGGTAATTGCGATGCCACAGCGCCCGCACGATCGACTGCCACCGGCCGGGAGTCGCCCTGGGCGTATGGTTGGGGAAATCGGCGCGAGATGTGGCGTCCATCGATGCCGCCGATGATAGACGCCGCGCGGAGATGCCGCCATCGCCGCAGCACAAGGCCCCTCGAGTCCGGGCTACCCGGCCGGTTGCTTCATTTCCCATTCACGGTTAAGTTTTTGTCTGGCGGAACAGGGCGTGGTCGTCTTCGTTGCCGCCGCGTTTGAAGCAAGAGTTGTGACGCGTGAGCCCAGAAACACGTGAACGTGCCGAGAAGGTTCTCGGGCACAAGTTCAAAAACCCGCAGCTTCTCAAAGAGTCGCTGACGCATGCCTCCATCGCCGACCGGCGGCTGGAGAGCAACGAGCGCATGGAGTTCCTCGGTGACGCCGTCCTCGACCTGATCATCTGCGAGGCGCTCTACCAGCGGTTCCCGGAGTATCAGGAGGGCGATCTCACCAAGGTGAAATCCGCCGTCGTTTCCAGAAGGACCTGCGCCGAAGTCGCCAACGAAACCGGGCTCACCGACCTGCTGATCATCGGCAAGGGGATCAGCTCGCGCAACGCCATGCCCAGCTCGCTGGCGGCGGCTGTCTACGAGTCGATCGTCGCCGCTCTCTACCTCGACGGCGGTTTCGATATCGTCAAGCAGTACGTCCTCCGCACCATGACGCCCAAGCTCGAAGAGATCGCCTCCAACAGCCACCAGCAGAATTACAAGGCCGTCCTCCAGCAGCACGCCCAGAAAATCATGAGCGCGACGCCGATTTACGAGCTGCTCGACGAAAAAGGCCCCGATCACAGCAAATGCTTTGAAGTCTGCGTGACAATCGACGGCCGTCGATTCACTTCCGCCTGGGGCCCCAATAAAAAGATGGCCGAGCAAAAGGCAGCACTTCTCGCCCTGGAAGACCTCGGCGTCTTCGCCGCCAAAGAGGTCGAGCAGGCGATCGACCAGATCCACAACAGCGAGCCCGCCGCTGAGGGCGAGTAAAGAAAGGCTAAAACTCCTCGTCTTCTTCCGCGGCAATTTCCTGGGCCACGATGTCGCGCCAAGCGGCCATTACGGCTGCGTCCGCCCCAGCGGCGACGAGTCGATCGTGAACGAGGCCGAATTTGGTTTTCAGCGGAGGGAATTGAAGTAGCAGCATCGCGATATCGCGCCAGTCGGTGCCCGATTTCGGCTTGCCTCTGCGGCCGTGGTACGCGATGACCTTCTCCGCGATCAGCTCCTCATGTCTGTTGTGCAATTTCATCTTGGCAACGGGCGATGTGCTATCCTGACAACGCCGTATGCTCATCGCCGCCCCATTGTCGCTGATCGCGCTGATCCCTTGGCTCGGCGTGACGCTGTGGCTCCTGAGCGGCAGCCGTCAGCGGGTACACGTGCCCTTTCTTCCGCTGTGGCAGGGCCGCGTCGAAGGTCCGCGGACGCGAACCCGTTTACACATGCCGCCCGCGGCGATCGCTTTTATATTGGCAGCGATCCTTTTGGCCATCCTCGCGGCCTCCCGCCCGCAGGTTCGCAAGCCCCACAACCAGGTCCACGGCTCGTTCTCCTTCATTCTCGATCGCGGTCTCACGATGTCCGCGCACGGCACGCACGACCTCCGCTTCCGCGAGGCGGCGGACCAGGCGTTGACCGTTTTGCACCATCGCTTCGCGGATTGCCAGATCAACTTCACCACCGTTCCTGAAGGCACGGTCCAGACGCTGAGTCTCGACGAATGCGATTCCCTGGTAAGAGATCTGCCGCCAAGCGCGATGGATACGCGCGAACTGCTGGCAGACGCGATCCGGCAAACCAATGGCCCGGTGCTCGTCGTCTCCGACGAGCCGCTCGACGCAACTCAAGATCGCGCGATCGAAATCCCGCCTCCCCAGGGCGCGCAGGATGTGGCGATCGTCCGGATCGCGGCACGCGAGGCGCCGGTGGCACAGATCATGGTCAGCCTCCGCAATCAGTCGTCGCGGACGACTGCCGTGCTTGCGGTCTCAGACGTTCAGCAGCGCGTCCGCCGGCAGGTCGATCTGCCTCCGGCGCCCGCCGAGCGGAACTACGTCATCGACCTGCCACAAATCGATCCGGTCATCTTGGTACAGCTGGAAACTCGCGACGATGTGGAGGTCGACAAGCAGGCGTGGCTCGTTCGCGAAGGCAGTGGCACGCGCGTCGAGCCGCACTTCGCGTTGCCACCCGAGCTGCGGCGGCTGGTCGACGTTTACGTCGCCGCCCGGCCGCCCGCGCCCAACGCCGGGCGCCTGTGCGTCGTCCGCTCGCTCGCCGACGCCCCGGCCGACGCGCCGGCAGTCATCGTGCCTCCCGTGCGGCGTCCACTGCGGGCTTCGGCCTTTCACGTCCGGGACCATTTCGTGACGCACAACGCCGGCTGGCAATCAGCGGGCGTGGCGATCGACGTTGCCGACGATCCGCCGCCTCAGGGCTGGACTCCGCTCGTCAACGCCGGCGGGCGAACCCTGGTCGCCGCCCGCCCCACGCCACCCAACCAAATTTGGGTCGGATTCGATTCACCGCAATGGGCCGCCACACCCGATTTCGTGATCTTCTGGACCAACGTCCTGGATTGGGCCGGCGGCGGCGCCAAATCCATGGCCGCCCATTCGTTGCCCGAGTGGGACGGGCAATGGAAACCGACTGCCACCCATCCCGCCGAGCCCTGGCCCGGCTTGTACCAGCGATCCGATGGAACGCTCCGCGCCTTCAACGCGCCGGACGTTCCCATCCCGCCGCTGGGTGACACGCGCTGGCGCGAGGGCATCGCCGCCCTCGCCGCCACCCCCGGCCGGATCGATCTGTCCCCGGATCTGCTCATCGCCGCCCTGGCCTGTCTGGCGCTTGCCGCTCTCGCATGGGCATCGCCCCGCAAGCCGCTCGCGACCACCGCCGACGAGAAGGGCGATGCCCGGCTTTGAAGGGATTGAACTGCGCGGTTTCTGCGGTTATGCCACGATCATGAACATGCCACGGCTTCACGCGCTTCGGGGGCTGTTGGTTGCATTTGTATTCTCAGGAATGGCAGCGCCCGGGCTTGGAGTACCCGATGAGGCGCGGCCGCAACTGGTCAGGGAGTTCTATCAGAAGGAGCTGGGCGTGCCGCCCGAAGCAGTTACGGCGCTTGCCGTCGGCTCCGATTGCCAGCCCTGGCTTGTGGCGGCGGGGCGATTGGTGCACAGGAGTTCGGGAAAGTGGGAACCCCCTGAACAGCCGCGCGACGTTTCCGCGTTGCTCACCGTGCCGCAGGTTTTGGCCGCGGCGGCGGACGGAATCTGGTCGGTCGCCGCCGACCGTTGGGAACGGGAACCCTCCAGTCCATCGCATGTCGATCTGCTGGCAGCCGGCCCCGGCGGTGAGGTCTGCGCTATCGCAAGCAGCGGCGCCGATCGCGGCATTTGGACCCGCACCGGTGGCTGGAAACGCATCGGCGATATCGATCCGGTGGCGGGAAAGGTCAAAAGCGTCTGCCGTGTCGGTTCCGCCCTCACCCTCGCAACTACCGAGCGAGGCGTATTCAAGGTCGTCATCGGCCAGCCGTGGATCGCGCTGCCGCCGGCCGGCGGCGCGCCCGCCACGGATTTTTCCCAGATCGCAACGCTGGGCACAGAGCACGCCATCATCCTCAGCTCACGCGGCCCGGCCCTCACCGACGCCGCCGGTCAATCGCTGATCTACGCGCTGGGCGGATCTCTACCGATCGAGGCGCCCTCGTGCGTGTCGGTCGCGGGCAAAACTGTCTGGTTCGGTTCCGAGCAGGGAGTGATGCGCTGGCGCGACGGCCGCTTCAGCTACTTCGCCGGACCACGCTGGCTACCGGATGACCGGGTCATCGCCCTGGCTGCATTCGGTGATGACGTCTGGATCGCCACTCGAGGCGGCCTGGCTCACATCTTCGAAAAACCGATGACGCTGGAGCAGAAGGCCGCCTATTACCAGAAGCTCGCCGAAGATCGCCCGCGCCGATTCGGCTACGTCACGGTGATGAGCCTCCCGACGCCGGGCAGTCTCGAGCACGCCGAGCAGGAAATCAGCGACAACGATGGCCTCTGGACCGCGATGTACGTCGCTTCACAGTGCTTCCGCTACGCCGCGACGCACAGCGATGACGCCCGCGCCCAGGCCCGGCGGTCGATGCAGGCGCTGCTCCGTCTGGAAAGCATCACCGGCATCCCGGGGTTCCCCGCCCGGGCCATCAGCAATATTCACGATCCTGCCCACGAGCGCCGCTCCGGCGGACAATGGCATCCCTCGCCGGTCGAGAAAGATTGGATGTGGAAGGGCGATACCTCCTCCGACGAAATCGTCGGCCATTATCTGGCGTTCTATCTCTACAGTGCGATCGTCGCCGACGACCAGGAAAAACTGCAGATCCGCGCCACCTGCAAACGGATTACCGATCACATTCTCGATCATGGCTACTATCTCATCGACATCACCGGCAAGCCGACGAGATGGGGCTATTGGTCGCCCGCGCGGCTGAACTCCGGACGCGGCGGGGATCGCGGTCTCAACTCCCTGGAAATCCTCTCCCACCTGAAAGTCGCGATCCAACTCGTCGGCGACGACCGCTACAAGGCCGCTTATCGCGACCTGATCGAGCAGCATCACTACGCGCTGAACACGATCCGCCAGCGCATCAGCTTCAACGGCCGGGTCAATCATTCCGACGATGAGTTGGCCTTCCTCTCGTATTACCCACTACTGGTTCTCGAAGACGATCCGGCGTTGCGGGCGATCTACCAGACGAGCCTGCGCCGC
>Ga0210396_10003737_pt1 | contig 15079 bp, 10 predicted proteins | sample IncBWH17OmetaG_FD_155466 | JGI IMG/M metagenome (GOLD analysis project Ga0210396, IMG submission 155466) | Forest soil microbial communities from Barre Woods Harvard Forest LTER site, Petersham, Massachusetts, United States - Inc-BW-H-17-O ... | reverse complement strand
CTCGATTCAACTCGGCCACCGACGGCTCTCGATCATCGATCTGTCCGCCGCGGCCGGCCAGCCGCTGTCCAAGCGCGGGCTGACGCTCGTCTACAACGGCGAGCTGTACAACTACAAGGAATTGCGGGCCGAGCTGACCAGCCGTGGCGTCAGCTTCGTCACCGCCTCCGACACCGAGGTCGTGCTCGAGGCGTGGCGCTACTGGGGGCCGGCGTCGCTGGCCCGGTTCCGCGGCATGTTCGCGTTCGCCTTGGCCGACGAGAAGACCGGCGAGCTGTTCCTGGCGCGTGACCCGTTCGGCATCAAGCCGCTGTTCTACCTCCGGCGGCGCGAGGGCGTGCTGTTCGCTTCCGAGCTGAAAGCGCTGGTCTCGGCGGTCGGACCCGAACTGCGGATCGAGCCGGGCGCCCTGGTGGCGTCGATGCTCTATTACTGGGTGCCCGAGCAGTGGTGCGCGGTCGCGGGCGTGCGCAAGCTCCCCGGTGGTTCCTGGGCGCGCTTCAGCCCGGACGGACGTATGTACCTGGAGCACTACTGGCAGGTCGCAGACGTGGCCCGGGAAGCCGAGGGGGCCGCCGCGCCGGACCTAGGCCGGGTGATCGAGGAGTCCGTCGCCGCCCACCTGGTGGCCGACGTGCCCGTGTCCACCTTCCTGTCCGGCGGCCTGGATTCCAGCATCATCACCGTGCTCGCCCACCGCGCCGCCCAGGAGATCGACGCCTACACGATCACCTTCCGGCCCGAGGATCAGCGGCTGGAGGCCATGCCGGACGACGCGGTCTACGCCCGCAAGGTAGCGGCGCGGTTCGGGGTGAAGCTGCACGAGATCGAGATCTCGCCGGACATCGTCAAGATGCTGCCGCGCATGGTGGACGCTCTGGATGAGCCGATCGGCGACCCGGCCGCGATCAATACGGTGCTGATGTGCGAGGCGGCCCGAATGCGCGGGGTCAAGGTGATCCTGTCCGGAATGGGCGCGGACGAGCTGTTTGGTGGGTACCGCAGGCAGCTGGCCTGCGTGATGGCGAGCCGCTACGGCCGGCTGCCGGGGCTGCCCCGCGCGGGCATACGGTTCGCGGTCGACCGGGCCCCGGTCACCCTCGGCGGCTGGGGGCTTCGCTACGCCCGGTGGGCCAAGCGGTTCATGACCTTCGCCGAACTGCCCGAGGAACCACGATACCGGCGCAGCTACACGCTGTACGACCCGGACGACCTGGCCAGGCTCCTGAACCCGGACCTGCGTGCCCAGGTGGACCAGGTCGTCGACGGGCACCGCGACATCTACACCGACAACTCGCTGCACGACGAGGTCAACCGGATGTGCCTGGCCGACGCGCGCCTGTTCCTGCCCGGACTCAACCTTGCCTACACCGACCGGGCCAGCATGGCGGCTTCGGTGGAGGTCCGCGTTCCGTTCGTGGATCCGGTCGTGGCGCAGGCCGCGTTCGCCATCCCGGGCCGCGACAAGATCCGGAACCGGCAGGGCAAGGTGGCGCTCAAGCGGGCGGCGGAGAAGTGGCTCCCGCACGAGATCGTCCACCGGCCCAAGGCATCCTTCGGCGCGCCTCTCCGCGGGTGGGTCCACAACGACCTGCAGGAGTTCATCAACGACGTGCTCGTCCGCGGTGAGCTCGTTGGCTCCGGGATGATCCGGGCCGACGCGCTGGACCTCCTGATCCAGGACGAGCGGACGGGCCGTCAGGACAACGCAAAGCAGATATGGCAGCTGCTGACGATGGAGCTGTGGTACCGCAACGTGCGGTCCACAGGTGTCGGGGCATGACCGGACAGGACACTATGAAGCAGATCGCACAGAACTATAAGTCCGGGGAGCTGGTCGTCCTGGACGCGCCGGTCCCGGCGTGCCGTCCGGGCGGCGTCCTGGTGCAGTCGCTGTTTTCGCTCATCTCCACCGGCACCGAGATGATGAAGGTCCATGAGGCCAAGCTGTCCATGGTCGGCAAGGCGCGGGCCCGACCGGACCAGGTACGCAAGGTACTGGACACGGTGGCCCAGCAGGGCGCGACGGCTACCTACAAGAAGGTCATGAACCGGCTGGACTCGTACACCCCGCTGGGCTACTCGCTGTGCGGCGTGGTCATCGAGGTCGGACCTGGGGCCGAGGATTTCAAGGTCGGCCAGCTGGTCGCGGCGGCAGGCAACGAGTACGCCCTGCACGCCGAGTACAACTGGATCCCGGTCAACCTGTGTGCCCCGGTGCCGCGGGGCGTCGCCCCTGAGCACGCCGCGTTCTCCACCGTGGGCGCGATCGCTATGCACGGGATGCGCCGCGCCGAGCCGCAGCTCGGCGAGACCGCCCTGGTCATCGGACTCGGGCTGATCGGCCAACTGCTAGTCAGGCTGCTGGTCGCGGCCGGGATCCGGGTCCTCGGGCTGGACATGATCGAGGATCGCTGCAAGCTGGCCGAGCAGGCCGGCGCGGTGTTGTGCATGGCCCCGGACGCCGAAGGCCTGGGCGCCATCGAGGTCTCGCTGGACGAGCTCACCAGTGGCCGCGGCGCCGACCACGTGTTCCTGACCGCGGGCGGCTCCTCCAACGCGCCGGTCGAGACCGCGGCCAAGCTGGCCCGGGACCGGGCCCGGGTGGTCGACATCGGCAAGACCAAGCTGGACCTGCCCTGGACCGCCTACTACGAGAAGGAGCTCGATGTCCGGTTCTCTCGCTCCTACGGGCCGGGCCGGTATGACGACCAGTACGAGCTGGCGGGCATTGACTACCCGGTCGGCTACGTCCGATGGACCGAGCGCCGCAACCTGGAGTGCTTCCTGGACCTGCTGGCGCGTAAGGACCTTGAGGTCGCGACGCTGATCTCCGGGACGTTCCCGATGCACGACGCCAGCTCGGTCTACGCCGACCTGTCCTCCGGCGCGCTCAAGGCAGTCGGGGTCCTGCTCGAATACCCGGCACCGGATCTCGGGAGCCAGCCCCGGCCGGCCTCCAGCCTGGTCCGTTCCGGCGTCCCGTCCGTCCCGGCCGGGGTCTCGAAGGGGCCGAACGGACCGGGCACCAAGCACCTGGCCATCGGTTTCATCGGCGCGGGCAACTACGCCTCGTCAATGCTGCTTCCGCATCTGGTGCAGCTGCCGAACGTGCGGCTGACGCATGTCGCGACGACCCGGTCACTGTCGGCGGTAAACGCTCAGCGGCGGTTCGGCTTCACCACCGCCTCAACCAGCGCGTCGGCCGTGCTGGGCGACGAGTCGCTGGATGTAATCTTCATCGTGACCCGGCACGCCACTCATGCGGACCTGGTCTGCCAGGCTTTGGAGACCGGCAAGGCGGTGTTCGTGGAGAAGCCGCTCGCGCTCACCGGCGAGGAGCTGAACCGGATCACCGAGGTGATCGCCAAGACCGGCAACGACCGGCTGATGGTGGGGTTCAACCGGCGCTTCGCCCCGATGCTGACCAAGATGAAGGCCGATTTCGGCCCGGCCAGCTCCGGCGCGGTCACCCGCTACCTGGTCAGTGCGGGCCCGCTGGCTGCGGACAGCTGGTACCGCGACGAGGGCGAGGGGTCACGGTTCGCCGGCGAGGGCGGCCACTTCCTGGACACGCTGAGCTGGTGGGCGGACAGCCTGCCCGAGGAGGTTTACGCGGTTGGCGGCATCGATTCCGACGATGCCCAGGTCACTGTACGGTTCGGCAACGGCGCCAGCGGCGTAATCAGCTACCTCACCGGCGGCAACGCGCGCTTTCCCAAGGAGACGCTGGATGTCACCGGGGGCGGTCGCAGCGCGCGGCTGGACAACTTCCGCAAGGCCGCGGTCTGGGCTGGGCGCGGCCACGACACGATCCGGGCCCGGGGCGGGCAGGACAAGGGGCAGCGTGCCGAACTGGTTCGTTTCGTCGAGGCTTGTGCGGCCGGCGCGGCCATGCCGATCTCGCTCGAGTCGCTGGCCGCCACGACCAGGGCGACAATCGCGGTGCGCGATAGCCTGCTAAGCGGCAAGCCGGAGCGGGTATGAATACTGCCGCCGCGTCACGGCTCGGCTGGTATGTCCGCCGAACGGCAAGCTCGATTGTCGGCGGCCGGGCCGGGAGCAGGCACCAGACTGAGGGCAGGCCTGGTCAGCGGCCTTCACGCTTCGCTGACGCAGGAATCACGCTACTACGCACGAGCGGGGAAAATGAAATCTGGTGCCGATGCGGCGGCGGCCCGCACGAGCACCGCAGCATCGCTGCGCATGCCCGCGCGGATGCTCTGTCCGTTGAAGTGCGCTATGCGGGCGTCAACATCCTGGCCAACCCAGGCACCTTGTGCTACAACGGCCAGCGCCCATGGCGCTCAGACCGGTCGGCGATCGCGTATAACACCGCCGAACTCGGTGGCCGGAGCCAGTCCGGCGAAGGCGGTCCCTTTATGTGGGAGCGTCATGCGCATACTCGCGAGATCGAGGTACTCGACGACGGCGACATCGCCAGATGGACCGCTGAGCACGACGGGGACGCCTCGCTTGACCCGCCGGCTCTGCATTGCCGCTCGGTGCTTCTGGACCGGGCATCGCGCAGCATCGACATCATCGATCAGATCGACGGCAGCCACGACATCCGTCTGGCCTTCCATCTCGGACCTGATGTCCAGGCGGAACTCGAAGAGGCCTGCGCAGTCTTGGACTGGTCTACCGCATCCACGCCCGGGGCGGCGCGGCTAGAACTGCCGCCGGGTCTGCGGTGGAGCCTCCACCGGGGTGAGACCGATCCTATCCTTGGCCGGTACTTCCGGGGTTCGGGTCGGCGCATTCCCGCTGTTACGCTCCTGGGCTGCGGCCGCTGCGTGCCGGGGATGCTCCTGATCGCTCGGCTGGAGTTCCTTGACGTCGGCAAGTCGGATAGATCCGCCGTTTCCCGGCAAGCCATATCATGGACCCAATCCGCCGCCTTGTCCGATCGGGCACCGGAGATCCAAGCGGAGGCCAGATGAGCGGGAAGGCACTGGACCTGCGGAGGTCCATGCAGATCATACGGCGGCACAAGTTCCTTGTGGGTTTCGTGGTGGTCTTGGGAATCGCTGCTGGCGCTGCTTACGCCGTGCTGAAGCCGCCGATGCTCACTAGTACCGCGCTCGTCGCGCTCCAGGAACCGGCGAGCGTGCAACAATCAGCCAACAACACCACCACCACCACCGGTGGAATCGATACCTTTACGGCCACCCAAGATATTGTCGCGGGTAGTTATCCGGTGCTCTTGCACGCACTGCCTGATGTCCGTCCAGCTATGTCGTTCGATGAGCTCCGCCACAATGTTCAGGTCGGAAGTCTGTCCTCCGATATTATTTCGGTAAACGCAAAGGGCAAGAACGCTGCCGACGCGGAAGCAACCGCCAATGCTGTGGCTAACAGCTACATCCGCTATGTCAGTTCCCCGGGTAGCGCGGTCGGTCGTATAGAGGCGCAACTGCTTGAGTCGGCTAGTGTCGCAACGGGCCCGACGCCGGTAAAACAGATGACCATATACGGGCTGCTGGGCGGGCTGGCCGGCGCGCTGATCGGAGTCATCGTGGCCCTTGCGGTCGGCCGCAACGACCGGCGCGTCAGGGCGCGTGATGAGATAGCGAATTCGATCGGCATTCCCGTCCTCGCGTCGGTCCCGGTTGCTCATCCCTCCGCCGCCAGGGGTTGGACGAAGCTATTCGAGAACTACAAGCCCGCCGCCGTGCATTCCTGGCAGCTGCGTACAGCCCTGCAGCAGCTGGGGATGTCCGGACTCGGCTTGGACCGCCCCGGATACGACGGTAACGGCAGTTCCTTCTATGACAACGACCGCGCCTCCATATACAACGGCGATGGCGGCCGCTTCTCGCTCATGGTGCTGTCCCTCTCCTCCGATCCGGGCGCCCTCGCCCTGGGGCCGCAACTGGCCGTCTTCGGTGCCTCGCAGGGCATTCCGACGTCGCTTGTCATCGGCCCGCAGCAGGACGCAGCGGCCACGGCCACGCTTCGCACTGCGTGCGCTATGCCGCTGCACGAGGAATCGATGCGCCACGGCATGCTGCGGCTCATCGCCTACGACGAAGGCGGCGGCTTCGACATGCAGCCGGACACCGCCTTGCTCATCGTGGTCGCGGTCGTGGACAGCCGAGCGCCGAAGATGCCCGACACGATGCGGACCAACGCCACGGTCATAGGGGTCTCGGCGGGTGCGGCGACGGCCGAGCAGCTGGCGCGGGCCGCCGTGGTCGCGGGCGCCGACGGCAGGGAGATCACTGGAATCCTGGTCGCCGATCCAGATCCGGCCGACCAGACCACTGGCCGCATTGCGCATCTTGGGCGCCCGGCACGACGCGGGCTGCCCAGCCGCTTGCGAGGCGTAGTAACGGAGATCAAACGGTGAACGATCCAGACCAGCTGATTACGTGGTCCCGCGGCGATGGGCTGCCAGATCGCCTGTGGGCCGGGAACACCGCGTCGGATGAGGAGCGCTCCGCGGCCGCTCTCACCGGAGGACTGGCCAACCTCGGGTTCTTCACCGCCGTCCTGCGTCGCAAGACCCGGGTCTGGTGCCTCACCGCCGTGGTCGGGCTGGTGATTGGTACGGGGCTGTACGTAAAGTTCCCGCCGGCCTATCACGCCGCCACGACCGTGCTGCTCGTCTACAACGAGAACGTGAACCCCACGGTGCAAGTGACGAACGAGCAGAGCATGGCGCAAAGTCAACCGGTGGCGGCACGTGTCGTGCGGGAACTGAAGCTTCCGCAGTCTGCCGCCAGCTTTCAGAACGCCTACTCGGTCACGGTCGTTACCCCCAACGTGCTGACGATCAACGTCGGCGCGCCGTCCAGCACCGCAGCGGTGCAGCGAGCAGCGGCCGTGGCCACAACCTTTCTCCAGTACCGTGCCCAGTACGCGCGGAGCCAGGAGCAGCAGCAGCTCGCTCAGCTCCAGCAACAGTACAACGCGGCTCAGCAACGCCTCCAGGTGCTTAATGCGCAGAGCAGCCAACTACCGTCCACGCTGTCCACGCCCGCTCAGAAGGCCGAGTACAACCACCTGCAGTCCCAGATAAGCCAGCAGGGCCAGATCCTTCAGTTCGCGACCGGTACCGAGTTGACGGACAAGACGGCAACGAACGCCCTCGTGGCAGGCAGCTACGTGCTCAATTCCGCCACCGCGCTCCCGCGCTCGCACATCAAGGGCCCGGCGCTTTACTTCGTTGGCGGCCTTTTCGGCGGCATGGTGGTGGGCATGGCCGGCGTCATCATAGCGGCGCTGCTGTCTCGTCGGCTGCGCCGCCGTGAGGATGTCGCGATTGCGCTAGGTACGCCCGTGCGGCTCAGCGTCGGTCGTTTGCGCCCGCGCCGCTGGCCGCCGACCCTGCCGTGGCGGGCAGCGAAGCGGGAACTTGACATGAGGCGAGTCGTCATTCACCTGCGCGGCGCCGTGCCTGGGAGTTCCCGGGGCCCGGCCAGCCTCGCGGTCGTGGCCGTCGACGACGCGCAGGTGGTCGCGCAGGCCTTCGCGTCACTGGCCGCGTCGTGCGCCGCCGAGGGGAAGCAGGTGGTGATGGCCGATCTTTCCGGCGGTGCTGCCCTGGCGCGCCTGCTAAGGGTCAGCGACCCTGGCATCCGCAATGTCAGCTGGAACGGCGCGAACCTTGTTTTGCTTCTGCCGCAGCCCGAGGACGTCGCGCCGGTGGGTCCCGTGCCCGGCGGGGCCTCCCCGGCAGTGCCAGCCCAGGCCGATCCAGCGCTGGTGACTGCCTGCTCCTCGGCCGACCTGCTGCTTACCTTCGCCACCCTTGATCCTTCTTTTGGCGCAGATCACCTGGGGACATGGGCAACCAACGTGGTAGTAGTGGTGACCGCCGGGGAATCTTCGGCGGAGAAGGTTTACAGCGTCGGCGAGATGATACGGCGCTCCGGAACACGCCTTGATTCCGTCGTCCTCATCGGGGCTGATAAGACCGACGAGAGCCTCGGGGTACCCGACTCAGCCGATCAATCCGTGCTCATCGAGCCGGTCTGAGATAGCGCTGGGTTGAATAGATCCGTCGCGGCGGCTCGGAAAGTCTCCACCGGACCCGGCGCGCTTGCAGGATCGCCAGGAGCGCACCACCGAAAGTAGGCGGTGGCCATACTCAGGGAGATGTGTCAACGATGGGAATCTTCGAGGACCGTGAGTCTGCGGTGCGCAGCTACTGCCGTGCCTGGCCGAAGATATTTGACCGGGCCGCAGGAAGCTGGCTGTACGACGAGGACGGCCGGGCCTACCTGGATTTCTTCACCGGGGCCAGCGCACTCAACTATGGCCACAACAACCCGGCGCTCAAGCGGGCGCTTCTCGACTATCTCGCCGACGACAGGGTGGTCCATTCCCTGGACATGTACACCGTGGCCAAGAGCGAGTTCCTGACCGCGTTCGATGGGCTCATTCTGCAGCCCAGGGGGTTGAACTACCGGGTACAGTTCCCGGGTCCGGGCGGGACGAATGCGGTCGAGGCGGCGCTCAAGCTGGCCCGCAAGGCCACGGGCCGTACCGAGGTGATCACCTTCACCGGCGCCTTTCATGGTATGACGCTCGGCGCACTAGCGGTCACCAGCAGTAGTATCTACCGCAATGGCGCGGGAGTACCACTGACGCATGCTGTCTCTGTCCCGTTTGCCTGCCGGCTGGACGGTAGTGAACCGGGCTCGCCGGGGATCGAGCGCTTGGTGCAGGATGGCGGCGCTGCGCTGGACCAGGTTGCCGCAGTCATCGTGGAGACTGTACAGGGCGAAGGCGGGATCAACGTGGCCCCGCTGGGATGGCTGTCTGAACTGGCTGGGCTATGCCGGCGGCACGACATCCTGCTCATCGTCGACGACGTCCAGATGGGCTGCGGCCGTACCGGACCGTTCTTCAGCTTCGAGGCCGCTGGCATCACGCCAGACATCGTCTGCCTATCCAAGTCCATCAGCGGCTACGGCCTGCCTCTGGCGCTTACGCTGATCCGCCCGGACCTGGACATCTGGAAGCCGGGTGAGCACAACGGCACCTTCCGCGGTGTCAACCCAGCGTTCGTCACGGGTACGGCAGCGCTGCAGGTCTATTGGCGAGACAAGGTATTGGAGGACGGTACCCTGCGCAAGGGGCAGCGCATCGCGGCCGCGCTCGCCGCCCTCGCCCGGTCCGTGCCCGGTACCCCGATGCAGCCACGCGGCCGTGGCCTGGCGCATGGCCTAGCCTTCGAACACGGTGAGTTGGCCGGGAAGGTGTCCTCCGCCGCCTTCGAACGCGGGCTGCTGGTGGAAACCGCAGGCCCCAAGGACGAGGTGATCAAACTGCTGCCTCCCCTGACCGCCACCGACGCCGAAATCGACCAGGGACTAGAACTCCTCGCAGACGCCGTGCAAACGGTCTGCTGAAGGGCAGAATAGACGGGCTAGATTGCTGCTGTCATGACGTGGAAAGGTACGCGCCCGCAGAAGATCGTGCGTTTGGTGCGTACCTTCGCAGCTGATCCGGTCGTGGTAAGTCGAGCACTGCCAGGAGAAATCCGCCAATGGTACCAGTTGCATGGACACGGCGAATACCCTGAGTCTGTCGCGGATGAGGCCTGGGATGAGCACCTGCACAGACTTCTAGGCGTGCCTTGGCCTTGTCCGAAAGATCGGCGGCTCGACGAGGTCATGGCGGACATTACTGCGGTGCTCGAGGCCAGGGGATGGGGCTTCGGCCTCGACACCTACGGCTGGTATGCCGACGGCGATAGTTCGCTGTGCCGTGCTGTATGGTGCGTCACGCTGCACACCCGGCCCCAGGTCGTGATCGAGACCGGCGTCGCACACGGCGTCACGAGCCGGATCGTGCTCGAGGCGCTGAGGCAGAACGACCTCGGCCACCTGTGGAGCATCGATCTGCCGTTTCCCTTCGACCATCGGCTGCACGAGGAGACAGGCATAGTCGTCACCGATGCGTGCCGGCCCCGCTGGTCGTACCTAGAAGGCTCGAGCAGGCAGCGACTACCGCGGCTGGTCGCCGAGGTCGGCCACGTGGAGATGTTCATCCACGACAGCCTGCACACTGCGAAGAACACATTGTTCGAGATGGAGCAGGCAGCCTCGGCCATGCCGACAGGTGGGGTCATGTTGGTGGACGATATCAACTCGCATATTGGTTTCACGACCTTCGCCAAGCGGCACCCTGGATACCAGACGATCATCTGTCCGTCAGCAGACAGGAACGGGACGTTCGGCATCGCCGTCAATACCGCTGATACGGCCTGACCGCTATTTTGGCGCGGCGGGTCAGCCGTCACGCCGTGTCTTGAAGCACGCCTTCATGGCTCGACTGCGACGCCTGCCGACTCGACCCAGAGGCTACCGGCCGTCCCTTGCCCCTTTCGCGCGGCGCGCCACCGACCGAGTGAGCTGGGCTGCCACATTATGCGTCCCGGCGATGAACCGCATCGAAGGGCCGAGGCCGAAGGCCGCCGGGGCCCCCACGAAATACAAACCAGGAACGGTCGATTCGCCGGCCCGGGTAAGTATCGGGTACCCGCTGAACGTGGCGATACGCGTACGGAGCTCTTCCGGCAGGTAGGCTAGCCGGGCGATGTCGACATGGAAGCCGGTCCCGGCGATCACATGGTCGACCTCGAGGCTCGACCGGGTTGGACCGTCAAGCCGCTTCCGCTAGGCTCGGCTGCCCGGACATGAGTCTTCCCCAGTATTTCGATCACGCCCTCGACGCGAGGCCTGAGCCACCATCCCCCGAGCGGCCCCAGGACAGTCCGCGCCTTGATAGTCCGCATATTTTGCGGCAACCGACGGAAAGCGGTTGGGGAATTCCACAACGGGCACTTCCAGCCTTCGCAGAGCTTGTTCTCCCTGAGCCGTACCAGCGGGGTCAACGGTAGCGGCTTCGTACCCCAGATAGGGGAGTCAGGGCACCGCACGATCAGTTGCGGTTCGCCGCCTGCTTCATGCAGCAAGGCGGCTATCTCCAGTGCGGACGAGCCGGCGCCCACGATGGCTACGCGGCGACCTCGGAACTCGTCGAACCGGTGGTGATCGGCGGTATGTGAGACGAGCTCGGATGGCAGGTCCGACAGCTCGGCTGGGATGTAAACGTACGGCAAGACACCGGTCGCGACCACGACACTCCTGGCCGCAACCGGCTCCGCATCAGCGAATGTGACCGCAAACCGGCCGTCCTTGGCCTTGATCTCCGTCACTGTGACATCACTGACGTCGGGCACCAACTGCTTGACGTACCAGTCGCAGTAGTCGAGGAATCGTTCTATAGCCAGCGGCGTCCCCCGCTCAATGCCTTCGATCCGCTCCGATCGGGAGTAGCCCGCCAGATCGTACCCGGCATCAGGCGACGACATGTCGGAGCCGAACGGCTCGGATTTCAAGTACATGCCGGCCGGCATGTGATTACGCCAGGTATCCATAGAACGACCGACGATGAGATGGTCGATTCCTCGCCCTCGAAGGTGCGTGGAGATCGACAGGCCGTAAGGGCCGGCGCCGATAACAAGCACCTCGGTGGCTCGCATGAAACGCTCCCTTCTGGTACAGGTCAACCGCACGCTGGTAAGTGCGATGGCCGAAGACGTGGTACAAATTTCAGCTGCGACCTGGCTAAGGTAGCGTCCGCCGAGCCATCCGGTCCCGTAAACGTGAGAGAGCAAGGCATTACTTTGATACATTGGCGTCGGCCGACATCACGGGCATTCCGGCTAGCCTCATGCTGAGGACATGGCGCCGCTGGAGATGGAAGGATCTCCGCCGGCACCCCACCACCCCTGACGGTGGTGGTTACCGCTCGCAGCGGGCCCGGCCGGGTTGCTGAGGATGGCGGTCGCCTTCAGTTGTCACGTATCACAGTCGCCCGCTTTAGGGTCCTATTAGAGGTTCTCTGGGGGCCAAGCTCTAGGAGCTTGGCGAGACACCGTTTGGTGTACGTACTTGTGTTTGCGCTGCGATGGGTTGACGGAGGTACATCATGATCGGAGTCAGGGAAAGCCTGCTCGGTCCCAGCTACTTCTACCACTGCAGCTTGATCAGGCAGTCCAAGGGCTGGTCGCCCAGCAAGATCCGGGAGTATCAGGACACCCGGTTCCAGCGGCTCGCCCGCCGATACGGTGATGAGATCACCCAGAAGGATGATTACCAGCGGTACGCGCGCCGGTACGCGCGCTGGAACGTGCCGCTGCTTACCCACACGGTGCGGACCGGGGGAACATCAGGTCAGCCTCTTCGCTTCACGGCCGACACGTTCGCGCGCCGCCAGAAGGAGCGCGCCTACATCTTTGACATCTGGTCCCAGGTGGGATACCAACCGTATGACCTCAGAGTCCGCTACGCAGGCGATATACACGGGGGAATGCTTCGTTATAATCGCCTTGAGAACGTGTGGATCGTCTCACCTGGCGCCACCGTAGAGGGGGAGCTCAGCCGACTGCGACAGTGGATTCGCACGCTACCGCCGTTCTTCCTTCATGTATATCCGAGTTCGCTTTACACGTTCATCGATCTGGTGGGCGAAGACCTATTCCGCAGTCTTCCGGTTCGGGGAGTTATCGCCGCCTCCGAGATGTTCCCAGCGAATGATCAGGCCCGGTTTGAGCAGGCGTTCGGCATCAAGATCGCGCACTGGTACGGTCACAGCGAGTACGCGGTATTGGCGTACTGCTGCCGGGAATGCCGCAGTTTCCACTTCTATCCGACGTATGGCTGCGTGGAACTGCTCTCCTCTGAGATCGAGCGATACCGACGCATCGTAGCGTCGTCGTTCAACCGGATAGGGACTCAGTTCGTCCGTTATGACACTGGCGACCTGGCTGTCGATCCTCTTGGGAGCTGCGCCAATGATAATTTCCCGCGTGCCAGCGCCATCGTCGGGCGATCACAGGAAACATTCGTCGACAACTCGGGGCGGCCGAGGTCGCTCTACGGCTACGCGTTCGGTGACCTAGACCACGGCGCATTCTATGATCAGATACGAGATATTCAATTTGTTCAGGATAAGGCGGGCTCCCTGCGCGTGCGGATCGTCACGAACCAGGGAGCAGAAAGAGATCAGATCCAGCAGACCTTTGAACGGCGCATCCCCATGGCTAGGCTTGAGTTCGAGTATGTTTCCGTCATAGAACGAAGCCCCAGCGGAAAGCGAAGATATTTCGTGGATGCCTCGAATAAGGATGCGATCGGCAGCGATGACCATCTAACGACTTCTATTACGAACAGGCCAATGAACGGGACAGTGGCTGCAGAGGTAGAAACGCAGAGTGAGAGTTTCACGGCGGCTGGACTCAAGGCAGAGCCGGTCCTGGGCGAGGAATCCGTTGATGACCGGGCTGGTCTAGGGCGCAATTGGGACGGCTCGTGATCACCGCAGCCGGCTGATCGGCGCTGCCGGCGGCGAGGGTTGCCCGGGCCAGAGGTCCGCCAACGGGCTATTGTGAGCGCCACTGCTTGGGAGGCATGCTTGTGGAAGTCAACGCTGTTCCGCGTGTCACTGGCGCGCTGACATTCAGGCCAACCCCACATGTGGACGAGCGGGGCTTCTTCTGCCGTACCTTCGACGCGGACGTGATTCGCGCGGCCGGAATCGACCCCGCTGCGTTCATCCAGCATAGCCTGTCCCGTTCCGTACGCGGTGTGGTCCGCGGATTGCACGTACGGCGCGGGGACGGCGAGGCGAAGCTGGTCCGATGTTCATTTGGCGCTATCTTTGACGTCGTCGTGGACCTGCGACCTGCTTCACCTACATACCAGAGCTGGGAGAGCTTCGAGCTGCGCGATGACGAGCAGATGACACTGTATGTGCCCGCAGGCTGCGCTCACGGTTTCCAGGCTCTCACCGATACCGCAGACGTGTCGTACATGATCGACCGCGCTCACGACCCGTCTGAGGACGTATCGATCGCGTTCGACGACCCAGGACTGGCCATTCCGTGGCCGCTTCCTGTAACGATCGTGTCGTCGCGAGACCGCATGGCTCCGCCGCTGGCCGACGCGACGGGACTGCTGGCATAGGACAAGTCAGCAGGGCGGTAAAGGACCAGTGCCCTGACCTCAACTCCCTACCGGTAGACCGTCGAGGGCCAGGCCGAGGCAGCCAACTGCACCTTCGTGCCAGGCCCGGCGTGCCCATGCGTCAAAGTGCCGCCGCTCTACTAGGCTCACTGTGGGCGGGCTTGCGTCCGGCCCACATAGACGCGCGATTCGAGCACAGGCAAGGAGCCGACGGTGGCCTCCATTGAAGCGATCCATGCCAGGCAGATCCTGGACTCCCGGGGCAACCCGACCCTCGAGGTCGAGGTCGCGCTGGATGACGGGACGGTCGGGCGGGCCGGGGTGCCGAGCGGAGCCTCCACCGGCGCCTTCGAGGCCGTCGAGCTCCGGGACGGCGGCGAGGAGTACGGCGGCAAGGCGGTAACCCGTGCGGTCCAGAGCGTCATCGACGAGATCCAGCCCGAACTGCTCGGCCACGAGGTAGACGACCAGCGGCTGATCGACCAGGCTATGATCGACCTGGACCGGACGCCGGACAAGTCGCGTCTCGGCGCGAACGCGATCGTCGGCGTCAGCATGGCCGTCGCCCGGGCTGGCGCCGACTCCAGCGGCTTGCCCCTGTTCCGCTACATGGGCGGCCCGAACGCCCACATGCTCCCGGTTCCGATGATGAACATCCTGAACGGCGGCGCGCACGCCGACAACAACGTGGACATCCAGGAGTTCATGATCACCCCGATCGGCGCGGCTGCGTTCAGCGAGGCGCTTCGCTGGGGCGCCGAGGTCTACCACGCGCTGAAGTCCGTGATCAAGCAGCGCGGGCTGTCCACCGGCGTCGGCGACGAGGGCGGCTTCGCCCCGGACCTGGAGCACAACCGGGCCGCGCTGGACCTCATCGTCGAAGCGATCGGCAAAGCCGGATTCACCCCCGGCCAGGACGTCGCGCTGGCGGTGGACGCGGCGGCGTCGGAGTTCTACTCCGACGGCGCGTACAACTTCGACGGGAAACCGCGGACGTCCGCGGAGATGACGGCCTTGTACGCCGACTGGCTGGACGCCTACCCCATCGTGTCGCTCGAGGATCCGCTGGCCGAGGAAGACTGGCCGGGCTGGCG
>Ga0210396_10003736_pt1 | contig 15080 bp, 13 predicted proteins | sample IncBWH17OmetaG_FD_155466 | JGI IMG/M metagenome (GOLD analysis project Ga0210396, IMG submission 155466) | Forest soil microbial communities from Barre Woods Harvard Forest LTER site, Petersham, Massachusetts, United States - Inc-BW-H-17-O ... | reverse complement strand
TCCGATGGCGCAGATTAAAGAGTTTTTGGTTTTTAAATTGCAGCGAATGGACGCCGCTGCGCACGATTTCGTTTCGAACGCCAACGCTTACCAGGCGATCATCGATAAGTGGGCGGGAGACTACGACCGGGCTGCCATTGAGCAGGGCCCGGAGTTGCTGCAACTCATCACCAAGATGCAGGACGACTACCGGGTGTACCATAACCATGGGTACGAAACGATCGAAGGGATTACGGCCGGAACCAAGGCCATGGTGGCTTTTGATACTTATCTGGACGGCGGCGTTGCCAAGTCCGAGGCGTCGACCGATTCACCCTACTCCCCGATGATTCTCAAGACGCGCGATGGACGGGTGATCAGCGACCGGAGTGGGAATCTTTTCCACTATGTGATCGAACCGGCGCTGTGGGGAACCAAACCGTATCTGGTGAAAAAGCTAAGTCCGGCGGCGGCAGAAAAAATAAAGCCGGTGCAGGTCCTGCCACGCGCAGACGTCTTGACCGCTTCCGCGGACGAATGTGCTCGCAAGCTCGATGAGCTGCTGGCGGTCGCGAAGGCCTGGCAGCCGACCATGGAGGAATGTGTCGGTGCACTGATCTGGATGACTCCTACCTTGAATGGATATTTCGATGATTGGAAAAACTCGCGTTACGACCCGATCGCGTCTCAAGGCCGGTATGTCGCTGAAAGCCGCGTTCTCGATATGCAAGGGATCATGTCCAGCCTGGCGCTGGTCTGTAACGCGATTTTGCCGCGGGTCCAAGCCCAGAACCCTGCGTTGGCCAAACAACTGAAGTATGAATACGACGGCATCTTAGGCTTTCTCGAGCGCGTCGATGAACGTGACAAGCGCAGCGGCGGAAAAATGTCGATCCCTCAGATCGAAGAATTGGCTCTCCAAGCCAAAACGTTGACTGACCAGCTCGATCCCCACCTCCGCCAACTGGCAGCCGTTTTGAATCTCAGAATCCCGCCCAAACCCACTCTGGGCTGATGGACGCTCTTAATTTCTAACCCCGGGGTCTTTTTCCATGAAGACGATTCGCCATCTGATGAGGCGTGTCATTCTGACGATAGCGTCGATCGCTTTCGCTGTACCGCTCTCCTGTTGGGCCGATTTAGCGGACGATTTTCACCGGGTCGAGGGAGCATTGGACGACGCACTGCTCGATACCTACTCTGGAACGGCGGTTTCGACTTCGACGATCGACGTCGTCGGGACCTTGCAAGGGCTGAAGCCCTACGTCCGTACTGCGGAGGCGCTCCAACTGCTCGACCTGGCCGTGGAAAATTCGTCCAGCGCCGCGCAAATCGGCCAGGCCCGCGCACGGATCGAGCAGGTGGCCGCCTTGGAGATGCTCAGATGCCAGAAAGCCGGAGATCTTCAAGGAGCCCTGGCGTGGCGGACCCTGATCACCCTTCCCCAATTCGCCCAGAGCGTCTCCGGCGAAATGTTTTTGCAGACGCCGGACATCGAGCGGGCCAAAAGCCCTGAGGTCAGTCATTCGTTGACCAAAGAGTATCTGCAATGGCAAACGATGCGGGTTCGGCAGCTGCTCGACTTTTTGCAGGAGCAGGTGGCGCAAAACATGGCAACCAAGGAGGTGATCGAAGCCTACGGCGCGGAAATTCGCGCCTTGGCCGATTTTCCACTGACCTTGCTCCAAGTTGGCGAGGTGAAGTCGCCTGGTTCTTTGCCAGAACCGATGAAATGGATCGAGAATGCCGATCCAAAGCAGAACGCCGATGAGGTAGCAGCGTGGCGCAGCGAAGTCGAGTCCGCATTACCCAATCTTCTCACCGAAAAGGATATCGGGCGTATGCAACACGATCGCCAAAATTCTCGAAAACGAATTCAAGATCAGCGCTCGTCGAACCGGGGATATCGCGGACGTCATTGAGGAGACCGCATTGGAGGTACGAACATCGCTGGGTAATTCGTTAGCCGCGGCGAAATCCGACCGTTGGCAAGAAGCGGAATCCAACCGTCTGGATGCCTACACCGGCTTTGATACTGAAATTGAACCCCGAGTTCTGCCGCGTAATCCCACTCTCGGTTACGCTTCCGAGCGAAGCTTTATCGAGGGAGATGGTGCAAATCTTGGGATTAAGGCGCTGTTGGATAGCAGGGCTCCGATGGATCAGCTGGAAGCTGCTTACTCCCGGACGCTCCAGAACCTGGACCGATGCATGGAATTGCTCAAGGTGGCGGTCTCCCCGACGACCGTCGGATTTACCGCCTTTAGTATCGTCGGTCGAGAAGGACTGGAAGCCGTCGTGATTCTTGCGGCCCTCTTGGCAGGACTACGTGGTCAGGGGCACGCGCAAACCCGCCGAGGAATTTGGCTAGGCGCCTGGCTGGCCGTGTTCGTCACGATCGTCACCTTCTGGTTGTCGCGCACGGTGATCCAGTCATTGAGCCGGTTCGGGGAAAAACTTGAAGCGATCGTTTCCGTGCTCGCGGTGATCATTCTGCTGATCGTCACCAACTGGGTATTTCACCGATTTTACTGGACCGGTTGGAATGCAAAACTGCGCTCCTTATCGAAGGCGGCGCAGAATGTAACCTCTTCCCGTTGGGAGCACTTCGCGCTGCTGGGAGTCGGATTTTTGACCGTCTACCGCGAGGGCTTCGAAACCGCTCTCTTCCTCCAATCGCTCCTGCTGGAGGGCAACATCCCGGCGGTGGCGATCGGCGGCGGAACGGCCCTTTTATCGATCGCCGTCGTGGGACTGTTGACTTTCAAATTCGGAATGAAACTTCCGTACCGCAAGCTCCTGGTGCTGACCGGGTTTTTGGTCGTCACGATCACGGTGAGTTTTATCGGTCAGACCGTTCGCCTGTTTCAGACAGTTGGTTGGATATCGGTGCATCCGATTCCAAATGTGCATCTCCCGGATTGGGCCGGTCTTTGGCTTGGGCTCTACCCGAGCTGGGAAGGTCTCTGTATCCCGCCCTTGGCTCTGGTCTACGTCGGAGGCGCCTGGCTGATCACCCGTTGGCGTTCATCGGCCGCGAAACGCGAGATGGCTTTGGCGGCGGGGACAGGAGCGCTCCGGCGGGCAAATTCTTACACTTCAAAAAAATGAAACGAACATTGCTCGCGGTGAGTCTCGCGTTGTTGGCCGGCGTCCAGGTAAACCAGGCTGCAACCAACCTTTTCCCTGGACCAGACTATGTGGTGCCCGGCGCGCCTCCTCCAGAAACCGGACCGCATACCGGACCCGAGGGCCTTACGACCTTGCCAGGAACACTCTGGGAGCGGCCGCAATTGCTAGGCGACCTAAATGACTGGCGTAACCAGTTCATGTACCACGGCTTTACCTTTTCACCCACTCTGATCACCGAAGTGATGGGAAATGTTTCCGGCGGCATGCGCCAGGGTGTCATCTTCGATGGCGTCCTGAACTTGGGGCTCGATATCGATCTCGAACGATTGACCAACTGGTGGGCCGGCGGCTCCATCCACACCAACAGCCTCTGGATTTACGGACAGAGCCTCTCCACCCAGTATGTCGGAGATATCAGCAACACCAGCAATATTGCGGGGTTCAACACCATCCGCCTGCAGGAACTCTGGTTTGAACAATCCTTCTGGCTGCAGCGAGCCTCTTTGCGGGCGGGGTTGCTCGCTGCCGATGCAGAATTCTTTACCGCGGAGCACGCCTCCCTTTTCTTAAGCGGAACATTCGGCGCCTTTACCCTGGTGGCTAACAATCTCCCCAACCCTCCCGTCTACCCGGTGGCCGTACCCGGCGTCAGATTGTCGATCCAGCCCACTTCCAAATTCTATTTCCAGGCCGGGATTTACGATGGCAATGCCCAGAGCCAGGAAGAGAATAACCATGGCGTCAATTTCCGTTTAAGTACCACGGACGGAGCCCTCATTTTTTCGGAAATCGGATTTCTCCTCAATCAATCCCCAGGCGATCGCGGATTAAAAGGCACCTATAAACTCGGTTCCTTCGTGCATACCAATGAATTTGACACCTGGAATTCGCAAGCCAAAGCCGCTCTCGGAACCGGCTCTCTGCAAGCGGTCAGTCCTGACTACGGAATTTACGGGGTGATTGACCAGGAGCTCTTTGAGTCGGGAGGGCAAAGCATCGCCATGTTCCTCCGCGGCGGCGGCGCTCCGCCGGATGTGAATTTCGTCGATTGGTATATTGACGGTGGTCTTGATTTCAAAGGATTTGTTCCTGGAAGAGCGGAAGACACGGCGGGAATTGCCGTTGCCCATTCGTCGATCAGCCAGGATTTCAGCAATGCTCAGGTCTTACAGGGCAATCAAGGTTTCAGCAGCGAGACCGTTCTAGAGGCAACTTACAGCTTCTCGATCGCGCCGTGGTGGACCATCCAACCGGACTTTCAGTATATCTGGACGCCAAGTGCTCAGAACGGGTCGAATAATGCGGCTGTCCTTGGGATTCGGACCGTGGTCACGTTTTGAGGCTCTTTCCTAGCAAGGAGCCAAGGAGCCAAGCAGCCATGGAGCCAAGCAGGGCGGCCATAGAGCCATGGGGTACACACACCCGCTCTCCTCAGGCATTCCAATGCTGCAGCACTACCATCACCGCCCCACACACTCCATTACCCCATCACTCCATTACCCCATCACTCCATTACCCCATCACCCCACTAACTCCATCACCCCATTACTCCATCACCCCATTACTCCATCGCCTCATCCCTTAGAGAAGGTGGCCCATTTTGGCGCGCTTGGTCTGGAGATAGCGCGCGTTATGCGGATTGGCCTGTGCTTTGATCGGAAGTTGTTCGACAATATTCAGGCCGTAGCCTTCGAGCCCGACTACCTTTTTCGGATTGTTGGTCAGGAGACGGATGTGGCGAATGCCGAGATCTACCAATATCTGTGCGCCGGTGCCATATTCACGGAGATCCATCGGGAACCCCAGCTTTTCGTTTGCTTCGACCGTGTCGAGTCCCTCCTCCTGAAGTTTGTAGGCGCGAATTTTTGCGGCCAATCCGATCCCTCGTCCTTCCTGGCGCATATAGACCAGGACGCCGGAACCAGCTTCGTGTAGGTGTTGCAGCGCTGAGTGCAATTGATCGCCGCAATCGCACCGTCGCGAACCGAAAACATCGCCGGTCAGGCACTCGCTGTGGACGCGCACGAGAGTGGGTTCGTCTGGGGAGATGATGCCCTTTACTAAAGCCAGGTGATGAACGTCGTCGATCACGGAACGATAAAGGTGCAGACGAAAGTCACCGTAATCGGTGGGCAAGGAGATAACCTCCAGGCGTTCGATCAGGACTTCTCTCGCCCGGCGGTACGCAATGAGGTTCTCGATCGAGCAGATTTTGAGATTATGTTGCCGCTTGAACTCCATGAGGTTGGGCAACCGCGCCATGGAACCGTCGTCGTTCACGACCTCCGCCAGCACGCCGGCTGGTGATAAGCCTGCCAACCTGGCAAGGTCCACCGCTGCTTCCGTGTGCCCGGCACGGCGGAGTACTCCTCCCTCTCGGTATCGGAGTGGAAAGACATGACCCGGACGCACAAAGTCTTGCGCGACGGTGCCCGGTTCCGACAGCAAGCGTATCGTGCGGGACCGGTCCGCTGCGGATATGCCGGTTGTCACCCCATCTTTTGCGTCAACAGAGATGGTGTACGCCGTTCTCATCGATTCGGTGTTCCGGACCGTCATCAATGGTAGCTCCAATCGATCCAGGTCTTTGCCTTCCATCGGAACGCAGATGACGCCGGACGTGTAGCGAATCATAAAATTGATCAATTCCGGTGTTGCCTTCTCAGCCGCTAGAATCAAATCCCCCTCGTTCTCTCGATTTGCGTCGTCAGTCACAATCACCAGGCGTCCCTGACGGATTTCTTCCAGAACCTCTTCAATCGGATCAAACACAATGTTCATAGCGTCCCATCATTCTCTTAGAATATTGTTCCTCGTCAAACCGTTCACCGTTCACCGTTCACCGTTCACCGTTCACCGTTCACCATTCAGCGTTCCCCGGCGGCGTTCGGCGTTCGGCGTTCGCTTAACGCCTTCGAGAGCTGGGCAACCGCAACAATCCGCCTACCACGGCTCGCCGTTCACGGTTTGGCGCACGGCGTTCGGCGACGTCTTCTTGAAAGTCGAGCAAACCTGCGCCCTTCCTAGACCCGCCACCCGAACGGTGAACCGTGAACGGCGAACGGTGAACGCCAACTGCTCCTCCCCAGTTTGACGGGGAACGAAATTGCCAGTACGAAAGAACCCTGATGAGGTTCCAATCCGTTTATGTCGCTGGCCACCGAGGGTTGGTCGGAAGCGCGGTGGTGCGCAATTTGCAGGAGAACGGGTATCGAAACATTTTTGTTCGGACCCGGAAGACGCTGGATCTCACGAACCCGGATGATGTGCGCAAATTCTTTTCGGAAGCCAGACCGGAGGCGGTGATTTTTGCTGCGGCAAAAGTCGGAGGGATACAAGCGAACAGCAATTTTCCTGTCGAATTTCTCCTGGAAAATCTGCAGATCCAGAACAACGTGATCGCCACGAGTTTCGAGTTCGGCGTGAAGAAACTGCTCTTCCTCGGCAGTTCGTGCATTTACCCGAAGCTGGCGCCACAGCCGATCCATGAGGATTCGCTTCTGACCGGACCGCTTGAATCGTCAAACGAGCCGTACGCGATAGCAAAGATCGCCGGAATCAAGCTTTGTCAGGCGTATGTGCGGCAGTACGGAGCAGATTTTATTTGTGCGATGCCCACCAATATTTATGGGCCCGGGGATAACTTTGACCTCGAGAAATCACATGTGTTGCCGGCGTTGATCCGCAAGGTGCATGAAGCGAAGGTGAAGAATCGGCGCGAGGTGACGATCTGGGGTACCGGCACGCCGCGCAGAGAGTTTCTTCATGCGGACGATCTGGCGGATGCGCTGCGATTTCTTTTGGAAAACTATGATTCACCCGAAATCGTCAATGTTGGTTACGGAGAGGATGTGACGATTCATGACCTTGTGCAGATTATCGCGCGGGTCGTTGGTTTTGAGATTGAGATTCTGTATGATGCCAGCAAACCCGATGGAACTCCGCGAAAGCTTTTGGATTCCACTCGACTGCAGGCCTTGGGCTGGAAACCGCGGATCTCTTTGAAAGACGGCATCCTGCAGACGTATCGCTGGTTGCTGCAAAGCGGTGCCGAATTGAAAGGGTGGAGCAGTTAGGGCGCGAGCGGCGGCTGGAGGTAAAAGGTGGTGAGTTCGGATTCCAGAGCATTAAAGATAGCGATTTCCAGCCATAGCGGGTGCGGCAATACCACCGCCACAAACAATGTAGGGACCACGTTGGGCCTCGAAGTCGTTAACTACACCTTTCGAGATCTTGCCCAGGATCTTGATCTACCGTTTGAAGAGATCCAGCAACAGGCAGCCAAGAGCAGGATCTACGATTTCCTGACTGACTTGAAGTTGATGCGCGCTTCGTTGCGATCCCGTGTCGTTGTTGGATCCAGGCTGGCAGGGTGGCTGGTTGACGCGGACTTGCGAGTTTGGCTGCAAGCACCATTGGAGGCCAGGGCCAAAAGAATCTTTCAGCGCGAGCCAGACAAGCACGCCGGCTACGAGTCCGTTCTTTATCGAACGTTGCAGCGCGACGAGCAGAACCGCAAACGATACCTCGAAGTCTACGGTATCGACATCAATGATCGCAACGATTTCGATATCATCATTAATACAGAAAAACTTACTGCCGAACAGGTTTCCAGCCTGATCGTTGCCGCCGCGCGCTGGGCGAGTCAAAACCAGCTTGATCGCAGAAGCCTGCATTTGTTGCGGATTCGGAAAATCATCTCCGACAATCTGGGTATTGATCCGAAAATCCTCGTCGACGACTCGCTCTCTGTCGACGTGAAGGAGATCTATCAACGCCTGGAGGGAGATGATTTGCTCTCGCCGCACTAAGGAAGAACGTGTCGGCGTTGGGCGTGGAAGAGTGCTCCTCGGCTCCTCGACTCCTCGGCTCCTTGACTGGACTTGCAGCCCCCGTCCGAAAGAGTATCGTCCGGCACTCATGTCGACAGAATTTCCCATGCGCCCGGAAGTGCTAAACGAAGCTGTCCGCTTTGCGATTGTCGCAAGCGAATACAATCGGGTGTATGTGGACGGGTTGGTACGGTTTGCCGGCCAGGAATTGAAAGCTATCGCTCCGCAGGCAGAGCTTTCCTTCGTGCGTGTGCCTGGGTCGTTCGAAATTCCCATAGCCGTTCAGGCGGTTGCCAAATATCAAAAACCGGATGCGATACTCGCGTTTGGACTGATCTTCGACGGGGAAACGTTGCACGCTTCGCTGATCGCGACCGCAGTGACACAAGCACTTTTGACCATTAGCCTGAAAGAGTCCGTGCCGGTGCTGCACGAGGTTCTTGTCGCAAAGAACGAAGAGCAGGCAAAGGCTCGCTGTTTATCGCCCGAGATCAATCGGGGAACGGAGGCCGCGCGCGCGGCGATCCGAATCGTTTATGCCCTCCGCCGAATTCTGAAAGGAGAGTAGTTCTAATGGGTAAACGCCGTGAAGGAAGGGAGGTCGCGCTGCAGCTTCTATTTCATTGGGACTTGAACGTCCAAAAATCGCTCAGCACGACGGAACTGGGTTTGTTTTGGGAGTTTCGTCCAACGGTTCCAGCGGTCCGCGCGTTCGCGTCAAATCTCCTCAACGGTGTGATTGCGCGCCAGGCGACGATCGATGAGAAGATTACCAGATACACCGCGAACTACGAGCTCAAGCGGATCTCCGCCGTAGATCGGAATATCCTTCGAATGGCAATCTATGAGATGCTCTATGCCGATGACGTACCTCCGATTGTCGCGATTAACGAAGCAATCGATATTGCCAAGAAATTTGGAACGGAGGAATCCGGCAAATTCGTGAACGGCGTCCTCGATCGAGTCAAACTTGACTTGAATCGTCCACTCCGAACCGCTTCGTCGGGTTAAAGTCCGATGATCGAACCCGCTGCGTCGAAGCCAATCTGTGGAATCGGCGTCATTGCGGTTTATCTCTTATCTTCGGTTTTTAGGTTAAAGGTATGGCATTGGGATTTTTCAAAGACCTGTTGGAGCGATTCGGAGGCAAGCCTGTTGATTGGGATGAGCTTGAAGAGAGCTTGATCCGGGCGGACATCGGCGTGCCGATGACGCTTCGGATCATTGCGGAACTACAACAACGCCAGGGCAAGATTACGGCGGACGATATCGTTGCGGTGACTCGGCGCCACATCGAACAGATTCTTCCAATCGCAAATCCGAAGCTTCGGCCACTGCCGAACAGACCCAAGGTGATCTTGATGGTCGGTGTCAATGGAACGGGCAAGACAACTTCCACGGCCAAGCTTGCTTACCTTCTCAAACAAGATCGACACACCGTGATGCTTGCCGCCGCCGATACGTTTCGGGCCGCGGCCATCGAACAGCTCAAAATCTGGGCCGACCGTCTCCAGGTCGAGGTCATTACGGGCGAATATAATGCGGATCCGGCAGCGCTTTGCTACGATGCCTATTCTGCCGCGAACAAACGAAATATTGAGTTCCTGATCTGTGACACCGCGGGTCGCCTTCACACGAAACACAATCTGATGCAAGAGCTGGGAAAGGTTGTTAGGACTCTGCGGAAACACGATGAACAAGCGCCGCAGGAATGTCTGCTCGTCGTCGACGCCACAACGGGAAGTAACGCGTTGGTGCAGGCCAGAGAATTCAAACAGGCAGTGGGTCTCACCGGACTGATTATTACAAAATTGGATGGCTCCGGGAAAGGTGGGATCGCCATAGCAGTTCAGGACGAACTCGGTATTCCGCCGCGATTCCTGGCGACTGGCGAAAAACCAGGCGATCTCCACTATTTCGATCGAGAAGAATTTGTCGCGAATCTATTGTGACCGATCGCGAGTCGCAATGTGCTCCTGCTCTTCGGCGGGTTGGACGACGTGCCTCTTGAAATGGAGTTGAAGTATCCGTCGCCCGTCCGTCTGCGTAATGGTCACCAGATAACCTTCGATCTGGACCTGTTCACCCTGTTTCGGCAGGTGACCCAAAAGCTGTACCACGTAACCGCCGATGGTGGTAACCTCCGCATTTTCCAGTTGAAGATCTGCCAGTTCCTTTAACTCGTAGAGGTTCAGTTGTCCCTGGACGGTAAATTCTTCTTCGTTAAGGCGCACGAATTCTTTGACCTGTTCCTGATCGAATTCATCCTTAATTTCTCCGACTAACTCGCCGACGACGTTGTCGAGAGTCACAATGCCGACCGCGCCTCCATACTCGTCCACGACCACTGCAAAATGGGCTCGTTTGGCCAAAAACTGTCTCAAGAGTTTCTCCAGCGGCATAAATTCAGGTACTGGCATCAGTTCCCGTTTAATTGCCAATAGATCATGCCTTTCATTCTTCATCTCGCGCATCAGATCCTTGATGTGGATCAGCCCAACGGTGTTGTCGAGATGCCCCTGCACGAGAGGGAAACGCGTATGCCCTGATTCTATCGCCACCTGGACGTTCGCATCGAAGGAATCCTGGAGATCGAGATAAATGACATCTCCGCGCGGAGTCATGATATCCCGAACAACCCGCCGGCGAAAATCAAGCGCATTGATCAATAACTCGTTCCCCAGCTCTGTCCCATCCGTTGGAGTCTCATTTTCGGTTAGAATGACACGCAGTTCCTCTTCGCTGTGGACCAGTTCGGTATCCGTCACCGGATCCATGCGAAAAACGGACTTCATTATCCAGTTTGCCGAGGCCTGGAGAAACCAGATAGCGGGACGAAAAATAAGGTAGAAAAGATGAAGAGGCGGGCTGATCCAGAGGGTGATCACCAGCGCCTTGCGAATCCCCAGCCACTTCGGGGTGACCTCGCCGAGAACGATGTGCAGATACGTAATAATCCCGAACCCGATCGCGAAAGAAACTCCATGAACGAAGGTTTCTGATCTCATTCCAAGGTGAATCAGAAGCGGGCGAATCAATCTGGCCAGGTAAGGTTCGCCGACCCATCCGAGCGCCAGACTCGCCAGCGTGATGCCAAGCTGGGTGGCGGAAAGATAAGCGTCCAGATGCGACGTCACACGTCGGGCCAACGCCACTTTTTTGTCTCCCTCCTCGAGGACGTCCAGTTGGCTGGATCGAACTTTGACCAGAGCAAATTCGGACGCCACAAAGAAGCCGTTCAGGAAAACCAGCAACAGGATGACCAGCAAATTGAACAGGACAGACCCTGAGGAGCCAAGCTTAGCCTCAACCTCGGAAGAGGTGGAAACAGCGAGCCAAAACGAAGTATCTACGGTCATCGATTCAATTGCTTCTAACAACGACGCACAGGTTGATCACACTTCAAAGGTGTAATTAACCTGCGGATGGTCAAACCCGCATAGGGTAGTCCGAAGTTATTGACCCGGGCAAATGAGGCGATGAAACACCGCTGCGAAAACTCTGCAGGTCCTACCAACTGGATTTCGTGACTCCCGGGATCATCCCTTGGGAAGCAAGTTCACGAAACGCGATTCGGGAGAGACGAAAGCGACGGATGAACCCACGTCGCCGGCCGCTCTGCTGACAACGATTGATGAGACGAGTCGGACTGGCATCTCGCGGGAGTTGGGAAAGACCTTCGTAGTCGTGTTTCGCTTTCAACGCAGCGCGAATCGCGGCATATTTTTCCACCGTCTTCTGCTTCCGTTTATTCCTCTCAATCCAAGACTTCTTTGCCATAGCAAGGTCGGAAAGTAACGGAGCGCCGCCAAAATTCAAATGAGATTTTTAAAGGGTGCCGTTCCAAAACTGGCGAAACGCATGGCTCCAGTTCCGATTCTCGACCCGATTTCTGGCTTCCTGACCCATTTTTGCCCTCAATTCGGCGTCTTTGCACAACAACCGCAGAGCGCGGGCAAAATCTCCGACATCCAACGCCCTGGTGACAAATCCGTCGATCCCGTCGTTGACAAGTTCGCAAGGGCCGCCCCGATTCGAGACGACGCATGGCAACCCCGCCGCTTTTGCTTCGAGGACAACATTCCCAAACGTGTCGGTCGTACTGGGAAAAACAAAAATGTCACTCGAAGCATAAGCCGCTGCCAATTCCGCAGCTCGAAGATATCCCGTGAAACATGCCTCCGGGACTTCTTGACGCAGGTCGCGCAGATAAGGTCCGTCCCCGACCACCAACAGCCGAACAGGAAATCCTTCACCAGAGAGTTTCCGGATCGCCGCCACCGCAATATCGATATTCTTTTCCTTCGAAATACGTCCGACATACAGCAATCCAAGCTCGCCCGATTTCTTTCCGTATTTCTCCCAAAACCCAGGATTTCGGTGAGCGGGAGTAAACAGCGTGGTGTCAATTCCGCGCGGAAAAAGTTTTAGCCTTTCCGGGGCTATACCGCGCTCGATCCAGCGCTGACGATAGTTCTCCGAATTCACGTAGACGACGTCAAGCTGGGAGTAAAACCACTGCATATAACCCCAAGCGAGGGTTTCCATGTAGTTGTCCTGCGTCAAAATGCGTACGTACTGGGGAAAATCCGTGTGGTAAATCCCCGCCGTCTTCAGGTCGAGCATTTTTGCGGCCAGAAGTGCCGTCAAACCGACCGGCCCTGGCGTGCTGATGATCAGTTCGGTGAACCGTTCGCGCTGGATGTACTCGAGCATGTGCAACACCGGAGGAAAACTAAGCTTCTGCAGCTCGTATTCGGGCAGCTCAAACTCGCCAATCGGCGGGAAATTTTTTATCGGAATCTCGGATATACTGATCTGCTCCCTCGACGCAACGACGATGAGATCCGCGCCTGATTCGTACGCGGCTCCGGCCATTTTCCGAATTGTCGTCGCGACTCCATTCACATCTTCGAGGGTGTCGGTGAACCAGGCTCGCTTCGTATTTTGCAGGACATCCGGGATGAAATTGACCGTGGCGGAGCAGATATCGGTCAGCCGTTTACGGGATGGCGCCTGGCTATGAAACCCGTAAAAATAGGGGCCGAGCAGAAAGCCCATCGGCAGCAACGCGCTCAACGCCTGAACAGCTTCGATCACGCCGCCCGCGGTGATCTGTTGAACGAATTTCTGGAAAAACCGGAAAGCCAATTGATTGAACACGAGTGCCACCATCAGAAAGGCGCGGCGTTCCGGTTCATTCACACCTTCGGTTTCCTTGGCGATCTGGGCCTGTACTTCGGCGCTTCCAAAATAGTTCGCCAACTCCGGCCAGATCGAAAGATTGGCCGGTTTTGCCAATTCAAAAATTTTTCCCGAGAGAATGCCACTCGACAGCAGGCCGAGCTTCTCGCCCAGGGTGAAATTTGTTGGATTCTTACCCTCCATGAAACGCGAGAAGACTATTTCCAGAAACGCAAGATTCGGACTCACTGCGGCCGAAAATTTGTCTTTCGCGAACTGATAGGCCGTGTTGTAAAGCCCGTGGGCGATCACCAGCGGTGTGCCCGATTCTCCGCGCGTTACGCAATCGCCTTTCCCGATGAAGTAAAAGAAATCATCGACCGACGGGCAGTCCGGAGCTTCCGTGTAGGCAGAAGCCGGAAAGATTCCTGCGTGATCATCCGACCCGGCAATCAGGATTTTGCGCCACGGCTCCGGATGGGTTGGCTGAAGATGCTGCCGCTCGGCGAAGCGCTGAATCGTTTCCGGAGTCAATGATCTCAGGATGAAGCGCGCGGTATCGCTTAGGAGCGAGTCCCGCAGGCCGTTCACGCCTTCGAAATGCTTGAACAGAAGGATCAACTTTTGCACATGATTCGCAGTCAATTGCCGATTCATGTCGTAAAGCGGATGGGCAACCGCATGTTGGATTCCAGCGAGCGCCAGATATTCCTGGAGCTCGTACACGTTCCTTTTGACTTGCTGGATCTCGGCGTGTTGCGCCTCCGTAAGGTTCCAGAGAAGCAAATGGACGTTTACGTTATCGTCTGGGAACTGGGCTGTTACCTCCTCGCTGATAAAGGTATCCGGGAACTCTGCGATCTCGAGGCATCCGTCGATCCGGTTGTGATCGGTGAAGGTTACGTAACTCATTCCCTTTTCTTTCAGCCGCCGGTACAACACCCTCGGATCGGAATAGCTGTCGGGAAACTCGAAGCGGCGGAAAATCCATTCCGCGGATCGATCGCTGAATTTTGAATGAATATGGAGATCGACTTTCGCGGCCATTGATCAGTTCGTCCTCAATATTTGGTGTCCTCGGTTTTACAGAAGAAAGCAAAGTGAATTTGAACAGAAGGTAGCAAAGGTCACAAAGAAATAACCCGGGCAACTCCGACCTCGGAGCCGCGTTGTGATCTTACGGAAGAAACCGAAGGGAATTTGAACGGAAGGTAGCAAAGGTCACAAAGAAATTCACCCGCGCAACTCCGGCCTCGCAGCCGCGCCGTGATCTTACGGAAGAAACCGAAGGGAATTTGAACGGAAGGTAGCAAAGGTCACAAAGAAATTCACCCGCGCAACTCCGGCCTCGCAGCCGCGCCGTGATCTTACGGAAGAAAGCGAAGAAAATTTGAACAGAAGGTAGCAAAGGTCACAAAGAAATTCATCCGGGCAACTCCGGTCTCGCAGCCGCGCTGTGATCTTACGAAAGAAACCGAAGAAAACTTGAACAGAAGGTAGCAAAGATCACAAAGAAATTCACCCGGGCAACTCCGGCCTCGGAGCCGCGCCGTGACCTTACGGAAGAAACCGAAGTGAATCTGAACAGAAGGTAGCAAAGGTCACAAAGAAATCACCCGGGCAACTCCGGTCTCGGAGACGCGCCGTGATCTTACGGAAGAAACCGAAGAAAATTTGAACAGAAGGTAGCAAAGGTTACAAAGAAATTCATCCGGGCAACTCCGGTCTCGCAGCCGCGCTGTGATCTTACGGAAGAAACCGAAGAAAATTGAACAGAAGGTAGCAAAGGTCACAAAGAAATTCACCCGCGCAACTCCGGCCTCGCAGCCGCAACTCGCGACTTACCCACAATCGCCTTCTTCCGGGCCGGCGTGCTGCTGCGACGTGGTGTACCTGTGCCAGGCATTCTCGCAACCCACCAGCCCGGGGCGATTATGGATAAGTCTGGGCGCC
>Ga0210396_10003734_pt1 | contig 15091 bp, 18 predicted proteins | sample IncBWH17OmetaG_FD_155466 | JGI IMG/M metagenome (GOLD analysis project Ga0210396, IMG submission 155466) | Forest soil microbial communities from Barre Woods Harvard Forest LTER site, Petersham, Massachusetts, United States - Inc-BW-H-17-O ... | reverse complement strand
ATCGATTTAAGACTGGGAAAAGTCCGCACACAGCATACACCGAACTTCACTTCCGTTCTGTTGAAAAGGCTCCGCGCGTTGTCACGTTGACCGCTCTCCCGCGCCCCTGCTACCGTCATATGTTTGCCCTGCGGTAATCGGCCCGTCTTCTGGGCGGCAAACCTACTTATATCTGCGGAGGGTTTCATGCCTGCCATCAAGTTTCGCGGTGTCGATTTTATTCAGTACGATTCCTTGCTCACCGATGACGAACGGCTGGTGCGCGATACGACGCGCCAGTTTATTGAAGACAATCTGATTCCGATCATTGAAGAGTGCAATCGCGCCGGACGGTTTCCGCGCGAATTGGTCAAGCCCATGGCCGACCTGGGATTTTTCGGCGCGTCGCTGAAAGGCTATGGTTGCGCCGGGATGGGCAACGTTGAGTACGGGCTGATGACGCAGGAACTGGAGCGCGGCGACTCCGGCGTGCGCAGCTTTGTGAGCGTGCAGTCGGGACTGTGCATGTATCCGATTTACGAATTCGGCACGGAAGAACAGAAGCAGACCTGGCTGCCCGCGATGCAGAAAGGCGAGAAGCTGGGATGCTTCGGGCTGACTGAGCCAGACTTCGGCTCGAACCCCGGCGGCATGCGCACGCGCGCCAAAAAAGTCGGCAACGAGTATGTGATCAACGGCGAGAAGATGTGGATCACTTCCGGGACGATCGCCGACGTGGCGATTATCTGGGCGAAGGTGGAGGACGAGAAAGACCGCATCCGCGGATTTCTGGTCGAGACCGACCGGCCGGGATTCAAGGCTGACGACATTCACGGCAAGTGGTCGCTGCGCGCGTCAGTGACGTCGGGGCTGTCGCTGCAGGATGTGCATATCCCCGAGTCGAATCTACTGCCGAAAACGGGCGGGCTGAAATCGCCTCTGATGTGTTTGAATCAAGCCCGCTACGGCATCGCGTGGGGAGCACTGGGCGCGGCCATGTCGTGCTATGACTGCGCCCTGCAATATTCGCTGCTGCGCAAGCAGTGGCGCGATCAGCCCATTGCTTCGCATCAACTGGTGCAGGACAAGCTGACGTGGATGATCAGCGAAATTACGAAGGCGCAGTTGCTGGTGCTGCAAGTCGGGCGACTGAAAGATGCGGGCAAAGTCGAGCATCAACATATTTCGATGGCGAAGCGCAACAACGTGTGGATGGCTCTCGAGTGCGCCCGGCTATCGCGCGACATACTCGGAGCGAATGGAGTGGCCGACGATTATCCCATCATGCGGCACATGATGAACCTGGAGTCGGTAAAAACCTACGAAGGCACGCACGACGTCCACTCGCTGATCATCGGGCAAAGCGTGACGGGGATTGACGCATTTTAGCTGGACCGACGATCCCCGATGACCCCGGATAAAAAGCGGCGAGTCGCGACCGCGGTGGGATTCCTGTCGGGGGTGCTCGCCTGCCTGAATGCCTTGCGCGATTTAGGAGTCTCCTGGCCGCCGGATGCGATCTGGGAAGCGTTGCGACGGCCGCAGCGGCTCGAACTGGCGGGCGGGATCGCGCTGATCGTGGTCAGCTTCGTGACTTCGGTGGTGCGACGGGACGGGAGCGGGGCTCGGTAGAGTTCATCGTTGCCGGACTTCACGGCGGCGATTCGAAAATTGTCGATCGTCACTGCGTTTCAGTTTTGCTGCATTCAGCTTCGGCGAATTCGGCTTCACTGCTCTTTAGCTGTACATCTCATCGAGTAGTTCATACGCGCGGCGCAGGTGCGGAACGACAATACTGCCTCCGACTACCAGCGCCACGTTGATCGACTCTTCCTGCTCGGCGCGAGTCGCGCCCAAACGGTACGACTGGATCGCGTGGTAGACGATGCAGTCGTCGCAGCGCAGAACAGCCGAGGCGACCAGGCCCATCAGTTCTTTTGTTTTGGCCGGCAGCGCGCCTTCCAGGTATGTGTTGTGGTCGATGTCGTAGAAGCGCTTCACCAGGAAATTATTGGCCTTGTCGACGCTCGAGTTGAGGCGAGCGCGGGTTTCGAGAAAGCGGCGCGCGATCTCGCTCTTTTCGGCGACGTGCTTTTCGGGGAAAAGATAAGTGGGCTCTTTGCGTTCCGGGCGCTCGGGGGTATGGTCCGCCGACGGGGTGTGCTCATGGGTCGGGGTGGTCATCGGCAAATGGTAGCAGAGAGCAGTTGGCTGGGCCCACACGGGCTAGGCTGTGGGCTTGTCGCGCGGTGGTTCGACGGCCAGGAATTCTTCGGCGAAGCGGCGGGCGTAGGTTTCGAGTAGCGCTGGAATACGGCGGGGATCGGGCGAGCGCAGGACCAGGCCGGCGTGGTGATGGCGCTTGATGCTTAGGTACACTTCGGGGTCGTTATAAGACGAAGTGTCCGGATCGGTCTGGCGCGCAAGGGAAAGAATCACTCCGGCATATTCTTCGCGGACTGGTGGAAGGTGGTAGCTGCCGTCGCCGCCGGCGATTTCGATGTCGGCCCACTCGCGCCACAGATTGATTCCGGTCGCGGCCTCGACCATCTCGTTGATGTAGGCTCCGCCGACCCGAGCAGCGCATTCGAGAAAATAAAACTCCCCGTCGGCGTGGGCGTGAATGAATTCGGCATGCGCGACCCCGCGCACGAGGCCGAGCGCGCCGATCAAGCCGCGGTTGATCGCGCGCAGGGCGAAGTCGTCGTCGCTTCCGCGCGCCACGGTGAACGTGGTGAAGATTCCTCCGCCCTGCGCGACGTTCATGGGCGGCTTGCCGTATTTGCTGACGTTGGCGAAGACGACTTCGTTTTCGGAGACGACCGAGTCCACGTGATAGACGTCGCCGGGGAGAAATTTTTCGAGCAAATAGGACGATTGCTTGTCGCCGAGTTGTTCGAGCAGCGGCCACAGTTCTTCGGCGGCATTGATTTTCTTGATCCCGATGGCCGAGGCTTCCTGGCGCGGCTTGAGTACCCACGGGCCGGGCAGGTGGTCGAGGTAGTAGCGAATGTCGGCATGGTTGACGACCGGGACGAAGTCAGGCACCCGCACTCCGCGATCGAGTGCGCGCATGCGCATGGCGAGCTTGTCGCGGAAGTAGCGCATGGTGGTGAGGCCCATGCCGGGGATGCGCAAATGTTCGCGCAGCGTGGCCGCGGTTTCCATGTCGTATTCGTCGAGCGCGACGATGCGGTCGAGTTTGTGGTTGCGAGCGAGATGGGTCACCGCTCCCACAATGTCGGCGAGGGCGATCTCGGCGGGAAGGTAGAAGGTGTCGTCGAGAGATTCGCGGGGCCAGTCGGCATCGCGCAGTTTTTCTGCGGTGAGAAGAATTACACGGCAGCCCTGGCGCTTGCACTCGCGCATGAACTCCTGCCCCTTCTCATAGGTCGTGATGCAGAGGAGGGTCAGCGGGTGCGGGTCAGGCATGGCGGTCATTCGACGGCAGGTGTGCGAGAATACCACGGCATTGGACGGTGCGAGAATCAAATATTCGAATCGTGGTAACAAAATCGTGCGATCGGGCGGGGTGCTGGGAACATAGATCGGGGTACGACCTGCGGGCTCTGATAAACTCTGGGCGAATGCCGAACGCAGGCGAGTTCCGCAACAACGTCGCGACCTGGTGGGGACTCTTATTCGCAATCGTTGCCTTGGGGTGCAACGGCGCATTTTTCCTCAACCTGCCTTTCCAGGGGGCCGTTGCGTGGCTGAGTCTATTGTTTGCCATCGTAGCTCTGACACTTCTTGCCATGGGGTTGCGACTGGCGATTGTCTATCCGAAAATCTACCGGCGCCGGGCACTGACTGTCATCGTGACTGCAATCGCGATGATTCCTGCCGGCCTGTCCGTGCTGGGTTTCGTCGCCACTCGCAAGCTCCCGAGCGCTACGGCAGCGCCGCAAGTCGGGCAGAGAGTTCCAGACTTTACCCTGGCTGATACTTCCGGAAGGCCAGTGTCGCTCGACCAACTGCTGGCCGCTTCCTCTGCGGTGTCGCCCGGCGAACTATCTTTCGAATCCCGAGCACCCAAGGCGGTGCTGCTGATTTTCTACCGCGGATATTGGTGACCCTTCTGCAACCTCGAGTTACGAGGCGTGGAGAAACGGCTGGCCGAGTTCGAAGCGGCTGGGGTGCGGCCGGTGGCAATCAGCGTTGATGCGCCTGATGTATCACGCAATCTTGCCAACAAATCCGGCTATACGTTTCCCATCCTGTCTGATCCTGACGCGACGGTGATTCGGCGCTATCACATCCTGCATCCGGCGGGCGCGCCGGATGAGCACGACATCGCGAGGCCAGCGGAGTTTCTGGTGGACTCATCGAAGATCGTTCGCTGGTGCAACTTCACGGAAGACATCCGAGTGCGGGCGCGAGCCGATGAGATGCTGGCCGCCGCCCAGCAATTGCGCTAGGGATCAGAGGCAGCCGAGCGTCGCTCGGCGGACAGCCGATGGCGGCGTCACCAGATGATCCTTCTCGCCTGATCCGCGGTCCTTTCATTCCTGGCCGCGGTTGCGCTATAGTCTCAACCCGGCGCGCGTCGCGGCGTTCATCATCACGCGCGCACGGGAGAGAGCAATGGGCAACCAGGCTCGTTCAGAAGGCAAGGCCCGCACTTACGGGGAAAATATTGAGAGCGATCTCGCCTCGCGCTTCCTGCGTGTGGTGGAAGTGGCTGCGATCGATTCTGCCAGGACGATGGGACAGGGCGAGCGTAAGCTCAGCGATCAGGTCGCGACCGAGGCGATGCGCCGAACGATGGACACCATCCCGATGCGCGGCACCATCGTGATCGGCGAGGGCGAACGCGACGAGGCGCCCATGCTCTACATCGGCGAAAGCGTCGGGGCGGAGTTTCCCGACGGCACGGAGGTTCCGGAGGTCGACATTGCGGTCGATCCGCTGGAAGGGACGAACCTGTGTGCCACCGGCGCGCCGGGGGCGATTACCGTGCTCGCAGCATCCGAGCGGGGAGGACTGCTCAACGCTCCGGACTGCTACATGGAAAAAATTGTGGTGGGGCCGTCGTGCAAGGATGCGGTCGATCTGGATGCGTCCGTCGCCGACAATCTGAAAAATATCGCGAAGCGGTTGGATCGCGATGTGGAAGACCTGGTGGTGATCGTGCTCGACCGGCCACGGCACGAAAAACTGATTGCCGACATTCGCGCGGCGGGGGCGCGGATCCGGCTGATTGGCGATGGCGATCTTTCGGCTGGAATCGCGGCCGCTGTGATTGGAACCGGAGTGCATGCCGTAATGGGCTCGGGCGGCGCGCCCGAAGGAGTCATTACGGCGGCGGCGATTCGCTGCCTGAACGGATACATGCTAGGGCGGCTGGTCGTGAAGCCGGATCAGGAAGAACGGCTGACGCGCATGGGCATCAAAGACAAGAACCGAATTGATGAGGCAGAGGATCTGGCTCCCGGCAAGCAATTGATTTTCGCCGCTACCGGCGTGACCGACGGAGCGTTGCTGAAAGGCGTACGGTTTTTTGGCGAGGGCACGCGCACGTCTTCGGTGATCATGACTTTGCGCACGGGCAAGGTGCGATTCGTGGAAAGCATTCATCTGGAAAAGGGGCCGGATGTGAAGGTAAGATTTTCGTAAGTTCGCGGCTGGGAGATTTCTGTATATGCCTAGAAGGGTTCTCACCGAGGGGGAAAGTTCCGTTCTCTTGATCATTCAGGAAGGATACGGAGCACACAACAGCATCGATAAAGTGTATTTCTCCCCGACCGATGAAGCCGTTATGTTCTGCAAGCTGGCCAATGGGATGAATGCTCTGATGGCAAACCTTTCGAGCCTCGCGGCCAAGCGTGCCGATGGCACGATTCCGAGTGATGAGGAGTTGCGAGTGAAGTGGTTGCGCCTGCGCAAGTGATCGGCGATTGCGACAGTCGCCCTCTATTTCAGATACTCCGAATCTTTTTTCAATTCCTCTGGCACGTTCGGCATGGGCGGCCACTCCTGCGAATATCCCTTGAGGAGGGGAGTCGCGACTTCTGAGCGCAACGTGCCGTCGTGCACTGCAAACGTGTGGGGATTGCCGGCAGAATATCCCTCCCACAGGGAGACGCCGGCGTAGGCGCCATCTTTACGCAAGACGTAATAGGTCATGTCCATGAAGCGGATTTTGTTCATGTCGCCGTTGTAGTTGCGGACGATGCGCTTGAGTGCGTCCATGCCAGCTTCCTGCGGAGACATGCCGTGACGCATGTTCTCGACAATGGTGTGAGCGCCGGCAACTTTGATGTTTTCTTCACCTGCGCCGGTCGCGCCGGCGGAACCGATGTCCTGATCGGTGTAGCAACCGGCGCCGATAATCGGCGAATCGCCGCACCGGCCGGGCAGTTTGAAGGCTAGGCCGCTGGTAGTGGTGATGCCCGACATCTCTCCCTTGTCATTGAGTACGGAGCAGTGAATTGTCCCGCTAGGCGGAAATAAAACGCGACGAACCGCTGCCAGCTGAAATTCAGGTTCGATGCCGAGATCGGCAGCGCGCTGTCGTAGTTGCTGAATGCGATCCTGGAAAAGTTCTGCTTGTGGTTTAGACGCAGGAGCAGGCGCTTGCCAGTGCGGACTGGCGAGGCCTGGTCCCCACCAATCGCGATCGGAATTGAATTCTTTCCAGAGCAGCCAGATCTTTCGCGAGCGTTCGGTCAGCAGGTTCTCGCGCGGAAAGCCCATGGCAACGGCGAAGCGTTCCGCACCTTCGCCGACGAGCATGACGTGGCCCGTGTGCTCCATCACGGCCTTCCCTACCATGGACACATTCTTGATGTTGCGCACGCCGCCAACCGCACCTGCGCGGCGGGTGGGGCCGTGCATGCAGCAGGAATCGAGTTCGACTACTCCTTCCTCGTTGGGCAGGCCGCCCAGGCCGACGGAATCGTCGTTAGGGTCGTCCTCAGGACCTTTGACTACGCGAATGCCGGCATCGAGCGTATCGCCGCCACTTTTGAGGAAGGCGTAAGCGGCCTCCACATAAGCATGGCCGTTGTGCGCGCAGATGATGATCGGGCGTTTGGGAGTGTCTGGCGCCGAAAGGTGTGCAGGCTGGCCGTTTTCGCCGAGGGCAGAGCTCGCTCCTACCCCGGCGGCAACGGCTCCGAGCACCGACGTCTTCACGAAATCACGGCGCGAGAATGTCACTGACTCCTCCAGATTGGTGTTCGCAATTAGTGCTCGCTATCCACATTCGCTCACGACGGCGAGACCCTGCAAGCGAAGCGGGAAGCATATCACGGGTGAAAGCCAAGATTCACGCCGGACCGCCTACAGTGAGTTGGTTGAAGCTGAGCGAGAATAAGGCATCAACCACGAAAGATACGAAGTATCACGAAGATTCTGATTGCAAGCACTTGCGTCGTGTGACTCCGTGTCTTTCGTGGTAAAGATGCGTTTTGTGCGACTCCACTACCGGCTGGCGAAGCGGCGCAGGCGGCCGGGGTACGCGGCGCCGGCACGGCCCAGTCGATCGGCGACCGCAGCGCTGAGCGGCTGCTTATTTTCCGAGCGATAGCGCAGCAGCGCGGCAATGTTCCCGACCTTGTCGAATTCCGACTCGTCTTTCACATAGAACGTTTCGATGTCTCGCCGAATCACCCAGGGAAGAATAGCTTCGCCGACGTCGACCACTTCTTGCGTGGTGCGGCCGCAAACCGGGCAAAAGCTGACGAGGTGGGCATCGATGTGTCCGCAGCCGGAACATTCGACAGCGTGCGCCTGCAGGTTTTCGCCGAGCAGCAGGGTCTGCACTTCGCCGAGTTCCAGCGACCGCAAGACGCGGCGGAGTCCGGTTACGCCGCGCCCATTGCTGCGCGCGAGGCTGAGAGCCTGGCCGACGAGTTCGCGGCGGCGATCGGCCTGCCATCCTTCAGCGATCTGTTGCGCCTGGGTGCGGATCTCGTCGCGAGTCGCATGGGTCAGGTCAGCATGGAATCGTCCAATGAGAGACTGGCTCACATACGAATGTAGTTGCGCTTCGAGCAGGGATCGGTGAGAGTCGGGGCAGGCGAGAATCCATTTCTCGAATACGCCTTTTTCCAGCAGTTCCTTCAAAGCCTCGGCAACATTCTTGAAGTGCTGGCGAGTTTCGTCTTCCACGCGGCGCTGGGCGTGACCTCCGTCATAACCGGCGAAGCCATCACTGCGACCGCGGCGGGGCTGCGGATGGACCAGATCCTCGCGCTCGGTCAACTCGCCCAGGCGAAGCTCGAAGATGCGGGCACGCTGCCGGTCGATGAGCACCACGCCCAGGAGCGGGAAAGCCCCCAGCAAATGTGCGAGCGGCTTGAGATGGAAATGGCGGTCGACGAAAAGATGCGTGCCCGGAAGACTCGTGGGCAGGTCGTATTCCCGCCATAGGTTTTGCGCGGCGCAGGCAAACACGGCCTTGCCGTGGGTTCCGTTGCTGCGCAGTTCACCGGATAGGCGCAGGATGCGGTCGAGATCGGCGCGGGCGCAGTCTTTCTTTTGTTTGCCGTCCGGTTTGCTTTCGAGTGTGCGCAAGGCTTCGCGAGCCAGGTCTTTGATGAGGATCGTGTCTTCTTTGTGCGCCTTGTTGCGGGGCGTGGAAGGTTGAAAATAAAAACTGACCGCACAGGATTTTGTATCTTGAAATTCAGCTAGCTCTCGGATTTGTTCGCGAGTAATGGTCATGAATGATCTCCCATAAATTCTGATTGGATCTAAGCGGCGCCGGGCGGAGCGAAGCGGCCGGGAAACTGTTGGGCGAGCCCGGGCGCTTTGCGCAGGTGATCGCGCGCGGCAGAAACGAAGGTGATTACGCGCTCGGACGAAAGGCCCGTAATGCCCACAATCTCATCAACACTGAAGCCTTCGAGCGCGTGCAGGATGAAGGCCTCGCGCGGGCCGGAGCCGAGATCGCGCAGGGCGGAGGCGATGAGCCGCAGGAGTTCATCGGAGGCCATGATCTGCTCGGGCGTGGAGACCCGGGCGTCGGCGATAACCGTGGCGCCGGTGATGGATTCGTCGGGCTGGTGAAATTGCAGTCCGGGCTCATCGCTGGCCTTCACGTTACGCGGGCGAGCGGAATCTTCGAGAGGCAGGGCATTGTCGTTGCTCTCGTCGGTGCGCGAGAGATCGTCCAGTGCATGCAGGGCCAACCGGTAGAGCCAGGGCTCGAGGGCGAGGCGTTCGGGCTTTTCCTGACCGTCGCCGAGAGCGGCAGCGATGGTTTCGTCGATGACTTCTTCTTTGGAGACGCTGTCGGTGGCAATAAATTCCTGTGCCTCTCGGAAATAGATTTCGCGTTCGACGAAGCGCTCGAGGCGGGACAGGTTGACGTTGACATAGGAGCGGATGTCGTCCGCGGAAATGGTGGGAGGAAACACGGCGGCCAGTGTCTGCTCGAACGGGACTTCCCGCACTTGGGCGCCAGGCCGCGCGCTGTCGCCCCGCTTGCCGCGCTGCCACTTATGCGATGCGCGCAGGATCTCTTTGTGCTTGTTGACCTGTTGCAGTAGATCTTCAAACGCGCTCTTCACAGCGGCCGCGGCGTTTGCAGCCGACACCTGCACCGCCATTTGGCCCGACGGCAAGCGCAGGTTCAGCGAGACGCTGGTCTCCTCCCGGGGCGAGATTTCTTCGACCACGCCCTTTAAGTGGATGAGCTCGGGACGGAACACCTGCAGGCGTTTTCGCAGTTTTTCGATCTGATGCTGGATGTCTTTTTCGACGGCGGGAATTTTATGAAGACGGTAACTGATGTGAACATTCATAGCGCCTCGGCCTTGCTAACGAAGTCGCGCAACCAAGTGCTGTCTTACCGGACCATCTAAGCCGAATTGTACACCCGGCGAAAAAAAGGCAAGCGGAGAATTCAGCGGCTTACCACGTGAGATGGCCGCCTTTGGGAATCTGTTGCATAAAAAACATTAGCGGCATGGTTTGCAGGCGCCGGAGCGGGCAGGATATGATCCGGGGCTTATGACTTGGTGCAAAACTTTGTGCAAATTTCTGCTGTTGGCACTACTCCCCGCTGTGGCCTGTGCGCAAACTGTGTCTTCGAATGAATTAGAAAGCGCTTATTCGGACGCACACGCCCTCTATCTTGACCTGCACCAGAACCCTGAACTCTCGTTGCATGAAACGCAAACCGCGGCGAAACTGGCGGGACGCTTACGCAGCGCCGGTTATGACGTGACCGAACATGTGGGCGGGACGGGCGTGGTTGCGATACTGAGGAACGGTCCTGGACCAACCATTATGTTGCGCACGGAACTGGATGCGCTTCCAGTGGAAGAAAAGACCGGGCTCCCCTACGCCAGCAAAGTGCACGCCAAAGACGATGCCGGGCATGACGTTCCGGTGATGCACGCCTGCGGGCACGACCTGCACATGGCGGCGATTCTGGGCACGGCCGAAATTATGGCGCGCAGCAAAGATGGTTGGCACGGAACGCTGATGTTGATCGGTCAACCGGCCGAGGAGACGATCGCGGGCGCTGAGGGGATGATTCGCGACGGCTTGTTCACGCGCTTTCCCAAGCCGGACGTGGCCGTCGCATTGCACGTCAGCAACACCCTACCGGCAGGGATGGCCTCGGTCACTCCCGGCATCTACAACACGAATGCGGATTCGGTGCACATTACGATCTACGGCAAAGGAGGACATGGGGCGGCACCGGAGACCGCAATCGATCCTATTGTGATTGCGGCGCGGACGATTCTGACTTTGCAGACGATTGTCTCGCGCGAGGTGAAACCCGGTGAAATGGCCGTGGTGACGGTCGGCTACATTCAGGCCGGGACGAAGAACAACATCATTCCCGACCACGCGGAAATGGGGCTGACCGTGCGCACTTACAAGCAGGAGGTGCGTAAACAGATTCTGACGGCGATTGCGCGCATCGCCAAAGAGGAATCCGAAGCTGGTAGAGCGCCGCAAAAACCGTTAGTCGAACACTATGAAGGCACGGACCTGGTCTATAACAATCCCGCGCTGGCCGAGCGACTGAGGGCGCCATTGGAAGCGGCGCTGGGAAAAGACAAAGTGGTGACTGGCGAGCCGATTGCGCCGTCAGAAGATTTTTCTTATTTCGTCGAGCAGGGCGTACCGGGATTTTATTTCAGCCTGGGTGGGGCCGACCCTGAAAAGTTCGCGCAGGCGAAGGCTGCGGGAGTCGAGTTGCCGTCGAATCATTCGCCGCTGTTCGCTCCGGATGTGGAACCAACGCTGCGCGCGGGAATTGCCGCCGAAGTCGCGGTGCTGCGGAATCTGCTGAATGCGTCGGCGGAGGATTTGCGAAAATTCAGCGCGCCACAGCCGGTCCAGTGAAGTGAAGGCGAAGCGGTAATATTGAAGCTGGAGTCATCGATGCGGAACGAGCGAAAATTTACGGTTGTCATTGAACGCGGTGAAGACGGCCACTACGTCGGAACCGTTCCATCTCTCCCAGGTTGTCACACGCAGGCGAAAACTCTCGACACGCTGATGAAAAGAGTGCGCGAAGCCGTGGAGTTATGTCTGGAAAGTGACGGAGCTGGCGGTCGCACGCCCGAACTGATCGGGGTTCAGCAAGTCTCGACATGACTCGCCTTCCCGGCTCAAGGGCGAGGAGATCATTCGCATTCTTGAGCGCGCCGGTCTTCAACTGATCCGCAGCAAAGGCAGCCACGCTTTCCTGAAACATCCAGATGGCCGCGCGACAGTCGTACCGCTGCATTCCGGCGAAACGACTGGGCCGGGCCTGCTGCGCGCAATTCTTCGCGATGTGGAAGTGTCAGTCGACGACCTGGTCGAGTAGTCGTGGGATCGGTGGGCTCGAATCGAACGTCTGCCCAAGTCACTTAGCGAGAGATCGAGCTCCGCCGCTGCCATTTTCCGCGAAGAATATTTTTTCTACGGGCTGGCCAAACACAGCCGCGATCTTGAAGGCAAGGGGCAGGCTGGGATCATATCTCTCGGTCTCAATCGCATTCACCGTCTGGCGGGAGACGCCGAGGCGGTCAGCCAACTCAGCCTGCGTGAGGTTGTGCCGCGCCCGCAAAACGCGCAGATCATTTCGCATCTAGTACCGCCGCGATGCGAAATACCGATAGAGGTCCTTCACCAGGCCCAGCACGACCGCCACCAGAAGGAACGGGACCCAAAACAGCAGCTTGGGATCAAACGGCCAATGCAGAGAAACCGCATAGCCGATGCCCGCCAGCCACAAGGCTGCCAAGAGACCAATCGAATAGGCCCACGCCATACCCTCCATCTCGATCCGCCGCGGCAGTTCGTCCAGGCTCTGGAAGTATTTCCGCTTCTCCCATGCATAATACGTGCACGCGGCTGCGAGGACGAACAAGGCGATCTCCGCAGTAATCCGTTTTGGATAGATACGCGCCGACATCACGGACACGAATACGAGAGCTCCAACAATCTTGTTGCGCACGACTAAACGGCGCTCGGCGGTCGTCTGTGTGGCGAACGTGCCACGCAGCAACATGTCGGATACCGGCCAGCGAGATTTGTTCTCTGAATCGGTTGGCATGCAAGAATCCTCCATCGTTAATTCGTTTCAGATCGTACTCTTTAGTAGCGCCGCGTGGCGACGAAGCGGTAGGCGCCTTTTACGGACACGAGGATGAGTCCGAAAAGAAAAAACGGACCGAAGGAGAGCACCCTCGAGTCGATCGGCCACCGCAGCGAAACTGCATAGCCAATGCCGCCCAGCCACAACGACGCCAATACCCCGATGGCGTAAGCCCATGCCATCCCTTGCAACTCAATTTGGCGCGTAAGCTCGTCGAGAGTCAGGAAGTACTTGTGCTTCTCCCACGCCAGGTAGGTGAGTAACGGAGCCGGCAGAAGCAACGAAATCAGCCGGATCGTCGGCTGAGAGCGCAGACCGGGCAGCGCCCCAATCAGCAACCACAACAAAAGACCCCGGCCTAGGATTTTAGTGCGAACAACGTAGCGCCGCTCCGCTTCGGTTTGGGTTCCATACGTGCCGCGCCACAGCATCTCCGAAATCGGCCAGCGGGGTTGGACTGGCGAAGGGCTCTCTGAATTATTCGGCGTCATTGCTTAGCCTCCAACCCGAGCAATGTAAAGCATGCATTACATTATGTCAAGTTTTATTTACACCACGACAGGAAAGAAAAACGCAAGGTTGAGACATGAAAATTACTTGGAGGTTGGAAGAAGAAATGGAACAAAGAAATAAAGTTGCTACACCGCGACCGTAACTGACGTCTCCGTGCGCGTGACGGGGCGGTACAGCGTGTCGCGCTCGATGGGCTCCCGGCCGGCGGCGCGGATCAGGCGCTCCAGCTCTTCTCTGCGCATGCCTTGCGGGGTGGTCGCTCCGGCGTCGTGATAAATCTTTTCTTCGATCACGGTGCCGTCCATGTCGTCGGCGCCGAAGCGCAGCGAAATCTGCGCCATTTTGGCGCTGACCATCTGCCAGTACGATTTGATGTGCGGGAAGTTGTCGAGGACGAGGCGGCCGACGGCGATCTGCTTCATGTCGAGCATGCCAGTGGTTTTCGGCAGATGCTGCAGCGGCGTGTTGTCGGGATGGAAGGCCAGCGGGATGAACGTCTGAAAGCCGCCGGTTTCGTCCTGCAGCGCACGTAGCTTCAGCAGGTGATCGACCCGGTCTTCGTCATTTTCGACGTGGCCATAGAGCATGGTCGCATTCGACTTCAATCCGATCTGGTGAGCGAGCTTGGCGGTTTCGAGCCACTCGCTGCCGTCAATTTTGTGGTCGCAGATAATGTGGCGCACGCGGTCGGCGAAAATCTCGGCGCCGCCGCCGGGAAGAGAATCCACGCCGGAAGCTTTCAGCTGCTCAAGAGTTTCGCGGATCGACAGCTTGGCTCGCTTCGACAGGTAGGCGACCTCGACCATGGTGAAGGCCTTGAGATGCACTTGCGGAAAGCGCTGCTTCAGGCCGGAACAAAGATCGAGGAAATACTGAAACGGCAGGTCGGGGTGCAATCCGCCGACGATGTGAAATTCGGTGACCGCCTCGGTGTAGCCGGAAGCCGCGGTTTCAAACGCCTCTTCGAGCGCCATGGTGTAGGCGCCGGGCGTGTCTTTCTTGCGGCCGAAGGCGCACAGGCGACAGGCGGCCACGCAGACATTCGTCGGATTGATATGGCGGTTGACGTTGAAATACGTCTTGTCGCCGTGCATGCGCTCGCGCACAAAGTTGGCCATCCAGCCCACGGCGAGAATGTCGCCGGTACGGTAGAGAGCGAGGGCGTCGTCGGCGCTGAGGCGCTCGCCGGCCATGACTTTCGCGTGGATCGGCGTCAGGCTCCGATCGTCCGTTTGAAAGGCATGGGCCGAGTGGCTTGTGGCAGACATCCTCCTTCATGATATCGCAGGAGGACGTCAACTGCCATCGAGGGCCCTACTTCGTGGCGGTCACACGATCCTGTATCTGGGAGTACTCATCTTCCGACAGGACATGTCGGGATTCCAACTGATGGGCGCTGGCGTAGGGACGTGCCGCGATGATTCGATCCGCCTTGGACGAGGTAATGCCTGGCAGACTCATCAGATCGTCTTTGGAAGCCCGGTTCAGATCGACGACTTTCTTGCTGCTGAGGCCGTCCCGCACTCCTTCCGCAACCGCCTTGGTGTCGCGCTTGAGCGCCTCAGTCTCCCGGGCGGTTTGCTGGCGGAGCTGATCCGGAGTTTGGTTGGGAGAACACGCTGCACAGGCCAGCAGTGTCAAGCTGAGGATTGCGAGGTTGAATGGGGTGGAAAGTTGGAAAGGCATGGGGCTTCGATGCCCCAAGGCAGGATAGGGTTGGTGAAAGGCTCTAGGCTGTAGCGGCTACAGCGCGGGCTTTGACCGGTTCTGGCTGTATCTCGGCGGCCATGAGGCGATTCCAGAACAGGATGGAGGGGGCGACGGTGGCGACGATCGCTGTCCAGGGGAGAATGGGCGAAATCCAGAAGATGCTAACCGTGAAGCTGAGCACAGCCATCCAGATCAAAGTCACGAACGTACCGAACAGGAAGGCCGTGCGGCGCGGGCCGCTGCTGAAGGGCAGCGAGTAGGTGCACAGCGCCTGCACCATCAGAGCAAAAGGAAAGGCCACGACCAGATCCACGAAGTAGTGTTCACCGGTGCCGA
>Ga0210396_10003733_pt1 | contig 15092 bp, 13 predicted proteins | sample IncBWH17OmetaG_FD_155466 | JGI IMG/M metagenome (GOLD analysis project Ga0210396, IMG submission 155466) | Forest soil microbial communities from Barre Woods Harvard Forest LTER site, Petersham, Massachusetts, United States - Inc-BW-H-17-O ... | reverse complement strand
TCCGACAAGGCCAAGGTCAACTTTGGTGCGGCGACCGATCTGTTCTCCGCGAAGGTCGATCTGTACGATCGTCGCGTCCTTGGGGTAGAACGGCTGGTAGGGGAAGTCAGTGCCGAGCATCACCAGCACATCGCAACTCATCATTGCGACGTAGCCGGAAGAAAATCCAAGCAGCCCTGTCATTCCCACGTCGAATGGATTGTCATACTCAATGAATTCTTTCCCGCGATAGGCATGCAGAATCGGCGCCTGGACTTTGCCGGCGAACTCGATCAACTCCGCATGGGCTCCCGCACAACCCGCGCCACCAAAAATCGTGATCCTTTTCGACCCATTCAGGACGTTCGCGAGGGTGTTAAGTTCCTGTTCGGAGGGGCAAACCGCTGGCGACGGTTCGTGGTAGTGTACCCGCGGGTGATCGATGACAGCCTCTTTCATGGCCACGTCACCGGGTATAGCGATCACCGAAACACCGCGCTTGGAAATCGCGGTTTGCATCGCGATTTCGAGCACCCGCGGCATCTGCTCAACGTTCGACACCAATTCACAGTAATGGCTGCATTGTGCGAATAGATGCTCAGGGCGGGTTTCCTGAAAATATGAGCTGCCTAGCTCGGCGCTCGGAATCTGCGCTGCGATCGCGACCACGGGAACCCGGCTGCGCTGGCAGTCATAAAGCCCGTTGATCAGGTGGAGGTTGCCCGGGCCGCAGCTCCCGGCACAAACCGCCAGGCTTCCGGTCAGGTGGGCTTCAGCCCCAGCGGCAAACGCCGCTGTCTCCTCGTGTCTCACATGGATCCACTGCATGTCATTTCTCTGCCGAATCGAGTCGGTGATGCCATTAAGCGAGTCACCAGGAACTCCATAGATCCTGCGAATGCCGGCTTCAGCCAGGACCTTTGTGATGAGATCCGCTACTCTGTTCTTCCCCATTTGCGAAACACTCCTTTCTCGATGGCCGAGACGACTATCGTTCTAGAAGCAATTACCCTGCCAAGGATTCGCAGAAACCAGCCGCCTTGACCCGCGCCGGGCTGACGTTCATTCCAGCGATTGGGTGACGACATGGATGACACTTGACGCGAGAGGCAAAGGAATGACACTACCTCTGCCGCCGAATTGACAGGGTTCGGACCGTTCGTCGCGTTGTATGGGGAGCACGCTGACCAATCCGTTTGGTACCGCGCTTGCTCTCTTCCGATCTAAACTGGGCGGCAACAGTCGGGCTGTGTTTTGGTGCCTCAATCACGACAAGAAACTGGTTGAGGGATGTCCGCCTTCGCAGAAGCGGTTAAAATCGAACGGAAAAAGGCAGATGTTGGCGCGAAGAACAAAATCGACTTTGCGGGGCGGCTGGCGAATCGCGCTTCTTTGGTTTGCGTCTGCCAGCGCACTCTGGGCACTCAAACCAGATAGTGCATCCGGTCGTGGCACGAACATCTTTTCTCCCGCCTCTACTCCCGCCAAGTCAATCTCTGACTTGTCTGCCTTTGTGCTTGTCATAACCGGAATCATCTTTCTCGTGGTCTTCGCATTGCTGTTTTACTCCGTCGTTAGGTTCCGGGCGCGAGCGTCCGACGGTGGCCGCGAACCGGCTCAGGTGTACGGAAGTATGCAAATCGAGTTGGCATGGACAATCATTCCGATTCTGATCGTGGTTGTTTTGTTCTTAGCCACGGCGCGAGTGATCCATGCCATTCAGGATGCGCCTGAGCCGCCTGGCGCTCTGGATGTGATCGTCATCGGACATCAATATTGGTGGGAATTTCGTTATCCGAAGCTGGGAATCGTTACCGCTAACGAACTTCATATTCCGGTCAGCGATCTGGATCATTCAACGCCTACCTTTCTGCGATTGCTCTCGGCCGATACGGACCACAGCTTCTGGGTGCCGGAGCTTGCAGGAAAGACGGACCTCATCCCAAATCACCCGAACAGAATGTGGATGGACCCGCAACGCGAGGGTGTTTTTCTTGGCCAGTGTGCACAGTACTGCGGAACACAGCATGCCAAGATGCTGCTCAGGGTTTCCGTGGATCGGGCTGAAGACTTCAGCGCCTGGGTGCGCGCTCAACAGAAACCCGCGGTCGAGGACCCATCCGCAATCGCCGGCAGGCGCGTATTTGAACAGAACGCTTGCATGAATTGCCATGCGGTGGGTGGAACTCCAGCGGACGGACGCTTTGGCCCTGACCTGACCCACTTGATGAGTCGCGCCACGATTGCAGCGGGCGCTGCCGAAAACACCCACGATAACCTGCGTCTTTGGATCCAGAACCCCAGCGCAATCAAACCTGGATCGCTGATGCCCGCTATGAAGCTGAGCGATGCGGATCTGGATGGCGTCGTGAGTTACATGGAAACGCTACGCTAGAACGCTTTGAAAAGCTGATTATGTCATCCAACGTGATCACCGCTTCGGTCGGCCAAACGGAGGCAAGACCTTGGGTCGACGAGCTTCATCAATGGTTGACTACGGTCGATCACAAGAGACTGGGGATTCTCTACATCCTCTCAGCGCTCTTGTTTCTCATGATCGGTGGAGTCGAGGCGCTCATTATCCGCATCCAGTTGATGCATTCGCACAACAACTTCGTTTCTCCGGAAGTTTTTAACCGCATGTTCACCATGCATGGGACGACCATGATTTTCTTTGTAGCCATGCCCGTCCTGTTCGGATTTGCCAATTACCTGGTGCCGTTAATGATTGGCGCGCGTGATATGGCCTTCCCGCGCTTGAATGCCTTCAGTTTCTGGCTGTCATTTCTGGGAGGACTTCTTCTGTATTTCAGCTTTCTCGGAGGAAGCGGGTTGTACGGAGCGGGAAACGCGCCGGACGTAGGTTGGTGGTCGTACGCCCCGCTAGGCGCGCGCGCCTTTTCGCCTGGTCATAGTTCCGACTATTGGACTCTCGCACTACTCGTCTCCGGCTTTGGAAGCATCGGAACGGCGATTAATATCATTGCGACTATTCTGTGTTTGCGATGCCCGGGAATGAAGATCAATCGCATGCCGCTGCTGGTGTGGATGAATCTGGTCATGGCAGGAATGGTTTTACTAGCAATTACTCCTTTATCGGCGGCGCAGATCATGCTGCTCATCGATCGATACCTGGGCGGCCATTTCTTCGATACTCAGGCTGGCGGATCAGCAGTCCTCTGGATGCACTTCTTTTGGATCTTTGGACATCCGGAAGTCTATGTTCTGATCATTCCTTGTTTTGCGTTCATGTCGGAAATCATTCCCGTTTTTTCGCGCAAGCCGATCTTCGGCTATCCCGTGATGGTTGCCGCAACCGTGTGCATCGGGTTTGTGAGCATGAGCGTTTGGGCGCACCACATGTTTACCATCGGGATGAACTCCTACGCCAACAGCTTTTTCACGCTGACCACGATGGCGGTGGGCGTCCCCACCGGAATTAAGATTTTCAACTGGATCGGCACGATGTGGGGCGGCAGGATTCAGCTCAAAACGCCGATGCTGTTCAGCATTGGATTCCTATTCCAATTTCTCATCGCCGGCTTGACCGGCATCATGATGGCCGCCTCGCCTTTCGATTGGCAGCTGAGCCTCTCCTATTTCGTTGTGGCGCACTTTCATTATGTGATCGTAGGCGGAATTCTTTTCGCGCTCTTTGCCGCGTTCTATTACTGGTATCCGAAGATGACTGGCCGAATGCTGAGCGAGCGTCTTGGCAAATGGCATTTCTGGCTATTCCTCATCGGCTTTCACCTGACGTTCGACGTGATGCACATTCCGGGCATTCTTGGAATGCCTCGCCGGATCTACACCTACGAGCCCGGCCGGGGTTGGGATACTTTGAACTTCATCATTTCAATCGGCGCTTTTATTCAGGCGCTCGCGATTCTCGTGTTCGTTGCAAACCTCGTCATTTCTTATTTCAAAGGCGCCAGAGCTGGCAACGATCCCTGGGATGCATGGACACTGGAGTGGTCCATATCCTCCCCGCCGCCAGCCTATAACTTTGCGACGGTTCCGGCGGTGGCAAGCCGCCGCCCGCTCTGGGATCTGAAGCACCCCGAAGATCCCGATAGCCGCTATGAGTGAACGAATCCTATGAGCGCAGCGACAACTTCATTTCCGAGCGCACAAGCCGCGTGGGATCTGCCATCTCGCGGGAAGGTCGCGATGGCCTGTCTCATCATCGCCGAGTCAGCGATCTTCACGATATTCGTCGTTGCCTATCTCTTCTATCTGGGAAAGAGCACTACGGGGCCGAAGCCCTCCGAAGTTCTTGAGACGCCGATCTTTTACACGATCTGCTTGTTGTCGAGCAGCCTGACCATTCATCTTGCTGCGAAATGTCTGGTGCGCGGCATCGGATTTGCATTCCTGGGATTCTGGCTGCTCACGATCGCGCTTGGTGGATTATTCCTTTATGGCACGGCGATGGAATGGCACCGCCTGATCTACGAACACGGGTTGACAATCTCGACCAATCTTTTCGGTACAACGTACTACTCGCTCGTCGGCTTGCACGCGTTTCACGTCACTGCAGGTCTGATCATGCTCGCGATCGTCGCTGTGTTTGGTCTGGCTGGTCGCGTGGGAATCAAGCAGTCCGGCCGCATCGAAGTGCTCTCGATGTACTGGCATTTTGTCGATGCCGTATGGGTTGTGGTTTTCACCGTGGTTTACGTTCTTGGACGCTGAGGTATCTATGGCAAGACCATCCGCGACAGAGCAGTTGAACGAGACTCGTGCTCCGCGCGACATTGAAGTGCCCGCGCCGACGGCGTGGCCATTTCTTTTGGCCTTTGGTGTGGCGCTCCTTTTCGCGGGCCTGGTGACGAGCATGTCCGTGAGCTGTCTTGGCGCTCTGCTCTCTTTGGTCGGCTCTGTCGGCTGGTTCCGCGAAGTCCTCCCGCATGAGCATGAAGAAGTTGTACCGATCTTCCCCGAAGACATTCGCTTGACGACAGAACGTCGAGTTGTGGATCGGCTCCCGATTCTCCCGGATCAATTGCGTGCTTGGCTCCCGGTCCGCACCTATTCGATCTGGGCAGGCGTAAAGGGTGGATTGGCGGGCAGCATCGCAATGGCGATATTGGCGTGTGCTTACGGCGTGCTGAAGGTCGGCAGCATCTGGTATCCCATCAATCTGCTGGCCGCAGTTGCTTATCGCGAATCCCTGAGACTCGTGCCCGCGCAGCTGAATTCATTTCATGCGGATGCGTTCGCGATTGCCTTTGTTCTGCACGGCATTGTGTCCATCTTTGTTGGGGTGCTCTACGGCGCGATGCTGCCCATGTTCCCTCGCCGCCCGATTTTGCTGGGAGGATTCATCGCCCCGGCGCTGTGGTCGGGACTTCTCTATACGATCCTCGGACTGTTGAATCCACTGCTCGCGAGCCGCATTGACTGGCTCTGGTTCATGGCTTCGCAAGTAGCTTTTGGAGTCGTCGCTGGACTTGTGGTCGTGCGCCAGCCGAGCTTTCCTACCCGCGAAAATATCTCGTTTGCTTTACGGGCAGGAATCGAAGCTCCCGGAACCATGCCATCGCGAGAGAGTGGAGAGAACCACTGATGAAGAAGTGGATCACAACTCTCTTAGCGCTGGCGGTCCTCAGTCTCGGCCTCACGATGCTCGCTGCTTGCAGCGCTCCAGATGGTCAGCCGCAAGCCAATTCAGAGCCAATTGCCCCGAGCCAGGTTTCGGACTTCGACACTCTCAACGCCCAGAACTGTGCAGGCTGCCACGGAGCCGAAGGCCGTGGAGGAGCGGCGATTGCCCTGGCCAATCCGACATACCTGGCCATCGTCGATCAAACCACAGTGCGCAATGTTGCCGCCAATGGCGTTCGCGGAACATCGATGCCCGCGTTCGCGCAGTCTGCCGGGGGAATGCTGACCGAACAGCAGATCGAAGTGATCACGCGTGGAATCTTTTCCCGATGGGGGCGCAAACAAATTCTCGATGGAGCTAATCCGCCGTCATACGCGGCAAAGGCCGCAGGCAATGTCGATCACGGCCAACTAGCCTTTGGAACGTATTGCGCATCCTGCCATGGTTCTGAAGGCGGAGGTACGTCCAAGGGAAGCGCCATCGCGAATGATTCATTCCTGGCGCTGGTCAGCGATCAGGGACTGCGCACGATGGTGATCACTGGCCGGCCGGAATTGGGCGCCCCCGACTGGCGCGGCAATATTCCCGGACGTCCAATGACCGATCAGGAGATTACAGATGTCGTCGCCTGGCTGGTATCTCGGCGTGCGCCGAATCCAGGGCAGCCTTATTCCGCTGGGAACGATGCGCAACAGTCGAAGGCGCAACACGCGGAAAAGTAACGGAGAAAAAGATGTCAACGAACACTGAGACGACACCGCCCGCCGACTCCAGCCTTTCGCGGCGCGGATTCTTTATGAAGCTGGGAATCCTGTTCAACGGATTCGCTGCGATCGTGTTGGCTCTGCCGGTTGCGCGTTTTCTCTTTTCCTCCATCACCCGTGGTCGCGGAAATGGCTATCTTGCGTGGGTGCGCCTCGGAGACGTCAGCAACTTTCCCGAGGGAGAGACGCGAATGGCCACTTTTCGCAATCCCCTGGTCATGCCAACCGACGGAAAGACTGTGGAGACGGCGTGCTGGGTGCGCCGCATCGCGGCCGATCAATTTCAGGTGTTCGCCATCAACTGCGCACACCTAGGTTGCCCCGTCCGCTGGTTTCCCCAATCCGGTCTTTTTATGTGTCCCTGTCACGGCGGAGCATACTACCGTGACGGCTCACGCGCGTCGGGGCCACCAGAACGCGGTCTCTTCGAATATCCGTACAAAATTGAAAACGGAGCGCTCACGATTGATGCCGGACAGCTGCCGACCCCCGGCGACCCAGTGGCAAGCCTGAACTCGGAGAAACCGCCATGCGGCTGATCACGAAAATTGGCGAATGGTTCGATCATCGCCTGCAACTCGCAGCGCCGATTCGCGAAGCGGCCGGACATCCCGTGCCCCGGAACACAGCGAGCTGGTTCTACGTCTTTGGCAGCGCCGCTCTCACCGTCTTTATCCTGCAACTGGTCACCGGAATTTTACTCGCGCTTATTTATGTGCCCTCGGCCGGCGAAGCGTGGAACAGCCTGCAGGCCCTGAATCATCAGATCGCTCTTGGCTGGTTCATCCGCGCCATGCATGGATGGGGCTCCAACTTCATGGTCGCCATCGTCCTGATTCACATGGTGCAGGTGTTTCTCTTTGGAGCTCACAAATTCCCCCGCGAACTGACCTGGATCATTGGAGTATTTCTTCTGTTGATGACTCTTGGCATGGCATTTAGCGGTCAAGTCTTACGCTTCGATCAGGACGCCTACTGGGGGCTGGGAATCGGAGCGTCGATCGCCAGCCGCGTTCCCGTCCTCGGTCCATTTATCGTAAAACTGATGCTAGGCGGCCCCATCATCGCGGGCGCAACTCTCTCCCGCTTTTTTGCTTTGCATGTATTCGTGATTCCCGGACTGCTGATCGGCTTCGTCTGCCTCCATGTTTTGATGGTGTTGAAGCTGGGCATCAACGAGTGGCCGATGCCAGGACGCATCGTAAGACGAGCGACCTATGAAGCCGAGTATCACGCTTTGACCAAGAAGGATGGCGAGCCCTTCGTTCCCTACGCGATATGGAAAGACATGTTCTTTGCCGCGTTCATCATTCTTGCAGTCGCGGCATGCGCTTATTATTTCGGCCCGTTCGGGCCCACCGGGCAGCCCGATCCTACGATCATCCAAACTGCGCCCAAGCCCGATTACTTTTTCCTGTGGCTCTATGCTCTGCTTTCTCTTCTTCCTCCGTCACTGGAGACGCCGTTCCTTCTCATCGTTCCGCCTTTGGCAATTCTTGGCTTGATTCTTCTTCCGTTTCTTTCAGGAGAAGGAGAAAAAAGCTGGAAGCGCCGTCCGATCGCGGTAATCACAGTCCTCTTGATCGCGATCACGCTCGGAACATTTACTCGCATGGCCCAGTTCACGCCCTGGAGTCCGCACATGAACGCCTGGAGCGGCGATCCCGTACCCGAGCGCTACATTCACGGCACCACCGCACTTCAGCGGCAGGGCGCGCTCGTATTTCAGGTCAAGCAGTGCCGCAACTGCCACTCGCTAGGCGACGTCGGTGGACAAAGGGGGCCAACGCTGGATAGTGTTGCCGTGCGCCTTACGCAGGATCAACTCATCCGGCAGGTGATTCAAGGCGGCGGCAATATGCCTGCATATGGAAACAACTTGAGCCCGGCAGAGACCACGGCACTCGTTGCTTTCCTCGAGACCTTGCATCCCGCGGGACAAGGCCCGGCGCGCGATGCCGCACGGGATCTGGTAAACAGCCAATTGCAAACGCCCAGGACTCAACCATAGGCCCTCGATGATGTCGCACCTTCATCACAGCGCGTCCCAGACATTCTCGATCTCCGGCGTCTTGATCTTCGCTTTGCTCGTATATCTGCGTCGATGGTTGCGCCTTCGCAGTCATGAGCGCGATAAGGTTGAGGGCTGGCGCGCCGGGAGTTTTGTGTCGGGTCTGCTGTTCATCTGGATTGCGACGGCTTCGCCCCTGGCTGAACTCGATCATGAGATGCTGACCGCGCACATGGTGCAACATCTTCTTCTCATGACGCTTGCGCCTCCATTGATTTTGTTGGGTATTCCTCGAAAGCCGCTGGCCCATGGCTTGTTCCACCCCGCACTTTTTTGGTTCGCAGCAGCGGCCACGTTAGTCGTGTGGCATATTCCTTCGGTGTTTATGCTCGGCCTGCAATCGCAAATGTGGCACGAGATCGAGCAAGCATCCTTTCTTGTGACAGGACTTCTATTCTGGTGGCCGGTAGTCCAGCCTTGGCCACGCGCGTCAAAATGGCCGGAATCGTCCATACTCCTGTATCTATTTCTGGCTACCTTGCCCTGCGATATTCTTTCCGGATTTCTGGTCTTCTACGATCGCGTGGTGTACCCGGTTTTTTCGGCTTCGCCCCGTTCCTTTGGCCTATCTGCATTAGAAGACCAGCAGTGCGCAGGTGCGCTGATGTGGACTTGCGTCACCGTCGTCTACGTGATCGCTGGGGCAGTCTTCACCGCACGTGTGCTGTCGCCTCATCGATCGGCTGATCAACCGGACGATCTCGCAATTCCGCAATTCGATTCGCCGCGCATTGCGGTACGGCACACCGATCCGCACAGGATAGAGGTGGTCTGAAATGTCACAGCGGTCCGCACTTGCCGAGTTTTCTTCTGCTGCAGTGCAGGACCGCCGTTTTGCGATATCCACGCTACTAGCAGACTACTGGGCGCTCACCAAGCCGGAAGTGAACTTCCTGATCTTGATCACAACCTTTGCAGGGTATTATCTGGCTTCGGCGAGTGACGGGCGGTTTTCATTCGCAGGTCTATTCCAAACTCTGTTCGGAACTTTGCTGGTAGCAAGCGGGACCGGAACGCTAAACCAATACATCGAACGAAAGTACGACGCACAAATGCGCCGCACTGCTCGTCGTCCAGCCGCCGCCGGGCGTCTCAAACCACCTGCAGTCCTGGCTTTCGGCACAGCATTGGCACTCACTGGCAGCGTCTATCTCGCAATAGCTGCCAACCTGCTCGCGAGTGCGCTCGCAACTTTCACGTTGCTGACTTATCTGTTTGTATACACTCCACTGAAGCGAAAAACCCCATTGTGTGTTCTTGTTGGAGCCTTTCCCGGCGCCATGCCGCCGCTCATTGGTTGGGCCGCAGCCTCGGGACGATTAAGTATTGAAGCAGGGCTTTTGTATGCCATGCTGTTCTTGTGGCAGTTTCCACATTTTATGGCAATCGCGTGGATGTACCGCGAAGACTACGATCGCGCGGGTTATTTGGTTCTGCCGATGGGCGATGCCAGGGTTCCTTTCATGACGCTGGAAACTCTGTTGCCGCTGCTTGCTCTCGTGGCCATCAGCATCATGCAATTTCCAACACGGCACGCGGCTACTTTTTACTGTGCAGTGGCTCTTCTGGGAACAGGATTCACGTACTTCGGATGGAAATTCGTGTTCGAGCGTTCGAGAGTTGCCGCACGTCGGCTGCTGATGGCTTCGATCCTCTATCTTCCATTGTTGTACTCCCTAAGCGTGACGTTATGCGTTCGGGCGAAATGATCCAATACCCCGACTTTCCTGCAGACTTCGAGAGGTCGGATACATCAGCCATGATGTTCGACATGAAGACGCCTCGCGCACTCCCCTTCAGATGAACCGACCTGGCCCGCTGATCACTCCTCCATCTTCATCCGATCCCACAGAGGCCTCCAAGCGCCTCCTGCCGTGGCTTGTTGCTGTCGCCTTTTTTATGGAGTCGTTGGATACAACGATTCTCAACACGGCCGTTCCCACCATCTCTTCCGCCCTGGGAGTCGCTCCCCTCAGCATGAAGGCGGTGCTGGCGAGCTATACGCTTAGCCTGGCGGTCTTCATCCCAATCAGTGGCTGGATGGCGGACCGCTTCGGCACCCGTCGTGTATTCGCATCTGCAATCGGAATATTTACGCTCGGATCCTTTCTGTGCGGAATATCAAGCAACATTCACTTGCTGGTCGCTTGCCGCATCCTGCAAGGTTGCGGCGGCGCGATGATGGTGCCGGTGGGCCGGCTTACCTTGGTCCGGGCATTTGCCAAGTCAGATCTTCTCCGCGCCATGAGTTTCGTTTCTATACCCGCGCTGGTGGCACCCATGCTCGGACCCATCGCCGGAGGTCTCATCGTCGGGTATCTTCATTGGCGTGTCATTTTCTTTCTTAACATTCCAATTGGACTCATAGGTTTGATTCTCGTTTATCTGCATTTGCCCGACTATCGCGAAGACCGGACCCCTCCGCTCGATGTTGTCGGGCTCATCCTCTTCGGTTCTGGAGTGGGATTACTGTCTTATGTGCTGGAGATATTCGGCGAGCACACTCTCAGCGCGGCGGAGATGGCAGGGCTCCTCGCGTTGTCCATTGCCTTGCTTGCCGGATACGGAATCCATGGGAGTAGTCTTCCATTCCCTTTGCTGAAGCTCAAGCTGTTCAGCATTCGCACGTTCCGCGCCGCTGTCAGCGGCAGCTTCTTCACCCGTCTTGGAATAGGCGGAGTGCCATTTCTCCTGCCGCTCCTCTATCAGGTAGGCCTGGGCTTCACGCCAATCCAGTCTGGCCTGCTGGTTATGCCCCAGGCAATAGCTTCCATGAGCATGAAGGCATTGATGCCACGAATTCTGCGTCGCATCGGCTATCGTGGTGTCCTCATCTCCAACACTTTAATTCTCGGCGGCCTTCTGATGGTGTTTGCAACCATCGGTCTGCGGACGCCTGTTTGGGCCATCGTAGTGGAGGCTTTCTTTTACGGTGCGTTCACATCGCTGCAATACACCAGCATGAGCACGCTTGTATTCGCTGACATACAGGAAAAAGACGCCAGCAGCGCTAGTTCCATCGCAAGCACCGCGCAGCAGATGTCGATCAGCTTCGGCGTAGCTGCGGCGGGATTGACCACAGCGTTTTTCGTTCCCAGCACTCACTCCGCTCCGGCCGAAATGATTCATGGAATCCACAAGGCTCTCATTGCTCTCGGGATACTGACCATCCTATCGACCATTGTCTTCCGCAGTCTGAAGAGCGGCGACGGCGACGACGTCAGCCTGCATAAGGTTCTTCATCCCGGAGGCTGACCTCGTCGCGCCAAGACCTCCTTGCTCGTTCATTCCTGTGCTAAAGAATGTCGAGGAATCTTTGCAGTAAGGGCGTTCGGTTGTCTCTTCGCCAGATCAGAGAAATAGGTATCAGCACTTTCAGATCTTCGATAGGCAACAAAGCAACACCTGCTGGGCATTGCCATCTTGCAGAATCACTGACCAAAGCGACACCCAACCTGCAGGAGACCAAACTAAGAATGGTGGCATGGTCATCGGCTTCTTGTACGATCCGCGGTGACTTCAACCCCCCGCGGAAACACGCCTGCATCAAACGGTCATAGGCAGCAGGGTTCGTCCGGCGGGGAAAACAGACAAAGGGAACGTCATTCAGGTCGCTCAATCGGAGTCTAGTCTGTCTGGTCAGGGGATGCCCTTTTGGCGCGGCGAGCACCACCTTGTGTTGTGCCACCAGCCGCTGATCCAATTCTTTACTCAACGTCGTCATGCTGACTACGAACCCCGCATCAAGTCTGCCCGACAGTATGGCTTCCACTTGCCCCAGGGATAGCATGGGAACAGGCGTCAATTCAGCGCCCGGCTGCTTCTGTCTGAATCGCCGAAAACACTTCGGGACGACGCCATGCCAAGAAATGCTCTCCACAAATCCCACCCGAAGGGTTCCTGTCTTGCCGCTTGCCACGCGCTCGGCGCGCTGGGTGGCCTCCTGAACTTCTGCCAGAATTCGTCGCGCATCCTCCAGAAATAACGTTCCTGCCGCGCTTAATTTAACGCCGCGAGGGAGTCGCTCGAACAGGCGAAATCCGATCTCTTTCTCCAAATCTTGTATTTGGCGGGAAAGCGCCGGCTGTGCAATACGGAGCCGCTCCGCCGCCCGCCCGAAATGCTCCTCTTCACCGACTCCAACAAAGTAACGCAAATGCCGCAACTCCATATTGATACCTCGAAGGCATCGAAATTATAGCAACCATGTCTTGGACATATGAACCCTTCATCTTCGACCATAACCCTGGGAGTCCCAATAGCCCTGCCGTAAGAAGGCCACAGATGAAGGCACTCGAAGTTAACGCACTCGGCCGCCGGTTTCGATCTCGAGACCCGCGCCATACTTCAGCCCCAAGAGGGAGCTAATATAAGCCAGCACCTGACAATGTCTCCCAACGAAGCCGCCGATCGACTCGCTATACGCGAACTCGTCGAGGCCTATGCGCATTGCGCCGATCGCCGCGATGCGAAAGGTCAGATGGCGCTTTTTACTGCAGACACTCACTTCGTCGTGTACATGAATGCCAAGGACTCGAAGCCTTCGCAGGAACTGAACTCCCGTGAGGCCTTGGCTCCTGTCTTTGCAGATCTGAACCAGTATGCCGCGACGATGCACTTCCTTGGACAGTCCACCATCCTCACGCTGGCCAGCGACCGAGGCACAGGGGAAACATATTGCATGCCCCATCACCTGACCATTGAGGGCGCGAAGCGAAAGCTCATGATCGCCGCGCTGCGTTATTACGACACCTTTGCAAAGCAAAACGGCGCATGGTTGTTCGCCGAGCGCAAGCTCTACGTAGACTGGATCGAGGAACGCATTCTGTCATGACAGCGACTAATAAGGTGGGGTCGGGCGCGTCGAACGTTTCCACTTCTGGCCAAAAGCGTCTCGTCATCGTGGGAGCGTCTGGAATGGTCGGAGGCTACGCGCTTCGTTATGCGCTCGATAACCCCGCCGTAAGAACCGTGACTTCGATTGGCCGCAAGAAGCTGGGCATCTCACACCCCAAGCTGAAAGAGGTCTTGCACCAAGACTTCGCAGACTGTTCCGCCCTCGCGAATGAACTTTCGGGCCAGGACGCGGCAGTGTATTGTTTGGGGACATACACCGGCTCCGTATCAGACGCAGAACTCCGCGTCATAACCGCCGACTACACCATCGAGTTCGCGCGAGTCCTCCGTAAAGGCAGTCCAGATGCCGCGTTCTCGTTCTTGAGCGGAAATGGCGCCGACCAGACGGGGCGAAGCCGGCTCGCCTTCGCACGCTACAAGGGAGAGGCCGAAAAGGCATTACTTGCGGCCCGTTTCCCGCGCGTTTATCTATTCCGGCCCGCGTACATCTACCCTGTGCAACCCCGAAAGGAACCAACTTTCAGTTACCGGCTATTACGCGCGGTCTATCCCGTGTTTCGATTGTTGTTTCCCAACCAGGTCGTCCGCGCTGACGACTTGGCGTGGGTAATGGTCGATGTTGTGCTTCGAGAAACAGCGGAGCACCGAGGCTTGGTTTTCGAAAACCGGGATATCAGAGCCATGGTCAGGTTGCGAATGCCCACACGCGATCGCGCCGCCTGATTGATCACAAACAGGTCCCCGGTAAAACGGTCAGCAGATTAACTAAGCAACCGAAAAGAAATGGCTCCTCAGGTAGGATTCGAACCTACAACCCTTCGGTTAACAGCCGAATGCTCTGCCATTGAGCTACTGAGGAGTGTGTGAAGCGCGCGCGGAGCGCGCGCTTGTTTGATTATCATAGCATCCCGGCGCGGGTCTGAAAATAGTGGGGCGGCAGTGCCTCAGGTTGACTGAGGCACTGCCGGCTTGTTTGTGCGCATCAAACTGCGTTGGGAGCTGGCAGTGGTGTGTGCGAAAGCGTTTCGAGTTATGCGCGGGGGCTTCTGTTGGGTGGTTTTGGAATCGGCTGACGGGGTTTTTGGCAGGCTGGCGAGTTCGATTGACTGGCGGTAGCATGGGCTTCGGGATTTTTTCTGCGAGGTGGTTATGGGTGGAGGGGTTCGGTTGATTTGGATTGTTGGTTTTCTTTTGGTTGCGGCTGCTGTGGTTGGTGCGGGTGATCGCGGTCAGGGTTCTGCGGCGTCTGGTCCTCCTAAGGCTGAGGTGCGGGCGGTGGAAGAAAATCTGCATGGGACGAAGGTTGTCGATAATTACCGGTGGCTTGAGGACGGGACGAATTCGGAGACGCAGAAGTGGGTGGCGGAGGAAATGACTTACACGCGGTCTGTGCTTGATCCCCTGGCGGGGCGAGATGCGATTCACAAGCGGCTGACGGAGCTGCTGCACATCGGGGACATTGGTGTGCCGCGGATGGCGGGGAAGTATTACTTCTATACGCGACGGGACGGGATGCAGAACCAGCCGGTGCTTTATGTGCGGGAGGGTGTTGATGGAAAAGACCGGGGGTTGGTTGACGTCAACCAGCTCTCGGCGGATGGGACCACTGCTCTAGATTGGTTCTATCCCTCAGAGCATGGGAAATATGTGGCTTACGGGACTTCATCGAGCGGGTCGGAGATGAGCACGCTGCACATTATCGACACCAAGACGGGGAATGTTTTGCCCGACACGATCGAACGGACTCGCGCGGCCAGCATTGCGTGGTCGCTCGACAGCTCGGGCTTTTATTACACGCGTTATCCGAAGAAAG
>Ga0210396_10003732_pt1 | contig 15094 bp, 19 predicted proteins | sample IncBWH17OmetaG_FD_155466 | JGI IMG/M metagenome (GOLD analysis project Ga0210396, IMG submission 155466) | Forest soil microbial communities from Barre Woods Harvard Forest LTER site, Petersham, Massachusetts, United States - Inc-BW-H-17-O ... | reverse complement strand
GCGGGAACGTTCAGCTCCACGCACGGTTTATTCCTTGCTCAAATGAGGAGGATGACATGAAGAAGTTTGGATACGTTATTGCCGCGCTTGGCGCGATTGCCGTCGCAGCGCCATCGATAGCAAGTGCGGAAGAAGTCATGGTCAGGCATGATCATGACCGTTTCAACGCACGTGCCGAAATGCATCGCGATCAGGGCTGGCATCGTCACCATCATGACCGGGTCGTGATCGTCAAGCACCGCCATCACGATTACTGAGGCACGACACATACCGAAGCCTGACAAAAAATGGCCCCGCAAGGGGCCATTTTCTTTTGAACGACAGACGATGCGGCGAACGGGTTAATCCCATGCCGGCGCGAAGCCGGGATTCACGAAGCGCTGGTCTTTCGGCAAGCCCGCAATCGCCTTGATGTCCTCGTCATCGAGCCCGACATTGAGCGCGTCGAGATTGGCCTTTTGGCTTTCGGCACGCGACGCCTTCGGGATCGCGGCGACGCCGTCCTGGTCGAGCAGCCACTTCAGCGCCACCTGGGCGGCGCTGGCGCCGTGCTTGCGGCCGATCGCCATCAGCGTCTCGTCCGAAGCCGCCCGGCCCTGCGCCAGCGGACAATAGGCCACCAGCGGAATTGCCTTGGCGCTGAGATATTTGCGCACCGGGGTCTGATCGAGCATCACGTGATATTCGATCTGGTTGCAGGCGATCGGCGCCTTGATCTCCTCGAGCACGGTCTTCAACAGCGCGATGTTGAAATTGGCAACGCCGATGGCGCGGGTGCGGCCTTCCTGCTTCAGCCTGAGCAAGGTCTCGAACATCGCCGGCAGGTTCATGTTCTTTGCCGGCCAGTGCACGAGATAGAGATCGACATGATCGAGCCGCAGCTTTTTCAGGCTGGCGTCGAACGACCTGCGGATCGCATCCGGGGCGAGGTTTTCGTTCCAGACTTTCGTGGTGACATGGAGGTCCTTGCGCGCGACTCCTGCCGCGGCGATGGCAGCCCCGATGGCGTCCTCGTTGCCATACATTTCGGCGGTGTCGATATGCCGATAGCCGAGCGCCAGCGCGCTTTCGACTGCCGCGCGACAGACGTCGCCCTGCATCCGATAGGTGCCGAGCCCCAGCCGCGGCAGGCTGATGCCCTGGGTTTGCAAATGTTCCATGATGGCTCCTGAAGACCTGAAATTGCCGGATAAAGCAACCGGCAGCGCCGCTTGAACGTGTATTGGGATAGAGGGGATAGATGAGACAGCGCGTATCAGGCGCTTGATAGTCTGCCCGGAGCGCAGAGTCCAAATCAAGTTCGGGTTAGAATAGCGATGGTCAGGGCATTGCGACGATGGCTGGAGGCCAACGAATTGTTCGCGGAGTCTGGATTGCCCTCGCCTATCGCTTCCAGTTGCAGATGCCGCCGGATCTGCACGGCCAGACCTGAATCCGGGTATCGAAAGCCTCAGCATCGAGCGGATTGCCGTGGCGTCGCGCCAGCTTCGCTCTCACCGGGCCTCGCGTTTTCTCCGCGCGCACAACTCTGGTCTTGTGAACGGTAATTGTGGGTTCGGCCTTGGCTTCGGCGCTTGCCTTCGGTTCAACGCTTGCCTGCGTATGCGCGCTACCGCGGTCAACGTCCACGTCAAGCGGACCCGGCGTGAATCCGGAGGGTGGCCCAAGCGGCTTTGGCGAAAGCACCGCCTTGGAAAGATCAAGCCCGAGGAACTCATCGGGACGGTATTGGTCTGCGATCGCAAGACCATTCCACGCCAACAGGATCGTGGAAATGAGGGCAATGGAAACACTTCTCGGGACCATACAGGCCTCCTGAAATAGCCCAACAACAGGGAACGATGGATATCTAGGAAAGGTTCCGCGCAATGCCAGCGGAACTTGCCGGCAAGGTTACCCCTGGCGGCGCTTTTCTTGATGGCCACCCCAACCGCACCGAAGAGACCTACTCCAACGTGCTCCACTACTTTGCGCGCAACGGACATGTGGGCGTCAGTATCGGCTATCGGCTCGCCGGAGACGCCAAATATCCGGCCGCAAGCGAAGACATCGCAAGCGTCATAGAATGGATCCAGCAGCACGCCGATGAGATCGGTGTCGATGCGTCGCGAATTTTCTTGATGGGCCATTCCGCCGGCGCCGCGCATGCCGGTAGTTACGCTTACGACAAGCGCCTGCAGCCCCCCGGCGGTCCGGGCATCGCCGGATTGATCGTCGTCAGCGGCCGCGTGCGTGCCGAGACGCTTCCCGAAAATCCAAACGCCCACAAGGTCGCGGCTTATTACGAGACAACGGATGCAGCGAGGCTCGACACGCGGAATAAAATTCCATTTAGTTGATGGCTGTCGGCGAACAGCGAACATACATCGAGTTCCATACGCACCGGCGATCAGCTATCATGTTGGTTGCACGTTCGAGGGAGTTTCGGCATGAACCAGCTTTCCGCCATTTGCGTCGTCCTATGCGTCAGCCTCTCCGTCCCCGCCGCGTTTGCCCGGGGTGGGGGCGGCGGGTCACACCATGGTTCGGTAACTGGCGGTGCCTCTGGCACGAGTCCCTCTGCCCCTGGCACCAACTCCTCTGGCACAGCGCTTTCGTCGTCGGGCACCGCGCACCCGATGAAAGGCCCGGAGCTCGGCACCAATCCCGTCATCGATCAGGAAGAAGCGAGGGTCAACAAGATGATAGCGTCGATCTGCCGGGGCTGTTGACTCAAGGCCTGCGGGTTGTTCCTCGGCGAACTGCGCTTTTGTAAAGGCTGCGGCACCCATGCTGCGGGTGGCTGCCTAACCGACGGCAACTGCCTGCCAACCGAAGGCTTTCCGCAAATCGAAAAACGCATGAAGTCTGGAAAGGTCATGCTATTGACCGATCCGGCCGTTGCGCATTTCGTCGCGCTGAAAATTGGGAAATATGCTAAGTGCTTGATATAATGGTCGGAGTGGCAGGATTTGAACCTGCGACCCCTGCGTCCCGAACGCAGTGCTCTACCGGGCTGAGCCACACTCCGACAAGAACGCGGCTTATAGCCTTGGCTTTCGCACACCGCAAGAAGCCGAATTGAGGACTTTAATTTCTGTGAATGTGGGCCTGACAACGCCAATTCTGCCGGCCAACGAGGCCGCCGTGGCCACAGCCGCGCGTTGCCTCAGGGAAGGCGGTCTGGTCGCATTCCCGACCGAGACCGTCTATGGCCTCGGCGCCGATGCCGCCAACCCCGCCGCGATCACCCGGCTCTATCAGGCCAAGGGGCGGCCCTCGTTCAATCCCTTGATCGCCCATGCCGGGGATATTGCGGCCGCGATGCGGATCGCCCGTTTCGACGCGACCGCGACCACGTTGGCCGAGGCGTTCTGGCCGGGGCCGCTGACGCTGGTGCTGCCAAAAACAAGGGATTGCGCGGTCGCCGATCTCGCCACCGCCGGGCTTGATACGGTCGCGATCCGGGTTCCCGCGCACCCCGTCGCCCAAGCCATCCTGCGCGCCTTTGGCGGGCCAGTGGTGGCGCCATCGGCCAATCTGTCGGGACACGTCTCGCCGACATCAGCCGAACATGTGCACAGCGACCTCAAAGGACGGATCGATTTGATCATCGATGGCGGCGCAGTTGAGGTCGGGGTCGAATCCACTATCGTCGGCTGCTTCGACGCCCCGATCCTGCTGCGGCCGGGCGGGCTACCCCGCGGCGAGATCGAGCGCGTGCTCGGCCGCACGTTGGTTCAGCCGCCACAAGACGCTGACAATGATCCCGGCCAGCCATTGGCGCCGGGCATGCTGGCGTCGCATTATGCGCCGCGCACACCGGTGCGCCTCAATGCCGAGCGGATCGAAACCGGTGAGGCGCTGCTGGCATTCGGGCCAGGTTTGGTGGCGGGCATGGATGCGGCGGCCGCGGTGATGAATTTGTCCGCGCGCGGCGATCTCAATGAGGCCGCCGCCAATCTTTTCGGCTATCTTCGTACGCTAGATACCAAGGGAGCACGCGCCATCGCCGTGATGCCGGTGCCGCATCACGGGCTCGGCGAAGCGATCAATGACCGGCTGCGCCGCGCCGCCATGGGGCGAGACTAGATAAACGCAAGAACAAAACAAGAGACCGGAACAGGCGTAAGAGACCACAATGAATATCGTTCAAGCCGCCGTCCCCCCGCTTCCGCCCGAACTGATCGCACGTTTCCGCGGCATCGTCGGCGACAAATATGCCGTCACTGACACGGCTGACATCGCGCCTTACCTTACCGAAGAGCGCGGCCTGTTTCATGGACGCTCGCCGCTGGTATTGCGGCCGGGCTCGACGGCGGAAGTCTCCGCCATCTGCAAACTCGCCTTCGAGCATAGGATCGCGCTGGTGCCGCAGGGCGGCAATACCGGCCTGGTCGGCGGCCAAACTCCGCTCAACGGCGAGGTCGTGGTCTCGACGCGGCGATTGGACAAGATTCGCGACATCGACACCGCGTCCAACACCATGACCTGCGAATCCGGCGTGGTGCTGCAGATCGCGCAGCAAAAGGCTTCCGAAATGGACCGGCTGTTTCCGCTGTCGCTGGGTGCGGAGGGAAGCTGCACCATCGGCGGCAATCTCTCCACCAACGCCGGCGGCACCGCGGCATTGGCCTATGGGGTCGCGCGCGAGATGGCGCTCGGGCTGGAAGTGGTGCTGGCGGACGGGCGCGTTCTCAACGGCCTGTCGAAGCTGAAAAAGGACAACACCGGGTACGATCTGCACAACCTGTTCATCGGTGCCGAGGGCACGCTCGGCATCATCACCGCGGCAACGCTCAAATTGTTTCCAAAACCGCGCGCGGTGGAAACCGCCTTCATCGGGCTGAAATCGCCGGCGCAAGCGCTGAAACTGCTCTCGATCTCGCGGAACGAAGCCGCCGGCAGCCTCACCAGCTTTGAATTGCTGGCCGACATCGCCGTCGATTTCAGCATTCGTCACGGCATCGACATCCGCGATCCCCTGGACTCCAAGCATCCCTGGTATGTGCTGATGGAACTATCATCCCCACGCGATGATGCCCGCGCCACGCTGGAATCGATCCTGGCGCAGGGGCTGGAAGACGGCATCGTCGATGATGCCGTGATCGCAGCCAATCTTGGCCAGCGTAGCGCGTTCTGGAAATTGCGCGACGAAATGTCGGCTGCGCAGAAGCCCGAAGGCGGCTCGATCAAGCATGATATTTCCGTTCCCGTAGCCGCAGTGCCGGATTTCATCGCCGAAGCCAATGCGGCAGTCGTAAAACTCATTCCGGGCGCGCGGCCGGTACCGTTCGGCCACCTCGGCGACGGCAACATCCACTATAATGTCAGCCAGCCTATCGGCGCCAACGCCGCGGATTTCCTCGGCCAATGGCACGCAGTCAGCGCGGTGGTATTCGAGGTCGTGCTGCGGATGGGCGGATCGATTTCCGCCGAGCACGGCATCGGCGTGCTCAAGCGCGACGAATTGCCCGACGTCAAGGACAAGGTCGCGATCGAACTGATGCGCGGCATCAAGGCGATGCTCGATCCCCTGGGGATCATGAACCCCGGCAAGGTGCTGTAGATGGTTTCTCCTCATGGTGAGGGGGCGCTTTCGCGCCGTCTCGAACCATGAGCTTGCTCATCCTTCGAGACGCGGCCGACGCCGCCCCCAGCACAAGGTAACCCGGCAAGGAATTTCAATGACCGTCTCCGACCGCATCCGCGTCCAGAACGTCCGCGTGCTCTCCGACAATTACGCCACGCTGAAAGACACCACTTTCGAATGGCGGCGTGCCAACGGGGAGTGGCAGACCCAGCATCGCGAGACCTTCGACCGCGGCAATGGCGCCACGCTGTTGCCCTATAATCTGACGCGGCGCAGCGTGGTTTTGGTGCGGCAATTTCGCTATCCGGCCTACGTCAATGGCCATGATGACCTGTTGATCGAGGCCGCGGCAGGAATGCTGGATAACGAAACTCCGGAAATCCGGATTCGTGCCGAGGTAGAAGAAGAAACCGGGTATCGGCTCGGAGAAGTCCGAAAAGTGTTTGAAGCCTTCATGAGCCCCGGTGCCGTCACCGAAAAACTGTACTTCTTTGTCGCTGAGTACGAATCGGAAATGCGGGTCGGAAGCGGCGGCGGCCTTGTGTCCGAGGGCGAGGAAATCGAGGTGCTGGAATTGCCGGTTGATCAGGCGCTGGCCATGATCAGCGACGGCCGCATCGCGGACGCCAAAACCATCATGCTGCTGCAATACGCGGCGCTGAATATTTTCCGGTGAGCGGGCGACGACGAGAATTTGAAGCCAGTTTAAAACGACATTGACACCCCGCCATGCAGCGGCCAGAAAGAACAAGATGCGCATCGCTCTCATCCATGCCCTAAAACATTCGATCGTACCGATCGAGGCCTCGTTCGCCCGGCTGTGGCCGGACGCCAGCCTGATGAATTTGCTGGACGACAGCCTGTCGGCCGACGTTGCGCGGGAGGGACGCCTTACCGACGCGATGACCGAGCGTTTCCTGTCGCTCGGACGTTACGCGGCCTCGACCGGCGCCGACGCGATCCTCTTCACATGCTCGGCCTTCGGCCCTTGCATCGAGGCTGTTGTGCGCGAACTCGCGCCGATGCCGGTGCTCAAACCCAATGAAGCGATGATCGAGCAGGCCGCCGCACGCGGCCACAGGATCGGTTTGCTCTCGACATTCCCGCCGACGCTGCTTTCGATGCCGCCGGAATTTCCCCGCTCGGTCGAGATCGTGCCGAAACTGGCGGAAGGGGCGCTGGCGGCGCTGGATCGTGGCGAGCGCGCGGAACATGATCGCCTGGTCGCGGAAGCGTCACGCGATTTGCGCGATTGCGACCTGGTCGCTCTCGCGCAATACAGCATGGCGCCGGCGGCAGCGCTGGTCGCGCGGGCATCGGGCCGGCCGGTCCTCACGACGCCGGATAGCGCCGTGCTGAAGCTGAAGGAATTGCTCGCCGTTATGAGTTGAGGTGGCGCTGAATTTGTTGGCTACTCTGTGCTTGAAAATTCGTCGTCGTCCCGGCGCGGGCCGGGACCCACACCGCGGTTCGTTGGAAACGGGATTGTCGCTTCAGCGCCGCACAATACCAGGGCCTGTGGCTATGGGTCCTGCGCTTTCGCGGGGACGACAATCGGGAGTTAGGTGCGACTTAGAACAAACTCCCCTGCCCGTCATCCTCAGTCACTACGGGCGCCGGCCTCTTCGGCGCAGCTTTCTTCGCAGGCTTCGATTTCTCAGCCGCCCTCTCTTCCGCCGTGATCGGCAGCACCAATTGCGCATCGTCATTGGCGACCTGGTTGACCCGTGTCGAGACCTCGTGCCAGGCGAATTCACCCTCGTCCGGTCCCGTCAGTAACGCCATCGCCATCTCGGCGTCGTTGGCGCGGCAATCGAGCCAGCGCTCGAAATCACCGGGTGCGATGGTCACCGGCACGCGGTGATGCAGCACCGCGAGATCGGCGCTCGCCGGTACCGTGATGATCGCCACCGTGTCCACTTCCTCGCCGTTCGGGCCGATCCAGGTTTCCGCGAGCGCGGCAAGCCCGATCGCACCGCCGTCGCGGCGATGGATGAAATAAGGCCGCTTGCGCTGATCGGAGGTGTGCCATTCATAATAGCCGTCCGCCGGGATCAGGCAGCGGCGCCGCTTGATCGCGTTCTTAAAGGCCGGCTTTTCCAGTACCGTCTCCGCGCGCGCATTGATCAGCAACGTAAATTTACGGGGATCCTTGACCCAGGCCGGCCAGAAGCCCCAGCGCATCAGACGAAAATGCCTGACTCCATTCTCGATGATCACCACTGGAACCGGTTGCGTCGGTGCGATATTGAACTGCGGCGGGAAATTCGGCTGCTCTGCAAAACCGAACATTTGCCGTATCGCCGCCGGCGGCGAGGTGATTACGAAGCGTCCGCACATTCTGTCGCCAAAATAGACATCGATTCAGTACCTTTTAACCCCCAACCGTCAACACTGCGGCAGATGACATCAATGGCTTCCAGCCCCGCGCGACTTGACCCCAGAACGGGCCCTGCAAAGAAAACGCGGGCTGCCCAGTTGCGCGCAGCCAATATCAATCCGCGCACCGGCCTCGCCACCGATTATCTGAATCATTTTAATGAAGCCATTATGCTCCTCGAAATGATCCCTGACATGCCGGAATGCGCAGAAGATTTCCTGGGCTGGCGGCCGCTGTCCTACAGCGAACACTTTACGGCCTCGAATTTTAGGGCGCGCGACCTCGCGATCCAGGCCTATGAAGCCGCCGACGCCGGCATCCGCGCCGAATTCGACCAATTGACCACCGCCATGACCTCGATTCTTGTCGCGGTCAGCGCGGCGATGCGCGAAGCCCAGCAGGACAAAACCCGCGCCACGCTCGCCGAACAAGCCACCGGCTGGGTCAAGCCACTGGTGACACTGGCCGGCAGCATCATCAATGGCCAGGGCGCCGAAGCCGACGTCGACTACATCATGAATGCCACGGTCTAATCGACTATGCCGAGTTAGACCCTGGTCTATCCATCGGGCATGATCTCTTTCCGAAAACCGGTTTCCACTTTTCGGGATCATGCCATAGTCTAATCGACTGCGTCGAATTAGACCGTGGTCTATCTATCGGGGCATGATCTCTTTCCGAAAACCGGTTTCCACTTTTCGGGATCATGCCATAGTCTAATCGACTATGTCGAATTAGACCCTGGTCTATCTATCGGGCGTGACCCTTTCCGAAAAACGGTTTCGCATTTCGCAATCATGCCTTTTTTGGGATAATGCCTTGGCGTCGCCCCTCCCACCTACCCATCCCCAATTGGCCGTCAGCGCCGCGATCTTTCGCGATGGCAAAATCCTGCTGGTGCGGCGCGCGCGATCGCCAGCCAGGGGCTTTTATTCGCTGCCGGGCGGCCGGGTCGAATTCGGCGAAACCCTGCACACCGCCGTGCATCGTGAAGTCGATGAGGAAACGCGCCTGAAAATCGAGATCCTCGACCTCGCCGGATGGCGCGAGGTGGTGCCGGGAACCACGGGCGGCGGGCATTATCTGATCATGTCATTCGCAGCGCGCTGGACCTTGGGCGAGCCGGTCCTGAACGACGAACTCGACGATTTCAAATGGCTCGCGCCGGATGCGCTCGGCGATCTCAAAATCACCGCCGGCCTGCCGGAAATTATCCAGTCCGCGCGGCGCCTGCTCGGGCCCCAATAGCAAGCCCTGGTCTGGCGGTGCCGCGCCTTGCTTCCAGCGCATTGAAAAGGCATATCACGGCGATATCGGACCCATTCATGTCAAAGTATTTTCTGGCCGCTCTCATCCTCCTCTCGGCATGCATTTCCGGCCCTGCGCGGGCCGAGGATGCGGCCGCGCCGTTCGACGGCGACCTGCAGCGACTGGCCGAGATTCTCGGCACGCTGCACTATTTGCGGGGCATTTGCGGCACCAATGAAGGCGGCAAATGGCGCAACGAAATGCAGGCGCTGATCGATGCCGAAACCCCCTCGGGCGATCGCCGGGCACGCATGATAGCGGGCTTCAACCGAGGCTATAACGGTTTCCAGCAGACCTACCGCACCTGCACACCCGCCGCCACCGTCGCGATCCGCCGCTATATCGACGAAGGTTCGAAGATTTCGCGGGACCTGACGGCGCGCTACGCCAACTAAAGCGTTTTCGGGCCTGCGCGCGATGCGGAATGGACGCGGGCTCGAAGCTCTTTTTCTTCCCGACCGCGCGGTGTAAGCTTCGGTTGCGGGCCGACAGATTCATGTTGCCGGGTGACGTTAACCTTTCCTAAAGAAGTGGCTAGGCGGCGCAGCCCCGCATGGTAAACCTCGCGCATTCGACGCGCTCCGCACTGGACCCCCGCGCCCACATTTGTTGAGTTCCATGAGCCATCCAACGTCCTTCACAACCGCCCGCGACCCATTGCCCGATCACGAGCAAAAACAGGCTGCCCTCAGTTATCTCAACGAAGCCTGGGCGGAGGCGCGGCACGATGGCGTCGATGGCGACTGCCTGGCGCAGGCGAGCCTGTTCGCGGCCTTCGCCGAGCTGGTCGGAACCTACGGCGAAGACGCCGTGGCGAAATTCGTCGAAGGCCTTCCCGTGCGCGTCCGCAACGGCGAGTTTTCAATTCAGCTGGCGAAACAGTAGAGCTGCTACTGCTGCGACAGCTTCAAATGTCATCACCCGCGAAAGCGGGTGATCCAGTACCCCCGCAGCGCCGATACTGAAATTCCAAAGTTCTGAGTGCTGGATCGCCCGGTCAAGCCGGGCGGCGGCAGCCGTGTTTGACATCGCGCCTTCAGCCGCGCGGGCCTTGTCGTTGATGGCCTGGCGGCTTACGTTCCGCTGCAGCATGTCACCCGAGATTTTCACATGAAAGCAGCGCTTCTGCCCGACCGGGGCGTGGTCAAAGTCAGCGGCAACGACGCCCGCGACTTTCTCAACGGCCTTGTCACCACGGATGTGTCGCTGCTGCGGCCGGGCCTGGGGCGGTTCGGGGCGTTGCTGACACCACAGGGCAAGATCACAACGGATTTTCTGATCACCGAAGCGCCTTCAGGCCATGGCGGCGGTTTCCTGATCGACTGTCCGCGGGTGCTCGCGCAAGGTCTCGCCGACAAGCTCGGTTTCTACCGGCTGCGCGCCAAGGTCGTCGTCGGAAACCTGTCGGACAATCTTGCCGTGCTCGCGGCGTGGGACGGCGATCCCGCGCTGAAGCCCGATCTGGCATTCGCCGATCCGCGCAGCGAAACCCTCGGCTGGCGAATCCTTGTGCCTGAAGAACTCGCGCAAAAAGCCGCCGATCTGATCGGTGCCGAAATGGTCGATAGCACTGCCTATGACGCGCATCGGATCGCGTCCGGCGTGCCGCGCGGCGGGCTGGATTTCATCTATGGCGATGCGTTTCCGCACGAGACCAACATGGACCGGCTGCAAGGCGTCGATTTCGACAAGGGCTGCTATGTCGGACAGGAAGTCGTGTCACGAATGCAGCATCGCGGCACCGCGCGCACGCGAACGGTCCGGATCGTTCTTGACGGTCCGGCGCCGGAACCGGGTGCCGCGATTCTCGCCGGCGACAAGCCGGTCGGCACCATGGGGTCGGCCGCGGGCCGCAACGGGCTCGCGCTGCTGCGGATCGATCGCGTCGCCGACGCGCTCGACAACGCGATCCCCCTGACATCGGGTGGTCTTGCGATCCATCTTGCCGAGCCGGACGATGTGCGATCCACATCCAGGCAGACCGTGGCATGACGAGGTCGGCCCGCCTGCATGCCGACGGCCTGACGCGGTGTCCCTGGCCGGGCGAAGATCCATTTTACATGGCCTATCACGACACCGAATGGGGCGTGCCGGAATATGACGACCGCGCGCTCTATGAAAAACTCATCCTCGACGGTTTCCAGGCCGGATTGTCGTGGATCACGATTTTGCGCAAGCGTGATAATTTCCGAAAGGCCTTCGACGACTTCCAGCCGGAGAAGATCGCGCGCTACAACGCCAAGAAAATTCACGCGCTGATGAATGACGCCGGCATCGTGCGCAACCGTGCCAAGATCGAGGGCGCCGTCAACAGCGCCAAGTCTTATCTGAAGATCATGGAAGACGGCCCCGGCTTTTCTAAATTCATGTGGGATTTCTTCGACGGCAAGCCGAAGGTCAACCATTTCAAGACCACCGCGAGCGTGCCGGCGTCGACGCCCTTGTCGATCAAGCTATCGAAGGAACTGGCGTCGCGCGGATTCAAATTCGTTGGTCCAACGATCGTCTACGCCTTCATGCAGGCCACCGGGATGGTCAACGACCATCTGGTCACCTGTTTTTGTCACCAGGACTACGCCGGAAAGCAACGCGTACACCGCCTCAAAGCCAAATGACGGTGGGAAAATCGTCCGTGCCTGAGACCTCCACGCGCGCCTGGCAGCGGATGTTGTCGGGACGGCGGCTCGATCTGCTGGACCCCTCGCCGCTGGATATCGAAATCGCCGATATCGCCCATGGCCTGGCGCGCGTCGCGCGCTGGAACGGGCAGACCAACGGCGCGCATATTTTCTCGGTCGCGCAACACACGTTGCTGGTCGAGGCCGTGATGCGCGAGCAGACCCCGCGCATTGACGTCCGCTTCCGGCTCGCCGCATTGCTGCACGATGCGCCGGAATACGCCAGCGGCGACATGATCTCGCCGTTCAAGGCCGTGCTTGGCGGGAACTACAAGGCCGTCGAAAAGCGGCTGCTCTCGGCGATACATATCCGCTTCGGCCTGCCGCCGGCGTTGGCGAATGAGATCACCCAGCAAATCAAAACGGCCGACCGGGGCGCGGCCTATCTCGAGGCGACGCAGCTCGCGGGTTTTGCGCCGGCCGAAGCGAAACGGCTGTTCGGCCGCGATCCCGGCCTGCCGATCGCGACCCAGCGCGATTACCTGACGCCCTGGACTGCGGCCAAAGCCGAGAAGCGGTTCCTGGCGCGGTTCAAGACATTGCATCCCTGAAGACCAATGATCAAACCTGCTTTCACCGTTGCGCGCGCAGGCTTATAATCGGTGCACAAAAAAGGACCCCCATGATTCACGTCTGCTCGCTTGCCGCGCTTCACGGCACCGTCAAGGCCATCGGCGCCAGTCACGTTCTCACAGTCATGGCCAATGTCGACCAGGTGCAGCGGCCCGAATCGGTGCTCCCGGCCAATCATCTGAAGGTGCAGATGGACGACATCACCGAAGCGATGGACGGTTTTGTCGCGCCTTCTGATTTGCATATCGAGCAGGTTCTGAACTTTGTGCGCGGCTGGGATCGCAACGCGCCGCTCGTCGTCCATTGCTACGCCGGCATCAGCCGCTCGACCGCGAGCGCCTTTGCGGCCGCCTGCGCGCTCAATCCGCATCGCGATGAAATCGCGATCGCGCGGCAAATACGTGCGGCGTCCGCGATCGCGTCGCCGAACCGGCTGATCGTCAGCCTGGCAGACAAGGCGCTGGGGCGCGAGGGACGGATGCTGCGGGCGCTCGACGAGATGGGCCCGGGCAGCATGATGGTCGAGGGCCGGCCGTTCCGCGTGGATCTCGAATGATATCCGTGAACAACGCCCGATCCGCTCTTATGTAAACTTTACCAACCGAATTCGCACTTATTGAATCGCGGCGGACTGGCGAGGTGATCCCGGGCGGTCCCAACGCCCTCATCCGACGGCGCCGCGGTTCAGGCCAATCTCTAGAACGTTTTGACGAAAGCGACCCGTACTTGATGCGGGTCGATACCGGAAGGACGCCACGCACGCGCTTGCCCGGTCAGGCTGCTCTTACCGAGTTGAGGAACTTGCCGACCTCGAGCTTGAGACGGTCGCTGTCGCCGGACAGCGACCGCGCCGCAGAGAGCACCTGCGATGAGGCCGAGCCGGTCTCGCTGGCGCCGCGCTGCACGTCGGTGATGTTGGACGACACCTGCATGGTGCCGTGGGCGACCTGCTGCACGTTACGGGAAATCTCCTGCGTCGCCGCACCCTGCTCTTCCACCGCCGCCGCGATGGTCGAGGATATCTCGGATAGTCTTTCGATCGTGCCGCTGATTTCCTTGATGTCGTTGACCGATTCCTGCGTCGCCGCCTGGATGCCGCTGATCTGCTGGCCGATCTCGCCGGTCGCCTTGGCGGTCTGTTCGGCGAGCGCCTTGACCTCGGAGGCCACGACCGCGAAGCCGCGGCCGGCCTCGCCGGCGCGCGCCGCCTCGATGGTGGCGTTGAGCGCCAGCAAATTGGTCTGCCCCGCGATGGTGTTGATCAGTTCGACTACATCGCCGATGCGGGCTGCGGCCTTCGACAGTTCGCCGACGCGCTCGTTGGTCTTGCGCGCCTGACCGACCGCTTCATTGGCCATCCGCGCCGATTCCTGAACCTGTTGGCTGATCTCATTGACCGACGCCGTCAGTTCCTCGGTCGCCGATGCCACCGACTGCACATTGGTGGAAGCCTCTTCGGACGCTGCGGCGACCTTGGTGGTGAGCTCTTCCGCGCGCTCCGCGGTCGTGGTCAGCGTCGAGGCGGAAGCCTCGAGCTCGGTCGACGCGGACGATACGGTTTCGATGATCTCGCCGACGGCGTTCTCGAAGTCATCGGCGAGCCGGTGCATATCCGATTTGCGTTGCTGCAGTTGCCGCTGCTCGACCTCCAGCTGCTCTGCGCGCAGCCGGTTGGTCTCGATCATCGCCCCCTTGAACACCTCCACTGTGCGCGCCATCTCGCCGACCTCATCGCGCCGATCTGCATCGAGGACAGGAAGATCGAGCTCGCCATGGCTAAGAGCCGCCATGCGCGTCCTGAGGCGAGACATCGGCCTGACAACGCTGCGCGCGACCGCCCAGGCGATGCCAATCGAGAACAGCAGCAGAACAATGATCACCATGGCAGCGGTTCGGGCCATACCCCAGAAGGTAGCGTCGATATCCGTCATGTATTCGGCGGTTGCGATCATCAGGTGCCAGGGCGCGAAGCCACGGACATAGGCGACCTTCTCCTGCGGGGTTTTGTCAGTCCCTCTGGGGAACGCGTATCGGAGGGTGCCTTCACCCCGTCGCGCAATGTCGAGCATCATCGATCCGAACGGGAGGCCGTTCCCGTCCTTGAGGCCGCGCACATCCTTGCCGAGCAAGGCCGTATTTCCGGCATTCGCGACACAGAGCCCGGTCTCGGTGTCATAAATGAAGAGATAGTTGGTGTGACCTTCGAACCACATTGCACTGGCGGCAGCGAGCAGACGCGCTTTCGCCTCGTCCTGCGTCATTGCGCCGGATTCAGCCGCGCGCTGGAAGCTGTCCGCCATGCTCCAGACCGCATCGACCAAGGCGTGCGCCTTCTCGGTCCGCTCCGCGGCGAGTTCTGCGCGTGCAATGAAGAGAACGGTGCAGGCGACAAACACCATGAAGAGCGCGCCAGCGACGGCCATAGCCGTAAACTTGGCGGCGATCGAGCGGAGTGCGAACAGGTTGGTCAGGTTTTTCACTATCATTCATCCGATGCGTGCCGGACGTCATGTCACGGCAGGGAACGATTCACATTCCTGCCTTGCGGCTGATCGACGATAGCGGCGACTTGGTAAATTAACG
>Ga0210396_10003731_pt1 | contig 15094 bp, 11 predicted proteins | sample IncBWH17OmetaG_FD_155466 | JGI IMG/M metagenome (GOLD analysis project Ga0210396, IMG submission 155466) | Forest soil microbial communities from Barre Woods Harvard Forest LTER site, Petersham, Massachusetts, United States - Inc-BW-H-17-O ... | reverse complement strand
GGCAGAAATATATCGCCCGGCGATGGCGGAGAAAAATCAACGACTTGTTCTCGATCTGGAATCGAAGGTGATGATCGACGCGGACGCCTCTCTAATGGAACGCGTTGTCAGCAATCTGCTCGAAAATGAGCTTATGCATCTGCCGAGCAACTCAGAAATCTTTATCCGACTGCGAACGGAGCAAGGAGCTGCTGAACTAACAATTCAGGACAACGGGCCGGGATTCCCATTCGAGATTCGGGAGAGAGTCTTCGAACGCTTCGTAAAAGGGAAACAATCTCCCGGTCATGGGTTGGGGCTCGCGTTTGTGGACGCCGTGGTTCAGGTTCACGGTGGATCGGTAAAGGTCGGACTTGCGCCATCTGGCGGAGCGCTTATTACGATGGCTCTTCCGATTGGAGTTTTCCAGGCTGCGTAATCCGTTTTAGCGGCTGTCCGCAGATTGCGCCAGATGCCCACTCGCAGCAATATCCAATTCGACTTTATCGCTTACCCGCAGAACAAACGTGCTGGGATTCTTCATGCCCCATTTCACATACGGGATTATCAGCTGAGTTTTTAAATTAGCAGCGGTGCCGTTGATTTGCAGCGGCACGACGAGCGTAACAGGATGGTCGCTGCCGTGAATGCGAAAAGTCCCGTCGACTTGAATCTCCGAGTTACCCTGCGGCGAGAAATGTCCGGACATTTTGGTTGGCGTGAACGTGGCATCGGGATATTGTTCGCTCTGCAGGATGTCCGCGTGCATCCTGCGGTCGCGCTTGCTGTTGCCGCTCTGCCCGCTTTTGACGTCAACTATGACCAATCCGGACGCAACCCCGGTCGAAGGATTGAAGTGAATCATTCCGCTCTTCAGGGCGAAGGTTCCATGCACCGTGTGCAGCACGTCGGCGAGCGTGAATTCGACTTTGGTATTCGCTTGATCCAGTGCGAGCGTCATCTCTTGTGCCCACAGGGCGCAAGAACAACCCACGACGCAGAAAATCGTCATGAAGATAGATGAACGGATTCGATGTAGCAGGTTCATGACTACGAGCTTATGGACCGTTGCACGATATAGTGACACTCAATTTTCTCTCTGTCATTTCGAGCGGGTCGATAAAAACTGCTTTTCCGTTCCGCAAACACTCGGTTCCTCGACTTCGCTCGGAATGACGGGTCTGGTGATCCCTCAAAGTACGTTTATGCAAAAACCTCACACAATCTCATGCGCGCAGAAGGCGCCACGCAAAGGACGCCGTTTCCCCCATGCCGATACCAGGTAAAGGCAGTTCCCCGGTGTGAACCGCGAGCATGCGCGTAAAAAGATTTGGAGTTGCTTCCAAAGCGCGCAAACTGCGAGCGCGAAGCCAGTGACTGCGGTCCATGAGCAACATCAGATTCGCCATCATGCGCGGAAGACGTTCAATCCGTCGATGTGCCTGCTGATATTGAGCGAGGTCATCATTCACAAAAGCCTCAGCTAAAGCGTGGGCTTGCTGGAAAGCCATCGAAAGGCCGTCTCCCGTAATAGCATCGACCGAGCCTGATGCTTCTCCGACCAAAACCGTCGAGCCGCGGTAAACCGATCGCAAAGCCCGCGTCGCGGAGACTGCACCTTGCTCGCGGGTGATCACATCAGCGCCCTTCAGCCGGGCATATATTTGAGGAAATACGGCGAATGCGTCTTCTAATCTTAATTTCGAATTCCGGCTAATAAAGGCGACGCACAATTCTTCCGGACCGACCGGAGTGACATAAACCTGTCCGTGCCTCGTCCAGTAAACTTCCACAAACTTCGACCACGGCCCAACGCGATAATGCCGGCGAAACCCGAAGCGGTTGGATGGCGAGGAGCGAACGGGTTCTAGTCCCGACCAATGGCGGACCCTGGAATTCTGGCCGTCGGCGCCGACCAGCCAGCGGCAGCGAACATTGGCGTCATTTATCGTGACACCATTTGACGTTAAGCCGGTGACCTGAGCTCCCCAATGCATCTCGATGCCGGATTCAGCAGCCTTATCAATGAGAATCTCGTGCAGTTTCGTGCGCCGCATGCCCAGCCCAGGACCTTGTGCGAATCGGGCTTGCACTGCGGATTCATTATCCAAGAAACGAATGCCTTGAAACGGAGCAGCGGCATTCAGCGGAATGTTTATACCCAACTTCTTTAATGCTGCGAGCCCATCGGGCATGATCCCTTCACCGCAAGCCTTATCGATCGGAGGCAGGGCAATGTCAGCAACCGTGACAGAAAACCCCCGATTGCGTGCCGCAATGGCGACAGCTAGACCGGCGGGACCTCCGCCAACCACAAATACGTCTGTATCAACTGCGCTTCTTGTCATGTTGCTCTTTACCACTCGAGAAGAACCAGTTCGGAACAGAATCCGGGGCCCATGGCGGCAAGAATGCTGAGGGTGCCAGGCGCGGGGCGGCGTTGATTCATGAAGTCTTGTAATACTAGAAGCACAGACGCGGACGAAAGGTTGCCCACCTTTGCCAAAGACTGCCAGGAAGCATCGAGCGCGTGAGGTGGCAATTCGAGCGCCTGCTCGCAGGCTTCCAAAACCTTGGGACCACCCGTGTGCATTACCCAAGCGCCGATATCTTTGCGTTCCAGGTTGTGGTCGCTGAGTAATTGATCAATATCGGCTGCCAGATGCTGATGAACCATGTCTGGTACGCTGCGCGAGAGAACGATGCGAAAACCTTTCTCGGAAATTTCCCAGCCCATGACATCCTCGGTATCGGGATAGAACACCGAGCGCGTGTCGATAACGCGCGGACCATAATCAACTTTGTCGCGGCCTCCCAGAATTACCGCGGCGGCACCATCGCCGAAAAGCCCGGTGGAAATAAGATTCGCGACTGAAAGATCGTCTTCCCGCCAAGTGAGAGAGCACAGTTCGACAGAGAGCAGGGCCGCGGCCTGGTCAGGAAAGGCGCGCACATAATCCGCTGCGCGTGCAATGCCTGCGGCTCCCGCCACACATCCCAGTCCGAAGATGGGAATGCGTTTGATATTAGGCGAGAGCCCCATGCGATTGATCAAACGTCCTTCGATGGACGGACTGGCGATGCCGGTCACCGAAACAAAAAAAATCGCTGCCAAGTCGGACTTTACGAGTCCAGCGTGGGTGAGTGCGCGGCATACAGCTTGCTCGCCAAGTTTCTGGGCGGCGTGGATCCAGGCATCATTGGCTTCGCCCCAGGTCGAGAGTTCATCGTACGCCGCGATCGGAAGAGCCAGGTGCCTTCCTCGAACACCTACGCTCGAGTGCAGGCGATCCAGAATCTGAGGTCTTTCCAGTTTGTCAGACCAGCGGCACTTCAGCGCTTCACGAATGGCGTCCTGGCTGTAGTAATTCTTTGGAAACGCGCTTGCGACTCCACAAATTCTCATTCTTAATTGCAGGCCCTCCGCCAAAGATGGCACTGGAAGCTGGCCATCTTCATTAACCATACGCTGGTGCGCTAACCTTCGAATTGCGGCTGAATGACAATTCGTTCATACGTGTCTTGGCTTTCACACGGACGAGACTCATCACGCACCTGCGATGACCGCAGGACCTGAGATTCCGACGGCTTAGCAAGTCGCCCGGTGGACTTTTCGATAACATGGTGTCACCGTGTGGACGGGATCCCGTGATTGAGCGATTCGACTTCTCCGATCTCCGCGAACTGTTCGCCAAGGCCAACGAAGAAAAGTCTGGGGACAAGTTGGCGGGTATCGCCGCGAGGTCGGAACGGGAGCGGGTCGCGGCGAAACGGAGACTGGCGGACTTGACGCTCGATGAAATTGTCCGCCGGCCGCTGATCGACCCTGACCAAGATGACGTCACTCGCCTGACGCTTGACTTATTCGATCAGCAAGCGTTCCGATCGATTGCGAGTATGACAGTCGGGGAGTTTCGTGAGTTCCTGCTCGACGATGGAACGGCAGAGACGCAGTTGCACGCGCTGCAGAATGCGATCATCCCCGAAATCGCCGCCGCAGTGGCGAAGCTGATGAGCAACAAGGATCTGGTGCTTGCTGCCGCGAAGATTCGTAATGTCACCCGTTGCCGAAATACGTTAGGAGAGCGTGGAGTGTTGGGCATTCGCGTGCAGCCCAATCATCCGGCAGATGATATGGGTGGAATCCTCCTGGCCGCATTCGAAGGATTGCTGTATGGCTGCGGAGACGCAGTGATCGGCGTGAATCCAGCCACCGACTCGGTAGAGACAGTCAGCGCGATTCTTGTGGGATTGAATCGCCTGGTCGACGCCTACGAAATTCCCACGCAGACCTGCTGCCTGGCACACATCACAACGCAACTAGCCGCATTGGATCGTGGCGCGCCCGTTGACCTTCTCTTCCAATCCGTTGCAGGGACGGAAGCGGCGAACCGAAGCTTCGGAATTACTATGACCATGATGCGTGAAGGCCGCGAACGGGTCCTCGCGCATCACGGTCAACGCGATGTCCGCTGGGCGGGCAATCATGTCATGTATTTCGAAACCGGCCAGGGCAGCGCTCTTTCCGCGGATGCACATCACGGAGTCGATCAACTGACGCTGGAAGCGCGAGCTTACGGAGTGGCGCGATCGTTTCAGCCGTTCCTCGTTAACAGCGTTGTCGGCTTCATCGGCCCAGAATATTTGTATGACGAGCGGCAGATCATCCGCGCCGGACTCGAGGATCATTTCATGGGCAAGTTGCTCGGTTTGCCGATGGGTTGTGACGTCTGCTATACAAATCACGCCGCCGCCGATCAAAATTCCGCCGATAATCTCCTGCTACTTTTGACCGCTGCAGGGTGCAATTACTTTATGGGAGTTCCCTGCTCTGACGACGTCATGTTGAATTACCAATCCACCAGCTATCACGATGCGTTGGCCGCACGGCGCCTCTTCCAACTGCGCCCCGCGCCGGAGTTCCTCGCCTGGCTGCAGAATCGAGGGATCTATCGTGATACTGAACCGGCATCTCTCGATCCGTTGGCGCGACGCCAACTCATGCAGCGTTTGGAGTTGTCGCTGGAGGGGACTGTCTGAATGGCTTTGGAAGACGAAAGAGACAAACAACTCGCGCAGCCTTTTGACTCGTCCGAAATAATAAGGAAAGTTCGCCTGCGAACTCCTGCGCGCCTGCTGGAGGGCAGAAGCGGAGCATCGTATCGGACGAACACCCAACTTACGCTGCGTGATGCCCACGCGGCCGCCCGCGACGCGGTGCGAGCCGAATTGAATCTCATTACCGATTTTGGCGACGATTTTGTACGGAAATGGAATCTGTTTGAAGTCCGCTCCAAGGCTGGCAACAAAGACGAGTATCTTTTGCGCCCTGATTTGGGCCGTCGCCTGCATGACACGTCTCGCGAGGAAGTTAGTCGACGTTGCGCTACGGGAAACGATTTGCAAGTCGTGATCGGCGACGGGCTCTCGGTAACCGCCGTTGCCATGCAAGTTCCTCGCTTGTTGCCACTCCTTTATGAGGGTGCAGGGACCCGAGGTTGGAGCATCGGTTCGACATTTGTAATTCGTTATTGCCGGGTAGGCATTCTTAATGACATTGGCGAGTTGCTAAAGCCAAAAGTGGTCGTGCTTCTGATCGGCGAGCGTCCCGGCTTGGCAACGGATGAAAGTCTCTCGGCGTACATGGCATACCAGCCGAAAGCGTCCCACACCGACGCCGATCGAAACCTTATCTCGAACATCCACGCTCGTGGAGTAAGCACGGAGTATGCTGCTCAGCGGATTCTAAATTTGGCAGCGTTAATGATGAAAACTCATAACAGCGGTTACCAGCTTCGCGAACAACTGCCGCCGGGAATATCGCCTGCGCTCCCCGATTAATTCGCCTTGCGAGCGTGGATTCTGACACCTGCCCATATGCGGACAATCTGCAAAATGGGAACTCACTCCGAGCAAACCATTTCAAGGAACAGTTAGCGAGGTTCTGGACCAGTCTTCCTGTCGCCGCCCCCCAGTGACATTCGTAACCTTGTCCCGACCTGTCTAACCAATACAAAATGAAGAGTTCATTGGTGGACGGGTCTAATCTTGCCCACTCAAATCCGTGCCAGAACTTTGCCAGAGGCATGGACGATGAATTCTGAACCACTAAAGATAGCGGGCAATCTTAATGAAGTGTCGGATTATCGCGGTCCTCGGCACCAGGCCGGAAGCAATCAAATTGGCGCTGGTGATTCACGAACTGCGGCGACGGTCGGAAGAGTTTGAGACCGCAGTCGTTCATACGGGTCAGCATCGCAGCATGCTCGACCACGCCCTGAAATATTTCAAGATCAAGCCTGATTTTGATTTGGATGTAATGCGTCCAAATCAGACGCTGAACTCCCTCACCGCGCGCGTGTTGGACACTGTAGAAAATGCGTGTCACCGATTCGAACCCAATATGGTGCTGGTGCAAGGCGATACTACAACCGCTTTTGCTTCGGCGCTGGCAGCTTACTACTGCAAGATTGCTGTCGGGCATATCGAGGCGGGCTTGCGCAGTCATGACATTTACAACCCGTTCCCCGAAGAAGCCAACCGCCGGCTGGCTTCGGTCCTCACCGAAATCCATTTTGCACCTACTGCTTTGTCGCGGGACAATCTGCGGGCCGAGGGTGTACCGGACGAGAAAATCATCGTCACGGGCAATACCGTGATCGATACCTTGCGCGCACTCAGCACACTGCCGCATTCCTGGGAGAACACCCCGCTTGCCGGCATTCCGGACGACAATTCACGGCTCGTGCTGGTTACTTCCCATCGACGGGAATCATTGGGAACTGATCAGGAGAACATGTGCCTCGCGCTTAAAGATCTGGTCAAGCAGCATCCGGACATTCGGGTCGTCTATCCCGTGCATATGAATCCCAACGTGCGCAGCACGGTGAATGCGCTGCTGCAGAACACCGACCGAATTCACCTGACCGAACCACTCGACTACATCACCTTCGTCAGCTTGCTGCGACGTTGCTTTTTGGTGCTGACCGATTCAGGTGGGATTCAGGAAGAGGCACCCACATTTGGCAAGCCGGTTTTAGTCCTACGCAAACTCACGGAGCGTCCGGAAGCCTCACAGTTTGGTATGGCCAAGATCATCGGCATGTCGCGCGACGGAATCGTCAACGAGACCAGCCGCTTGCTCAACGATGCGGAAGCGTATCAGGACATGTCCGAGGGCGAAAATCCTTACGGGGACGGTCACAGTTCGGAACGGATCGTGGAGGCGGTTGCCCGGTGGCATGCGAAGAAGACTCCACTGTTAGAGGCTGACAAGCAGTTCAAACTTGCACCGAGGCCGCAGCCACGGCGCCGGAAAACCGACTCCGTGGAAAGCGCTCGCAAAGCCGCGGCAGGCAAGGAGTGAGCCCGCAGAATTCGCGTCCGGGCCCTGGTTGTGCGCCATGATTTATCTTCTCTACGCCATTGTTTTCGTCATCTGTATCTATACGGGCCGCCATTACTGGTTCACGCTAAATCGTCTTTTCGGTTTCCAAAGGCACCCTTACATCGACATTGATACCGCCGACTGGCCTCCCGTGACCGTTCTGGTTGCGGCTCACAACGAGGAAAAAGTTGTTGCCAACATTCTCGATGCCTTGATGACGGTCAAATATCCCGAAGATCGGATGCTGGTGGTTCCGGTGAACGACCGCTCCACGGATCGCACGCGCGAGATCATCGATAAGTTTGTGGAAGATTTTCCTGGGCGGATTCAACCGTTCCATCGCGCCGGAGGCAAAGGCGGCAAGGCTGCCGCGCTCAAGGATGCAATGGAATTAGTGAATACCGAGGTCATCCTTATTTTCGATGCGGATTACATTCCAGGAGCGGGACTGATTAAACAACTCGTCGCTCCATTCTTCGACTTGGAAGTCGGCGGCGTGATGGGCCGGGTGGTTCCCTTGAACGCCGGAACCAATCTGCTTACGCGTTTGCTTGATCTGGAACGCTCCGGCGGCTATCAAGTGGATCAGCAGGCGCGCATGAACCTTCGCCTCGTCCCTCAACATGGCGGCACGGTCGCAGGCGTGCGGTTGAGCGCTCTGCGAGAAATTGGCGGATGGAATGAGAATTCACTGACTGAAGATACGGACCTGACTTACCGCCTCCTGCTAAATGGCTGGAAAACCGTGTACCAGAACCGGTCGGAGTGCTATGAAGAAGTCCCCGAAATTTGGCCGGTACGAATCAAGCAAATCATGCGTTGGGCTAAGGGTCACAATCAGGCCATGGTGACTTACGGTTTACGTCTGTTACTGGGGAAAAATCGTGCCACGCTGCGCGAACGAATTGATGGAACGTTGCTGCTGGGAGTTTATGCCATGGCGCCGCTCACCTTGCTCGGCTGGGCGCTCGCTCTGGGTGTCTTTTACCAGGGCGTGGCTCCGCTACATGGCGTGATTGCGCTGCTTTCGCTGACTGCTTATGCCGCGCTGGGTAATCTTGCCGCTTTCTTCGAGATCGCCGCCGCTGCGAGGTTGGATGGGACGCGCAAACGAATCTCCCTTCTTCCGTTCCTCATTCTGGGATTCGCAGTAAGTATTTTCTCCGTTTCGCGCGCTGCGTTTTCGCAAGTTAGCGATCTTGTCACTGGAGCTGAATTTCACTGGGATAAGACCGAGCGTTTCCGGAAGGTCTCGTGAATCCCTACCTCGCAATGATGGCTCTGTTTCTGATGGTCAGCTTGATGTGCATGCTGCCTCTGGTTCCGGCGCTTGTGGAATTGCGCCGCAAGTCGGATGCCCAGCCGCTCAGAGTAGTTCAGCAAAATGCGGGTGAGATTCGCCATTTTGCCAACAGCTTTCGCGACTATATCAAGGAAATTGAGCCTACTATCCAGCGTTGCGTCACCGATGGAACTACGGCGACAGGCACTTTAGTCAATGGCGAGGAATATGTCGTGTTAGGCCGGGCTGATGAGCCGTTGCTTCGTGCACTTGAGCAGCGGGACGCTCTGCATCCGGTGGTGATAACGGCTGGTGTTGATCTGACAGTGCCGGCCGAATCGACCCTTTCAAAAGAGATTTATGCAGGCAGCCTATTTGTCGGTGGAGAGAGGAACATTTACCGCGCCATCTTGGGAGAAAACAACGTTCACTTGGGCGCAGCGAGTCAAGTCACGCGTTGGGTTCATGCCGTCGGTAAGTTTACCGCGGAACGCGGCTGCCGGCTCTACGGACGTATTTCCTCCGACTCACTAATACGCCTTCGCACAGATTGCATTTTTCTGCGGCTGAACGCTCCCCGTATCGAAATCGGAGACACGGTTGCGAATGAGGACGCCGCTTCGTCACTTGTTCCCGCAAGCGCGAATTCCGTGCCGTCTCAACGTTTCTTCCATGACGGCGACTTTGACGTTGAACCTGGCGAAATTATTCGTGGCAACATCGTAATCCGTGGAAACCTGCATATCGGGGCAGGAGCGCGAATTTGCGGCAGCGTGAAAAGCACAAAGGACCTTGTGACCGGCGACGGCGTCTCGGTCGGAGGCAGCCTGGTCAGCGCACAAAAAATGCAGATTGGCCCGAACTGCGCAGTTCACGGCCCAATCGTTGCCGAACGCGAACTGGCCGTTGCCAGCGGAACTCGCTGCGGCAGCCTGAAACACCCCACGACGGTTAGCGCTCCACGGATAGCGGTCGAGGAAGGTGCGGTTGTGTTTGGCACTTTGTGGGCCCGCGAGCGCGGGGAAGTGGTGGTCGGCCAATGATACGCCGCCGAACCCTCGTCACAACCGGTAGCGTCATTCTCGTTGCTGTGCTGGCATGGTCATGGGTCATGCACGACCGTTTTCGGTCGACTGCTGACCGCCTACTCCTGCTAGTGCCCGACGGCATTAGCTTCTCCGATCCCAAAGTCACCATGTGGCTGGATGCGGGCAGCGAAGAAGGGCTTCATGTGATTCCGGTTCACGACTCCGAATTTCTGCGCCCTTTGTGGGGAGAGTCGCAGTGCGCGGGAGTGATCTTGCCCGATTCCATTCACCAGCAGGCAAGTGATCTCTTCGTCGCCACTCTCCATCGTTTTGTTGCCGACGGCGGGAATCTCATGCTGGTCTACGATGCAGGCACGTTCTCACTGAACGGCGTTTACGCGCCCGGCCGATCGCGGCTATCGGACTTGGCAGGCGTGGACTATGCTCTCTACGACAAGCTTGGTGGTAAGACAATTCAATGGAGCAAAGTCACCAGTACCAATGCAATTGTCAGTAAGCTGGAAATACCTCCCGGCAAGTATTATCCGTTCCACACGGACGACTCCACTCCGAAAAATGGCCAACCCCTTCCTCCTGACAGAAATTTCGACGTCGAACTCAGGCGCTACAAGTATGGAGATCTGCAGTATCCCAGCTTTGTAACTTCGGGTAACTTCGCAGGCGAAGTTTTATTCCGCTCCAGCAACGGACTGGTCGCCGGCCAACACTCCTATCGAAAAGGTTCGGTCCTGTTTGTCAATCTGCCTCTCGGATATCTGAAAGGCAACACCGACGGATTAATGCTGCATGTTTTTCTGAAGTACTTCGCCAGCCATGCAGTGTCGCTACCTTACTTAATGGCAGTCCCCGATGGAGTTGGAGGGCTGGTATTGAACTGGCACATCGACTCCAATGCCGCAATTAAACCGCTTCAGGAGATGAGTTCATGGACGCTGCTGCAACAAGGGCCTTATTCAATTCACATCACGGCTGGACCCGACGCGGGTAGAGTCGGCGACCGCAAGGGCTTTGATGCTGACCACAATTCTGTGAGCCAGGACTTAATCCGCAAATATGAGAGCCTCGGCTATGAAATTGGCAGCCACGGCGGATGGATTCACGACTACTTTTCGGCACATGTCGAAACCGACAATCCAAAAGATCTTGAGCAGTTTCTCGCGCTAAACAAAGATTCCTTGGAGCGAGTGACCGGGAAGCCGGTCGAGGAATACTCAGCTCCCAACGGCAATCAGCCCCCATGGGTCACGCACTGGCTGGAGGCACATGGTTTTGTCGCCTACTACTTCACCGGCGATACCGGAATGGGTCCGACCCAGGGTTATCGCAACGGAGAACGCGAAGCGCGCAACGTGTGGGCTTTTCCAATCCTGCATCTGGATCGAGCCGCAGGCTTCGAGGAGTTTATGACGGAAGGGTATTCCGACGCCGAAGTCGCGCGTTGGCTTGCCGCCGTCACAGACTTTACGACTGACCAACATTCGGTGAGGTTGATGTACTTCCATCCTCCCGGAATTTTGCCATACCACGATCTGGTCGATCGATGGGTCGAGCAAACAGCCCGCCTGAAAGCTGATGGACGATTTCGCTGGTACACGATGACGGAGCTGGCCGACTTTCTGAATGACCGCAAACAGGTGAAATGGAAAATGTCGGACAATGGCGGGCTGATCACGGTAGAAGCGACTCACCCTCGAAGCCTTGATCACGAGACCTGGAGTATTCCAGCCACAAGGTTTGCTCAACCGAAGATCGTCGAGGGCTCCGCCAACGTGGTGCGAGATAACGATGCCTGGATGATCATCGCTGGAGAGGGGAGAGATCTTCGTTTCGAGACGGAGATGCTGAACAAATGACGATCACTCGACAACAACTTTATCGGTCTGCGTCGGTGCTTTTGGTCTTGAGCTTTGCCATGATCCAGGTATTGCGCGCCCAGGACAGCCCTGTTTCACTTGCCGCTGCTTCGAACAATTTCGCTACCAGTTCCGGGCAAGATTCACCGCAACAGGCTGTAGTAGACCTTCCTCCGCAAAGTGGACCTAAGCAGTTGACCAACTATGTGGAAGCCGGCGGCGACTATCTAACTCTGACCAATGGCTTCGGCTACTGGTCGGGCGGTTATGCTCGCGGAGTGGTCGCAAACGGCCACAACATCTGGAATGCCGAAGTCAACGGTCAGCACGAATTCGGCGACTCCGGAGTATACATGGCTGCCGGAGATACATATAACTTCAATCCTGACTGGTATGGTTCGCTGACAGCCGGTTCCAGTGTCGGCGGCTTCTTCTGGCCGCGCTTCCGGACAGATGCTTTTATCAACAAGAAGTGGATGCGCCACAAACAGCTGATCACCACTTTCGGTTTCGGATACTATGCCGCCAAAGACGTTCACCGCGATCACAGCTTCTTCGTCGGCACGACTTACTACTTCACGACGCCTTGGATTCTCGAGGAGGGTATTCGCTTTAACGTCAGCAATCCGGGATCGGTCTTTTCTCCGGCGGGGTTTGTGGCCGTAACCCGTGGACGAAACCAGCGGCAATACCTTACGCTTCGTGCCGGTTTTGGGGTAGAGGCATACCAACTCATCGGCCCCGCTGAGGACCTTACTGATTTCGAAAGCCAGACGATAACCGTAACCTGGCGCCGGTGGGTGGGTGAAAGCTGGGGCATAAATCTGGTGGGCGACTCCTATCACAGCCCTTTCTATACAAGAGGTGGAGCTAGCTTTGGATTCTTCCGTGAATTTTGAGCATCGCGAGGACTCTGCGAAGGACCTGAAAGCCCGAACGCTGGCAGATCCTCTCGCGTCGCGTGGACATCGCGGCGGTGTGATTTCCATGCATCGCGCGCTCGCCCACTTCCGCCTTGGTCCGATGAATCTGGTTGTCGCCGTCTCTCTTTTTGTATTTTTTACCTCCATCTGGCTGGTACTTCTGCCGAAGGTCTGCCAATTCTGGGATCACATTTTGGCTTACGGGATTCGCGTACTGCCTTTGCACGCCAGACTCGGCCTGGCCGAGCATCATTTGTCGCCTTTCCTTCGGTTCGATATCCCATTTCCTCGTGTGGAACCGATGCTACCTAGCTCTCAGACTTGGGGGCTAGTCGGTGCAGCGGTGTTGGCAATCTTTGCCGTCACTTTTTTGCTGCCAAGCAACCTAATTCCGGTCAAGTATCTACTTCGAGGAACGTTGCTAGTGGCTGCAACTACGTTATTGTATTTCGCGCTTCTACCCGCGCGTTTTCCTCACACTCCCGACAGCTACATGGAAGGGCTGGTCACAGCTGGAATTGCATTGATATCTACCGTCCCGCTGTTGTTCGGATTGACTTACTACATTTTCGATTTCGGTTTAATGAAGAAGGCATTTCTGACGGCCATCACCATGACTCACCTGGCACTATTCTTGCCTCTGCAAGTCCTGGTACAAGCTTTGTTTCTGCAGAAAACTGTTATGTTTATGCCAGTGCTCTACATTGTTTTCGGCATGCCCGTAAACATTCTGATGATCATCGCCTTCTATTCCTGGGGCATGACGTGGTTTTTCCGATCGGCTCGGGAGCGTTAACATATCACCTAACAACGGTGACCTATTCATTTTCTCGACCTTTTGCTCTCTCGCAGATTTTCACGAATTTGTTTGCACCCTACGAACGAATGGCGGCATCTCTTATGCAAGCGCGTTTGACAGTTATCTGATTGCGCCCTAGAATCGACACCATAATGTTTGACCAGTACCAGAAGAGCGTCGACTGCATGTGCTGTTGTACTTGTTGTTGCGCAGTCGTGTCTTCTGGCGCCGGGAGGTTGCTGATATAGAGAGTTTCTAAGACCAGCACTTATCCAAACCCACCGCCAGTAGAAAGCTGGCGGTGGGTTTTTTATTTTTATGACCCAAACAGAAATGATTACAGAGACGAAGGCACAGCGGGTCGAGCGCCTGAAGCGGGAGAAAAACCCCTGGGAAGCCCTCGATGAGATCCGGGGCTTCGCCCGAACGGGATTTGATTCCATTCCGCCGGAATGGCTCGGCACCTACTTCCGCTGGTGGGGCGTTTACACGCAGGGAGACGGTGCCGGCGTGGTCGGCGGCAAAGGCGGCGAGGGCAAAGCATTGCCTTGCTTCATGCTTCGCATTCGCATCCCCAACGGCATCCTGCACTCCTCACAGCTACGTACCATCGCTGAATTAACCGAACGCCACGCTCGAGGGATTGCCGACCTCACGGTGCGCCAGAACATTCAGCTGCACTGGGTCACTATCGAAGCGCTTCCCGAGATTCTGGAAGCGCTGTGGCAATCCGGCCTGAACTCTATGGGCGCGTGCGGCGATGTCACACGGAACGTCACTGGTTGCCCGGTCGCAGGTGTCGACGCCGACGAAATCTGCGATGCTTCGCCGCTTGCACTGGCAGCGACGCAGATGCTTGCTGGCAATCCTGACTTTTACAACCTGCCTCGGAAATTCAAAATCTCGATTACTGGCTGCCGCGTCTGGTGCGCCTACCCCGAGATCAATGACATTGGGTTGACCGCAATCACGCGCTCGCTGGATGGGAAATTGGAAACTGGTTTCTCGTTGCGGGTAGGCGGCGGCCTCTCGGCGGAGCCGCACCTTGCACCCCGTCTCAACGCATTCGTTCGCTGGAATCAAGTCGAACCCGTTATCAAAGGCATCGCTGAACTCTTCCGCGAGTCAACTCAGTTACGCGAACATCGCGAGCGGGCTCGGCTCAAATTCCTGTTTCTTAAGCATGGCTGGACAGCTGACGATTTCCAGAATGAACTGGAACAACGCATAGGATTCCATCTGGATTCCGCCACACCTGAACATGCGCCTGATGACGTGTATCGCGACCACATCGGAATCCGCTCACAGAAACAACCTGGCTATTGCTATGTGGGAGCGGCGGTTCTGCGCGGGCGAATCACGGCAGAACAAATGCGCAACGCAGCCGATCTCGCCGATCGTTTTGCGAATGGAGAATTGCGTACCACCAACATGCAAAACCTGTTGGTGGTAAACGTCCCGCGGTTGCAGGCAGAATCGCTCGCCAAAGAACTGGACGCAATCGGACTGCGCGTCGGCGGCTCGCCTTTCTTTCGCGGAGCCGTCGCCTGTAGTGGCACCGAGTTCTGCAAACTCGCAATCACCGAGACTAAGAGTTTTTCACGATGGCTGGTGGAAGAGTTGGAAGATCGTCTTCCCGGCTTCGAGCAACACCTGAAGCTGCACGTCACCGGATGCCCGAACAGTTGCGGCCAGCACTGGATCGCCGATGTTGGAATCGAAGGCAAGAAGTTGAAAGTCGGCGACCGCATGCAGGATGCGTACTACTTCTGCCTCGGCGGCGCGGTAGGACTGCATCAATCAATTGCCAGGCCGGTAGGCT
>Ga0210396_10003730_pt1 | contig 15096 bp, 17 predicted proteins | sample IncBWH17OmetaG_FD_155466 | JGI IMG/M metagenome (GOLD analysis project Ga0210396, IMG submission 155466) | Forest soil microbial communities from Barre Woods Harvard Forest LTER site, Petersham, Massachusetts, United States - Inc-BW-H-17-O ... | reverse complement strand
CAATTCCAGACAAGCAACTGGCCGCTCTCGGTGCAAAACGCAGCTCTTGTATTCGAGTGCCTTACTTCGGCGTGGCCCTGCAATGCCTTCCCGGCACGGAACTGGTCCTTACGCTAACTGGCGGCATGACATCAGTTATCAAACACGACCGCAGGTTGCGGCTCGTGAAGGCGCCACAAGAATTGCACGCGTTTCATTTCCTCATGGCCTGGCATCCGAGGCTCAACTCCGACCCGCGTCATGTATGGCTTCGAGGTGCGATCCGATCAACAGCCGGGGCTCTGGATGGGTAAGCGTGCTAGGAAAAAATGTCAGTCTTGTTGATTTTCCGAGTTTCGGACGTCTCCAACAAGAAAAGTAATGGGAAGTCGGCTAGTGTGGAGCAATCCAGAATGCCGGGTTCGGTGTATTCAGATTCTCCTCGCTGTCCACAAGTCCGCTCCTGGGAAGTGCAGGCCGTGTGCAGGCATCGCGTCGCCATCTTGGTGTGCAGTGTAAAGACGTGAGAGAGTGCGCGTAACCTCCTATTTGCAAAGCAATCCAAGAAAGATCATGTGATTGGTACTTCTAGCCGTCAACTATGTCTTGTAGCGCGGTTCTTGGAGGTGTTTCGGGCTTATTACTCCCATTTTGTTGCCAAATTTTGTTCGCAAGCCGAAGACGCACAACCCGCACTTAGCCGTAGTGGGCGTTGCGGAGCGGATCGTTTGCGCACCGCTGAACAAGGCGAACAACTGTGGGACGGAATATTCAAGTGGATCCGTAGAAAATCCGACGATACGCAAGACGATTGTGGATCTTCTGGAAGACCTTCCAAGGTTCCAACCAGAGAGGAGTTCAAAAACCAAGCTGCATAAGAAATTTTCCGCTAAGGTAGAACCAAGCACCATGAACGATGCTTGGACGTAGGTCGTAGGGCCTCAGCTACAATCACATTGAGTTCATTCAGGATCGGCCGCTCGGATAGGCCGGAATGCCCGGCTCGGCCATCCTTCATCCGAGGGGGGACTCTCATGCCATTGTTCACCGTGACGATGAAAGCGGGCAGAGCTGCGGACGAAAAAAATGCGATCTCTCGTGCCATACATAAAGCAAGCGTCAAGGCAGGGTATCCGGTCGACGACATGTTCCAACGTTTCTTATGTCTGGAACAGGCTGACCTGAAATTCGATCTCCACTATCCTGGTTTGCCGAAACCCCGAACGGAGAAGCTGCTGATGATCGAAGTCCTGGTGTCGTCCGGGACTGACGCCGAAAGGAAGAGGTGTCTGCTGGCGGCCTTAGTCGAAGCGCTCGATGGTGCCGGCACCGATCCGAACGACATCATGGTGTTCTTCGGAGAGATCGATCGCGCCAGTAGCTCCTTCGGCGGCGGCCGGCTTGCGCCACCAGTCGCAAGCGTCTAATCATGCGACAGTCGCGGCTGCGGCGTTACGCACGGCCGCTGTAACGACCCGAAGGTGCAGAGACAATCAACGAACTTGTCACACGACAACAGGAGCCATTTGTGACCGATCCTAAGTACGCGGCCTTCACAGCGCTCGACCCGTTTTTCAGAATATCACAGCAGGGTTTGGCCGGACTCGTCGACGGCGACCACTATTTCGATACCATCGCCGACGTTGCGGTGTTCGAGTTTCGATATATTCTTCCAGGCTGGCCGCAAACATTGAAGGGTCGTGAGGCGCTCATGGCGCACTACGCAGGCTACGTCAACAATATCGTCCTGCACGGCGCGGACTCGCTCGTCATTCACCGATCGCAGGACCCGCGTGTTGTGATCATCGAATACGAGGTACACGGAAAGGTAGTCGCGACCGGCGCCTCCTACCACAACCGGTTCATCTCTGTGATTACCATCGAAGACCGCAAGATCGTGCATTGGCGGGACTACATGGACTCGCTGACGGCGATGACTGCGCTTAGCCCGGCATCAACGGGTGCATCGTTACCGCAAGGTTCGCTCCGCCGGGCAACGGAATTGTCTGCAAGGCGGAGACGAACTCGCACGCACATGAGCCTACGATACCTGACGTGACGCTCCTGAGTAAGTGTGCAACGGAGGCAGTACGCTGAGTTGCCGGAGCGAAAGCCGGACTCTGAAAGCAGCTCGGCCAGAACGCCTGTCGCGTCTAGCCAACTATGCCGTCAGAGTCCGACTAAGGCCGCATTAAAAGATTCGTCCGGCTAGCAACCGAACTACTGCCCAAACGTGATTACGCCAAACAGACCATTGGCATAGTTGTTCGGCCCCGCGGTAAAGAAGAGCTGGTTGACCGTTCCGTTGTTACTCGGGGAACCACCGACCTGCCCGTGCCCGAACTGAAGTGCCCAAACACTGTCTATCTCGATTGGATTCCCACTGGAGTCACGGAGCGGCCCGAGGAATTGACCTGTCTCCGGATTGAATGCATTGATCCGGCCTCGGGAGATGTTGTTGCTGATCAGAATCGCATTGCTCATTGGACCGAAGTCAGGGGGAGCCTGAGCGAGACCCCACGGTGAATGAAGAGGCCCGTGGGCCGCAAAGTGTTTCACTAAGATGCCCTCAGTATCAAACACGTCCACGAATCCACCTTGGGCTTTATTGAGAGCCGTAAAGGTCACCCAAATCTGACCACCGATAGCCTGAATCCCGTATGGTGTGAATTCTCGCGGGATGCCTGGGTCTTCGAAGGATTTTACCAGCGTGAATGTACTGTCGAACACGTCAACCCTGCGATTCGGGCCGTCATCGGCAGCGTATAAGAAAGCCTTTCCCGAGCTGTTGACTGCGATGGCCAAGCCGGTATAGACAGCGCCAACGCCCGACCTGTCAGCCGCAACCGTCGAATGACTAAGTCCCGAAGTTGGGTCTATACCGTCAACCGTGGGATTCCAGGCACTAATCGTGCCGTCCAGGGTGGCAAAAATAAAAACCGCAGGACCGGACTTGCCATTTTCCGGATTTGTGAAGGTGAAGTCTATTGGGTTTGGGCTGATGTTGCCGACGACGCCGGTAGGAGTACCGAGGGTTCCCGCAGGGCTCGAAGGTGCAGGCGGAATTGTCACGAACAGATGAGTCTGCTGACCAGCTCCGTTGTAGAGGGTTGAGAATCCCGTGCCATTATCGCTGACCCAGAACGGACTTGTAGGGAGTGCAACAAGACCCCATCCGTTAACCAGGTGTCCGTCTTGAGCGGGCGCCACTCCCGCCTGATTGGAGACCAAATCAGTACGCGTGTATTGAGCGAAGACGGGCGTTACGAACATGGACAGACATATGAACGTGGAAACGGCAAATGCAGCGCGCGAGAGCGCACGAAGGAGCTTTAAGTGCACACTTCGGGAATGATTCATTGATTCCTCCTGTTTCAAGAATTGGCAGCCTTTCGTTAACTGCGGTTGTTCGAGGTTGCTCTGAAAACGAGTCGGGCGCTTGTTCCTGATTCGGCCCAGACCTCTGGGATTGCTGAACGCCGCAAGCTTGGATGAGGGTATGTAGCGGCCGGTTGCGGACTGACAAAAATTTTACATTCGCTGGGTAAATCACGGCAGGTCACCACCATCCGTCCCGTATCCGCTGCACGCAGCGGCAGCGACGCACCTGCTGCATTGCTTACGGACTGTCGAGTAGTTCAGCGACGCGGGCTGCCTCGTTTTGACCCGCGGCAGTTTCGTACTCCTCGGTTCGAGGCGTCCCCAGTCTCGGACACCCTGCACGGGGCCTGGAATTCGAATCTTATGCAATTCAGTAAAGACTCTACATCTGTGAGTTTAGATACTGTCCCGGGGGACTAAAGTCCGGGCGTACGAACCGCTCGTGTTAGGTCGAGAGAGTCCGCCCTAGAATTCGGACTCGGAACGACGGCCGAGGAATTCCCGCCAAGTTATCGGACGATGCCTATTTCCCCGGCCGCGTCCTCACAGATGCAAATTGGCCCGATCCAATTTTCGAATTTCCGCCAGCGTTTGTCCGAATCAATCATGGGGAGAAAACAGGTGAAGGCGGAAGAAAGAGTTTGAGGGTCGCCGTTCTTGATCCAGACGCGGAACCGCGCCGGATACTCTCCTTCATTGACGCATGAGGTTACTTTGCGCATTTTATTCGCTCTTCGGGAACTTCGCTTCGGTACTTCAAATGATTGCACAACAACGTCGGCTCGTTCGACCGAATCGATTGTGGTTGTTGACGACCAAAGAGTAGCCATCTAGCTGCGGGGACGTTCCGAATTACGGAGACGCATTACGATGGACAGTTCGACAGGCCGTACACAAGACGGAGTGTCCGTTCCATTCCACTTGGGTCTGAAGCTATCGCCATCCTGTCCGCTCTGCTCAGTAGGACAGGCGAACCCGACACGCTGATATTTTCAACATGCTCGGGTCAGCCGCCGTGCAGGCGGAAGCTCTTACGTCGTCGCGTGAAACCTGCGTGCGCGAATTGAAAGCGCTATGCTTGAAGCAACAAGTTCATCCCATCGTGGCACGGGCCGCGGCAGCGTCGACCCTAGGTATTAGCGCGCGCTCCGTATCGGTGGTCGATGACGTGCAGCGAACCATTGCTTTGGGAATTATTCCGAAAGGAAAAAACTCCTATCAGCTCGGTGTACGCATCCAAACACGCGCGCTCGAAAATGGCCCTCAGGTGGAAGCGATCCGAAAACAGGCCAAGGGAGAGCTGGAAGTTCGCTACGTTGGCCGCATCTTCAAACGAGCTGTGCCGTGGTACCAGACCCGCCAGCAACCTCTGCTGATTGGAACCTTGATCGGGCATTTTTCAATCACCGCCGGGACGCTGGGCTGTTTTGTAGCCAAGGGAGAAAAGAAACAGGCGCGAATTCTTTCCAATAATCACGTTTTGGCTGCGGAAAACGATGCGAAAAAAGGCGACGCAATTTTGCAACCGGGGAAACTCGACAAAGGGCAGAGGGGACAGGACACGGTCGGCGCCCTCGACAGTTTCATTCGCTTGAGCGCCACAGGCGCGAACTATTTGGACGCCGCGCTAGCGACGATTCGCGAGGGAGTCACGTTCGACAAAACTTTGCTTAAAGACCTGGGACCAATTACCGGTGTTGCGCCAGAATCACCAGCCGACAATGACAAAGTTCGGAAGATCGGCCGAACCACTGGGCTAACGAGCGGGACTGTCACTGCCTTTGAGCTAGACAACGTCGTGGTCGGGTACGATCTGGGAAACCTGAGATTCGATGGCCAGATAGAAATCGAAGGAACCGATCAGGGTCCTTTCAGTCTGGGCGGCGACAGCGGATCACTCATCTTTAACGAGGACCGGCAGGCTCTGGCTTTGCTTTTTGCAGGGGGCGACCAGGGCGGCAAACGAGGTAAGGGGTTGACCTATGCGAATCCTATCAAGCGAGTGTTTGAGGAACTTGGAGTAGAGCTGCTATACTAGGGCGATGGAAGGCGTAAGTATTGAACGGGCCCGGGCGGCAAAGAGCGAGGTCATGGTGCGCGTCGCGTCCATTCCACAGGTGAACGGGGTGGGTCTCGCTCGGATCGACCACGGGTATGCGGTTAAGGTGAACCTTTCAGAGCCGCTTGAACGGATATCAGCGATTCCCTCCGAAGTAAACGGCATCCCCATCCTTGTTGACGTTGTAGGATCGATTGTGGCTCGTAAGTAACCCGCTTCTTGGATTTCGACGAAAGACATGTCGCGGTTTCGGTCGGTCGCATCGCCTTCCAGTAGCGAAGCCACCCGCGCGTTCACGCCTGATCCATCTGACTCACAAATAAGAGGTTGGCCCCCCGGGGACGATTCAAACTTTCAACTTTTCGGTTAACAGCCGACGTACCAACTTCATCAGAACTTGCCGGAGTTGGCCCTAGTCGAAGGAAATCAGCAAGTTGCGACTAAACCTGACGAATCCATTTCTCCTTCTTTATTCACCTTTCGTTCGCATTTTGCCGGCATTCACCACCATTAGTATTACGTTTTTATGACGGCGCGCTTGCCTCGTGAGCAGGGGCGCTCGCGAACGATTGGATGTCGTCAGTTCAAATCACGCCTCCGCAACCAAAGTTTCTTCTCTGTCAATTACTTCCGCGAACCTTGCAACCATCCGAATTTGTGATTTTCATTGCTAAGGATGCCGAGAATTCTTCTCCAACTCCGAGGTCAACGCCGATCCGTGGGCAGATAATTTTTGGTTTGTCCGTCATCCGGAAGCAAATATGGTTGCTCCCTGTGAGCCGTCTAGGAGTTTGTTGAGGGGGTGCCTTCCCGAATGCCGTGCCCTGCGGATGCCGCGATTCGAGCATTGCTCTCAGGTATGTCGGATCCATCCGACACATTGATGCCAGAACGCCAGCTTCGAGAATGGAACGACTGTTAACACCCATACGGCGGTCAAGACATTGGCAACGGCCGTGGTGCGATGAACACGCTTCAGGATCCAAAGATCATAGGCGAGGACAAGAAGCGGAAGGCCGAAAGTAATCGCAAGAGTGACGGGAATTCCTAAATCCCAACGCGCAATGGCCGGCCCCATGATTGGCATCGTGCCCAGGATCATGAGTCGTTTGTGGGAAGCTGCATCGCGCCGCGCGAGCAAGGCCCAGGAGGTCAATACCACGAAGAGAAGGAGTATTTCCAAGTCTCCGACAAGAAGAAGTTCCGGACCTTCCTCAGGTTGTGCACGGCGAATGAAATCAAACAGGGTGAGGACACCCAAAATTGACATGGAAGGAATTAGCACTAGGGAAAGGACACCAAGCTTCATGTGCCACTTTACCTTGTGCGCAGCAATCAGCCACGGCTGAGCGAACAGCAGAAAGATCCACAGGATAAAGACAGCGCCATGGACATGGACCAGGCCGTTGGGCAGCTTTGCAAACACCATTCCCGCCAGGAAGTAGCTCCTGCCGAAGCCCGTGACAACGATTCCCAGAATGAGCAGTGCCATTGCGGGGAAAAAAACGTCATCGGCGCGCAGCTTTTGCGGCAAGGCCGCCATGGTGGCCATAACCTGTCTCCTTAATCGACTAGTGCGTAGCGGGAGTCCGGGTGCGATGAGCGTAGTACGGACTTGACGCGGCCAAAAAATAACGAGCCTTAGAGAGCGGCATCGCAGCTGACTCACCGACTGTCATTAAAGCCGCGAGCAGAACTCCTACGCGCCATGTCGTGATCATTGTTCTCTCCCGTTTTGCATGGTTCAGGACCTTTAAAGATTCTGAACCCAAAGCGTGAACTGATGCCAAACCGCGGTATGCCCGAGGGGGCGCATTGAGAATTGCACGACGAGCAGGAGAAGAGTTCCGCAAATGGTTACAAGATGGATTTTCCCGCGTGACCAGAGGTCAAAGGCGATCAAAAGAATCGGAATCAAGTCGAGAATGCCGAAGAAGACGAGAGCACTCGAAAATACAAAGGGAAATGGCCAGCGGGCTAAGGCTGGACCCAACAGCGCGACGGTCCCTAAGATCATGAGACGCTTGTGCGCGGGACCATCTCGACGCGCCAGAAAACCCCAACCGACTAGGAAGGCGAACGTGGATAGTTGAAGAACATCGCCAGCAAACAAGGTGTCCAACCCCATGGCGAAGACGGCATGTCGTCGCACTACGGCAATGAGGGTCGCGAATCCGACAACAACCATGAGAACCGCAAGAATGACCCCGAAAATGCCAAGCCGCATGTGCCATCTGATTCGATTGGAAGAAACGAGGGCTATCTGCGAAATGAAGAGGAGAATCCAGCAGGAAAAGATAGCCCCATGAAAATGGACTAAGAGGCTTGGTAACCGTGCATGAAAGACGCCTGCGAGATAGTAGGTACGAGCGAATCCGATGAAGACAGTCAAGAGGATGAGCCCGGCCATCGAGGCAAAGAAGAAATCGTCCATGCGTTTGCGAATGGTAAGTGATCTGCTGGCAGCCATTTTTCACCTTGCTCGAAAACAGGAATCTTCTGGTTCCACGTCGCGTGTCCCCCTATGCCACGGACCTTGCCCATTCACTTACGCCGCGCCGTCGATTTCTTCCTTACTGAGCATCCCTCCGAGCAGTGTCAAGCCGTGCTTCTCGAACTCCGCCTTACGCACTTCCTGATTCCTAGGATCTGTGTCTTGCGCAACGGGCGACCAGTCCATCTCCATCAAGCCGGCGGGCGAATAGAGATGAATGGCGCCGCAGTGTTGCTCCTGCGCCACACTCCAGCGGTGTGGCACTTTCATCGGCATCAGCAAGGAATCGCCAGGTTTCAGGCGCATGCGCTTGCCGCCTACTTCGGCAACGAACTCGCCCGCCAAGATGTAAAGCCACTCATCCTGCTCGTGATGCACGTGAAGAGGAGCGCCGCGATATGGGCGATGGTCTCCCACAGGAAACACAAAGATCGCTAGCCTCCCCTCGGAGTCGGACAAACGAACGACCTCGGTGTCGAACATCCCTGACTGCGAGGGCGCGCGCTCATCGGTACCGTTGAGTTTGCGTGTGAAGCCGGACGGGACGAATACAGGCTGCCTCGCTGCTGTTTGGTACGCTCCGCGCGATGCGCCAAACGCCCGCAGTCCTGCCGGGCCGATGGGAAACCCCGCACCCGCAACTCCCGCACTCAAGGTAAGAAACTCTCTGCGCTTCATGAATCGTCCTCCCACATGAGAATGACTACTGCGAGGGGTCTTCGTTCAAAAGTGCGTCCACGCTCGCTACGACCCTCTCGAATGGTTGTCCGGGATTCGGTGCGGATCGCAGTCTCCCGTGGCGGTCAATCAGAAACAACGCGGGATAGCGTGCGATATCCCGATAGAAATGAGGAACATCTCCGGTGAAGGTGAGAAGCGGGTAGCCCACCTTTACCTCATCCCGGAATTTCCTTTGAGTTGCGACACTCTCGTCCGACATCCCAAGCACCACAAATCCCCGATTCTTTCGTTCCTGGAACAAACGGTCGAGGACCGGCATTTCCGCGCGGCACGGCGCGCACCAAGTCGCCCAAATATTCACGAGGACGACCTCACCCTTGTAATCCATCAGCCGTTGCGGCTTTCCGAATAAGTCGGGCGTGTCAAACGGTGGCGCGGGCACGTCGCGCATCATGGAGTTCTGCTCTTGTTTCGACCGTGTCATGCCATCACTCACAGGCTTTGCTACGAGGCCTAGAGAAAGCAACGCGATGGCGAGCCCGATCTTCCAGGAAAGCGACAACTCCGTCCGGCGGCGTTCTTTCAGAGCCAGAACGAGCGTCACGACGATGGGTGCCACCATCACGGCAGTGGACATAGACAGCCGAAACCTCCAGCCTTTCTCGGGATCAGCAATGAACCGCATCAAGATTCCATTCACAATCACATTCAGGAATACCGCCAGGAAGGGCGAGAGGATTCCTGAGACCAGTACGCGATACTTTGATAGTGTTCCCATCGGACTTCACGAAAGGGCCTTCACTTGACTGAATCTTTGTTACTGTCTGCGTTCTTGATTCCGTGAATTGTGACGGCTCGCTTTAGCGGGCCGCCGACCTCACCCATGTCGCCGGTTTGCGTGAAGGAAGTTGGTGTGATACCCGACCAAACCTCGTGCCATATCATCTTCTTGCTGTTTTGCGGGAACTGCATGTCGATCGTCAGCTCCTTCCCGTCCCATTTCAGCAAGCTGTTGAAATAGGAATCGACATTGCATGCCGCCGGGCCGGAGTTGTTGCAGAGCATCCCCCGCAAACTGTTCGTGCTCTTGTCCCACCAATGCAACGCAAAGAGAAACACTTCTCCAAACGGACCGCGGACGTGCTCTTCTTCCATCAAGACGTATCCACCGGGTCCAAGTCGCCAGACTTCTTCGCCTGTGCCAGTACCTCCCGTGGGGGACATCTCGCCCGGTTCAAAGTCATAGGTTGTGGACCACTTGCCCACAAGCGCCTTTTCCAGGCTCTGCATCTCGGGAGGAGGTTGTGGAGTGTTCGGAGGTGATTGGGTTGTATGCTGCGTTTCGCTCTGCGCGAAGCTGGCGACCCAGATCGCCATGACGCTAATTAGGATCAGGCCGATTCTCAGTATTGTTTTCAAGGCATCCTCCCTGTGCAAAATATTTCAGACAAACGACTCATGGGCTAATGCACGACACCAGCGTCGTACACAGTCTTTCCGCCCACCAGAGTCAACACAGATCTTGTTTTCGGCAGTTCCACGGTAGGAACGCTGAAAATGTCTTGTGAGAGAACCGCCAAGTCCGCGAGTTTGCCGGGGTCCAGGCTTCCTTTCTCTTGCTCCGCAAATTCGGCGTAAGCAGAAGTCAGAGTGTAGGCAATCACGGCCTGCTCGCGGGTGATAGCTTCCGAAGGCCGGTCCGGGTGAGTGGAGGCAAACATAATGTTCAAATACGGGTTCATCTGGCCGTCCGATCCCAGCGCGACAGGTATGCCGGCGGCGAGCAAAGATGCCAGCGCCTGTCCCTTCTCCAACCCTTTGTCGTGAAAAAGCTGTGGCAGGACCGCGCGAACGGCAAGATGTGCAGGGTTCTGCACAACCACAATCCCGTATTCACGGACACGAGGGAGCAAATCTGGTAAAAGGCCGTCGCCATGCTCGAAGCGGACGCGCTTCCCATACCAAACATTTTTTCCACCGGCCGCCTGCATCTCGGCTAGAACCGCGGCCGGGGCTGGGTATCCGGAAACGTGCAGGAGCAGCTGATCGCTACTTTTCAGGGTCTCCTGCAGAATCTTCGAAAGTTCGGTCTCTGGAAATGTCATGCCCAGCTCGGCCATTCCTTCCTCAACGGATTTCGGCGGGCGGCTCCGGTCTAGATGGCGGGATTCAAAAGTATTTTCCAGCGGCACGCCATCAATCAGCCATTTTGTTCCGCTTACAGAAACGAGTGTTGTGGGATGTGTAGGTAGCGGCCTTCCTTCCGGGGAGCTTCGGCTGTTCGAGGTCGTGCCCGGCATCCGGATTACTCGCACACGAATCGGCGTCGGAATACTCGCAAAGAGTTTGACGCATCGTTCGGGCGACATGCTGCCGGACATATCCTGCAAAGAAGTGATCCCCAGACGATTCGCTTCGACGAGTGTCCTGTTTATTTCGGCTTTGGCGTCGCTGTCAGATGTTATCTCGCCCAACTTTCGAGAGAACTGGAAACCAGCGTACTCGCGAATGACGCCGGTCAGCCTGCCGTCGGCAAACCGTTCGATTCGTCCACCAAGCGGGTCTTTCTCGTGCTCGGTATATCCAAGCTTGGCGAGCGCCGCACCATTCAAGATCGAAGCGTGTCCCGTGAATGTCGTCAGAATCACCGGATGCTCCGGAGCTACCTGGTCCAACAAATCACGATTTACCATTTCGTCGAAAAAGATCGCCGGTCCAATTTGTCCCAAGACAATTGTTCCCTTGGGAGCCTTCGCGACCGCCGAAACGATTGCTTGTTTGACTTGGCCCCAAACAGGGTTCGGTCCTTCGAACTGCAGGTCCACCGAACCGGCCGGTTGAATCTCCAGGTGAATGTGCGCGTCGTTGATGCCGGGAATTACGGTGCGGCCAGCGAGATCGATTTGTTTCGTCCGTGGACCAGCGAGAGCCTTGATCTTGTCCGTATCGCCGGTGGCAACAATACGTTCACCTCGAATGGCAAGGGCTTGCACGTGTGGATTCGCGACATCGCTGGTAAAGATTTTCCCGTTAAACAAAATCAGATCAGGAATAGATTCTTGTCCGCACACAAGAGTCGCAACCGCCCCTGCAGCGAGGCAAACAATGAGGATTACTTTCCATTTTGACGCCATAGAAGATGCCCTCACAGGCGCACCAACGAAGTTACGAATCTGAGCCAAAAATCAGTGGCGCCGATCAGCATGAATGCCGGAAAAGATGCCAAGACCGCAGCTCCGCCCCAGCCAAAAGCAGGATGCAAACGTCTGTGTTTCATCGTGTCGTACAGGATGCACGCGACCGGTGGGATTTCCGTAACCGCGACCAATCCCCAAAATCCGATTGTGTCCCACACGTAGGGAATGCGTCCGATGGCAGGCAGAAGGATGCTGCAACAAGCTAGAACCATAAATCGTTTATGAAAATCTGGGCGCTTCCTCAGATAGAGCGCAATCGCAACAAGCACCAAGAACATGAGGCTTGTTCCGAAATCCATCGCCAATGGACGAACGCGTAAGTTTGTGAACGAGGCCGGAGTCGCCAGATAACTTCTTCTTACCGCGTGAATCGCAACGGTCAAAGCTACGCCCGTGCACAACGGCGCGAGAATCGCACCTAAAATACCCAGCCGTCGATGTAGATCGACTCGATCCTTGGCTACAAGCCGCGCTTGCACAAAAAACAGAACGAACCACGACGTAAAAAGGAATCCGTGCAGATGAAGCAAAAGTGGGAGTGGGCGTACCTCGAATATCGGCCTTAAGTAGTATGTGCGAGCGAATCCCGCAAAAACAATCAGGAAAGCGCAAACGGGAAACCAGAGATAGAACCGGCTAGTGAGGCGGCTCGGAGCGTTCATGGGGAAATTCATTTAGAGCACCAGCCATTTCGCGAATTGGATCCAAACCGCTGTCTTGCTCACAAACATCAGCGTGGGGTTCACCAGGAGGAATATGATCCCTCCCCATAAGAATGCGGGATGCAATCTGCGAGTTCGGATAGTGTCGTAAAGGATGAATGCAATCGGAACCGAGTCGTGGATTCCAATAATTCCCCACAAGTTCAGAGTCTGAATAAAATGCAGCGGAATCCGAATGACAGGAGCGCCGAGTAAGCAGCACGACCCAAGAAGCATCAATCGTTTGTGAATTTCAGGACGCCGACGTAACAGCAGCCCGATCGAAACAAAACACGCGAAGGAAAGCAGTTCCCCAAGTAGCAAGAACGCAAGGAAGCTCAGAGCTGAATCCGAACGCGGGTCCGCTAGATAGTTACGCCGTGTAGCTTGAATCGCCACTGCGGAGCTAACCCAGAGAACCAGAACGGCAAGCACCGCTCCAAACGTGCCCAACAGACGATGCAGGTCAACTCGATCCGCTGCGACAAGCCTTACCTGAACGAAGAACAGCACAAACCAAAGTGTGAGGATCGCTCCATGCAGGTGCAACAGAGTTGGAAGCGCCGGAGTGGCGAAGAGTGCCTTCAAGTAATACGTGCGCGAAAATCCTGCAAAGACAAGCAACATCGCCACGATGGCGGCCCACGTAAAGTATGCGTTGCGCCAACTGGCGACTTGAACAGAAACCTCGTTCTTCATTGCTGCTTCCTTCTCACGGATTGCCGATTCTCGACGCTCGCATAATCGCCACGATCGCTCCGCAACTTGCGCGTGTTCTCTATGGGGTCTTCTGGGGCTGACTCCGGCAGGCCAGACGATGCGAGTCTTCCTTCGGGTTTCTTTCGGATGGAATCCAAGTAGGAGGGAGGGACCGGGAGATGCCTTCGCGGGTTCACTCGATTGTCCCTTCCGATTCGGCCGCCGGAACTACCCTCAGGACTCTGACAATTCGTGCCACGCGAACCGAGGCATGCTCGCCGCATGCACAGCATGCAAACTTAAGGATCACAAGAACGTCTTCGCCAAACGGCAGGACAACGCGCTGACAGCGAGCGAATTCCTTTCTGCAACGGGCTCCGTCTCCCGTGGTGACCTGGTGGTCCTCTTGCATAGCCCCGAACATGCGGCAACTTTGCGGGGCATACGTCCGACCGTCAATCTAACTGCCTGCTAAACCTGAGCTAACCGTCAATTTGTTTGGTTTCAGTGGGTTGCAGAGAGTTGCTATCTGGTGGCTGGTTTCTGAATGCCTGTGATACCCTCGCGCGCATGGATAATTTCGTGGGTGCGAACTCTCTACCTCCTGCTGGCCCGCTCGTGCGCTATCGCTTTGGGCTGTTTGAGCTGGACCTGTCAGCCCGGCGGCTAATCAAGCAAGGAATTGAAGTCCGCGTTCAGGACCAACCGTTCCAGTTGCTAGTTGCTCTCATCGAGCGAAACGGTGAAATTGTCACGCGCGAGGACCTCCGGCAGCGGCTCTGGGCAGGTAATACATTTGTGGATTTTGACAAGAGCCTCGGCGTTGCTCTTACGAAACTACGGGACGCGCTAGGGGACAGCGCCGCAAGTCCTACATACATCGAAACCGTGGCGCGCCACGGTTATCGCTTCATCGCTCCCGTCGAGCGAAATGGAACACCTGCAGCGCAGCCGATCTCTGCGATCGCCGAGACCGCAGAAGTGCCAAATCAGCCGCCAGCCGTTGCTGAGCGGGCGCTTCCGGTAATTCGGGTCGCATTAGCACTGGTGCTGATCGTGGCCGTCAGCGGCGGATTGTATTGGTACTATCGGCTGCGACCTAGACTTAGCCAACACGCCGCAATAATGGTCGGAAGCTTCGTGAATCTCACGGGTGACGCTGCCTTCGACGGGTCGCTTGAGCAAGCCAGTGTCGTCGAGTTGTCGCAGTCCCCGTTTTTGACAATCCTGCCCCGGAAGGCCCTTCGCGATGGATTGCAGAATCTGGGGCGTTCGCCCGATGAGGCTCTAACCCCCAGTCTCGAGCGCCAAATCTGCCAGCGAGTCAACGCGGCAGCTCTGGTTACGGGCTCTATTCATCACTCGGGCAACACCTATGTCTTGTACCTGGAAGCAGACGCCTGCAGTGACGGCGGTGTTCTCGCGACGGAAAGGGTTACATTGTCGCGAAAGGAAGATGTTCTGCCAGGAATCGACCGAGCCGTTGCAAGCTTGAGGCGCAAGTTTGGCGAATCTGGCGAGTCTTTGCAGAAACATTCGGTGCCTGTCGAGCAAGCGACGACCGATTCGTTGGAAGCGTTGAAAGCGTATCAACTCGGGTTGGATCTGCGGTCGAGAGGGAAAAACCAGGAGGCCATCCCGGTTTTCAAGTCTGCCATCGCCCTGGATGACAAGTTCGCAATGGCTTACGCTCAGCTCGGGTCTAGCTATTCTAATCAGGGAGAAACCGAGGAAGGCGCAAAGTATTTCCGAAAGGCTTTCGAGTTGCGCTCACGCACCATTGAGCCAGAAAGGCTCTACATTGCGGGAAGGTATTTTGACATCGTTACGGGTGAGCTTGAAAAAGCGATGGAGACGTATCGACTGTGGGCAGATTCCTATCCTAACGAATGGCGCCCGCTAAAT
>Ga0210396_10003728_pt1 | contig 15099 bp, 13 predicted proteins | sample IncBWH17OmetaG_FD_155466 | JGI IMG/M metagenome (GOLD analysis project Ga0210396, IMG submission 155466) | Forest soil microbial communities from Barre Woods Harvard Forest LTER site, Petersham, Massachusetts, United States - Inc-BW-H-17-O ... | reverse complement strand
GAGAAATGAACTTATGCGAGCACGCCTCCATCTTCTCGAAGGTCGGCAGCCGCCTCGGATCATCGGGCTCGAGATGGAATTCGGCCTGCCGGTAATAGTCCGCCGCGCGCAGGAAGCAGTTCATGGCCGTGCGGATATGGCCTGACGCCTCCTCAGTAAGTCCGCGCTGCCAGTTGCGGCCGGCGATCCGCATCCATTCGGCGTGCCAGCTTTCCAGGTCTCCCGGGATCATCCGCGACGCTGCCTGCAACACTTCGCTGACGCTGCCGCCACCCTCCTGGGTTTCGCCCAGGCCGCGGCGGAATTGATAGGAAAGCCAGGGATGCTCAGGCCAATGATGCCAGCCGAAAGGTTCGTAATGCGGGCCGCGGTCGGCGGTGATCAGTTCGATGGCGTTTTCGCGGATACTGACATTCTCTTGCGCCATGAACGGTAGGCAACCTTCACCATGATTGGGGTGTGCCATGGTTCGTCGAACCGCCGCATGAGTCAATATGGTTTACATAGCGTCAGGGCTTCGCTGACCCGAGCGCAGCGCGGATCTCGGGGGCGAGTTGCAGGGCGGCGGAAGAGAATTCGACCCGACCGGCGGCTTCTCCTTTTTCTTCCCCCGGCATGTCACGCTTGGGCCTCCTGACGTGTCTTGTTTAGCAAGAACCTGTTCAGGAGCCCGTCATGAACCCGACACCGATCCGCAACAATACCCTTGGCTTTGACGTCGTCATCCTGGGAAGTGGCTACGCCGGGCTGATGGCTGCACTACGCCTTGCGAGAGGCAAGCAAGCCCGGCGAATCGCCCTCATCAATGCGTCCGATCAATTCCTGGAGCGAGTGAGGTTACAGGAAAGCATCGTGACCGAGGTCAAGCCGCGCATCCCGTCAATTTCGGAATTCCTGGCAGGAACCAATATCGAGTTCTTTTGCGCCAGCGTCGTCTCGCTCGACGCGAACCGGCGCCGCGTTCGTATCGCATCGGATCGGGAGATCGTGTTTGATGAGGCCATTTACGCACTTGGTTCGCGCGTCGACGCGGAGAGTGTGCCGGGTGTTGCCGAACATGCCTATCGTCTGGAGGCAGCCGAGGGTCCGCGCTCGCCGTCTGCGCTAAGGGCCCGACTGCGAGAAAACGGCGATCGGCGGATACGCGTCGTCACGGTCGGCGGCGCCGAAACCGCGGTCGAGGTCGCGGGCGAGATCAAAACCGCATGGCCGAACGTCGAGATGACCATGATAAGCAGGTCACGGTGCGGCGATTTCAAGGGCAATCGCGTCGAAGCCGCCATACGGGCCGAGCTTGCGCGGTTAGGCGTCAACATGATCGACGGCGAGACCGTCACGGAGGTGGGGCCAGCGGAAATCGTGACCGGCGGCCAATCATTCCCCTTTGACATCTGCGTATGGTCGGGCGGGCTGCGCTCGCCGTCTATCGCACGCGACGCCGGCATTGCCACCGACCCGCGCGGCCGGATCTGGGTCGATCCCAATCTGCGGTCGGTTTCACACGCGCATATCATCGCGGTCGGGGATGCCGCCCATCCCATCGCTCCGACGGGAGCGCCTTATCGGATGTCCGCGTTCGCAGCGATCTCGACCGGCGCCTATGCCGCGGACACGATCCTGGCCGGAGCCGCCAAGCGGCAGCTCGATCCCTTCAGTTTCTCCACCTTCGGCCAGGGTATCGCGATCGGCCGAGGCGGCGTGGGGTTTCCGAGTTATCCCGACGACCAGCAACGCTGGTTCATCCTCACCGGCGGAACTGCGCGTAAAGTTCGAAATTTCTTCGTATGGTTCATCAGCTATGCGCTCAAACTTGAGCGTAAAATGCCGGGGTTCTTCTTTTGGCCCGGACGACGGCGCGTATCGTGGCACGAGGCGAACGAAGCCCTGCAACGGGTTCGGGCCGAACAAAAGGTCCAGACGGCTTGAGACTGGACGGCAGTCGGTCATAGCGGCTTGATCTTAAACCCCGGCGCGTTATATCGACATTTTCCGGTTCCCGAGCAGAGAAAATGACGACCATTGATGCCGCCGTTGAATCCCAGCCATTTCAGGCCGAGGTCTCCGAACTCCTGCACCTGATGGTGCATTCGGTCTATTCGGAAACCGACATCTTCCTGCGCGAACTGATCTCGAACGCGTCCGATGCCTGCGACAAGCTGCGCTATGAGGCGATCGCCAATCCGGCCCTGGTCGGCGACGGCGAGGTGCCGAAAATCCGCATTATCCCGAGCAAAAAGGACAACACGCTGACGATTGCCGACACCGGCATCGGCATGGACCGGCAGGAATTGATCGACAATCTCGGGACCATCGCCCGCTCCGGCACAAGATCCTTCGTTTCGCGTCTCAAGGAGGCCAAAGACAGTGCCGGCCTGATTGGCCAGTTCGGCGTCGGCTTCTACTCCGCCTTCATGGTCGCCGAACGTATCGTCGTCACCAGCCGCCGCGCGGGCACTGAAGCGGTCTGGACATGGTCGTCGTCGGGCGGCTCCGGCTTCGAGATCGCCCCAGCGACACCCAAGGATGGCGCGCCACTTCCGACGCGGGGAACGGAAATCGCTCTCCACCTGAAGAAGGACGCGGCCAAATATCTCGAGCCTTACGAAATCGAGCGCATCGTCCGCGCCTATTCCGACAACATCCAATTCCCGATCGAGCTCGTGCCCGAAGAAGGCGAGCCGCGGCAGATCAATTCGGCCAGTGCGCTCTGGCAGCGGCCGAAATCCGAACTCAAGGCTGAAGACTATGCACAGGCCTACAAATCGATTGCCGTGGCTTTCGACGAGCCGGCGATGACGCTGCACTATCGCGCGGAGGGGCGATACTCTTATGTGGTACTGCTGTTTGCGCCCTCCACCAAGCCGTTCGATCTGTTCGATCCCGCGCGCAAGGGCAAGGTGAAGCTTTACGTGCGCCGGGTATTCATCACCGACGATGCCGATCTGCTGCCGGCCTATCTGCGCTTCATTCGCGGCGTCATCGACAGTGAAGACTTGCCGCTTAACATCTCGCGCGAGATGCTGCAGAACAATCCGCAACTGGCGCAAATCCGAAAAGCCGTGACCGGCCGCGTGATCGGAGAGCTGGAAACGCTCGCCGAGAAACAGCCGGAGGAATTCGCCAAAATCTGGGATGCCTTTGGTCCCGTGATCAAGGAAGGCATCTATGAGGATTTTGAACGGCGCGAGAAACTGGTGGCGTTGTCGCGATTCACAACGACGGTCGGCGAGAAGCGCACGCTGAAGCAGTATGTTGCGAAGCTCAAGCCCAACCAGACCGAAATCTATTTCCTGGTCGGCGACAGCATCGAGAGGCTGAAGTCCAACCCCAAACTCGAATCGGCGAGCGCCCGCGGCATCGAGGTGTTGCTTCTGACCGATCCGGTCGATGCGTTCTGGACCTCGGCGCCGCTCGATTTCGAAGGCAAGCCGCTGAAGTCGCTGAGCCAGGGCAACGTCGATTTCGGCCTGATCCCCCTGCTCGATGACAGCAAGAAGGAAGAACCCGCTTCCGATGCAGATGAGGCGATGATCATTGCCGTGATCAAGAGCCATCTCGGCGATCGCGTGTCCGACGTGCGGGCCTCGCAACGGCTCACCGCCAGCGCCTCATGTCTGGTCGCCGGCAGCCACGGTCCCGACCGCGAGCTTGAACGGCTGCTGGCCCGGCAAAATCGCGCCGTCGGCACCAGGCCAATTCTTGAAATCAACCTTCGCCATCCGCTGGTCGTGGCGATCCCGCAGGCCGGGGAGCGCGCCGCCGATCTGTCCTTCCTCCTGCTGGAACAGGCGCAAATCCTTGACGGCGAACTGCCGGAGGATCCGGCTGCGTTCGCCAACCGGTTGAATCGCCTGGTCGTGGACGGCCTGTTGAAGGCTTAGTTCGTCCGCTCGCCCAACGGAAAGTATTCTTACCCGATCGCCGCAAGAGCGTTCGCAGCCGGGAAATCCATCTCGGGTTGGGCCACAAGATTGAAGTAGTTTCTAAAGATGTTGAGGACGATGGTCGCGATGATTTCGGCGACTTCGCCGTCGGTAAAACCTGCTTCCATGAGCGCATCCAGGTTCGACGACGAAACGTGCCCGCGCTGCTCGAGAAGAATCTCGGAGAAGCGAAGTGCTGCGACAATTTTTGGATTCTTTGCCTGCGCCCGCTGGGCGGCTGCGATGTCGTCGTCGCTGAGCCCGTCCCTTCGCGCAATCGCGGAAACGATGGCAAGCGTATAATCCGACTGACCGTCCGCCGCGACCAGAATAGCGATCGAGTCGCGAATTGCCGGCGGCAGCGTCGAACCGGCGAGCGCCACGGCAAACTTCAGATATCCGTCAAGGGCGGCCGAAGAATTTGCCATCAACCGCACCATGTTGGGAACACGGCCGTGTCTTTGCTGGACGATATCCAGAAGCTCCCTGGTTTTGCCGGTGGCGGAGGCCGGATCGACTGAATTCAACCTTTGCATGATGCTATCTCCATTGCTGTACCGAATTCTTTTTCTTGAGAACGACGACGCGAAGTCCCAACCGATGTCACGCGAGGAACGTTCGCAACTGACGATCAGGCTGCCACCAATCCCCTCTTCTCGCGCATGGCTCTGAGCGCGCCACCCCACGCGACAAGCTGATCGAGCATCGCGGTGACGGAGGCTTGGCGGTTCGGCGCCGGCTTGAATAGGTGAAAATTCTCGAAGTCGGAGTACAGCGAGAGCCCGACTTGTGCGCGCACGGTGGCGACCTGCATTTCGGCCATCACCAGGCGTAGCTGCTCGACGGCGCGGGCGCCGTCGCCAGCACCATAGCCGACGAAACCGGCCGCCTTGTCGTTCCATTCCCTGTAGAGAAAATCGATCGCGTTCTTCAAGGACGCCGAAATCCCGTGATTGTATTCGGGCGTTACGAAAACGAAAGCGTCAAAGGAAGCGATCTTCGCGGCCCAGTTTCTCGTATGCGGCTGGGCATATTTTCCCATGATCGGCGGCATTGGCTCGTCGAGGAACGGCAACTTGAAATCCTGGATGTCGACCAGTTCAAACCTCGCGTCGCTGCGTTTGCTGGCGATGCCAAAAATCCAGTTGGCAATCGGCGCGGCGCGGCGGCCCGGCCGCGTACTGCCGACAATGACGGCCACATCGATCATGGGTTTTTCCCTTATTGGCTGAACCAAACGGCGGGTGCCGCTTGTCTTCAGGCTCGGGAAATACGGCGTCGCTACCTGTTCGACAATCCCGCATTATCCGTATGGGATCGTCGGCAAATCCGACCAATTGGCAGTTAGGCCTCGTGAAGACCGTTGCACCGGTCGCCGGACGCTTCGCGTTCGCAAGCGAGGATGCTGTCGCGCCGACGTAGGCGAGGTGGAATCGAAATTTCACAAGTCCGTTCAATTCGCGGCCATCATCTCGGCTCGCGGCAACAACGGATTTCCTCCGCGGCAAACTTGAAACCGATAGTTCCGTGACAAGGAACAATCAGTTTTCGCCATTATGTCAGGAACCCGACACATCGGTGGTCGGTTATCCAATCGGTCTACCGAACCGGAATTCAACCGGCATCCTGAAAAAAACGACCGTTATTGGTCGGGCTTGGGAAACTGGTCGCTCCATGACCTTCAAGATCAAAGAAATAAACCAGGAGCTTGCCATGTCCTCAAGACGAGAATCTGCGCGCGCGCGCGAGCGGCTTCAATTGGAAACACCAATTTGTGACGATGCAAGTTTAGTGAAATTGGAGGAGGACGCTGCCGAATATTTGCGTGAAGCAAAGCGCTGTGATGCGTCAGGACCTGAAGAACTGATCTCGGCGGTGGTAGAGAAGGTCGCACGTAAATATTTTCGACACGTCCTGCAAAAACAAGCGCGCATGAAATGACGTTTGAAGGAACTTAGATGGATAACGCCCGCTATATTCCACCGCGTCGCTGGCGCGATAGGACACCGCGCCGTTATCCTTGGCCCGCACTTTCGGCCGCTGTGATTGTTGTTGCGCTGATCCTGCTTGTTCTGATGTGCCGGTTCGCGTAGCGGCTTACTGCGGTTCCTTGTAGGCCTGCGCGATCGCTCTGCCCAGATTGCCCGGGCGAAGCCACCCGGGATACTTCGTCTGGAATTCCGCAGTCACCACTTTTACGGTTTCCTCGATGCTCTTGCCCTGGCTCTTGGCGGCTTGAGTCTGCGCCAACAGGTCGACCATGTACGCCCGCTGCTCGGCAAACATCGAGGCATCGCCGGGGGGGCTATGGTCGGGAAGGATGAGCGCAGGCTTTAGTTCGGCCGCGCGATCGAGTGACGCGATCCAGCTCTTGAAGGTGGTTTTGGTTCCGATCGGCAGGATGGTGAATTTGTTCTGGACCAGATCGCCGGAGATCATCACCTTCTCCGGCTCGACTAGAAATACGATATCGCCGTTGGTGTGCGCGGGTCCGAAATACAACATCCGCACCGTGACGTCACCGAGATCGAGCGTCATCTCATTGTCGAAGAGAATATCGGCCTTATCGATACCGGCGTCAGTGAGCAATCCCTTGTTGACGTCGGAGCGCGATCGAAAAAAGTCGATCATGCTAGCGCCGGATTCCTCCAGCTCCTTTTGCTGTACACTGTTGCGGATCACCACGGTCTCGGCCGGAAAGCCGCTTTGACCGCTGACGTGTTCGGGGTGGAAATGAGTCGTGGCGAGATACAGTTTGCCGCCCTTGCGCAGCTTCTCCACTACGCCAGTGACGATAACCCCGTTGCGCTTGCCAAGACCGGTATCAACCACCAGCGTCCCGTTACTGCCAACCACGATTCCGATATTGGGGTTGCCATAGATCGCCCAGACATGGGGCGTCAGCTGCTTGAGGTCCTTGCCATCCAGCAAGATATTTTCGGGCTGCTGCGCGAAGCCTGCTGCGGGCCAAGCCAGCAACCCTAAGCATAAAGCGATGATGGCTGATCTTTGCATCTCACTCCCCTTCTTGCGGTGATCTCTTGAACAATCGAGCGTGCCCGTTGTTCGTCACCTCTCGGTCATGGATACTAGGCGAGAGCCAACGGCAACGCCAGTACCGGCGGGACGCGCCGGCCGTGGTCCGCTTACGAAGAGAGTCGGCGAACGGGGCCAGGCTCGACGACGGATTTCTCGGGATCGATCAGGAAAATCCAGATCAGCGCGCCGGAGGCCAGAACCGCTGCGGTGACATAAAAAGGGGCAATCCAGGAGCCGCGCTCGACCAGAAAGCCGAACACCAGCGGGGAAATCGAGGCGCCGACGGCTCCCACCATATTCATGACGGCCGTGACCGTTCCACTTGATGTTCCGCCAACGTCCATCGGCACCGCCCATGCCGGCCCGAGCACCAATTCCAGAAAAAAATTCGAAGCCGTCAGGCACAGGATCGCGGTAATCGCGCTTTCGGTCGTTGCGGCGGGTATCAACAGCGTTGCCGCAAGAAACAGACCTGGGGCTGCAACCACACGGCGCGCCAATCTCAAATTGCCGGTGATGCGCAGCACATGGTCGGTCAGAAGCCCGCCAGCCAAATCGCCGACCATCGCCGAGATCAGCGGCAGCGACGCCAGATAGCCCACCGAATTCAGCGAGAGATGCCGAAATTCGAGCAGATAGGTCGGAAACCAGCTGACGTAGAAATAAGCGCCATAAAAAAAGCAGCCATAGGCCGCCGCGATGAACCACATATTGGGCGAAGTGAAGATCGCCCGCCACGGAACGTCCGATCGAACCTGCGTCGCGGCGGGGTTGATTTCTCCCTCCGGTGACGGCCCTCGGATATGGGCGAGTTCTTCGGCATTGACGCGCGCTTCATCCTCGGGGCGATTGCGGTAGAGCAAGAGGAAGGCGACCGACCAGATGATTCCGAGCAGCGCGAAGATGTAAAACACCCAGCGCCAGCCCCACACGTTCATGATCGCCACCGCGGCCGGCGGCGTGATCGCAATCGCAAGGCGGCTGAAACAATGGGTCATGCCTTGCACGAATCCGCGCTCTGATTTCGGGAACCAGAGCTGCATGGCGCGGCTTGCGGTCGGAAATGCGCCGGCCTCCCCGAGGCCAAAGGCAAAGCGGACCCAGAAAAAAGATGACGCACCGGATGCCCATGCCGTCGCGGCGGTCATCAGCGACCAGAACGGGACGATCACCAGAAGAACGCGTTTGGGCCCGAAGAAGTCGGCAAGCCAGCCGCCCGGCACCTGGCCCGCCGCATAGGCCCAGGCGAAGGCGCTGAAGAACAGCGCGACCTCCGTCTTGCTGAAGCCGAACTCCTTGGCGATCTCGGGCGCGGCAATCGAGATATTGCTGCGATCCATATAGGTGATCATGTACATCAGGCTGATCAGCAGAAGCACGTACCAGCGGATGTTGGTACGCTTCACGCCGGCAAGGTTGCCGGCCGGGCGACTGGCAGCCGTGACATCCGCGGGCATGTCGTGAACAACCTCTATCGAGATCTCCTAGACGCCGGTGGCGACACGCGCCGGCCGCTTGTTCTCAAGCGGAAGCGTCACGGGCTCGTTGATTTCGGCCGATAGATCGGCGGCGATATAAAGCTCCATGACGCGGCGGGCTTGCTCGGGCGTCACCAGAACCGGACGGTCCAGCGCCACCGCCTCGACGAAATGCACCGTCTCGGACGCCATCGGGCCGGCATAGACATGTCCGACCGGCTCGCCCGGCATCGTCGACATCGGAAACACCGCGCCATCCTTCATGGTGTTGAGCATCACGTCGCGATGGGTATCGTCGACCATCAGGGCGCCTTCGGTTCCGATCATCTCGATCCAGGTCGAGGAGAAATTGGGATAGCCGGGCGGCAGGCTCCAGCCGCCGCCGACCACGAAGGTGAGCCCGCTGTCCATGGTCACGGTCACCCATTGCAGATCCGGAATATCGCCCCCGGTCGACTCGCGCATCGCGCCGTAGTTCACTTGCGAATAGACGCGTATCGGTTTGGCCGGCTCCAGACACCAGAGCACGAAGTCAAGATCGTGCGTCGATTCCATCGCGGCCGGAGAGAGTTTGACGCGGCCAGAGATTTTCTTGCCCAGGCTGCGCGAAATATGCCGGCTCACCAGCGCGCTGACGGGCCTGCCGATGGTGCCGTCGGTGATGCACTTTTTCACATAGGCGAATTTCGGATTGAAGCGCTGGGAGTAGCCGATGGTGAATTTGAGCCCGCTGGCGCCCGCGATCGAAATCAATTCGTCGGCTTCTTCCAGCTCGAGCGCGATCGGCTTCTCGAGAAAAACGTGCTTTCCGGCGCGCAAAAAATCCCGCGTGATCGGAAAATGCGTCGTCTCGGGCGTCGCACAGACAAAAACGGCGGAGATATTCTTGTTATCGAGCAAGGCGTGGTAATCGGCGGTGGCCGATCTGGCACCGATCGAGGCCGCGACCTCCTGCAACCGCGCGGGGCTCGTCTCGGCGATATGGACGCCGCTCACGAGCGGGTTCGCCGCACACGCTTGCGCCCGAATACCCCCGCACCAGCCGGTGCCAACGACGGCGACCTCGATCTGATCCACCTTACGTCCTCCAACCCTTCATTCCAGCGCTTTATTGTTATTCAAGTCCGGCATCATTGCTCAGGTTCGGCCGGGCAACGCCTGCGCACGGGATCTCTGCTGTTTATCAATCGATTAACAAGTAGCACAGTCTGCCCGAAGGCCGATGTCAAGTGGGGGCCCCTGAACGTTCCCATGCGCATTCGGTTCGACGGCGGTGACATGCCAGTGCCGCGGTTGTCGTGTGTTGGCGCGAGCCCTCACGCTGCACTATGATGCCGCGATCCACATCCGGGACCACGTTCATGCAGTCAACATTCGACCGTGCCGCCGAAGATCTCGGCAATTCGATCCATCTGGAACATGTCAACGTCCAGGTGCCCGACCAGCATCTGGCGACGTTGTTCTATGTCTCCGGACTAGGGCTTACCCGCGATCCCTATCTGATGACGTCCGACGACAATATGTGGGTCAATGTCGGCAGAAGCCAGTTTCATCTGCCGAGCGGGAGGGCGCAGGTGCTGCGGGGACATACCGGGCTCGTCATTTCCGGCCGCAAGGCGCTACTCGACCGGCTCGCGTCAGTCAAAGAGCGATTGAAGGGAACCGCGTTCGCGTACCGCGAACACAACGACCATGTCGAGGCGACCTGCCCGTGGGGCAATCGCGTGCGCTGCTACGAGCCGGACGCCGCGCGCTTCGGGCGCATCACGCTCGGAATCCCCTATGTCGAGTTCGAGGTGCCGGTCGGAGCCGCGAAAGGCATTTGCGAATTCTATCCGAAAATCATGGGCATGCCGGCCGAGTTCAGGAACGGCGACGGCGCGGTGGCCTCGGTGAAAATAGGCAAGAACCAGTATCTGTTGTTTCGCGAAATCGACAAGCCGCAGGCCGAATATGACGGCCACCACGTGCAGATATATATCACGAATTTTTCCGGCCCCTACCGCGCGCTGTCGGAGCGCGGCCTGATCTACAGCGAGGACAATCAATATCAATACCGCTTTCGCGATATTGTCGAGCTCGCAAGCGGCAAGCCGCTGTTCACCGTCGAACACGAGGTGCGCAGCGCCACTCACCCGATGTTTTTGAGGCCGCTGATCAACCGCAACCCCGCGCAGACCAACCGCACCTTTGCCTCGGGCCACGACCAATGGCTCTGGGCGATGGGGCCGGATCAGTACGATCAGAGATAGCCCGGCGGCGTCTCCTGACGAAGTGGCCTGCCGCCCTCGGCCGCTTTAGGGCTTCGGCTCGTAGCCGTCCGTCAACGTCATCAGGAAGGCAATGATGTCGGCTTCGTCCTGCGCCGTCATCGCCGGCGCCTCGCCCAGATGGCGGTTGAAGGGTGGATCGCTCACATCGACATTGGCGTGATATTTCGGTGGAATGTCGTTGAACTTCTGCACCTTCCCGTCGGCTGCAAGCGGATAGACCTTCTCCGGGTTGGTGTCGCGGAAATTGTAGAAATCCATCACCTGCTGCAATGTCTGGAACACGCCGTTGTGAAAGAACACGCGCCTCACGGCGGTGTTGCGCAAGGTCGGCGTCTTGAACATGCCGCAAAACTGCGGCTGGTCGGCCATGTCCTTGCGAATCGGGCCGCAAATCCCGAGATCGAAATAATTGGGGTCCTTGGTGTCTGACAGCGCGAGGTTGCGCGGCCCACCCAGGGCTTCATACTGAAAATCGGTAAAGAGCGGCGGCCTTCCATCGCGCGTGGGCTGCGACGAATGGCAGCCGGCGCAATTGGCCTTGTCCGGGTCGTTGAACAGGCGATAGCCCCGCATTTCGCTCTCGGTGAGGCTCGAGCCAATGGTCGTACTTGCTAGTGTAGGGGTGAAAACTGGGCTCCTCGATCTGATAGCGGCCGATGGCGAACAGCGCCTCGGTCAGCAGCAGCTTCGTGTCTCGGAAAATTCTCTCGCCGAACAAGCCTACAAACTTATTGGCGTAAGGCGCGTGGCGCAGCTTCTCGGCGATGATTTCGGTGCTGCCGCCATCCATCTCTCGCGGATCGAGCAGAGGACCTGCCGCCTGCATCTGAAGGGTGTCGGCGCGGCCGTCCCAGAACAGGCCGCCTTGCGGCACCATGTTCGCGGCGCTCTGCGCAGTTTGCGTCGCGGTTTTCTCCACGCGCGTCGCGGTCTGCCCAAGCGCAGCCTTGTCCGCCAGATTTACGTCCTCGGATTCCCGGTCATCCGGCCCGATGCCGAAGTCAGGTTGCCGGTCCAGGTAAGTCAACGAGGGGACGGCACGCGCGCCCGACAGTGTCAGCGTGGCGCCGCCGAGCATGACCGGCCCGTCATTCGGTGGGCCATAGGCGTGGTCCGGACTGTGACACGACGCGCAGGACATCTTGCCAGACGACGACAGGCTCGTATCAAAAAATATCTCCCGGCCGAGTTTTGCCATGGCGGAAAGCGGCGCGACGGGACGGCGGATCAGATGAATCGGATTTGGGTTTTCGCCGGACAGACCTTGCGGTTCGGCCGCGAAGACGGCGCCGGCCATAAGGCCGGCGCCGAAAAGCCACACGATTGTGTAACGTAACCCGCTCACTTGGTCTTTGTATCGAGGGTGCCGAAGGTCGGATCGAGGATCAGCTTCCTGTCGTTGTCCTGATGGAAGTTGAACATGTCCATGATTGAACCGGTCGTGCCATCGAAGGAGCCGCCGCCGAGACGCTCGCCTTTCAGCCAGTTATCCTCGATGAAGCGCACCACAGAGGCCTGCGAGATGAAGTCGTGGGCAACGAAGTTCTTCTTGGCGAAGGGTGAGATCACCATGAAGGGGATGCGCGTTCCGGGACCGCAGCGCCCCGCGACAGGCAGACCCTTGAGGCCGTTGGGCTCAGGGGTTTGGCCCGGTATGCCGCAGTTACCGGTGCCGTTCAAGAAATCGGCCGGCGAGAAAGATCCCTGCGTCGTCGGGGAGAAGGCGTGGTCGTACCAGCCGTCCGAGTCGTCGTAGGTGATGATCACGGCGGTTTCTTTCCACTCCGGTCGTTGCTGGAGGAAGTTGATCAAAGTGACCAGTCCCGTCTGCTCATCGAGCGGATCGGAGTTGCCCGGGTGGCCGTCCTGGAAGGCTGCCATCTTGATGTAGGAAACCGACGGGAAATTGCCGGCCCCAACCGCAGTCGTGAAGTCGTCCAGGTCATACTGATGATTGGCCGGATCAATCTTGTTGGTGCCCGGCACCTTGGTGAAGCCGATCGACCCGGTCGAGGCCGGACGGGCATGGGTCGGGTTCGCCGTCGACGCGAAGTACTGGAATGGAATATGATGCGGTACGTAGTCGGGGATGGGGACGCCGATGACCGCGCTAACGTTGCTGCGCGAACAACCGGTGCTGCCGTTGTTATTGATGGTTTGCAGGTTGAAACCACCCGCGAAAAAACCCCAGGTGATGTTGGCCGCGTTGAGCAGATCGCCGATGTTCTTGGCGGTTGCCGAGACCGTGGTCTTGGTGCTCGAGCATACGTCCCCGGCGGGATCGATATCGCCGATCAGCGTGAGGCCGCCCTGGCCGTCGGGCAGCTCGTTGCCGCTGGTTCCTATTCCGAGTACCACGCCATTGGTCTGGCCGGAGACCACTTCCATCGCACCAGGTGTCGATGGCCCGAAGGTGTCGGTCCAGGCATTGTCGCTCATCGCGAAATTCTGAGCGTAGTTCCAGAGAGCGGTGACCGTGTTGCCGTCGAAATAACCCATCACCTGGGCCGTGGTGCCGAAGCCGCCGGCGCCGCCCTTGGTGCCCGAGCCCGTATCCAACGGGAAGAGGTCGTTCTTGCCGCCGTCATAGGCCTTCTGCTCGGCCGAATAGGCATGGTTCTGATCAGCGGTGTTGGCCTGCGTACGATCGAGGCGGAACGGGTTGGAAGCGCCCGCGCCGTTGAGCGGGTTCAAGTTCGGATTGTTGTCAAGCAGACCCGGACTCGACAACAGGTTGTTCACGGTCGGCGTATTTTTGACCGGCTCGAAGGTCGGCTCGCCATCCACATTCAACGCATTCGGATAAGTGCCGAAGTAATGATCAAATGACCGGTTCTCCTGGAAGATGACGACGAGATGTTTGATCGGGGTTGCAGTTTTAAAATCGTCGTGGTCGTCAGCAGCGACTGGAACGCTCCAGGCCGCGGCAGTCACGATGCCGAACATCGCTACGGTGGAAAGCAGTTTCTTTCTCATCTTGTCCCTCGTCTGGTCCCCTGAAAGGGTTGGGTTGCACGCTGGGATTTATAGGCAGCGGCAAATGACGCGCGTGTGTCGGTTTAGCGAACGGTTGAGAGACGGATGTGGACGGTGTTAAAAAGTGGCGGCTATGCAGAGTGATAATGATTTTGGCTTTGGTTTCGAGGGTCTGCTAAAGCCGGTCGGGTCGCTATCGGATCAGGCCCAGGCATGTTCATCATCATAGCGTTCGGATTGCTGTGTCTGCTCGGCGTCGTGCTCGCCTGGATCGACATCCGCTACGGGATCATTCCGGATTGGCTGAACCTGACGATCGCCGGGCTCGGCCTGTCGAAGGCCGTGATGATCGATGGTCCCACCTTAGCTCTGGAAGCTGCCTTCGAAGGCGCGGCCATCGGCGCCATCTTCTGGCTGCTGCGACGGCTCTATTTCGTCTTTAGAAAAGTCCAGGGGCTTGGATTAGGCGACGTCAAATTTCTGGCGGCGGCCGGAATTTGGGTCGGTGTCAGCGGTCTTCCGATACTCCTGCTGGTTGCGACGCTGACCGCGCTGGCCTGCGCCGGCCTCATGCGGTTGGCGGGACGGTCATTGACCGGCCAAACATCGCTGTCGTTCGGACCGTTTCTCGCGATCGGCCTCTTGTTTGCATCAGCCTTTCAACAGAACTGGTTCTGTTGCTCGGGGATCAATTGACGACACCTACCGACCTGACCGCGTGCGCGGCGTTGGCGACGGCAGGCTTCCCGTGTCAGGCGCCGCCGGCGCAACTTCATGGCGGACCTCGGTCTGGGGCGGCGAACCAAGGCCCGGCTGCGGCAACGCGAGGGTGACGACCCGTTCATCCTTTTCGAGCGCCGTCTCGCGGCCCTGAACCGATCGCAGCTTCCAGCCCTGAAAATTCTCACCGACTTTCAGCCGGACCACCGCCTTGGTCGATTGATCGAGAAATATCCCGAATCCTTCATCGTCCACCCGATGTCGCGGTCGGGGCTTGAACGGAGAGCTGGTCGACAAACAGAAAAGGCATTCCCGCTTCTTGGCGCTAACCAATTATTTCTGTCATGTTCAGCCGGTAAAAGTACCGTTCGGCTCAAATTCCCGCAAGGGGAGATGAGCTCCGAGTAAGGTGGGGACGGCGGAAACATGATGGGTGTCGGCAACCCGGGCCTGTCCCCGCTGGTAGGTCGCTGTATTGGTGCTGTCCTGCTATTGGCGTCACTAGTCGCGCTGGCGTCCTGCAATTCGGCGACCACTAGCTCCAGCAACGACTTCGATATTGATGTGCTCGACAAGGTGCGCTCACTTGACACCTTGCCTCGTTATCCGCAGCAAGCTGGTGGCCCAGCGACCAATGCCGGTCCCCGCGGCCAACCGGTGGTGTTTCAGGGCACCCAGGTAACCGATATC
>Ga0210396_10003727_pt1 | contig 15100 bp, 8 predicted proteins | sample IncBWH17OmetaG_FD_155466 | JGI IMG/M metagenome (GOLD analysis project Ga0210396, IMG submission 155466) | Forest soil microbial communities from Barre Woods Harvard Forest LTER site, Petersham, Massachusetts, United States - Inc-BW-H-17-O ... | reverse complement strand
GCTGATCGCAATCGGTCAACAGCTCGATTCGCTCGAACAGTATCTCCGCATCGCCGCAAAGTGGTTCGCCTTCCTGTGCATGGGCGCCAAATCGTCTGCCCGGCGGACGCTGTCGCAGTACGGCCTGCCGCTCGATGTCGCAAGTGCCCTGCGACTGAAAAAGTTTCTCAGCGCTTTGCGCGCCCGCATCATTCTGCGATCGCTGAATCAGGAGCTTTTGCATCAGCAATCCGCCGGTGCCGAGGTGTCGGATGAGGCCCTGGCCGCTTCGCTCGATCAGCACCGACTGCTGTTCGATGTGCTCTTGCAGGTGGCGGATGAACCGGCGCTGGTGAGCCTCAAAGCCTTGATCGCCCGGGCGCTCGCCGAGCCCGCGACGGCGCCGGCCTTTATTGACGGCCTTGCCAAATCGCCAAAGCGGGCGGCGGCGATTGCGCAGCTGGAGAAAGCTCTGGCCGATGCCGGCTTGTTCCGACCCGCATGGCAAAAGTCGCTCGGCGGCGAGGCGCGCCAGGGCCGCGCAGCCGCGGATATTCTCCAGCAGCTCTTCGACCGGCTCGGCTCACTGGAACAGCTCCTGCGCGTGCGCGAGGGACTGTCCGCATTGCCGCCAGAACTTGGCGCCGCCGTTAAACTCCTCGTCGGGCAGCGCGCCGAGATGGAGCCGGGTCTGGTCGTTCTGAAGAAAGCGGTGTTATCTGCCGAAATCGCCCGGCGTCTTGCCTCCGATCCCAGGCTCCAGGCCGCCGACGCACAACGCCTCAAATCCAGCTTCGAGCGATACCGGCTGCTCGATGCCCACAAAAAGACCCTCGTTCGCGACGCGACGTTAAACCACTGGATCACCCGCCAGCGTGAGAAACTTCTCGCGACGACCGGGTCGCGGCTCAACAGCCACGGCGCCGACCTTCGCCGCCGGCTGACCATCCGCGGGCAGCGGGCGATGCGGCTTCGGCAGGTCGTCGCCGCCGGGCAGGAGATCGAGGGCGGCGATCCGCTTTTCGATCTTCGTCCTGTCTGGATGGCCAGCCCCGAAACCGTCGCCCAGGTGTTCGCGCGAAAGCCGCTGTTCGATGTCGCGATCTTCGACGAGGCATCGCAATGCCGGCTCGAAGAGGCGCTGCCGGTCCTGACGCGGGCGCAGCGGGTGGTGATCGCCGGCGATCCCCGGCAGCTTCCCCCGACGCGGTTCTTCGAGTCGGCCATCGTCTCTGACGACGACGAGGACGCCCAGACCCAGCAGGAATGGTTCGAGACCCAGCAGGGCGAGATCGAGGATCTGCTCGGCGCCGCGTTGAACATCGAGATTCAGGAGTGCTATCTCGATGTCCACTACCGCTCGCGCAACGCCGACCTGATCGAATTCAGCAACCGCCAGTTCTACAACTCGCGCTTGCAGCCGATCCCGGCGCACCCGTCGAACCGCTCGCGGTTCGCTCCGCTCACGCTCTACAAGTGCAACGGGGTCTATGACAAGAATTGCAACGTCGCCGAGGCCCAGCAGGTGGGCCGGATCGTGAACGACCTGCTCAAGCGCGCCGATCCACCGTCGATTGGAATCGCCTGTTTCAACATTCAGCAGCGCGACTTGATCGTGGAAACGCTCGATGACATGGCCGCTGAGGACGGCGATTTTGCCCGGCGGCTTGCCGATGCCCGAACCCGCCGCGGCAAGGGCTCGTTCGACGGCCTGTTCGTCAAGAACCTCGAGAGCGTGCAGGGTGACGAGCGCGATCACATGATCATCAGCACGACCTACGGCCCCGACCCCAAGGGCAAATTCTACCGCCGCTTTGGCCCGCTCGGCCGGGCGGGCGGTGGACGCCGCCTCAACGTCCTCGTCACCCGCGCGCGGGAAGAGGTGCACCTGGTCACCTCCATCCCCCAGAGCATCTACAGCGCCCTGCCGCCAATCCCACCGGGCCAATCGCCCGGCGGAGCATGGCTCCTGTTCAGCTACCTGTCTTACGCTCAGAACCTGGCCGAGGAATACGAGCGGAGTCACCAGCTTCTCTCGCAGCTCGCCCCCGACCGCCAGGCGACCGTCAACGTCCATCGCAGCCGCTCGCCCTCGCTCTTCTCACAAGCCTTCGGCCGGCAACTCGCTCAGGGCAACAACGTTGGCAGCGAAGTGCAATGGGGCAACGACGGCTTCTGCATCGACCTCGCCCTGCACCACCCGCGCCGGGTCGACGACGTGACGCTCGGCGTCATCTGTGACCTCACCCGCTTTGCCCAGGCCGAAGACCCGGTTGAATGGGAGGCCTTCCGAACCGCCGTCCACGAAAGCCAGGGCTGGAAGCTCCATCGCCTCTGGACCCCTCACTTTTTCCGCGACCCGCAGGGCTGCACCGACTCGATTCTCAGAGACACCGCCGAGCTTCTGGCAACGGAGCAGAAGAAAGACGCGATCCGGGTGGTAGATGCTGGCAAACGCTGACGGTCCGCCCTCGCGTCGGCCGCTTTTGGTGAAAACGTTCAGATTGGTTCAAAAGCGCTCAGTTAGTCGCCCCGGATTATGTTGTCGTCTGGTTCGCCCGGCTCCGGCGTCGCACGCCGGTCTGTTTGCCGCGGGTCTGTCCCTCCAATCCGCGGATGTAGTTGACAATCATGTGATCGGTCAGGCCTTCCAGGAAGCTCTTGCCGCGGGTCGCGACGGCCCGCGCGACCGCGTGGGTGTGCCAGCGTTCGACATCTGCCTCAAGGATCACCTCTCCATCGCGGTCGATGTACACAAACGTATCGACGTGGCTGTAGCACGGGACACGATCCGCAATCTTCTTAAGCCCAGCGAGAATCCTTTCATTGGTAAGGCGCGGCTTTTCGGGAAGCAATCTGCGGGCCGACGCCAGCGGCATTTCCGGCACGAGGTCCAGGCGATTCACGATGCGGTAGGTGGGAAGCGTATAGCCCGCACAGAAAGCCGGATCGCCTACGCGCGGCGCGCCGAAGGTGTAAATTGCGACCGGCGGCCGTCCCATCCTCGCCAGCCGGCAGGCGCTCAACACGGCAAGCGCTCCGCCCATCGAATGGCCGGTCAGAAACAGCGGCCTGTCCTGCGCCTCGTCAAGGATCTTCTCGATCCCGCCCCATGTGCGCCGCAGCACCGGGCTGAAGCCGTGATGCACGCGGCCGTGATACTCGTCGCACTTGACCAGCTTGACGACCGCGTCGGTCACCCAATTGGGCAGCGTCACGGGGTCAGACCCGCGGAAGGCGAGCACGGCGTGCGTGTCGCACACGCCCAGAAACCCCCGCGTGCGGGTGATCTTGTTTCGAAAAGCCAGGGCCCTGAGCCCCAGCCGCTCGAAGGCCGCCGCGGCGGGGGCGCGATCATACGCCACGTCCGAAGCGTGCGCCAGGTACAGCGCGTTAAGCCGATTGAACGAACGATCGTCCGGATGAAACGCCAGCGCCACGCCATCCATTGCACCGTTGCGCCCCATTTGAATCAATGCCCGCACATTGGATCGATCGGGAAAAGGCGAGAGGGCAAACCCCGCTGAAATGCGGGCGCCTCGGGTTGGGCGTCAGGGCAGGAATATCGACCAGGAGGTGGTGCAATCTCAGGCGGGCTCGTTTGTCGTCAGCTCGCCCGAACTCCGGCGGAATATCCCAGCGCGGCGCTCGACTGTATAGTGGGCAGCGTCATGCACGAACTGTCGGCGACCGCGACCGCTTATCAACCCACCTCGCGGCGGCCGATCGCCCAGGTATTTCGGGAAACGGCTCGGCTGCCGGTGCGGGTGTGCGTTCATCTTCGGATCCATCCGGATCTGATTTCCTATGCGTCGATCGTCGCGTCGCTAGCCGCGGCGGTTTGCTTCTGGCGGGCAGGGCTTCATCCGTGGCTGCTGCTGATCGCGCCCGCTTTCTGCTACCTGCGCTTGTGGCTCAACATGCTGGACGGGATGGTGGCGATCGCCGCGGGCAAAGCGAGCTGGCGCGGGGAAATCCTCAACGACCTTCCCGACCGAATCTCCGACGTGCTGATCTTCGCGGGTGTGGCGTACAGCGGACTGGGCGCCCGCGACAGCGGCTTCTGGGCGGCGATCTTCGCCCTGCTCACGGCATACGTCGGCATGTTCGGCCAGGCCGTGGGCGCGCAACGCGAATTCAGCGGCGTCATGTCCAAGCCGTGGCGGATGGTGACGCTGCATGCTGGCGCGTGGATAACCTTCGCGGCGATCGTCTGGGGACACGGGCGGATTCACTGGGGACGGCTTTCGATACTCGATTGGACATGTCTGCTCGTCGTCGCGGGATGCACGCAGACGATCGCTGTGCGGCTCCGGCGAATCTTCGCGGCCCTGGAAGCGAAGCAGCGGCGCGCCGTCGAGACGGTCTCGCATGAGATCCCGATCGAGGATTGTGCTGGGGCGACAACGCACACTTTCACTTCATCCGACGGGGCGCAGCTTTTCTATCGCGCCTGGATTCCGCAGCAACCGACGGAGAAGGCGGTGCTGCTGTTTCACCGCGGGCACGAACATTCGGCGCGGTGGCAGGAAACGGTGAAGGCGTTGGGGCTGGACGATTTTGCCGTGTTCGCCTGGGACCAGCGCGGGCACGGGCATTCGCCGGGCGAGCGGGGGTATGCCCAGAACCTGGCGGCGGTGGTGAAGGATGCCGACGTCTTTGCCCGGCGCGTTTGCAGCGCTCATGGCGTGCGGATCGAGAATGTCGCGGTCGTGGCGCACAGCGTGGGCGCGGTCGTCGCCACGGCGTGGGTGCACGATTATGCACCGCCGATCCGCTGCCTGGTTCTGGGCGCGCCGGCGTTTCGTGTGAAGCTTTACCTGCCGCTGGCGATTCCGCTGCTGCGGCTCAAGCAGATGTTCGTGCGGCATAGCGTCGTCAAGAGTTACGTCAAGGCGAAGATGCTGACGCACGATGCCGAGCAAGCGCGGGCGTATGAAGCCGATCCGCTGATCTTCCGCCAGATCGCCGTGAACATTCTCCTCGATTTGTTCGATACCTCGGCGCGATTGATGGCCGACGCAGGGGCGATCAGCGCGCCGACGTTGATCCTGGCGGCGGGGAATGATTGGGTGGTAAAGGTTTCTGCGCAGCGGCAGTTCTTTCGCAATCTGGGATCGAGCGTCAAACAGTTTGAAGTGCTGCCCAGTTTCTATCACGCGATCTTCCACGAGAAGGATCGACGGCTCGTCACCGACAGAATTCGCACGTTCATCGAGGACCGTTTTTCGCACGAGCCCCTGAAGGACGGATTGCTTGACGCCGATCGCGGCGGCTACACCCGAACCGAATTCGACTGTCTCCGCGCACCCGGCGGCGCGCGGTGGAAGATGCTTCGCGCGGTGATGCAGACCGGCGGAAGGATGAGCCGGGGGATCAGCCTCGGGTGGGAGGCCGGCTTCGATTCGGGCGTGACGCTCGATTACATCTACGAGAACAAGCCGCGTGGAATCACGCCGATCGGCAAATGCGTCGATTATTTCTACCTCAACAGCATCGGCTGGCGCGGCATCCGCGTGCGACGGCACAATCTCGAGCGGATGCTGCGCGATGCGATCCGGCAGGTTCACGAATCAGGGCGGCCGGTGCGGATCATGGACATCGCATCCGGGCCGGGGCGATATGTGTTGGAGACGATTCACTCCATGCCCGAAGTGCCAATCCGCGCATTGCTCCGCGATTACAAAGAGGCGAATCTCGACGCGGCTCAAAAACTCTCCGAGACGCTCGGACTGCACGACGTCATAATCGCGGAGGGCGATGCGTTCGACCGGCAATCGCTGGCGAGCGTCGTTCCGCGGCCGACGATCGCGATCGTCTCCGGTCTTTATGAGTTGATTCCTGACAACGCGAGAGTTCTTCGATCCCTGGGCGGCATTGCCGATGCGCTGGAGGATCAGGGGCTGTTGATTTACACGAATCAGCCGTGGCATCCGCAGGTGGAGTTTATCGCGCGGGTGCTGACCAATCGCGAGGGGGAGCCGTGGATCATGCGGCGGCGCACGCAGGCGGAGATGGACGAGCTCGTGCGTGTCAGCGGCTTTGAGAAGATCGAGCAGGCAATCGATCCGTGGGGGATCTTCACCGTTTCCGTCGCCCGGCGGGTGACGCGGTGAACTGGCGGGCCGCCAAAACCTCCGCGGCACTCTGCGGATTGTTTTTGCTCGTCTATGGAACCTCCAACTGGCTGACCAGCTTCAGGCACAACGTCGGTAGTTTTTATTTCGCGTGGGAGCGGCACATCCCGTTTGTGCCGCTGACGATCCTTCCGTACATGTCGATCGATCTGTTTTTCATCGCGGCCCCGTTCGTGTGCCGCGATGAGCGGGAATTGCGGACGCTGACGCGGCGGATCGTCGCCGCGATCCTCACCTGCGGCGCGTTTTTCCTGCTCATGCCGTTGCGCTTCGCCTTCGAGCGGCCGCACGTGGACGGGCCGCTCGGCATCATCTTCAACAACTTCCGGCTGCTCGATCGGCCGTACAACCAGTTCCCTTCGCTGCACATTGCCCTCGGGGCAATTCTGGCCGTGCTTTACCTTCAACACACGCACGGACTGCTTCGATTCACCCTGGGAATCTGGTTCGGACTGATTGGGCTTTCGACGCTGCTGACGTATCAACACCACGTGATTGACGTAATTGGCGGATTCGCCCTGGGTGTGCTGTGCGTCTACCTGTGGCAAGACGAGCCGTTGCGGCAGCCGGTCACGTGCAATCTTTGGGTTGGAATGATGTACGCCGCGGGAGCGGCGGTGTGGCTTGCGGTTGCGATCCTCACGCGGCCGTGGGGACTGCTGTTGATCTGGCCGGTGATTTCGCTGTCGCTGGTCGCGGCGGCGTATTTCGGGCTCGGCCCGGGAATCTTTCGCAAGCGCCAGGGCCGCGTGCCGATTCTCAGCTCGATTGTCCTCTGGCCGGTGCTGGCGGGGCAGCGGCTGTCGCTGGCGTATTACAAGACAAAATCGAATGCCTGGGATGCCCTGACGGATCACCTGTGGATCGGCAGAAAACTCTCGACCCCCGAGGCCCGCCGGGCCGTCGCGCAGGGAGTGGGCGCAGTCCTCGACCTGAGCGGCGAGTTTTCCGAAGCCCCGCCGTTCACCAGCGTCGAGTATTGTCAATTATCGGTGATGGACCTGACCGCTCCAACCATGGATCAGTTGGCGCAAGCCCTGGATTTCATTCGGAGTCACATCGAATCGGGCATCGTCTACGTCCACTGCAAGGCCGGTTACTCCCGCACCGCCGCCGTAGCCGGCGCCTATCTTTTGAGCTGCGGCCGCGCCCAAAGCGCGGATGAAGCGGTGCAAATGCTGCGCGACTGCCGGCGCGGAATTGTCCTGCGCCCGGAAGCCCTGGCCGCGATCCGCGACTACGACCGCCGGGCCCACGAACCGGCCCTGGCGACGGGCGCTGCCTGAGGACGACGAAGCAACACCAAAGCGGTCACGCCGGGCAGGGCGGCATCACAAAGAGAATTACGTCGCCATCGAACCAAGCACTGCGACAACTTGCCGAATGACGCCGCTCCAATCGCCCGGCCCGGGCTGACGGAACAGCCGCGCCGTCGGATACCAGGGCGAGTCGGTGCGGTCCAGGAGCCAGCGCCAATCTGGGTTGTAGGGGAGCAGAACCCAGGTCGGCTTGCCCATCGCGCCGGACAGATGGGCGACTGCCGTGTCGCAGGAAATGACCAGGTCCAGGTTTTCGATGAGTGCCGCCGTGTCCGCAAAGTCACTGATCTCGCTTGTCCAGTCGGAAAGGGCGGGCATCAGCCTCGATTGCTCGGCCGCCGGTCCTTTTTGCAGACTGATGAGCCGAACGCCCGGGAGCGTTGTGAGCGGCGCGAACATTGAAAGCGAGAGCGAGCGGTTGCGGTCATTGCCATGGCTCGGGTTGCCCGCCCAGACCAGCCCGACCTTGAAGCCCTTGAACTCCGACAGCCGCTCCCGCCAGCGGACGGCGAGTTCGGGATCGGCGCGCAGATATGGAACCTCCGCAGGAATCGTCTCCAGAATCGTATGGAAGACATGTGGCAAGCTTAGCAGCGGACAGCGAAGGTCAAGGCTGTGGCGGGGCGTGTCAGACGTCACTGCGTCGATTTCGACCTGACCGTCGAACAGACGGCGAAGTTCGGGGTGGCATCGCACCGTCACGGCGCCCCCTGTGCGCTTGACGAGTGGAACGTAGCGAACGAACTGAATCGCGTCGCCCAGTCCCTGCTCGCAATGGATTAGAATCCTCGCACCGGAGAGATCGCTGCCATCCCAGACCGGTTCGACAAACTCTTCCTGCCCCCTCAGTCTCGAAACGCGCAAACGATATTCATATTGCTCCCAACCCTCGCTCAGCTTCCCCTCCAGCAGCAGGGAAATGCCCATGTCGAATCGCGCCTCGTCCAACTGCGGGTTTAATCGCAGGGCGTGCTCAAACGCCACGCGGCTGGCCGCGAACTCCCGCTTCTGGGACAGCGCGTTTCCCAGGTTCTTGTAAGCCAGGTCAAAATGCGCCTGCTGCGATATCGCGATCTGGTATTCACCGATCGCGTCGTCGATTCGTCCACCCTCCTGATAGCAGAGCCCCAGGTTATTGCGGCATTCGGGAAAAACCGGTCGCAGGGCGATGGCCCGTTGGTAGGACTCGATCGCCCGGGTCGTGCTGCCGTCGTCGCGCATCAGGTTGCCGAGGTTGTAGTGCGCGTGGGCGAGCGCGGGACTGAGTTCGATCGCCTTGCGGTAGCATGCGATCGCCTCGTCCGTTTGTCCCAGGTCCTGGAGCGCTCCGCCCAGGCTGTTATGTGACTGGGCGTCGGCGGGATCCAAAGCGATTGCCTGGCGAAAAGCCGTAACGGCTTCCGGAGCCTGACCAATCTCCCGCAGTGAAGCGCCCAGGAAACGGTAGGTCTCGGCAAACCCCGGCCGCAGCGCAATTGCTTGGCGCAGATGAGCGATGGCCTCCCGCGGCCGGCCCGTTTGCTGGTACGTGACGCCGAGGTTGTGGTGGGCGTCGGCAAGGTCCGGCCGCAGCGACAGCGCCTTGCGGCAGCATGCTTCCGCCTCGCCAAACTTACCCTGTGCCAGAAACGCTCGCCCGAGGTTTCCATGATAAATCGCAGATTGCGGATTGATCGCGATCGCGCGTTGGATCAGCGGTTCACATTCGTGCGGCCGCCCGAGTTGCAGCGCTACCACGCCAAGCAGATGGAGTGCGTCCGCGTGGTTTGGCGCCTGGGCCACAATACGCCGATAGAGTGCTTCGGCTTGCAGCAACTCCCCGCGCTGATGCAGGTGAACGGCCTGATCAAACAGAATTCGGACGGTGGTGTTCACTTCCCCTCAGAATTACTGCTCAGCCGCGTGAACGGCAAGCGCTGGCAGACCTCTTTCACGGTCTGCGCGGTCTGCGTTGTGGACTTCGGCTGGCCTATCTGGCGCGGCATTCAGGGTGAAGGTGTGAGTGGAGATGCCGTTGGCTTCGGACTGGCGGCGGCTGGGCTTGAAAATCCCACGCATGGACGCATTCATATGCAACCCCGTGAATCGCCGGTGACGAAATGGAAGAGAAATACCGCCGAGCGGAACTATGTTGCGGGGCTGTCTCGTTTGATGACCAAGGACCGGCGCATGCGGCGATTCTGGTTGGGTGAGCGCGTCCGGTGGTGCGACGGAAAGAATCGATCCATTGCCGAGGCTTTGGAGGATCGGCGGCTGCTGTCGGCGGGGTACGTTTACAAGGCGCTGGCGGATTTCGCTTCGTCGGGCGGGGGTTCATCGCCCGCCGGACAACTCGGCATGGATAAGAGCGGGGACCTGTTCGGCTTTACCTCCGCCGGTGGCACGAACAGCGCCGGCATCGCGTACGAGGTGCAGCCGGGCAACGGCACCCCGATCACACTGGCGTCCTTTCCTGCTGTCTCCGGCGCTGCGCTGACCGGGCCGGTGATCGATTCGCAAGGCGACCTCTTTGGCCTGAGCAGCACGGGCGGCGACGCCACGGGCGACGGAACGATCTTCGAGATCGTCAAGGGCAGCAACGCCGTCACGACCGTTGCGACGTTCAACAGCGCGACGACCGGCAGCTCGCCGGGCGGGGTGCTCATCATCGACTCGGCCGGGGACCTGTTCGGCACTACCGCCAACGGCGGGGCCAACGGATGCGGGACGGTTTGGGAGCTGGCCGCCGGCAGTACCACCATCGCGACCCTGGCGTCGTTTTCTCCGGTCAGCGTGAACGGCGCGAATCAAAATCCCGGCGCCAACTCGATCGTCCAGGACAACAACGGCAATCTGTTCGGGACGACCGAAGGCAATGCGGCGGCGGGTTCGTTCGGCACGGTCTGGGAACTGCCCAATGGCACCGCCGCCATCCAGACCGTGGCGACGTTCAACGGCACCGACGGCAGCACGCCGGTCGGGCGCATCGCCGTCGACAGCAAGGGAAACCTTTACGGATCGACGCAGTATGGCGGCGACGACATCGCCGGCACATCCACCCCGCTGGGATCGGGCGTGGTCTGGGAGCTTCCCGTCGGCATCACACAGCCGGTCGTGCTGGCGGATTTCGACAGCACGACGGTCGGGGAGTTTCCCGTCGGCGGGGTGGCGCCGGATGACAGCGGGAATCTGTTTGGGACTACAACCATCGGGGGCGACCTGGCGGCGACCGCGGCGGGCGACGGGACCGTCTGGGAAGTCCCCGCACGCACCGTCTCCCCGCGGACGATCGAGGCGTTTTCCGGCACCAATGGATCCGACCCGCAGGGAGCGCTGATCACCGACAATTTCGGCAACGTCTACGGCACGACGACGGCCGGCGGGCCGGGACAAGGCGGCTCTGTTTTCGAGATGGACCTGGGCGGCGCCACGCAGTCGGCGTCCGGGCTGACCACCAGCGTCGTCCGCACCACGCTGCCGAGCGGTATGCCGGCGGGCGTCGCGTCACACGGGTCGGTGTCGATCGCCGTGGCCGATTCGGCCACGCCGGTGAAGGCGAAATTCACGTTCCGCATCTATGCTTCAGCCGACGGCGCCATCGACAGCCGCGCGGTGCTCATCGGATCGCTCACGCGCACGGTGCAGGCGGGGAAAAACAAGTCGATCACGGTGAGCGCGCCGGTTCAGTTCAAGGCCCAAACGCAGGGTTCGTACACGATCCTGGCTCAGGCGGTGGATCCTTCCGGAGGCGCGTCGGCGGTGGGAACCGGGCCGGTGGTAAACGTCGCCGCCCCATTCATTTCCCTGAGCGAGTCGCTGGTGCGATCGACGGTTCCGGCGACTGTGGCCGCGGGTGAGAAAATCCACGCCCAGGTCACGCTGAAAATCAGCAACAGCGGAAATGTGACGGCGAGCGGACCGGCGACGATCGCGCTGGAAGCCATGAACGCCTCCGGCAGTGTGACGATCACTTCGATGGTCCGCAGGCTCGGCATCGCGGCAGGCCACTCGGCCATCGTCAGCATCCCGATCACATCGATCCCTGCCGCCGCGGCGGGCGATGAAACCCTGCTTGCCCAAGTCACCGATCCGAAGGGTGGCGCGAGCAGCGCGTCGCTGGGCTCGATCACGGTCACTTGATCGACAGCGCCACCCCAAGCTCTTCGATCGCCTTGTCGATGTGGTGGACCACGCGGGTCTGGTTGGCGGCAGTAGCTGTCGCGAGGACATTCTGGAGCAGCCCCTGCGCCTGTCTCAACTGCGCATCGGACGTGCCCTGCGGCTCGTTTCCGGCGCCCTCGCCCTGAGCCTGCCCGCCCAGCAGCCGGCATGCGCCTTTGATCGCATGCATCGCCCGCATGCGGTGGCCCTGATAATCGTGATCGGCGCCGGCCAGCAGGGAATAAGCCTGCTGGAGCGTTTGCACCTCCCCGGGGGCGGCGGGGGACGCTTGTTTGTGACCGGGCGGTTGCTGCGTCGGCGTGGCCCCGAACCCAGCCGGACAAGCCAATGTCAGCGCCAGTGTAAACGCACCCAGGCGAAGCACATTTGATCGCAGGTTCATGGTCGACTCCGTCAGGCGAATTTCTCGAAACCCGCGATCAACATACGATACGACCGGCCCGCCGACCGCACTACGAAAAAGACATGCGGCCGATTATCGGACTCCGGTTGCCTTGTGACACGGGTTTTTAACCCGTGCTGACGGCCTCAATGCGGAGGACCGACTTCACAAGCAAGTTGCTTTTTATTGAGATGCCATAAGCACGGGTTAAAAACCCGTGTCACGACATCTCGTCCGTTCCGATGCAACAGAATGTAACAAAATGCAACACCGGCGTGGTCGCTTGAGCGACCATGGCCCTCGGAGATTCTGGTAAAGGCAGGTCGCTGAAGCGACCACGCCGGAGCGTTGCATTTTGTTACATTTCGTTGCATTGCCTTATTCGATGGGCTGATCGCCGGGGTCGGCGCAGCGGCCCGCGGAGCAGGCCCATCTCGCGGAGAACGGCCAGGGCGATTTTGGCGTCGCCGGCCTCGGTGGCGCGGGCGACGGCGGCAACCGCCCGCTCGCCCACCCGCAGGAGCTGCGCCTCGGACGACTCGCGCAGCTCGAGTTTCCACTGGCGGTAGGCGTGGGCGAACGCCGGGTCGGTCTTGAGCCAGCGCCAGAGAGTCACGCGGTTGACGCCCGCCGCCTCGGCGGCGGACGAAAGCGTCTGCCCGCCCGCCAGCGCCCCCAGCGCCGCCTGCTGCGGCGGGGAACGTTCCGCCATCACCACCGACAAACTGGTCGGCTCAGCCGGCTGAGCGAGCGCGGTCTGCTGCAACTCGATCGATGAATCGATCTGGGACATGAGAAACTCCTTGAAAGGGGAAGCGACAACCTTAGCTGCACACCGAACACAGGTGCTGAACAGACGTCAAAAGAACAGGGCCTCAATATATAGCATTTCTGGTTCCATTTTTTCTGTAAGCTGTGTTTTGATAATCAATTATAACCCGGACAGCACTTGCAGGCGCGCAATGTGCAGGTGCTGGGGGGGGTGGATTGCCCAGTGCGGACGGCGGGGTGATGATGTTGCGGTGCCGCCCGACGCCGTTCAACCGGACTTACAGAGCCGCCCCCTCTCTGAAGAATTGTTTTGCCCCGAGTGCGGCTACGACCTGCGCGGCGCCGGCAGCGAACGCTGCCCGGAGTGTGGATTCGCGCTCGACCGCGCGACACTGGCGTCGTCGCGGATTCCGTGGGTGCACCGGGCGAAGATCGGAATTGTCAGTCGAAGTCCGGCTTCAGGTCCAGGCGGTGGAAGGCGCCGTGGGCGGCGTTGGCGCCGGTGGAGAGGTAGATCACGCGCGTCGAGGGCTCGAAGATCATCGACTGCAGCGTGGGTTTGCCGGGGGAGACGCGGGCGAGAAGCGTTTCCAGCTGGGGGACGCCGATGTGGCCGAACTCGGCGTTGCCTTCCTGGTGCAGGCGGTCGTAGCGCCAGCAGCGGCCGGGCGTGTCGCAGTCGGCGCCGCGCTGGTGGTTGGTGCTGATGAGCGGCTGGTCGTCGGCAGTGCGGCGGACGGTGACGGCATCGGGGGTGATTTCCAGCACGGCGCGGTCGCCGGTGGCGTCCATCAGCATCAGGTTGTTGGCGGTTTGCCGCGGCGTCTTCTCAATTAAGTCAATCGCCTCGCTCACGGTTTTGCAGCGTTCCAGGACGGTGCGATAGAGAAGTGTGTAAGGCATGGCGGTGGGAAGTCGCACGCCTCGGGGGACTTCCATGTTGGCCAGGCAAAGGCCATGCTCGTTCATTCCGCTGAGCACGCCGATCATTCCGGGCCAGCCAATCGAGGCGAACTTGAACCGGCCCACGGGCTTGTAAACGAAAACGGTTGAATACTTGTCGGCAACGCCCAGCGAGCTGAATTCGAGGTTGCGGCCGAAGCGGGCGACATGGTCGGGCGAGGCGGAGGCCGGCAGCGTGATGGTCGAGCAGGCCACTCCCATGGGGGAAAGATCCAGGAAGCACTGGGCCAGCACCGCCTCGCGCTCGTCCATCGATTCGTGTTTGGCCAGCGCGTCGATTTCCGTCAGGTGTTCGGGGAGGAAGTAGGATTCGAACATTTTCGCCGCCCCCAGGGCGACAAAACGCTTGGCGCCATCGCCGATGTAGACGTCGAGGTACTTGTGGTGGAGCGTCTGGATCTTGTTGTCGAGGGCCTGGGCGTGCTCGGCGCCGATTTCCTGAGGGGTTCCATGGAGCTGGACCAGCGGACCGGGATAGGCCGGGGAAGGGGCAGGTTGAACGACGACGGCAGCAGAGGGTCTGGGAGGAGGATCGTTGGCGAGGTCGGTGTCGCGATCACAACCCAGCGATGCCGCAGCCGCGAGGAATGCGGCAACCAAAATGCGGTACGACTTCATATGTGCCTCAATTGACCTGCCGGCGATCCCTCAATGGTACTGCGTAAGTATCGTTGGGTTCGAGAGTGTGCCAAGATTTGCCAGGTAGCAGGCCGCTCCGCGTGACGTCGCCGATGCGTGAGGGGGGGGCGACGGCACGCGGAGCGTGCCTGCTACTGTAAGATTTTGGCGAACCACTCCTGGAGGGGCTTGAACCGGAGCCGGGCCTTTTCGATCGCGTCCTTGGCTTCATCCGGCGGGTGGCCGGGGAGGTTTTCGGCGATGATGATCCGGGCGAACAGGTCGGCGGCGGCTTCGTTGGGGTGATAGGGGCTGCGGCTGGGCGACAGCCGGCTCACGAAGCCCACCTCGTTCATCAAGCCGCGCATGACCAGGCGGCCATTCTGGGCGGTCTTGACGCGGAAGGCGTCGTCCCCGGCGAGTTCGAGCTCAACCGCGATCTGCCGGGCGTTCTTGAACGAGGGGCCGGCCAGGTCCTCGGCATCCTCGATCACCATGAGCGGCCAAATCCAGCGCGTCCCCCCGGCGTCTTGGATGGGAAAGACCCAGTTCTGATCGGTGCCATCGGGATCGAGCATCTGGTGCTCGGTGAGCCAGGGATCGGGGTCGATTTTGGCCGCATGTTTGTAGCCCCAGTATTCGGTGTAGAGCCGGGCGAAAGCTTCGGGATGCTGGCGCTGAACCACGTGGGTCTGCTCGTGGATCAGCACATCGCCAAACTCCGCCAGGGCCAACCAGCGCCAGTCGAAGCCCTCAATATGCATGGCGGC
>Ga0210396_10003726_pt1 | contig 15104 bp, 12 predicted proteins | sample IncBWH17OmetaG_FD_155466 | JGI IMG/M metagenome (GOLD analysis project Ga0210396, IMG submission 155466) | Forest soil microbial communities from Barre Woods Harvard Forest LTER site, Petersham, Massachusetts, United States - Inc-BW-H-17-O ... | reverse complement strand
CGATGCGGGCGGAGAGATCGCCTGCGGCGATGCGTTGGGCGAAGGCGACGATGCGCGCCATGCGCTGCGCGACGCTGTGGGCCATGACTGCGGCCAACATGGTGGCGAGAAAGAGTGACAGCAGCGATGCGAAGAGGATGTCGCGGCGCAGCAGGTGGAGCTTGCCCGCGATCTCACTCAGCGGATAACCCATGCGGACGATGAGGCCGTTCCGCCGGGCCGCGATGAAGAGCGTTCCGTCACGCACCTCGCGGCCGATGCCGTCATGGTTTTTGAGCGCGGCGATGGCGGGCAGAGCCTCCAGCGAATAACGCATCTCGGTGGGACCGGAATAGCCGACGAGTGCGCCGTCCGGGCGAAAGACGGCGATGCGCGCGGAAGATGCGAAGGAGGCAGTCGAGAGAAGCTGCTGTACCTGCTGGGGCGGCGCGGAGTTCAGCTCTGCGGCCAGAAAGCGCGCTTCACCGGCGAGGGACTGTTCGACCTGCTCATGGAGCGCACTGTCCACGATCCTGCGAATGGAAAAATCCAGCACTGCCGTGCAGACGGTGAGCACGAGCACGAAGGAGAGCAGCAGCTTGGAGAAGACTCTACCGGTCATTCAAGCTCCAGGGGCAGGCTCCAGTGGAGAACAATTGCATTCCTTCTGCAAGGTATAGATCAGCCGGGATAGTGCCTGCTGCTTTTCTGCAGGAGGGGCCCGAGCAATCGTATTGGTTGAGCGGCGCTTCGCGCCGATATGGAACGACAGGTAAAGCAGGTCCCTCACTCCACCGTCGGTTAGGTTCGGGATGACAGGTTATTGGCGACGCCAACGGGCCGCTGCGCAAAGCCGATTGATTGCCTGAGTCAGCCGGCCTTGGGAACCTCGAAGCGGTAGCCTGCGCCGCGCACTGTCTTGAGGTAGCGGGGGTTCTCTGGGTCGGTCTCGATCTTCTCCCGGATGCGCCGCACGTAGACATCGACGGAACGGGGCGTGACGAAGCGGGCATCGCCCCAGACCGCATCGAGCAGATGGTCGCGGCTGAAGACGCGGCCGGGGTGGCGGGCCAGATAGTCCAGCAGGCGGAACTCTGTCGCGGTGGTGGTGGTGAGCTCGCCGCGCACCTTGAGCTGCATGGCGCTGGCGTCGATGAGGACCTCGTCGAAGCTGATGATGGAGGGGGCGGAGGGGCGCTCGAAACGACGCAGCACCGCCTTGACCCGCGCGACCAGCTCGCGCATGGCGAAGGGCTTGGTGATGTAATCATCGGCGCCGAGTTCCAGGCCAAGAACGCGGTCATTCTCACCCGCACGCGCGGTAACAAAAATGATGGGCACACTGCTGAGTCCGGGATGGGACCTGAGCTTGCGACAGACCTCGAGGCCGTCCCCGCCCGGAACCATGATGTCCAAGAGGAAGAGGGCCGGCGCCTGGCGCTCGGCATCGGGAATAAGATTGGTGGGAGTGGAGAAGCCGCGGACGGAAAAACCGGCGGTTTCCAGCTGGTGCTGAACCAGCCGCGAGATATCGGGGTCGTCTTCCAGAACGAATATGGTCTGACTCAAGGACCGTCCTTGCACTAGGGCATTTTGGCTACTGCTATCGACCGCAGAGAGAAATTCGGATGGTCTGTCCATAAAGATAGGCCATGCCGACAGTCACCCCGCAGGTCATAGCATTTTCACAAAGATGCTCTTTCCCGCTCAGAGTACATGGGCGGGGGCGTCCCAATACGAAAGGACGGTGAATGGGAGAAGAAAGAACGATGAATCGCGAACGATTGGGGGGACCAAAACTGGCACGGAAGTGTCAGATGAAGAACAAATAGCGAATGCTATACTCCGCAGACTAGATGACGGGTTCGTTTTGACCCAACGACGAGGTCCCATGTGTCGCGGGTGCCGACCATTCTTTGTATCGACGATGAAGTACTCGGCCTCGAGATCCGCAAGGTGGTTCTGGAGCGCGAGGGCTATGTCGTTCACACCGCAACGGACGGACAGGCGGGTCTCCGAATTTTCCGGCAGCAGCCGATTGACGCCGTAGTGCTGGATTTTGCGATGCCGGGGATGAATGGCGGTGCGGTAGCGACGGCTCTTCGGGAGATCCGTCCAAATATTCCGATCCTCTTGCTTTCAGCGTATCTGACGCTCCCGCAAGAGGTGCAGCAAATGGTCACGCTGGTGGCGAACAAGGGCGACGGTGCTCTGGCTCTGCTGCGCAACGTAAAGAGGATCCTGGAGATCAGCGGAGAACAGCCATGACCGACTCCCCCGTCGGGCTGCATGAATTTAACCGGGTAGTGCGCACAACGCTGCTGGTGCCGGTCACCGTGCTGGCGTTGCTGGCGGGGCTGCTGGTGTGGCAGGTGGAGCAGGCGCTGGACCTCCGGCAGCATTCGATCGTCGACTCGCGAGTGATCGATCAGCTGTTGACGCTGCAGCAGCATGCGGTAGACCAGGAAACCGGGTTGCGCGCCTACCAACTGACCGGCTTGCCCTCCCTGCTTGTCCCATACAACGCCGCGCAGCCGGGTATCGACGGCGCGCTTGCCGCACTGCAGCAAAGTCCCGCGACCGCCGTTATTACGCCTGCGCAGGTCAGCCGGCTCCAGCAAGATATCCGCGCCTGGCAGACCTGGGCGGCCGGGGTGCTTGCGCAGCCAGCGCCCGCGCCCGAGGCCGTGACTGCGGCGCTGACGCAGCAAGGCAAGGGGCTGATGGACGGAGTGCGTCAGGACTTTGAGGATGCTCTGGGGACGGCGAGGCGGGAGCGGGATGCGTACGACGCAAAACTAAACCAGAGGGTGAGCAGATTCCTGCAATTCGTTCTTATATTGGCACTTGCTGCCGGTATAACGATTGGGATTTTTGCCAGCAGCCGGTTGCAGCGCGTCTCGAGCACCTATGAGCTCGCGCTCGAAGAGCTGCAGGAGTGGAACGCGAAGCTGACGGCGAGCCAGCAACTGCTGGCGACCACGCTGGAGTCGATTGGGGATGCGGTGATCTCCCTGACCAAAGAGGGAAACATCCGCTTCATGAACGCGGTGGCTCAGAAGCTTACTGGCTGGCCTTTGAGCGCGGCCACTGGCCATCCGGTGGGCGAGGTGCTTCGCCTGGTTCATCCACAGACGCATCAGCCGATCGGGGACGTTCTGGACGAACTGGGGCGCTCGGATGCCCTGGGTGTCCGGCTAGAGGGCACGCTGATCGCGCGGGACGGATCCGACTATGCGGTTGACGCCAAGGCTTCGACCGTAGTGGATGCCGAGGGTCATGCGGATGGGTCAGTGGTGGTGTTTCGCGACGTCACCGAGCTGCGCAAGGCGGAGGTCACGCTCATCGCGAACGAGAAGCTCGCGGTTACCGGGCGGCTGGCGGCGAGTATCGCGCACGAGATCCACAATCCGCTGGACTCGGTGGCGAACCTGCACTTTTTGATCTCGCAGGAGGGCGATCCGCAGCGACGGAGCGACTACCTGAAGCTGGCGCAGCAGGAGCTTGGGCGGACGCTGCAGATCAGCCGCGCGATGCTCAGCCTGTACCGCGAATCGCCCATGCCGGTGCAAGTGAACCTCGAAGAGCTCGTCGGCAGCGTGCTGCTGCTGCTGGACCGCAAGATGCGCGACCAGAACATCCGGGTAGAGCAAAGCTTCACGCATCCTGTGCACGTCTATGGCTATCCCGGGGAGCTTCGGCAGGTGTTCACCAACCTGATTGCCAACGCGGGCGAGGCGGCGGGGCCTAACGGGCACGTACGCATCCAGGTACGGCCGGCAAGTCCTCTGGATGGCCGCGCGGGCACGATTGTGGAGATTGCCGACAGCGGCCGGGGCATTGCGCCGCACGTCGAGAAGAAACTGTTCCAGCCTTTCATGACGACGAAGGGCGAGCGTGGAACGGGACTCGGGCTGTGGGTTAGCCTGGGCATCGTGCAGAAGCACGGCGGCACGGTGCGCATCTCAAACAGCACCGAAGGCGATCTGCGCGGCGCTGTGGTGCGGGTCTATCTGCCGGAGCGATCGGCGCAGGCCAAGGCCGAGGAAGAGGATCATGACGCCCCGCTGATCGCACCGCCCTTCGAGAGCGCCGAGGAATGGGCGGTTAAACCGTTTTCGGTAGGGGCGGGCGTTCAACAGCCGCTTTTGTGACGTTCCTTCAAAAAAACCGCGCCGAAGGAATCTGCAGACGGCTCATGCCTGGACGAAACCGGTCTACATCGAGGCCACGGGTAGCGACATAAGGTCCTCCACCAGTCCCACTTCCTTCTGAACAAACGGCTCGCCGTAGCGCACGCCGGCCAGCTGCCCGTAGTGTCTGGCTTCCGCAAGGGTGCGCTCGCGAATCTCCTCTTCCGGCACGAACAGCGCGCTTCCTTGCTCCGCGTTCGCGTATTGCGAGCGATAGGCCATGAGCGACTGATAGCGCTCTTCGATGAAGGGCGTGATGTCCACGATGAATGTAGGACGGACATCTGCGTAAAGGCTGGCGTAGAGCACCTTGTAGGGACGATACGGCTGGGTTCCGGTTTCGAGACGCGCAAGGCCGCTGATGAAGCAGGCCTCGTAGCCTAGAGTGGCGCTGTTGTAGTGGTCGGGGTGCCTGCCCTGCCAGTAGGGGAGGATCACCACGCGGGGGCGCAGCTCACGCAGCACGCCGACGATCTTCAGGCGGTTCTCCCACGTGTTTTCAACGCGACCGTCGGGCAGATCGAGCGCCTGACGCCAGCGCACTTTGAGGATGCGTGCAGCGGCGCGGGCCTCGACGGCGCGCTCCGCGGCTGAGCCGCGTGTGCCAGCTTCGCCCTGCGTTAGGTCGAGGATCCCAGTTTCGAGCCCGAGGGAGCGCATTTTGAGGAGCGTGCCACCGCAGGTCTGCTCCACATCGTCACGATGGGCGGCGATGGCGAGGATGTCTACGACGCTGTTTGCGGTTGAAGCCGTCGTCATCGTACCTGCCTCAGCCGGCAGAGCGCTCTAGTAGGTGGTGTTGTTGGCGTCCGACGAGCCGTCCATGTAAGCGACGTCGGAGACTGTGCCGGTAACGGTGACGCTTGAGTTGTCCAACTCGCCGAAGTCCGTGGTGCGGTAGATGTGCACCTGTCCGCCCTCACCCACATAAATCTTGTGCAGACCCTCCACGTCGGCGATACCGGTGAGGTCGCCGATGTAACGGTCGACCGTCACCGCGTTTGTCGAGCGGTTGAACAGGGTCAGACAGCCGAACTGCACATTCTGGCCGGCGTTGTTTTTGGCAAAGCGTTCGCCGTTCTGGCACCGCTGCGAGCCGATCCACAAGGTGTTGTCATCGGCGAAGCTCATCTTGTTGTGCGTGCCGTCGCTGATGGCGTACTGAGCCGCAACGGTATAGTTGGCAAGGTTCACGACGCTGAGGGAACCGGCAAGCAATCCGTCGGGTTGCAACTGCTGACCGGCGACATACAAGGTAGAGGCGTCCTGGAGGGCGTTGGTGGCGCCGCCGGGCACGTGCAGAACCGGACCCGCCTGCAGGTTGAGTCCCGCCGGCCCTGCGGGATTTGCATTCAGAACCGATGCGGAGACGGGGATGGTGACGATGCCGGCCTGCGTGCCGCCGCACTCCTGCCCGCAGTTGAGAACGTAGATGCTTTGCCCATCGGCGGAGAAGATGGCCTTGCCGGGCCGGTCAAATTCGCTGTTGGGGTCAGCCACCTTGGTGACACAGTACTTGGGCAGTGTCTGCGGTTCGCAGTCCTGGAAGACACCCTGCCACTGGGCGGGAGTGGAGTACTGAGTCTGCTGCGCGGAGGTCAGCTTGAAGAGACTGAAGACATCGTTGCTGTTCTGCACGAACCCAAGCACGAGGGTGGCGTTGGGACTCACGGAGACCCGATAGATGTTGGGCACGTTCATCAGCAACTGGCTGCCCAAGGCGACATCGAAGACCATCATCGCGTGTGAATTCTGGTCTGCCGCAACAAAGTAGTCCTGCTTGTGAGAGCCGAACATGCTGGTGGCAATGGTGCCGCCGGAGATCACGGTGGTGTTTTGCTTTTCCTGCGCATAGCTGACGGACGCGAGGCTGCCGTCGCCGGAGGAGTAGACCAGGCCGGTCTGCTCCTCCGGCAGGTTCTGGATGGTCACCGGATTCTGACCGGTAAAGCCGCTGATGGAAAACTGCCCATTGGGGTTGTTGAAGGGATGACGGATGTCGTAGAAGGCATCCATGAACTGCAGGCTGCCCACGGGATTGTCCACGGCGACCAGGACACGCTGCAGAACGCCGCTGGGCGGAAGAGTGCGGCCCGCGAAGTAGAAGTTCTTTCCGCAGCCGAGGAGGGTGAACGAAACCGCGACAGCGACGAACGCAGCAACGGCCAGGGACAGGCGACTTCTCTTCTTCAAAATGCTTCGGACCTCAACCTTCAAAACGACAGTTGCGTTCGGGAAACTGAAGTATAGCAAAGGGTTTGATGCTGCTGCCTCGTCGTACCCGGGTGGGTTCCGGTTGCGCCGGAGGGCGCAGATCACTTTCGGCCAGAAGAGGCTCCCGCGGCCGACGCAGAACCACGGAGAGCATGTGTTATGACAACGAAAATGCACTAGCATAAGAAGATGTCTCTGCTGTCGACACTCTTCGGCAATCGAACGGTCCTGTGTGACGGGGCCATGGGCACTGCGCTCTATGGGCGAGGCGTGTTTCTGAATAAGTGCTTCGACGAGTTGAACCTGACGCAGCCGGAGCTTGTCCGCTCGGTGCATGAGGAGTACCTGCAGGCCGGCGCGGAGATCATCGAAACCAACACCTTCGGGGCAAACAGCTTCCGGCTGCATCGCTTTGGCCTGCAGGACCAGAGCCGCGCCATCAACCAGGCGGGGGCGCGGCTGGCGCGCGAGGCCGTGGCGCAGCTCGCGGACAAGCAGGCGGGGAGCGCTTTCGTGGCCGGCTCGGTCGGTCCGCTTGGCATCCACCTGGAGCCGCTGGGAAAGGTCTCGCTCGAAGAGGCACAGGACGCCTTCGCGGACCAGATTGAAGGGCTGGTGGCCGGAGGACCGGGGGTAGGGGTCGACCTGCTGGTGGTGGAGACGATGCCCGCCATCAATGAGGCGGAGCAGGCCATTCACGCGGCCAAGCGAATCGCGCCCGAGGTTCCGCTGATGGCGATGGTGACGGTGGACGAAGATGCGAACTGCCTGGACGGCACGCCAGCGGATGTGGCGGCAGCGCGGCTGACCGCTGCCGGGGCGGACGCTATCGGCTGCAACTGCTCTACCGGACCGGCCACAGTGCTGACGGCGATTGAACGGATGCGCGCGGCTACCGATCTTCCGCTGGTCGCGATGCCCAACGCCGGCATGCCGCGCAATGTGGACGGCCGCAATATCTATCTGTGCTCGCCGGAGTACATGGCGAGCTTCGCGCGCAAGTTTGTGCGCGCGGGAGTGCAGTTTGTCGGCGGCTGTTGCGGAACGACGCCCAACCACATACGCGCGATGAAGTCAGCGATACGGGCGATGGATGCGCAGCAGACAGCGGCTCCGAGAAAAGCGGGCACACCGATCGTCACGGAGACGCCGCCTGCGCCGCTGGCCGAGCGCTCGAAGATCGGCAGCCTGGTGGCGGCGGGAGAGTTCATCACGCTGGTGGAGATTGTGCCGCCGCGCGGGATCGACTGCACGAAGGAGATCGCAGGCGCGCGGCTGCTGGCATCGACCGGCATTCACGCCATCAACATTCCCGACTCGCCGCGGGCATCTGCACGCATGAGCGCACAGAGCCTGTGCCTGCAGATCCAGCAGCAGACGGGCATCGAGACGGTGCTGCACTACACCTGCCGCGACCGCAACCTGCTATCGATCCAATCCGACCTGCTGGGCGCCTCGTCACTGGGACTGCGCAACATTCTGTGCCTGACCGGCGATCCGCCAAAGCTGGGGAACTATCCCGATGCGACCGCGGTGTTTGATGTGGACGCGATTGGGCTGGTGAATGTGGTGAACCGGCTGAACCACGGACTGGATATTGGCGGCAATCCGATTGGAGCTTCGACCGGCTTCACGCTGGGCGTCGCCGCAAACCCCGGAGTGCCGGACATCGATAACGAGATTCGCCGCTTCGCCTACAAGGTGGAGGCGGGCGCGGAGTATGCGATCACGCAGCCGGTCTTCGATCTGCGGCTTCTGGAGGTCTTCCTGCGCCGCATCGAGGAGTTCCGCATTCCGGTGATCGCCGGCATCTGGCCGCTGACGAGTCTGCGCAATGCCGAGTTCATGAAGAACGATCTGCGCGTCTCGATGCCGGACGAGATTATGGCGCGCATGGCCGTGACAGAGACGCCGGAGGCGGCGCGCGCTGAGGGCATCCGCATTGCGCAGGAGATGCTGACCGCAGCGCGCCCGATGGTGCAGGGGGTCCAGGTGAGTGCGCCGTTTGGGCGCTATGCGCTTGCTGTAGACATTGTTCGGCAGGTGCTGCCCGCGTCGGACGAATCGCTGCAGGTTTCCTGAAGCGGCCCGCGAGGTGATGTCGGCGCGGGAGCAGGATAGAATTCCGCTACTCCTGCTACCGAGGTTTGCCGATGCGCCTTGCGCCATTGCTGATGGCTGTCAGTCTTGCTGTTTTTTCCGCGCCGCACGTGAGCCGAGCGCAGGGGCAATCCGCGAAGGCGGCCGGTACGAACACTTCTACAACTGAGATCACCGAGGCGAACACGGCGGCGATACGCGCTTTCTATCGCGCCGGGCTCGAGCGCAATGGCATTGTCGGTAGCACGCTGGTGCTGGTTGATGGTGGGCGTGTGGTGTTGAACGAGATGTATGGGGAACAGCGGTTGGCACCTCCGCAGCCGGTGGACGAAAACACCACCTATCACTGGGCGTCGGTGACGAAGACGCTGACCGGCATCGCGATCATGCAATTGCGCGACCGCGGGCTGCTGTCGCTCGATGATCCGCTGGTGAAGTACATTCCCGAGCTGAGTGTGGTCCATGATCCTTATGGGCCGGTGTCGGCGATCACGATCCGCGAGGCGATGTCGCACTCCAACGGCTTTCGCGACGCGACGTGGCCGTGGCATGTGGGGCCGTGGGAGCCTTACGAACCGACGCAGTGGTCGCAGATCGTCGCGATGCTGCCGTACACCAGCATCGATTTTCCGCCGGGGTCGCGCTACCGCTACTCCAACCTGGCGGTGGTGTTTCTGGGCGAGATCATCGAGCGGCTGAGCGGCGACAACTTTGAGGTCTACATGCTGAAGAACGTGCTGGGTCCGCTGAGCATGACGCACAGCTATTACGACCGCAGCCCGGCGACGCTGCTTCCCTACCGCTCGCACAGCTGGGACCGAAAAGACGGCAAGCTGACGGAAGATGAATTCGACTTTGACACCGGCATTACACGTTCCAACGGCGGGCTGAACGCGCCGCTGCCAGACATGGTGCGCTACCTGAACTTTCTGATCGGCGATCCGCAACGACAGGCAGAGTACGACCGGATCCTGAAGCGGAGCTCGCTCGAAGAGATGTGGCGACCGATCCTGCCGGTGACGCCCGATGATGACTTCCCGTCACGATCGGGCGCGAAGGACGAGGTGGCGGCAAGCTTCTTTGTTCACACCGATCACGGCGTGCGATTGATTGGCCATCCGGGGTGGCAGAACGGCTTTCGAAGCCAGATGAACTTCGATCCCGTGGCGCGGCGCGGCTATCTTGCGGTCTACAACACGGACGCCGAGGATGCAGCGCAGAATACGCGACACTTCAACATCGAAGTTCGCGACTATCTGATCGACCACTTCTTTACGCTGCCACCGGGACAAGGCTTACACTAGAGCCAGTTATGGCCAAGTTCGAAGAATCGCTCAAGCAGCTGGAAACCATCGTGGGTCAACTCGAAAAGGGCGATCTGCCGCTGGAAGATTCGATCAAGCTCTTTGAAGAAGGCATTCACCTCTCCGCGGTATGCAAAGAGGAGCTGGATGCCGCCGAGGGCAAGGTTCAGATCCTGCTGAAGCAGCGAGATGGCTCAATGAAGGCTGAGCCATTCCCGCAGAAGTAAACGCAGAGCGTTCTAGGCGGGCCGCGTCGCCACGGTTTTGTTTACGAGCCGCCCGATACCGCTGATCTCGATGACAACCTCTTCTCCCGGCCGCATCCAACGCGGCGGCGTGCGGCCGAGGCCGACACCTTGCGGCGTGCCCGTGCTGACGATGTCTCCCGGCTCAAGCGGGACGATGGTAGAGATGTAGCCGAGCACGGCGGGAATATCGAAGATCAGATCGCGCGTATTTGCGTGCTGCATGGTTTCGCCATCGATGGTGAGACGCACGTCAAGGCTGTGCGGGTCTTTCAGTTCATCGGCGGTGACGACGCAGGGGCCGATGGGACAAAAAGTCGGGAAGCTTTTGCCCAGCGTCCACTGCGAGGTTGCCAGCTGGACATCACGCGCGCTGACGTCATTCAGGATGGTGTAGCCGAATACATACTGACGCCAGTTGTCGCGCGTCACGTTGCGGGCGCTGCGACCGATGACGACGGCGAGCTCTGCTTCGTAATCCGGCTGGGTGCTGTTGTCCGGCAGCACGATGTCGCTGTCGGGGCCGGTGATGGCGGATGGCAGCTTCATGAAGATAGTGGGCACGGCCTGCACTGCCATCTTCGACTCAGTCGCGTGGTCCTGGTAGTTCAAGCCAACGCAGAAGATGCGCTGAGGATGAAGGAGCGGCGAGAGCAACTGGACGCTCGAGAGAGGCACGGAGGCCGACTGGGAGGTCATAGCCTTGGTCGATGCGAGCGCCTTCTCGCCCGCGGCGATGAAGCTCTCCGCATCCGCGTAGCCGAGCGGCGTGAGAGGGTAGACGGCATTCTTCTGAAGCACGCCTGGCTCGGGGGCTGCGCCCGTGCTGCGGCGAAATGTGATCAGTTTCACAGTAGATCTCTCCAAACTTTTCCGTCAGGAAAACTGTAGTCCTTGAGCGTCTGCGGATACATCTCCGCGCTGTAGCCGGGCTGAGTGGGAAGCACGTAGTGCGCATTGCGAATGTGCACCGGATCGACAAAGTGCTCGTGCAGGTGGTCTACATATTCGGTGACACGATCTTCGAGCGAGCCCGAGACGGCGATGTAGTCGAATGCCGAGAGGTGCTGCACGTACTCGCACAATCCTACGCCGCCGGCATGCGGACACACAGGGACACCGAACTTTGCCGCCATCAGCAGCACGGCGATGTTTTCGTTGACTCCTGCGAGGCGGCAGCTGTCGATCTGGCATACATCGATGGCTCCGGCCTGCAGCAACTGTTTGAACATGACGCGGTTCTGGCAGTGTTCGCCGGTTGCGATGCGCACGCCGCTCTCGCGCCGGATGCGGGCATGGCCCAGGATGTCGTCCGGGCTGGTCGGCTCCTCCATCCACCAGGGATTGAACGCTGCGAGTTCGCACGTGCGATCGATCGCTTCCCTGACACCCCAGCGTTGATTGGCGTCCATCATGAGCTTGTTGGTGCTGCCGATTTCATCGCGGACGAGGGCGGCGCGACGCAGATCGTCCCCGGGCTCGCCGCCAACCTTCAGCTTGAAGTATCGCCAGCCTTCGGCGAGGGCCTCGTGGCATAAGGAGCGCACCTTCTCATCGGAGAAGCCGAACCAGCCAACCGATGTGGTGTAGGCGGGATAGCCGGTGCGCTCGAGATCGACGATACGCGCTTCCCTGCCCGCGCGCTGCGCGTTGAGCAGTGCGAGCGCTTCCTGCTCGGTGATGGCATCGTCGATGTAACGGAAGTCGACGAGCCGCACGATCTGTTCGGGCGTCATATCGGCAAGCAACCGCCACAGTGGCTTGTTCTGCTGGCGGGCGTAGAGGTCCCACACAGAGTTGATGAGCGCAGCGGCAGCGAGATGCGTTACGCCCTTTTCCGGCCCCAGCCAGCGGAACTGGCTGTCATCGGTAAGCTGGCGGGAGAACGTCCGGAGATCGTCGGTAATAGCGCTGAGACGGCGGTTCTCGACGAAGTGCGCGAGATACCTAGCGGCGCCTACGCAGAGCTCATTGCCGCGGCCCAGAGTGAAGGTGAGGCCGTAGCCTTTGAGCTCGGTGTCCGTGTGCAGGATGCAGTACGCCGCCGAGTAGTCGGGATTCTTGTTGACCGCGTCGGAGCCGATGCTTTCCCGGGAGGTAGGAAATCGCAGGTCCAGCACATCAACGTGGGTGATGATGGGATCGATCAAGTGCGTCAGGCTCCTTCTCTTCTTTATCGCTGCGCGGCGGTCTTTACCGCTACGCAGCGCTCCAGCCACCATCGATGGTCACGACAGAGCCCGTCATAAAGTCTGCTTCCGGAGAACAGATGTAATGCACCGTGGCGGCGATCTCCTCCGGCGTGCCGAGACGTCCCACGGGTTGCCGTGCGGCCAGCTCCACCCGCATCTTTTCTATCTCATGCGCATGGTACTTCTGCAGGTAGCCCTCAACGAAGGGTGACTGGACGGTGCCAGGCGCGATGCAGTTCACTCGCAGCTCCTTCGGATATTCGACGGCGAGTTGCTTCGTCATGGCGATGACCGCTCCTTTGCTGGCGCAATAGGCGAAGCGCTGTTTGACACCGATCAGACCCGCCACCGAGCCAATGTTGACGATCGACCCGCGCACTGCCAGCAGCAGCGGCAGAGCGGCTTTGGTGACGAGGAAGACCGAGGTGACATTCACCGTCATGAGGCGGTGGTAATCCGCCTCTTCTGTCTGCGCGATGGTGCCCACCAGCCCGATACCGGCGCAGTTCACCAGGATGTCGAGTTGATGCAGTCCCTGCATGACTGCAGCGATCGACGCGGCGCTGGTCACGTCCATCGCGACGCCCTTCGCCTCCGGCAATTCGGCGGCCAGCGCCTTCGCTGCGGCCTCGTTGAGGTCGGCAACAATAACGCTTGCGCCGGCCGCGGTCAGCCGCCTGGCAGTGGCGGCGCCGATGCCGCTGGCCCCTCCAGTAATCAGTGCTACTTTGCCCGTCAGATCAAACACCTTATGTCTCCATGCGGTTCATTTTGCTGTTTTCAATTCAGTGAGCGGTAGCGGCTCGCCACCGCGCTCTGAGGAGAGATACGCCGCCTCCACCACGCGCATCGTGTCCAGTGCGTCTTCTACGCCCGTTGGCATGGTGCTGACCTCGCCCAGGGCGAAGCGTTGGACGGAGAGCATCGAGCCGAGAAAGGCATCGGGAAACCACTCGCCCTGGATGGCCTGAGGACCGGCGGCGAATTGGGGATGAGGCTCGCGCGGGTAGAACTCGAGCGTATCGCCGCGGCCCTTCGGATAATCGAGGTTCACGCCCATCTGTGCGCGCATCACACCTGCAGTTCCCTCCCACTGAACATAGCTGTGCTGGAGTGCAGGGTACGGCACGTCGAGGCCGTGATTGGTCGCGATGAAGACGCGCGTCCACTCGTCGTAGTCCATCACGATGACGCTCCTGGTGGCGACGAGGTCGGGCGTGCGCGGGTTGCGCACCGTACGCGCGTAGACGCGCTGCGGGTTGCCGAGCCAGGAGCGAACCAGGTCGACGTAGTGAATGCTGTGGTAGACGATCTCCAGACGCGGTGCGGTCTTCAGAAAACTCCACAGCTCCCAGGGAGTATGAGTGCTGACCTGGACCTCGATGTCGTGCAGCGTACCCAGCGCGCCCGCGTCAGTGATGGCGCGCGCGGCCAGCATGTTCGGCGCCCAGCGCAACTGGAAGTTCACCGCGGCGTGGAGGTTGCGATCGCGACAGAGCGCGACGATGGCCTCCGCTTCAGCCAATGTTCCGCCGAGCGGCTTCTGGATGAGGACGGTGGCGCCGTGGGGAATGGTGCGCAGGACTTCGAGCACCGCGGCTGCGGGCACTGCGACATCAAAGATGTGAGGGCCTTGCAACTGCGCGAGCACCGATGGAAGCGTCGCTCCGCTGATGGCGATGCTCCACTCGGCGGCCACCTCCTGCGCGCGCTCGTGCTCACGATCGACGATGGCCGCAACCGGCAGACCGCCCTTGCGATACGCAGGCAGGTGAGCGTTGCGCACGATGCCGCCGGCACCCACCAGCACAATCGGCAGTGGCGCAGCACGGAGCGCGCTCGATGAATTGCCTGAACTCACGATGCGGGTTCCATGCGCAGAACGTAGGCGTACTTTCCGGGCAGCGCCGACGGGAGGCGTACTTCCAGATCCGCACCTTTCTGCGTCCAAGTGAGCGGCTTTGCGTCGCCCAACAGATCCACCTGGGACCCACTGGCCGGCTGTACACCACGCAGCAGGATGGTGCCGCCCTTTGGCGAGCCCATGAGGGTGGCGTAGAGTTTGCCGCCCTTCTGCGTGAAGCGGACGGGGATGTTCTGGTCGGTTTCGCCTTCGGCGCGGGACCACGGCTGAGTTCCATAGATAGCCTCGCCGTTCTGATGGAGCCATGCACCGAGAGACTTCAGGCGGTCCATCTGAATGGGCGGGATGGTGCCGTCAGCCTCCGGCCCAACGTCGAGCAACAGGTTGCCGTTCTTGCTCACGATGTCGACCAGCAGATAGATCAGCTCGTCGGGCGCGATGGTCTCCTTCTCACCTTCGGCACGGTTGTAACCGAAGGAGCGGCCGAGCCCGCGGCACTCCTCCCACTTCACTTTGCTGATCTGGCTGCGTTTCTCGTACTCAGGCGACTGGAAGTCGGAGTGCTTGACGCCGAAGCGGTCATCGACCACGCCATCAGGAATGGCGTTGTAGTAGTCGGCCATTACCTGGAGCGGCTTGCCGGTCTTTGGCCAATCGATGTCGTCCCACAGGACGGCAGGGTGATACTTCGCAATCAGTTCTTCGATCTGGTCGAAGGCGTATTGTCCGTATGCGATGGTTTCTGGCTTGACGGTCTCCCAGTCTTTGCCGCCGATGATGGGGCCGCGGTTGAAGGTCCAGTCGTAGCCGCCGGAGTAGTAGAGGCCCATCTTCATGCCGTCGTGTTCGACGGCTTCGGTCAACTCGCCGACGATGTCGCGTTGGGCCTGCAGATGCTGTTGGTTTACGTTGACCACCTTGCTGGGCCACAGCGTGAAGCCCTCATGGTGCTTGCTGGTGAGCACGACGTACCGCGCGCCGGCGTCTTTGAAGGCTTGCGCCATCGCGGCTGG
>Ga0210396_10003725_pt1 | contig 15105 bp, 14 predicted proteins | sample IncBWH17OmetaG_FD_155466 | JGI IMG/M metagenome (GOLD analysis project Ga0210396, IMG submission 155466) | Forest soil microbial communities from Barre Woods Harvard Forest LTER site, Petersham, Massachusetts, United States - Inc-BW-H-17-O ... | reverse complement strand
GCGCGTAAGCGCCATGGATGTCACCAGCAAGCCCCCCACCCAGAACACAAGGCCCAAGACATGTCCAACCAGAAGCGCAGGAACCACGGCGATCACCCCCGGAGGAGTCTAACAGGCTGTTGAAAAAAGCAGAAAGCTCATTCTGTTTTATCCTTGGGATGTGAAATTCGCCCAACCGATTTGCAGGCACACGGAGTCAGCAGAAAATATTCCGGCATCACCGGAGGGCGAGTGTTGACAGCGATCTTCGCGCAACATAGACTTCCGTTCGACAATTAGCATGTTTGGGATGCGGGGAAGGCCGTGAGAATCGGCCACGGTCCCGCCACTGTGATCGGCGAATCGCCGAAAGTCAGGACACCCTCCCAGGCTGTAGCAGCCGGCACTCTTCGCGAGAAAGGGTGCGGCACGATACGCCTCGTGTTTCTCGCGAGGCTTTTTTTATTGGCGCAAATCGAAAATGATGGCATTTGAAAATATGCCGTGCACGCCGAACGGAGTAGGCGCGGAATTCCGAAGGCGCCGGCTTGCCGCGAACTGTTGGGGGTTCGTAGTGTTGTTTCTGCTTCTCTGCGAAGGGGGCGTCGCGGGACAAACTAGCTCGGCGCGGGCTGCGATTCCGGCGGGACGTGAACTTATAGACGAAGTCGGCAGGAAGATTCAAGTTCCTCAAGAAGTAGCCCGCGTCGTCTCGCTCGCGCCGAACCTTACTGAAATTGTTTTTGCGCTGGGCGAAGGAAATCATTTAGCCGGCGACACTGATTTTTGCGATTACCCGACTGAGGCTGGGCAGAAGCCGCACGTGGGCGGGCCGGTGAATCCGAATCTGGAAGAAATCGTGGCGCTCATGCCGGACTTAGTGCTCGCCACGAAGTCGATCAACCGTCGCGAAACGGTGAATGCACTAGATCACATCGGCTTGCCGGTCTACGTGGCCTCGGACCCTCATTCCGTGGAGGAAATGATCACCTCGGTGGAACATATCGGCAGAGCGTTGGGCGCGGAAAAATCCGCCGCAACCTTGGCCGAGGATCTGCGCGGACGCCTCGCCGATCTCGACCATCGCCTCGCTGGCGTCACTCAGCGCCGCGTGCTTTTTGTTGTATGGACCGAACCTTTGATTTCGGTTGGCCGCGACACGTTTATCGCGGACGCGTTGCGCCGCGCAGGCGGCCGCTCCGTCGTGGAAACGAAGGCCGAGTGGCCGCATGTGAGCATGGAAGAAATTGTGCGGCTGCAGCCGGAAGTTCTGATTTTTGCAAGCGCGCATGCGGGAGACACGCAGCGCGACATTGACGCACTGCGCACGCGTCCCGGCTGGAGAAATCTGGACGCGATTAAGCGCGGCAACATCGTTGTCGTCAGCGACGCCATCAATCGTCCGGCGCCGCGAATGGTGGACGCCATCGAAGGCCTGGCGCACGCGCTGCATTCGGATGCGTTCACAATGCGCGCGGCGCACTCTGGGCAGAGAAGCGCAGGCTTCAGCCTGCGGGGTTTTGCGCCTGCAAAATCCAAACCCCACAGGCTGAAGCCTGCGCTACTTGCTTCCGCGGACTCCAATCCGATCGTCGAAGAGGCCTGCGCATGCGACCGCTGACCGTCAAGCGATTGCTGTGGACCTGCGGAGGTCTCGCGCTGTTGCTGCTGGCGAGCGTCGTTCTCGCTTTGAAGCTGGGCGCCGTGCCCATCTCGGTCACCGACCTCGTCCTGGATCTTGGGCGGATCGCCATCGGCCGCGCGGACGAATTGCCGACCGAGTACCGGCTGATTGTTTTTGATTTGCGACTGCCGCGCATCCTGCTCGGGATTTTGGTGGGCGCAGCGCTTTCGGTTGCGGGAGCGAGTTTTCAGGCGTTGCTTCGCAATCCGCTCGCCGATCCCTACGTTCTGGGTGTTTCCAGCGGCGCGGCGCTCGGCTCGATCCTCGCTCTGATCATCGCTCCGGGCCTTGCGCTGGTGACGCCGCTGGGCGCTTTTATCGGGGCCATTGCCACGATTACCGGCGTTTATTTTCTGGGGCGGCGCGAGGGACAACTCGATAGCACGACGCTCTTGCTCGGCGGCATCATCTCCGCATCGTTTTTTTCCGCGATCATCCTGTTTCTGATGACCACCCTCACCGGCCGCGACCTGCGCGGCATAGCCTACTGGCTAATGGGGGATCTCTCCACGCCTGTGTCGCCGGGGATGCAGTGGATTTTCACAGTGGGCCTTGTCGCGGGCATAGGGGCAATCTACAGCACAACGGCAGATTTGAATCTGTTGCTCACGGGCGAACGCGAAGCCGTTCATCTGGGAGTCGACGTGACACGCGTGAAACTCGTAGTGTATGTATCGGCTTCGCTCTTGACGGCTCTGGCCGTATCCACCAGCGGCGCGATCGGTTACGTCGGCTTACTGGTGCCGCACGCGGTGCGCCTGATCTTCGGGTCGGATTACCGGTTGCTGATTCCGGCTTCGGCCCTGTGCGGCGCAATTGCCATCGTCCTGGCCGACACGCTTGCGCGCACCGTAGTGTCCCCCACGGAACTGCCGGTCGGCGCGATGACGGCCATGGCCGGAGCGCCGGTTTTCGTCTATTTGCTGCGGCGAGGGCTGCGATGAGCACGCCGGATACTTTTGCCCATGCTGCCGGCGGGCGCGAGGAGCAACCCCACCGCGAACGAGCGGTGCGGCTCAACGTCGAGCAAGCGAGCTACGCCTACTCGGTGAGCGCACAATCGGTGCCGACGTTCACGCTCGGCGCGACCAGCTTCCAGGCGCACGAGCGCGAAATCGTCGCCATCCTAGGCCCCAATGCCAGCGGCAAATCGACGCTGCTGCGGCTGATCACGGGAACGATCGCGCCGCTTTCCGGACGCGTAGAACTGGACGGCGAGGAAACCAGCAGGCTCGACGTGAGAACGCGCGCGCAACGGATCGCGGTCGTGCATCAGGAAAGCCCGATCGTCTATCCGGCACTTGCGGGAGATTTTGTTTTGCAAGGGCGCTATCCGTACGGGCGCGCGCTGCGATTTGCGAAACCGGAAGATATCGAAGTGGCTCGCAACGCCCTGGCTCAGGTGGGCGCGGAGCACCTGTGGAAGCGCACGATCGACGAACTTTCCGGCGGGGAAAAACAGCGCGTGATTCTAGCCCGGGCCCTGGCGCAACAGCCTCGCCTGATTCTGCTGGACGAGCCCACACTGCACCTGGACATCGGTGCACAAGTGGAATTGCTCGAACGCTTGCGCCAACTCGCGCAGGAGAATCGCTACACGGTGGTGGTGGTGACCCACGAGCTTGGACTGGCCGCTGAATTCGCCGACCAGGTGGTGCTGCTGCAGCTTGGGCGCTGCCTGCGTGTCGGGCCGCCAGCCGCGGTGTATCAAAAGGAATTGCTGGAGCAGGTGTTTGACGCGCCGCTGGATGTGGAAATTGGTCCCGCGGGAAGGCCGCGCGTGAATTTACGCGCCCGCCGCGGCGAGGATATTACTTAGCCGGTTTTTTTCAGCAGCAGTGCCGCGGACGCCTGACTTTGCGAAATTGCAAGGACGGGGCATCCGCTAAATTCGGGGAGTTAGTAGCGCGGGCTTTAGCCTGCGGGGTTTAGTCCATGCAAGGTCAAACCCCCGCAGGCTGAAGCCCGCGCTACTCAAAACGCCCCGCCAGACTAACCGCAGACTTCGTGCCGGGAAGACGGTGTAAAACCGTCGCCGCCGCGCGACTGTAAGGCGGGAAAAATTCCGCGCGAGCCACTGCCCTGAATTTCGCAGGGCGGGAAGGCCGCGCGGCGCAGTTCCGCCAAGCCAGGAGACCGACGGAGTCCGCAACCGCGAAAGCCGGAAACGATCCCGGACACGCGGACAACCTTTACCTCCCGCGCGAGCCGGGAGAGGAGGCTCCTCATGCGTTTCTCCGTTCGGATATGGCATTCACTTTGTATCGCCGTTTTTTTGATCGTCTTGTCCGTCGCGCCCGATTCCATTGCACAAACGCAAACCGCCAGAATTTCCGGGATTGTCACCGACCCGCAAGGATCGCTGATTGCCGACGCACAAGTGGTCGCCGAATCCGTTTCTCCGGCAGGTCCGCCGGTGCGCGGCGTTTCCACGGGCGATGGCCGATTTATTTTGACGCTCCCGCCAGCGCGCTATCGCATCACGATTACGCGCGATTCGTTCGCGACGGCCGAGCAGGAAATTACGATCGCGGCGGGGGAGGCACGCGAACTGCAGGTTCGCCTGGCGCTTGAACCGCTCTCCTCGAAAGTGGTGGTCACCGCGCAGACGCTGCCGCTCGATGCGGAATCTTCGCCTGCGCCTCTCACCATTCTTACGCGCGAACAGATTGACCAGCGCATCGCCACTTCGCTGCCGGATTTGCTGGCGACGCAGCCGGGCTTCAGCCTTGGGCGCACGGGACCTGAGGGCGGGTCGGCATCGCTCTTTCTCGACGGCGGAAACTCGAATTACACCAAGGTGCTGGTGGACGGCGTGCCGGCAAATATTCCGGGCGGCTTGATCGATTTCTCCAATTTCACGCTCGACAACATCGACAAGATTGAAATCGTCCACGGAGCGGAAAGCGCGCTCTACGGCTCGGACGCGATGGATGGAGTAATTCAAATTTTCACGCATCGGGGGACGACGCGCATTCCGGAATTCACGGCGTTCGCGGACGGCGGCAATTTCTCCACGGGCCGCGGCGGCGCGGAACTCTCCGGCTTGCTGGGACGATTCGACTATTCCGCCGGAGTTTCCGATCTTGAAACGGCGGGCCAGGGCCCCAACGATGCATTCCGCGATCGTACGCTCTCCGGAAATTTCGGCTGGCGCGTTTCCGATACGGCGCGGATCGGGCTTTCCCTGCGTGATAACGACAGCGAGGCGGGCACGCCCGGGCAGACGCTGCTGCAACCCGCAAACCTCACCGACTCGGTCGCTTTGCATGATTTCGACGCGGGGCTGCACGCGGACTTTACAACCGGCTCGCACTGGCATCACCAGCTGAGCGGCACGGAACTTTATTCGCGCGAATTTAATTTCGACCCAACCTTTCCTTCTTTCTTTCAATACAACCGCGCCGGCTTTTCCGGTGAGTCCACTTATTTGCTGCATGCCGTGGCAGTGACCGCCGGATACGAGTACGAAGTGGAAAATGGTTTTCTCAGTTTCATCGACATGCACGCGCGCCGCAATAATCAGTCGGGTTTTCTCGATGTCCGGTGGCAACCGATTGCACGATTGACGCTCGATGCCGGAGCCCGCGCCGAGGATGACTCCTATTTTGGAACGCGGGTCGTGCCGCGGGCGGGTGCTTCGTATGTCCTGCGGACCGCTCGGGGCGCGTTCGGAGACACGCGCCTGCACGCCGCATACGGTCAGGGAATCGTGGAACCGCGATTCGATCAGTCCTTCGGCGACGATCCTTGTTTCCCGGGCAATCCCAATCTATCGCCCGAGGAGAGCAGAACGGTTCACGCGGGAGTCGATCAAAAATTGGCTTCCGACCGCGTGCGTTTTTCCGCGGATTATTTTGACAGCCGCTTCCATAACATCATCAGTTTCATTAATAGTCCATCGACGGTGGCTTGCCCGTTTGGGATGGGCACTTTTTTCAACACCAACCTGGCGCGCGCCCGCGGCGCCAATTTTTCCGGCGAAGCGCGCATCACGCGGTGGCTCAGCGGGAGCGGAAGTTACACGTATGATTCCACGCGCACGCTCTCCGCGCCCACCGACCCGGCCGATGTTGATCCCAACTATCTGGTCGGCAGCCGCCTGCTGCGCCGGCCGGTCAATTCCGGAAATATCACGCTCAACGCAAACTATTGGCGGATGAACTGGAATGTTTCCGGATATTTTACCGGCCAGCGGTTCGACTACAATTTTCCTGGGCAGATCATCGATCCGGGTTATGCGCTCATCAATCTGGCGGCGAGTTACAACGTCGCGCGCGGTTTTAGCTTTTACGGCCGCATTGAAAATCTCGCCAACAAGCAATATCAGGAAGCGTACGGCTTCCCCGCGCTCGGGCGTGAATTTCGCATCGGCGTGAAGTACACGACGCGCCGTGAGTGAGGCTCGAGTGCTGGAAAAAGTGCTCTTTTGCTGGAGCGGCGGAAAAGACAGCGCGATGGCGTTGCACGCCTTGCGTGCGGCGGGAGACTGCCGGGTTACCGCGCTGCTCACGACCATCACCGAGGAGTACGACCGCATCAGCATGCACGGCGTGCGCCGCGCGCTGCTCGAACGGCAGGCCGAATCGCTTGGCCTGCCGCTGCACGCGGTCCTGATTCCTCCGCAATGCGTCAACACAACCTACGAAGAGCGCATGAAAGACGCGCTCGCGCAACACTTTGCGCGGGGCGTGCGGCGCGTGGCCTTCGGCGATATTTTCCTTGAAGATCTGCGCGTTTACCGCGAAAAGAATCTTGCTCAAATCGGCATTCAGGCGCTGTTTCCAATATGGAAGCGCGACACGCGTGAACTTGCGCGCGAATTTGTGCGGCAGGGATTTCGCGCGATCACGGTCTGCGTCGATCCGCGCGTCCTCGATGCGTCCTTCGCGGGGCGCGAACTGGACGCAACCTTCTTCGCTGATTTGCCGCCGGGCGTGGACCCCTGCGGCGAAAACGGCGAATTTCACACGTTCGTATTCGATGGCCCCATATTTAATACGCCGATCGCGTTTCGCGCCGGCGAAAAAGTTTTGCGCGACGGATTTTGTTTCTGCGATCTGTTGCCGGAGTGAGAGGAGACGACCTTGCAATCGAAAAAAGAAAATGAGAATTGGATCCATCCACGCGCGGCATTGATCACGGCCATCGTGCTCGCCGCAGCCGTGCTCCGGACTGCTCCGCATCCGATGAACTTCACACCCATCGGGGCCCTGGCGCTATTTGGCGGAGCTTATTTTTCAAGCAAGTGGACTGCCGTCGCAGTCCCGCTGCTGTCGCTGATTGCCGGAGATATTTTCACCGGCTTCCACCGGCTCATTCCCTATGTGTACGCAAGTTTTCTTGTGAGCGTTGCGATTGGGTTCTGGCTGCGACGAAAGAAATCCCCATCCCGCATTGGCGCAGCCACTGTGGCGGGGGCAATTCAATTTTTCCTGATCACCAATTTTGCGCTGTGGGCGTCATCCATCGGAAGTTATCCAAAGAATTTAGGCGGCTTGGTCCAGTGCTATATTGCAGGCTTGCCACTTTTTTGGAACACGCTGGCGGGCGATTCGTTCTATGTCGCGTTGCTGTTCGGCGGCATGGCACTTGCAGAGAAGCGGTTCCCGTCGCTGCGGGAACCGCTCGCCGCTGAGCCCGGCCAGAAATTGTCATTCCAATAATCTAAGGCGGAAGCCGTTCTACTTCAGCTTGTCGGCAACTTTGGCGATGCCGGCGTCGGCGCAAGCTTCGTCCTTATCTCCGCCGGGTGCGCCGCTGACGCCGATCGCGCCAATGGTTTCCATCCCCGCTTTGATGGGAACGCCGCCCTGCATCATGACGGTGCCTGCGACATTCGGGGGAGGCGTCATGGCGCCAAAGACCTTCGCGGTTTCACCTGAAGTCCTCCGGAAAAACAATGCCGTGTAAGCCTTGCTCCGGCTGAGATCGGGCGTGCCCGCGCCCGAGCCGTCATCACGGAGAAATGCCTTAAGCAGGCCGCTGTTGTCGAGAATTGTTACGCTGACGCGATAACCATTGGCCCGGCATTGCGCGATGGTGGCCTGCGCCATGGTTTGCGCCATTTCCATGGAGATCACTTTTTGCGTGATTAGATCTTGAGAGAGCGCCGCCATCGAAAACGCGCTGGCGAGCACGAACGCAGCAACAGCCAGTACTGAGAAACGAATGTGTGACATTGGAATTTCCTCCAGGCATCGACGATGCGATGAGAGAGGCATCCTACAAGCATCGTCGAGCCCCAGTCAACGGAGGAACGCCGATTCATCTCCACCAGAATTTGGATAGCGTCGATCGAAGGCAGGTGTTTTCCGGTGCCTCCCCTATTTCATTGAGGGCATTAAAGGAGGAGTAAATTATCTTGCATTCTCTCCCCTTAAGCGTTACATACGCTGTCTATGGCCCAGCGAATGTGCACGTTTGCGTTCATAGCGGTCTTTTCCCTTTGGGGATCCTCGGCCCCCGCCCAAACTCCACTCGGAGCGGCCCCGGCGGTTGGCGACTATTCCAAGGAAGCAGCCGTAGCAGAACTGATTTCCGTCAAGGCCGATTTCGAAAACGATGGCACGTCTACGCAGGAGTTCACGTTCAGGGCGCGCATCCAGTCCGACGCGGGCGTAAAGCGCTATGGCTTGCTGACGTTCACATATCAAGGTGCAACGCAGACGATCGAAGTGGAGTATTTGCGAGTGCGCAAACCGGATGGCTCGGTCGTCATGACCCCGCCGGACAATATTCAGGATCTTGACGCCGGCATCACGCGCGAAGCCCCATTTTACAGCGACCTGAGGGAAAAACACGCGGCCGTGAAGGGACTGAGTGTCGGCGACCTGCTCGAATACCAAGTCCGCTGGCACACCACCAAGGCGCTGGCGCCAGGGCAATTTTGGTACGACTACGATTTCGAGCACGAGGCTATCGTGCTGGATGAACAACTGCAAATCAGTGTGCCCCGAGACCGGTCCGTCAAGATGAAGAGCCTGGCGGTCAAACCCGCCATCACTGAAGCGCAGGGCCGGCGCATCTACACGTGGAAGGCATCCAACCTGGAAAACCATTCCAAGGAAAACGAGGCCAGCAAGACACTCGACGCAAACCTGGGCCGATCGCCTCAGCCCGAAGTGCAGATCAGCAGTTTCCAAAGCTGGGAAGAAGTGGGGAAGTGGTATTGGGGCCTGCAGCAAGACCGAGTCCAGCCCACCCCGGACATACGCGCCAAAGCCGCCGACCTCACGAAGGGCGCGACAGACCCGGCCGTTGTCCTGCACAATGTCTACGATTTCGTCAGCACCAAATTTCGCTACATCGGCGTGGCCTTCGGAATCGGGCGATACCAGCCCCATTCAGCCGACGATGTGCTCGGAAATCAGTACGGCGATTGCAAAGACAAGCACACTCTTTTCGCTTCACTTCTACAAGCTGCAGGCGTTACCGCTTATCCAGCCCTGATCAGTTCTGGTCGCAAGCTCGACCCTGACGTCCCTTCGCCGGCGCAATTCGATCACGTGATTAGCGTGGTCCCTCAAGGACAGAGCTTTCTGTGGTTTGACACGACCGCGGAAGTCGGACCCTTCGGATATCTTCTGCCCCAGCTTCGCGATAAACAAGCGCTGGTGATGCCGGGCGATAAGCCGGCCATCCTGCTCACCACTCCGGCGAATTTGCCATTCCCCAGTATCAACACGTTTATCATCGACGGCAAGCTCACCGAGGATGGCACGCTGGAGTCCAAGATGGACTACACGTCCCGTGGTGACGCGGAAATCCTGCTTCGCGCCGCATTCCGTCAGGTACCACAACCCCAGTGGAAAGATCTGGTTCAGCAAGTATCCTACGGCTTAAATTTTGCGGGGACGGTTAGTGAAGTCACCGCAAGTTCGCCCGAAAACACCGCAGGGCCATTCCATTTTTCCTATAGCTACAATCGCAAGGATTATCCGGATTGGAGCACGCATCAAATTACTGTCCCCGGGCTGCCGTTCTCGCTGCCCCAGGTAAGCGAGGAAGAGGCCCATGCCAAGGATCCCATCTGGCTGGGTCCGGCGATCGAGTTGGTCTCCGATGCAAAAGTGGAGTTGCCGAAAGGATATGCTCCTGAGCTACCGAGCGATGTGGTCCTGGTGCGCGACTACGCGGAATATCGCGCCACCTACCGGGAGGATCACGGTGTCCTGATCTCGCACCGCCAATTGCAGGTCAAGGTGAGCCAGGTGCCCGATGCCCAGAGGGAAGATTACAAGAAGTTCACGAAGAACCTCGGAGAAGACGTAAATCGCTACGTGGTTCTCACTTCGTCTTCTGCGCCGAGCGCGCCCACGGTGCAGGACCCGGTCAACTCCAGTCTTTTCGCCGCGCTCCGCACGCTTCCTGACAGCAGCAACGCCGAAGCCCAGAAGCTTGAAAAAGAGGCCATCTACGCGATGGGACCCGATCAGCTGGCAGCTGTCGACTCATTAAAGCGAGCTGTTGCGGCAGACCCAAAATTTACCCGTGGATGGGTCACTCTGGGCTCGCTCTATATGGCCTTGTCCCAGACTGACGCGGGGCTCGACGCGTTCCACAAAGCGATTGATTCCGATCCCAACCAGCCCATTTCCTATCAGATGTTAGCGACTGCGCTGATGTCTCAACACAGAGTAGAGGATGCGATCCAGGTCTGGCAGGCGCTTCTGAAGGCAGCACCGGAGGATCGCAATGCGATCAGAAATCTGGGCGAGCTATTTTACCTGGACAAACGGTATGCCGAGGCTGCGCAAATTTTGGAGACCAAAGTCAAACTCAATCCTTCGGCCGTCGGGCCACTGACGCGACTGGGCATCGCCTACTTGAAATCCGGCGAAGCGGATAAAGGCTACGCCACCATGCAGCAGCTTCTAAAAATCGACTCCGGCCCCATGTCTCTCAATAATATCGCCTACGAACTTGCCGACGCGAACATAAAACTCACTGAAGCGCTCGACTACGCGGAAAAGGCCGTACGTACGGAAGAAGAAGCTTCGGATGAGATTCGTCTCTCAAGCCTCACGGACGAGAATCTACATTCGACGCAGCGAATCGCTTCGTACTGGGACACGCTCGGATGGGTTCATTTCCGGCTCAGTCATCTGGACGAAGCGGAAAAGTTTCTTCGCGCATCCTGGATGCTGTCCCAGAAGGGCATAGCCGCGGACCATCTCGGTCAATTGTACGAGGCGAAACAGCGACGCACGGATGCGATTCACATGTACCGTCTGGCAATCCGGGCTAACAGCGCGAACGGTCCGAGTGGAGATCAGGCGCAGATGCAGGCGCATTTGTCCCATTTGGTGCCCGGGGCTAATCTTTCCACGGGATTCGATCTGCATCGAGGGGACCCCGCGGGCGATGAACTTAGCCAAATGCGGAATATAAAATTGAGCCGGTTCTTCCAGGGCTCGGCGAACGCGGATTTCTTCTTGCTCTTTGGCCCCGGAGCAAAACTGGAAGACGTGAAATTTATTAAGGGGTCGGACAAGCTCGAAGGGGCCGGAAAGTTCCTTCGAACGGCTGTTATCCCGATTTCGTTTCCCGATGGGAGTAAGGCCCATGTCGTGCGACGCGGCATCCTTTCTTGTTCTTCCCTGACCGGTTGTTCCCTCGTGCTTTACACTCCAGATGCAGTGACTCGCGTAAATTGAAGAGAATCCCGGCAAACGCAGCTCTGGCATCAATACGATCAGAGTCGCATCCTACAAGTATCGCCGAGGCCAAGCTAACGTCATTGGGCTACTTTACGTCAATACGATTGAGCTTACATTCCGGTATGGCAATTATTTCTTGCGTTTGCGCCGGGGAGGCGGTACATAAGCTAACCAAGAGGTTGCCCAATCCCGTCACTTTTCTGGTCGTCGGGAATTTTTGAAGGGTTATAACACCCCCAAATTCGCATAACGCGGGAGGACAGCATGAGGAAGTTTTGTTCGATGAGTTCGTTGTTGGCGCTGGCCGTTCTTGGTGTTGCATGCAACAGTTCCCAATCGACTGCTCCCGCGAGCGCGCCGCCGACAGCCGCGGTTGCACCCCCGATGATCTTGACCGCCACAGTCCCTCTTGAAGGCGTGAAGGGGCGCTTCGATCATTTTGCTACCGGCAAGGGCAGAGTTTTTGTTTCCGGGCTGGGCAACAATTCCGTGGAGGTCATCGATCTTTTTCAAGGAAGCCGCTCTCACGAAATCACGGGAGTGCCGAACCCCCAGGGCGTGACCTTCTCTCCGGAGGCCAACAAATTGTTTGTGGCCAGCGAAAAGGGCAAGGTCTACATCTACGACGGCGACTCGTACAAGCTTATCACCACGCTGGATTTTGACGGGGGCGCGGATAACATGCGCTACGACCCAGCGACCAAGCGTGTTTACGTCGGCTGTGGCGATAGTGAAAAGAATGCGGCGATCGCCGCGATCGACGCCATGACCAACAAGCGCCTCGATGAAGTCTATAAACTCGGGGGCGAGCCGGAATCGTTCCAACTGGAAAAGAACGGCCCCAACATCTACGTGAATGTCCCGGATTTGAAACAGATCGTTGTGATCAACCGCACCACGAAAGAACTCACGCGCTGGCCTGTAACCGCCGGACAAAACTTTCCGATGTCCCTTGACGAAGCCAATCACCGTGTAATTGTGGGCACGCGCGAACCGGCGACCCTTTCCGTGTTCGACACGGCCACGGGCAAAATGGTCGCTTCCGTCCCGACCGTTCAGGATACGGACGATTTGTATTACAGCGCCGAACGCAAGCGCGTTTACGTCCCGGGGCGTGCGGGCGAGATCTGGGTTTACCAGCAGACCGATCCCGATCATTACAATGTGATTTCCAAAATCCCCACTGTTGTGGGCGCGGGGACGGCCGGATATTTTGGAAGGCAGGGAAAAGGGTTCGACCGCTTTTATCTGGCGGTCTCTGCAGGCGCCAACACCAACGCCGAAGTCAGGATCTATACTTTGCAGGATTGAGGGACGCAAGCCAGCCTTCGGAACTTGACAAAGAGTCATTCGAGAAGAACGAGCGTTACGGCAATTTTCAATCGACGTCATATGGACAAGGGAGGACGGATCACCATGCGTCATAGAAATATGGCAGTTATCACAGGCGCGACACTGGGCTTCGCGGTTGTTCTTTTGCTCGCGGGATTCGCCCGGGCTCTACCGGCAAGCCCTGATTCCTCCGGCTACCACATCATTAAAAAAATCACGACGGGCGGAACGGAAGGCTGGGACTACATCACAATGGACCCTGACGCGCGGCTGGCCTACATCGGGCGGGAGAATCACGTCGACGTGGTCAATGTGGATTCCGGCAAAGTCGTCGGCAAAGTTTCCGGTCTGGAAGGGACTTCCGGTCTGCTGCCAATCCCCGAATTCGGGCGAGGCTACGCGATGAGCGGCGACGCCGGCTCGGTAGTGATCGTCGACCTGAAAACCCTGGCAAAAATCGGAACGGTTAAAGCGGGCAAGGATCCTGATTCCTTTACCTACGAGCCGGTCACCAAGCGCGTTTTTGTCATGAACAGCTCCAGCGCCAACGCCACGGCGATCAACGCCAAAGATGGCACGCTCGCCGGCACGGTAGTGCTCGGAGGCCAGCCGGAGGCCGCCGTCTCCGACGGCAAAGGCAAGGTCTATGTCAACATTACAGACAAGGATGAAATTGCCGAAGTCGACGCGGAACCATGAAGGTCACTCATCGCTGGCCGCTCGCGCCCGGCACAGGACCTTCGGGGTTGGCGATCGACCGCAAGAATCGCCGCCTGTTTTCCGCGTGCGACAACCAGAAAATGGTCATCATGAACGCGGACACCGGCAAAGTGATCGCCGCGCTGCGCACCGGCGCGGGCACCGACGGCGCCGGTTTTGACCCGGAAACAGGGAACGCGTTCGCTTCAGCCGGTGGCGCGGGAACTCTCACCATCATTCACGAGGATTCCCCCGACAGCTTCAAGGTGCTTGAGGAACTGGATACGCAATCGGGCGCTCGGACCATGACGGTGGACTCGAAAACGCACAACGTGCTGGTCATCACGGCAAGGCACGGCCACGGCTCGACGCACGATAAGGTCCTGCCCGATACGTTCGTCGTCCTGGTCGTTGGAAAATAACGCGGAATTCGAAGTCGTGCGGATGAATCCCATCTACACGGCCGCCAATATTTCGAGCGGAACAAGCCCCGCGATCGCAAGTTTCACCGCAAGTTCGCAGGCGGCCTCGCCGGGCACGCCCGTTACTCTGAACTGGAACGTCACGAGGGCGTCCTACGCGATTGTTTCGCCGAGCCAGTCCACCACGTACACGCTCTATGCCACGAATGCTTTTGGAAGGACTACGGCCACTCTCAATATCAACGTGGATTGAGTAGCACAGGCTTCAGCCCGTGGATTTCCGCCAGTGCGCGGTACAGAAAACCCACAGGCTGAAGCCTGTGCTACTCATCAGTGCGTCATCGCGTAAATCACATAATTCACGCCGAGGCGCATGCCTAAATCAGAAAATTTCTGCGGATAGCCCGGAACGTTCGACCATTCCCACGAATCGCCGATATCGGAATTGAATGAAATCGCGACCATCACGCGCCCGTGATCGTCGTAAATCCCGCGCCAGTGCGCATCCACGCCGTCCAGCTTGTAGCCCGTGCGCAGGTGCTCGGCGCCCGTGACCCGGTAACGATCGTCCAGGTCAAACATGGTGTGAAAAATCGGATCGTTGTTTGGAATTTCCACGATGGGACGGTCCGGAAACGCTTTTTTTATGCGCTCTTCAAACACCTGCCACTCGACCGTGCCATGAAATCGTCGGCCATAAAAAATCCGCCTCGCAGCAGATAATCGCGCAGCTTCAGCATCTGTTGATCGGTCGGGCCCCATTCGCCGACCTGCACGGCATACAGGAACGGCCAGTTGTAGACCTCGTCGCCATTGTCAAGATTCACGCATTCCTCGACGGACCGCGTGTGGATGCGCGTCAAGCGGCGAACCGCTTGTGAGAATGCCCGGTCCGCCGGCGGATAATCCTGAGTCCACAATGAGAGTCCCTGGCGCCAATCACCGTCGAAGCGCCCGCGATAACCATCATTCCAGCCTGGCGGATACATCATTCGCGCGAACGCAAATTCCGTTTTCTCCTGATAGTCCGGGGGGAGGGGTTGGACGCCGTACTCCACGGAAGGGTATTCGCGGAACGGCGCCTGGTAGGCATAGGCCACGCCTACCAATGCAAACGCGCATCCCAACAACCACCAAGCCTTAACAATTCTCATCACGGGTTCCCACAGGCGAGGATAACACGAGTGCGCGCGCCGCGGACACCGCGCAGAAGACGGTGACGTCAAGCTGCCTGTGTAAATAGTTTGAGGGTGTGGGTTTTCCAGTCTCCGTTAAAGCGACTGAAAATCGCATAGATGATTCGATCCACGCTGGCGAAGTTGCTGAA
>Ga0210396_10003723_pt1 | contig 15109 bp, 10 predicted proteins | sample IncBWH17OmetaG_FD_155466 | JGI IMG/M metagenome (GOLD analysis project Ga0210396, IMG submission 155466) | Forest soil microbial communities from Barre Woods Harvard Forest LTER site, Petersham, Massachusetts, United States - Inc-BW-H-17-O ... | reverse complement strand
TCCCGATTGATCTCATTGTCTTCGACAAGAAGAAGCTTATGCACTGATCGTTCCCGCGATCGATTGCGAAACAAGATCGGAATCTGAAGGCACCAGCGTTGCCGAGATGAAGGCGTCGCCTTTCCTTCTGCCGCTGAGCAGCGGCATCCGGATGGTGAACCGGCTTCCCTTTCCGATTTCGCTCTCGACGGAAATCTCGCCGCCCATCAGTTTGCAAAGCTTCTGGCTCAGCGCCAGTCCAAGCCCTGTTCCGCCGTATTTGCTGGTGCTGGAGTCGTCGGCGACTGTAAATTTTTCGAAGAGATGAGTGATTTGGTCTGCAGCGATGCCGATGCCGCTGTCAATCACCTGAACCACGAGCTCGTCGCTTGATGCGTCGTGATTGCGCAGGGCAACAAACTCGACCTTGCCGTTTCGGGTGAATTTTGCTGCGTTATCGAGCAACTGCCCGGTCATATTAAGGAATTTATTTGCGTCACAAAGCGCGGTTCCGAGATCGGGCGCGATCCTGCAGATTATCTCGTTGCCCTTGCTTTCGACCGTCGGCGTCGTGGCCTGGACAATCTGGGCCATCAACGCGGCCAGATTGGTTTCTTGCAGGTCGAGCTCCATTTTGCCCGCCTCGATTTTTGACAGGTCGAGCACCTCGTTGACGAGCTTGAGCAGGTGCTGGCCGGCGCCGTGAATCTTGTTGAGATCCGCGATGCTTTGCCGATCGCCGTCATCCTCGGCGTCCTCAAGGAGGATCTGGCTGTAGCCGATTACGGCGTTAAGAGGCGTTCGCAACTCGTGGCTCATTTTGGCCAGGAATTCGGCCTTGGCGGCGCTGGCCCGCTCGGCATCCTCGGTGGCCTGGCGCAGCGCCGCGGCGGTTGCCATGTGCTGCCGCATCTCGCTTTCAAGCTCGGTCTGCGACGCCTGTATCTTGGCATAGTAGAGCGCCATCATCGCAACGTAGAGCGACGCCGCGATGGTCGAGACAAGTCCCAGCCCCTGCATTGCGTGAACCGGCAGGTCGTTCTTGAGATGGTAACCATACAAATAAAAACTGCTGAAAATCGCCAGGTTGGCAGTGAACATGGCCATCACGATCAAGCGAAGCGATTTGGACGGACCGAGGTAAAAGAATGCCAGCAGGGGAATGACGAGCACCCAAGGCAATGTCGGGGAGGTTACCCCGCCGTAGAAATAGCAGCTCCAGAGAATGCAAAATATCAGGTTCTGGATCGAGACCAGCGCCAGTGGATTGTACGGCGCGCCGGCCCGCAGCACGAACGGGAAGATCCAGAAAGCGGTAATGGAGAGCGCCAGTACCGCAACGTCGTATCCAGGGGCCGGATCAAGCACGTAAAGCGCAATGGGAACTACGTTTCCGATGAACGGTCCCAGGATATGGCTGACCAGAAAAACGTGCGCTCGGTTACGCGCGTCGCGATCGGCAGCGATAGCGGGAGGTATGAAATAATTTACCAAACGGTCAAGCGCACCCAACATTCGTGCCAAGTTGCTTTTCATGGATCGACCCGTGCTGCCTTCTCGAGTGAGGATTCTTCGCTCGTTTCGACGTGAGGTGATTTGGTAACTAACAGTTCGCGTTTAAATTCGTATTAATCTGGAATCTGCGAGCTACACCAAATATTAAAGGCACTTCCGATACGTTGGCACCTGGCAGAAAAGTCACCGAGGGCTGCGGAGACGTCCGATGTGGAATTTGGCGACCGCGATAATCGACTGGTTTATCCCGCCCGCAACGAAGGCGGAGCGCTCGGAGCTGAGCCTTGCGAGAAATTTCGTCTTCACTCACCTCTCCGGCCCCTTGCTGTCGCAATCGATCGCCCTGTTTCTCTATCTCAGCGATCCGCACCCGGGCTTTGCATGTTGGACCGTGATCATTTGCATCTGGTTGTTCTGGACTCTGCCGTTCGTCTACCGGCTGACCACTAATCTGCCGCTGTCGGCGCTTATTTCGGTCGAACTGCTCGCCTTCACCTCATTGTTCGGAGCGTATTATTATGGCGGAGTGAGCTCCCCATTTTTGCCCTGGCTGATTATCGCTCTCCTGCTCGGCTTCTTTTACTTGTCCGAGCGTCCTATTCTCGTGGTCGGACTATTCAGCGTCAACATTCTTGGTTTCTGCCTGGCCTATCTTCAGTGGGGATTTCCGGAACTCGTTCCGCAACAGCAGCTGGCGACGGTCGGCTGGATCTCCATTCTGTCGGCGACGATCTATATGTCGTGGATGGCGATCTACTACGCCAATATGATTGCGATGCGCTCTGACCTCGAACGCGAAGCGGAGCGGCATCGAGAGACCGCAGTTCGTTTGCGTCAGGCCAAAGACATGGCCGATTCCGCCAACCGCGCAAAATCGATCTTCCTCGCCAAAATGAGCCATGAACTGCGAACGCCATTGAACGCCGTGATTGGATTCAGCGAAATCCTCCTTGAGGGCGTCAACCTGGATGGCAGAAACGGCCACCGCAAAGTCGATCTCGAGCGCATCAACTCGGCGGGAAAACACCTTTTATCCCTGGTAACCGATGTGCTGGATCTTTCGAAGATTGAGTCCAATTTGGTAGATTTGAAGATCGAGAAGTTCGATCTCAACAAGATGGTTCATGAGGTGATTGCCAATGTCCAGCCAATGGTTGCCGAGAACGGCAACAAGCTGGTGGTTAAATGTCGCAGCAATCTTGGGATCGTCTCGACCGATCAAACCAAATTGCGACAGGCAGCACTGAATCTGATGAGCAACGCTGCCAAGTTCACCAAGGACGGGACGATCGTTCTATCCGTGCAGCGCCGCAAGAGTCAGGCGGGGGACTGGATCGAGATTCAGGTCCAGGATTCCGGAATCGGTATCGCTCAGTCGGATATCGGGCAACTGTTCCAGAATTTCGGTCAGGCAAATCGTACTACTTCCAGCAAATATGGCGGCACTGGTCTTGGCTTGGTGTTGAGTCAAAAATTATGCGCACTTTTGGGGGGTGGCATCTCGGTCACGAGCGAGCTTGGCCACGGATCGTGCTTTACGATCCGGGTGCTTGCATGGATGAGCGAACAACAAAACGGCAACGAAAGCCACTCCGGAGGGACCCCGGAACTCGCAAATGTATTGACGGTCTGAAAGTAAACCGATGTCTATTTCGAACATCAAGGCACCTCGCGGTGCTGTGCTGTGGCCAGGGGCTGATCAGCCCGGCACAACCGACGGTCAGCCGGGCATCAGCCCTCGTCTGCTTATCGTAGACGACATCAGCGATAATCGAGCCATCCTGACGCGGCGCTTTGAGCGCCGTGGCTTCGAGGTGGTGGAGGCAGACAGCGGATTCGCTGCGATCGAATTGATTGAAAGGGAGCCATTTGATCTGGTGCTTCTTGACGTCATGATGCCGGGCATCGACGGGATCGAGACCCTCAAGCGAATCCGTGGTCTGAAGTCTGCATCCGCGCTGCCCGTTATCATGGTGACGGCGAAATCCGAGAGCGATAACATCGTCGGCGCGCTCGAACTGGGCGCCAACGACTACGTGACCAAGCCCGTCGATTTTGCGGTCGCGCTGGCTCGTATCAATACCCAGATCAGCCGTAAGCATGCGGAACAGCAGGTCGCTTTGGCAAACGAGGAGTTGAGCAAGGCAAACGAAGACCTCGAACAGAGAGTGGAAGAGCGCACCAAGCGTCTCATCGAAGCCAACCACAGACTCAAGGTTGAGATTGCTGATCGCGAGGAGTCACAGGCCAGGTCGCAATATCTCGCCTACCACGATTCGCTGACCGGACTCGGCAATCGTCTCTTGTTCAAGGAGCAGCTCCAAGAAGCGCTCAAGGATGTTTCGGTAACACCGCATCCCCTAGCGGTTCTGTTTTTGGATCTCGATGGGTTCAAGGCAGTCAATGACACCCTGGGTCACTCCATCGGTGATCTGCTCTTGAAGTCGGTAGCGGCCAAGCTTCGCGACCTTATTCAGCGAACAGATCGTATCGCACGACTTGGCGGCGACGAATTTGCGATTTTGCAGATCTCGGCTGCTCAGCCGGCTTCATCGATCGCATTGGCGGAAAAGATAATCGATATTGTTGGCCAGCCATGCAATATCGATGGTCACGATGTAACGGTGGGAGCCAGCGTTGGAATCGCTATTGGGCACGCCGGCGAGATAAATACGGAAAGCTTGCTGAAGAGCGCCGATCTCGCAATGTATAGCGCTAAATCCGACGGCCGCGGCACTTATCGGATGTTCGATCCGGAAATGGATGCGATCGTCCAGGCGCGGCGTCTCCTTGAACGCGATATGCGAACTGCGCTTGTGCAGAATAGTTTCAAGTTGTTCTATCAACCGCTGGTCAATCTGCAAACTCAGAGAGTGACCTCCTTCGAAGCCTTGATGCGATGGAACCATCCTGAGCGCGGCCCCGTGTCTCCTTCCGAATTCATACCGGTGGCGGAAGAGATGGGTCTGATCATCCAACTCGGTGAATGGGCACTGAGGCAGGCATGTTCGGAAGCAATCCATTGGCCAGACAAGATTTGCGTTTCAGTCAACTTGTCGCCTCTGCAATTCTCCAAGGGCAATCTCGTCTCCACCGTAATCAGCGCCTTGGCCTCGTCGGGACTGCCGGCGTCGCGTCTCGAGCTGGAGATTACGGAATCAGTATTGCTGGAGAAGTCGGAACGCAACATCGCGATACTCAACCAGTTGCGGGACCTCGGCGTTCGGATCTCCATGGACGATTTCGGTACCGGTTATTCCAGCATTGGTTACCTTCGTAGTTTTCCATTTGACAAGATCAAGATCGATCAATCCTTTGTTCGAGACTTGCTGGTTGACGAAGGGAGCCTTGCGATTGTACGGGCTATCGCGGGGCTTGGCGTCAGCTTTGGCATGACCACCACCGCTGAGGGTGTCGAAACGGTGGAGCAAATGCGGCGCTTGAATCTCGAAGGCTGCATCGAGGTTCAGGGGTATCTGTACAGCAAACCTGTTCCGGCTAACGAGATCGTTGGGCTTATCGAGCGTCTGGCCGATAAATCATTGCACAACACGTCTGGCGTCTAGCACCGCTGTGGTGCGTGCAAACGGTAAGCCGCGGCATGAGCCGCCGTTCAAGGCCCACAGCTACTGGGCTGCCGACCAGACCGCGCGGAGAGCAGCGACCTTTGGCCACGTGGCAGAGGGAGTGTCAGTCAATCCCATTGAAGGTCGCTCATCCAAGTTCTAGCTTAGCCTATCAATTTCAGTCGGCGGTCGGTGGTCGACGTCACAAAGAGCCATAGCGCGGTTTCGCAAGGCAATGTAATGCGGAGTTAAGGGGCATGCTGTGCCGCGGCTGCCCAGGCTTGCAAAGCCCGATCTTGCGATTGGTCGAATGCGTTGTTCCGCGATCAGTAGCGTTGGCTTTTGCCCTCCGAAGGCATCCTGGCAAGTTGCGCGTCCGGCGCACCCCGTCGGGGGAATCAAACGACGACACGGGCCGGAGCGACCGCGATATTCACGGCCGACCACGCCCTTGTCGGCTTCACCCGTGCGAGCGACTGGCCTCGCCGTGCTGGATCAGCTTGCGCCCGGATAGCTTGCGCAGGCCGACATAGAACACCGGCGTCAGGAACAGGCCGAACAGAGTAACCCCGATCATGCCGGCGAACACGGTGACGCCGGTCGCCGAGCGCACCTCCGCACCGGCGCCGTGAGAGAGCACCAGCGGGATCGTGCCGGCGATGAAGGCCACAGAAGTCATCACGATGGGCCGCAGCCGCAGCCGGCAGGCTCGCAGCGCGGCCTCGACGATGCTCTCGCCCTGGGATGTGGCTCATGCGTCTTCTCCAGCTTGATAAAGACCAACCAAGTCCTGCCCAGAAGCAATCCAGTAGTCAGTCATCGAAAAGCAGAAATTACCGTATATTTCGATAAGGTCTGGCGGAGAGAGTGTCAGTCAATCCCCGTTGACGTAAAAGCTGTTTTTCATTCCGGCGCGTGGGAACCTACGGTCCTGGCCACCAGCCATGGGCCCATCCCGTGCGCTCGCTGCGCCCCAAGCCTCTGCGCCATCTTCCGTCGACGCGGCCGCCGGCCAGGCCATCTCCACCTGCGGCGGCGGCGCTCGGAAGACGCTGAAGGGGCTGATCGCAGCCACCGACTTCTTGAGGAGCTGAGGGCGGCGGTATAAGAACGGCCGCTTCGCGCGCCAGAAGCCGCCGGCCGCTCACCCGGAAATATCTTGCGGATCTCCCGTTCAGGATGACATCCATGGCAGGGCCATATGTCTTCTGACGAGGGTTGGTGATCCCGGAAAAGCGTCTGCGGCGAGAGTTCGGACGGCTCAAGTGATCACCAATCCTTCGTCAACTGATACTGCTGCCTTTGGGAGCACGGTGACCTTCAGGCGCGAGGATGGGCGCGTAAAAAATATCGTATCGTGGGGAGGACGAAGCGGACCCTAAGGCCGGTTCAATTTCCTTCGTTTCCCCAGTGGCAACGCTTTTGATGGGCAAGGCTGTTAGGGATATGGCAGGTACATCCGGTCAAGAGTTTGAGATCATTGCGATCTCGTAGTACGCCCGCACCGGACCCAGTCGATGTTGGGAATGGCCGCTTTGCGCCACAAGCCCACAAGCGGGCCGTCGGGCAATCTCTCCGAGAGGTCGCCCTTTTGCGGCACAGGGACACCGGCGGATTTTGCCTCTCAAAGGCAAAGGCCCCGGGGGGTTCAGCCATTTGTCTCTTCAATTGCTTGGATGTATGCAAAGAGGGCGTGGCGCTTTTGCTAGCACATGGCCAGCGGGCAAGGACCGGCGCCTACGGTCCGCCAAAGATCTTCTGCTGCGGCGCGGAATGAAAAATGAGACTGACATTCAAGCCTCCGGCATCTTAACGACCGGGTCGGTGCGCACTATTCGTTTTCCGCGGAGCTGCAGGTTCCGGGGGGCTCAGGCGGACTTCGGAGCGCGGTCTCCGATGCTGGTCCTGTGTAGCGGCGTCGACAAAAAGCGAATGGGAGGAATTCTATGTTGAAGGGTAGTTTGTATCTTGCCGCGCTAGCGAGCCTATTTATGTCGGGCGCCGCTTTCGCTCAGGAGAAAATCAAAGTTGGTGTAACGGCGACCTTGGAGGGCACCTACACTGTGCTCGGCGAGGACGGCATGCGCGGCCATCAGACCGCGTTGAACAAATTCGGCAAGAACATAGGCGACAAGCAACTCGAATTCATCGTCGCCTCCACCGACGCGACGCCCGATTCCGCAGTGCGCGCGGTTCGCAAGTTGATCGAGCAAGACAAGGTACAGATTTTGCTTTCCCCGCTGTCAGGCGACGAAGGGATTGCGGTCAAGAACTTCGCCAAGACGCACCCGGAATTGACATTCATTAACGCCGCGTCAGGCGCGCAGGAAACAACCTATGTCGACCCGGCGCCGAACTTCTTCCGCTTCAACATGGATGGCGCCCAGTGGCAGGTCGGCCTTGGCAAATATGCCTATGACACCAAGGGCTATCGGAAGATCGCCACGGTGGGCGAGGACTACTCCTTCATCTACACGCAGGTTTTCGGGCTGGTGCTCGAATTCTGCGGCGCTGGCGGTAAGATAACCAATCGGCAATGGGTCCCGCTCGGAACCAAGGATTTTGCCTCGGTCATTGCCGCGCTGCCCGACGACGTCGACGCGATTTATCTGGGGCTTGGCGGCGCGGACGCCGTCAACTTCCTCAATCAATACCAGCAGTCTGGCGGCAAGGCGCATCTGCTCGGCGGCTCGATCATGGTCGACCAGACCATCCTTTCGGCCAAGGGAAACGCCAAGAACGCGCTCATCGGTACCATCGCCGCTAGCGGCCAGGCCGACACCTGGGAGGATCCGGCCTGGCAGGCTTTCGTGAAAGACTATCAGGCGGCTTTCCCGCCGGAGAAGCGCTTCCCAAGCCCCTCCCTGCTTGCGACCAATTATTATGGCTCGACCATGGCCTTGATTCTCGCACTCAGGAAAGTGAACGGCGATCTCAGCGACAATCAGTCCAAACTGAAGGCCGCTCTGGCTTCACTTGAAATCGATGCCCCCAATGGAAAGATCAAGCTCGACTCCAACCGTCAGGCGATCGGCACCAATTTCGTCACTGAAGTTGTCGACGACGGCAAGGGCGCCTTGTTCAGCAAGGTGGTGAAGGTCATACCGAACGTAAACCAGACGCTCGGCTACGACCCGGCAGTATTCGCTAAAATAGGCCTGCCGAGCCGAACGGTTCCCGAGTGCAAAAAGTACTGAAACAAGCGGCTGGCCGGCGCCTCCCGGGGCCGGCCGGCCCTTCTTCAAATGCCGAAGTCCGAGCGGCTGTCGAACGCGCTATTGCATTCTCCTCGCGGATGATCAACCTTATAATAAACAATAAGACACGATCCGCGGGAGGAATGCATGAGCCGGGCTCTTGCCGTCTTTCACGGCCATTTCGGCCGCGCGACAGTCTATCAGCTCAATCGTCCCTTCAACGTGCACGCGCATCGCGAAGGGCATTTGATCTTCCGCATCGGCGGCACACCGGGCAGCATCGAAGTGCTCGGACAACCCTATCCGCTTTGCGAAGATACCGTCGTCGCGGTCAACCCGTGGGAGCCGCACAATTTCCTGCCGAGGGACTTGGCCCATGGGGCACTCTTCCTTGTGCTCTACGTCAACGCCGAATGGTTCGCAGGCGTCCGTGGCCTGCGTTTCGGGTGCACAAAATTCAGGCGCACAGCGACGCTCGACCGAAATATCCGCGCGGCGGCTGCCATGGTCTGTGGTGCGCCCTCGCTCAACAGCCTCGATGGGGAGTTGCGCGGCCTGATCGATGCCTGCCACGAGGAGAGCTGGCGCCAGGAGTACGCATCGCAGGAGGGTTATGCCGGCGCCGCAGTGACCGACTTTCGCGTCCGCAAGTCGATCAAGCTGCTGGCGGAAGGCATCGGCGCCGAGATCGAACTCGATGCGATTGCGCGCGAGGCAGGGCTTTCGCGCCCACATTTCTACAAACTTTTCCGCACCCAGACCGGAGTCACGCCACACCTCTACGTCAACACGCTCTTGATGGAAAAAGCGCTCGATTCGCTGGTGGCCACCGAAGCGTCGATCGCCGACATCGGCTTAGATCTCGGCTTTTCGTCGCAGAGTGCATTCACGCACTTCTTCGCGAGCAATGTCGGCATGGCGCCTACGGATTATCGGCGCGCCGCCAAGGTCCTCAGGGCCTGACCCGGCAAGCCGGCGCGCGAAAGAATACTGACGATCAAACCTGGGCCGCACAGGCCGATAGGATGGCGGCGCAGACGGCGTACGATCGTCGAGCACGGAGAGGACTAGGGCCGACATGGCGTCGAAAGTTCTAGCTTATCGTCGCGCGCCGCCGCCCGGAGGCCGGCCGCCTGCCCGCACCCGGGTACCGCGACGCGAGTGGTGCCCATGACAAGATTCATCGAACGACATCCATTGTGGTCATTCGTCATATTGATCGCGGTCGCGGCGGCGTCGTGGCTGATTTTCGCGACCTGGCCACAAGGTCTGGAGGACGCCTTCGGCAGGAAGAAGGTGTTCCTCAGCGCGGTTTTCAACGGCATCACGCTTGGTGGCCTTTATTTCCTGGTAGCGAGCGGCTTCACCCTGATCTTCGGGCTGATGCGCAACGTCAACCTCGCGCACGGCTCGCTTTATTTGTTTGGCGGATACATCGGTTACGCGGTGAGCGTCGCAACCGGATCCTGGATGCTGAGCTTTATCGCGGCCTTCATCGTCGTCGCGCTAGTCGGGGTCGCCATGCAGATCCTCGTGTTCCGTCGCATCGAGGGGCAGGACTTGCGCCAGACCATGGTTACGATCGGGCTATCGATCGTGTTCGCCGACCTGATGCTTTGGGCCTTCGGCGGCGACTTTTACCAGATCCAGACCCCGCACGCGCTGGTTGGCCCAGTCGGATTGCCGTTCGTCACCGCCGTGAAGTCTTCGGGCGAGGCGGTTTATCTGCAATACCCGATGGTGCGTCTGGTGATCTTTGCAGCCTCCGTCGTCATCGGCGTCGCCATGTGGCTGGCACTCAATCGCACGCGCATCGGCATGATCGTGCGCGCCGGGGTCGATGATCGCGACATACTGGCAGCAATGGGCGTGCCCATTCAATTGGTGTTCGTCCTGGTGTTCGCTCTCGGCGCTGGTCTCGCCGGCATGGCCGGCGTGGTCGGCGCCACGTTTCAGTCGATCTCGCCCGGCGAAGACATCCGTTTCCTTCTCGCTTCCCTCGTCGTCGTCATCATCGGCGGCATGGGATCGATCCCCGGTGCGGCGCTCGGAGCGTTGATCGTCGGCCTCGCCGAGCAACTCGGCTCGGTCTACATCCCAACCTACGCCATCGTAGTGACGTTCTTGATTATGGTGCTCGTGCTGGCAGTTCGGCCGCAGGGCCTGCTCGCGGGCCGCTAGCCATGTCGATCACGCAGGACGCGCGACTTCAGCCCGAACCGGCCGCTGCAACGTCTTTCAGCGGTCTTGCCCGAGGAGATTTCGGTCACCCCACCGCCTGGATCGTCGCCTTCTTCTTGATCATCATGCCGCTGATCGCCAACGGCTTTTTCCTCATCGAGATATTCGGCACCACCCTCATTCTCGGTATCGTAGCGTTGAGCCTGATGTTTCTGGCCGGCTATGGCGGCATGGTCAGCCTGATGCAGCTGACGATCGCGGGCCTTGCTGGCTACATGACCGCGGTGCTCGGCGCCAGCGGCAACGCCAATATCAGCCTCGGATGGCCGTGGTGGCTCGCGACCCCCATGGCGCTGGCTCTGGCAACGCTGTTTGGCACCCTCGGCGGGGCGCTGGCGGTGCGCACCGAGGGCATCTATACGATCATGATCACGCTCGCGATAGCATCTGCGTTCTACTACTTTACCAACCAGAACTGGGTCATCTTCAACGGCCACACCGGGATCAACAGCGTCGTCACGCCGCATTTTTGGGGCGTCGATTGGCGTGCGGATATCCCCTTCTATTATGTGATCCTCGCGGTCGCGGCGCTCTGCTACGGTGCGGTCAGCTATTTGTCGCGCGCACCGTTCGGTCTGGCTCTGCAAGGCGTGCGCGACAATCCGCGCCGCATGGCGGCGCTTGGTTTCAACGTCAATGCGCACCGTGTCGCCGCCTATGCGTTCGCCTCGTTTTTGGCCGGGCTCGGCGGCGTTTTGCAGGTCTGGAACTACCGGCAGATCTCGCCGGGTTCGGTCGGAGTCGAACGGGCGATTGACATTCTCATCATCGCCATCGTCGGCGGCATCACCCGTCCGATCGGTCCGTTCATCGGCGCCTTGATCTTTGTGCTGCTGCGCACCTTTACGCTTGATTTTCTGGTGGCGGTCGGGCTCGACGGCAATCGCTTCCGTCTGTTGATCGGCCTAGGCTTCCTGATCATCGTGCTGTTCTCCCCGGACGGTATCGTCGGACTCTGGGAACGTTGGCGGAGTCGGGACGAAACGGGATCGGTGCAGCCCGGAGGAGACCACCGCCATGGATAGCGTCGCGCGGCGTCTTTCAACGGTCGGCGCGGGCGCTGCACTCGAATTGCGCGGCGTGACGCGGCTGTTCGGAGCGCTGGCGGCGCTGACCGACGTGACGCTGACGGTGCGTCCCGGCGAACGACGCGCGGTGCTCGGATCCAACGGTGCCGGGAAGACCACGCTGTTCAACTGCATCACCGGCGATTTTCCGCCGACCTCTGGCACCATCCGTTTCTTCGGCGAGGATGTGACTCGCTTTCCGCCATATGAGCGCATCCGCCGCGGCCTTCGGCGCACCTATCAGATTTCCGCGCTGTTTCCGGGGCTGACCGTTCACGACAACGTCTACCTAGCTAGCTGTGGCGTTTCGCGCAGCCGCTTCTCGCCATTTCGGCCGAGCAGCAATGACGCGCTTGTGCAAACGGCCGACGACCTGGTCCAGGCGGTGCATCTGACGGCGGCGAAGGGGCGTCGAGTCGCCGAGCTCGCCCACGGACAGCAGCGCCAGCTTGAAATCGCCCTCGCGCTCGCCGGCGCGCCGCGCTTCATCCTGTTCGACGAACCGGCCGCAGGTCTGTCGCCGACCGAGCGCAGTGAACTGGTAGAGATCCTGACCGGGCTACCCGCCCATATCGGCTACATTATCATCGAGCACGACATGGACGTCGCCCTGCGCGTAGTCGAGAGTGTGACGATGATGCACAACGGCCGGATCTACAAGGAGGGTCCGCCGCAGGAAATCGAATCCGACCCTGAAGTTCAGGAACTTTATCTGGGAGGCGGCCATGGCTGATACGCGCGCCGCACCGATCCTCGAGGTCAGGGGCCTTGACGTCTATTATGGCCGCTCACATGCGCTGCAGGGCGTCGACCTGACGCTCGACTCTGGCGTCCTGTCCGTGGTCGGCCGCAATGGCATGGGCAAGACCACGCTCTGCAAGACCATTATGGGCTTGGTGCGCGCTACCGGCGGCTCCGTCCGCATGGGCGGCGAGGAGCTGCTATCGCTGCAACCGGCGCAGGTCGCCAGGCTCGGCGTCGGCTACATACCGCAAGGCCGGCGGCTGTGGCGCTCGCTCACCGTCGACGAGCACTTGCGCATGATCGCCGGGCTGCGTCACGGCGCCTGGACTGTCGAGCGCATCTACGATACCTTCCCGCGGCTCGCCGAGCGCAAGAACAATGGCGGCGCCCAACTCTCCGGGGGCGAGCAGCAGATGTTGGCGATCGCGCGCGCGCTGGTGACCAATCCGCGCCTCCTCATCATGGACGAGCCGACCGAAGGGCTGGCGCCGGTCATCGTTGCCCAGGTCGAGGACATGCTGGTGCGGCTCGGCGAGGAAGACGACATTTCGGTGCTCGTGATCGAGCAGAACATCGGGGTTGCGACGGCGGTCTCAAAGAATGTCGCGATCATGGTCAACGGCCGCGTCAATCGCCTGATCGAATCCTCGCGACTTGCCTCCGACCGCGACCTGCAGCAACGCCTGCTCGGTGTCGGACGTCACGCCGACGCCGAGCCTGAGATCAACGCGGAGACCAATGGCGACGTCGCGGCACGCTCGGCTTCCCCGCGGCCGCAGAGCCTGGCGCCGCAGCGGATCTATATTTCCAATCCGACGCCACCGACCCGCTGGTCGCAGCCCACACCCATCGCGCGCATCGAGGCCAGTGCGCGGACGCTCTCGGCCGGGGTGTTGAGGTTCGAGGAGGCCGCACGACCGCGACGCGGAGCATCGACGGCGCGAAGCTCCGGGCCGCCAACCGTGCTCGTGGTCGGCACGCTGGATACCAAGGGCGAGGAAATCAGATTCATTCGCGACATCGTTGCCGGCAGCGGGTTGCGTACGCGCCTCGTCGACGTCTCGACCAGCGGCAAGCTTTCGTCTTGCGACGTCTCCGCCCAGGAAATAGCGGTCAACCACGGACGCGGCGGCATCGCCGTGTTCGGTTCGGATCGCGGCGCCTCGGTGACGGCGATGGCTGAGGCCTTCGCCAACTGGCTGCGCCGCCAGGCCGACATCGTCGGCGTGATCTCCGCCGGCGGCTCGGGCGGCGCTTCGCTGGTGGCGCCCGCAATGCGCGCGCTGCCGATCGGGGTGCCCAAGCTCATCATCTCATCGGTCGCCTCGGGCGACGTCGCGCCCTATGTCGGGCCCGTCGACATCACCATGATGTACTCGGTCACCGATGTGCAGGGGCTGAACTCGATCTCGCGCCAGGTGCTTGCCAACGGCGCCAACGCCCTCGTCGGCATGGTGAAGGCTCGGCTCGATTCGCGAGCGGCGAGCGCAGGCGAACCGGGTGCCAATCTGCCGTCGATCGGCCTCACCATGTTCGGCGTCACGACGCCCGCCGTTCAGCAGATCGCGGCGGCGCTGCGCGGCGATTTTGAATGTCTCGTTTTCCATGCCACCGGCGTCGGCGGCCGCTCGATGGAGAAGCTGGTCGATTCCGGCCTATTGGCGGGGGTGATCGACATAACCACGACGGAAGTCTGCGATCTCTTGATGGGTGGTGTGTTCCCGGCGACCGAGGACCGATTCGGCGCCGTGATCCGGACCCGTCTTCCGTATGTCGGCTCGGTCGGTGCGCTTGACATGGTCAATTTCGGAGCTCCGGAGACCATTCCCGAAGGCTATCGGACTCGCAGACTGCACGTTCACAATCCACAGGTCACGCTGATGCGCACGAGCGTGGAGGAGAACGACCGCATAGGGCGCTGGATCGGCGAGCGCCTCAACGCAATGGACGGGCCGGTGCGGTTCTTTCTCCCCGAAGGCGGCGTCTCCGCGCTCGACGCGCCGGGGCTCCCCTTCTGGGACCCCGAAGCCGACGCCGCGTTATTCCGCGCCCTCGACCGGACGGTACGCCAGACCGGCAACAGGCAACTGATCCGCCTCAAATGCAACATCAACGAGCCCGAATTCACATCGGCGATCGTCACGTCCTTCCGCTCGCTGATCGGACGCACGGGCACGCGCCGGCGTGTGACGAGGTGATCGATGCCCCGATTTGAACGCGCCGAGCTTCTGAAGAAATTCCGCGCCATGGTCGCACGCGGCGAGCCGATCGTCGGCGGCGGCGCCGGTACTGGGCTTTCTGCCAAATGCGAGGAGGCCGGTGGCATCGATCTGATCGTGATCTACAATTCAGGCCGCTACCGCATGGCCGGACGCGGCTCGCTTGCCGGAATGATGCCTTATGGCGACGCCAATGCGATTGTGGTCGAAATGGCGGGCGAAGTCCTGCCCGTCGTCAGGAACACGCCAGTGCTGGCTGGCGTAAACGGCACCGATCCGTTTCGCGATATGGAAATTTTCCTGGATCAGCTGAAGGCGCTCGGCTTTGCGGGCGTACAGAATTTTCCAACGGTCGGCCTGATCGACGGCGTGTTCCGCGCCAACCTCGAAGAGACCGGCATGTCTTATGCGCTGGAAGTCGAGATGATCGCCAAGGCGCACGCCAGGGATATGCTGACCACCCCTTATGTTTTCAATGCTGCGGATGCCAGGGCGATGGCGTCGGCCGGCGCGGATATGGTGGTGTGCCACCTTGGCCTGACCACAGGCGGCGCGATCGGCGCACAGACGGCGCTGAAAAT
>Ga0210396_10003720_pt1 | contig 15112 bp, 8 predicted proteins | sample IncBWH17OmetaG_FD_155466 | JGI IMG/M metagenome (GOLD analysis project Ga0210396, IMG submission 155466) | Forest soil microbial communities from Barre Woods Harvard Forest LTER site, Petersham, Massachusetts, United States - Inc-BW-H-17-O ... | reverse complement strand
AGGCAAGCAGCCTTCATCCCTGCGTAGTAACCGCTCACAAGCGGAGCCGTGAGCCCGCGAAAAACCCCCGATGAATCACCGGCGACCCATAGCGGGATCTCCCCAACCCGCAAATCTTCGTCGATCGACGGGTAGTGCCCGACCCCTTCCACGGCTGGCCCCCAAGCTGACGATCCGTCAGCGCGCAGGCTGGGATAGACATCTTTAAGTTGCGTGATGGCGGATGATAACATTCGCGAGGGGGCCACGCCCAGTAGCGCAACAAGATTTGAGTCGCCTTTTGAACCCGAGGCGACCGAATGAAACTGCTCGAGCGGCTCGCTTGCTGGTCCTTCTGGTTTTCGGCTTAGCCGCGGTAGCAGGTCATCCCAAACTTCTTTCGCAGCTCCGAGATCCGAGATGCGTAGGTTTAGACCAACGTTAGAAAACCCCGAAGCTGGGCCATCGGCCCGCCCGGAGACGGACCACAACCCAGACGTGCAGGTCATTACAATTTCGCCGTCACGGCAACAGCAGAATGTCCGCGCCGAAGCTCCGGCCGTTGGCCCGTCAAGAAGCACCTTCGGGTCACGCTGCGGCTCTTGCGAGAGGAAGAAAGATGCAGACGGTTGTTCGATTCTGAGCCCAACTTCGACGTGACGAAACGCCATCGGCACACCCGGAAAAATCTGCGGAAACGCGACTGGTCCGAATCGCCCGGCGGCGAACACGACGCTCCTACATACTACTTGCCGTTGCTCGCGTCGGCCCAACAAGAGGTTACACAGCCACCGCTCGCCCTGCAACGAGCAGTTCAGCACGGCTGTGGCCGTGGTCAGCCTTTCAGCAGCTCCGCGTGCGAGACGATCAATGAGGGCAAGCCGTTCTGGAAGGGGCATATACGTCGACAAATATCGCTTTACGCTCATGCCCGCCGAGCATGCGGCGGGGACTGCGGTTGCGGTCGCTTGCGGCTCTGGAAACGGTGGTGCGGCTAATCCTAGGGAACCGACAAGGTTGCGGAACCAGGCATATGCTGCACGAACCAGTTGGCCGTCTGGGAGCGTCCAAAGTCGCGTCGCGGATGGCGAGAACGAGAATTTTCCGTCAGAGTACAGGCCGGCGCCACCGACGCCGCACGTGATAAGCTCGGCACTTTGCCTGTCGCGGGAATGAAGCGAAGGCCCGGCGTCGAGGATCATAAAGGTTTTCTTCGCGTCACCGCAGGCCGCCGCAGCAGCTAGCCCAGCTGGTCCGGCGCCGATGATGACAACGTCTGCTTCAACCGGCGGCGGCATGCTTGCCATTCGATAATCTCGAACTCGACCACACGACGGAACAATCCCGCACTCCGCCGCTTGCTAATCGGCGGACGAGCATTACTGCTGAGTTTCGGGCGACGCTAAAGACGACATGCCTGGCGGCAGCTCTCCCGAACCGGCAACGCTGCAATCGTAAACGACGCGACGATCTGGGCAAAGCCGGCCAGAGATGAATCCGCCCGGTGTGTCCCGGCACGTGCGGCGGCGTTTCGGGCCAATGAGCGGCGGAACCGGCGGCTTGGGGCTATCCCGCGGCGAAGCGCGGAGCATGTTCGTGAGGAACGCTCGTCGAAGCGAAGGATCGGGCCCCCTACGGGGGGTGAGGAGAAGGCGCGCGGGAAAACCCTCGCCATTCGCTCATTGCCGACGGACCGCGGAGGATACCCGATGCAGCAGAATCGCTCCGCGCACGAGTCGCCTTACACGCGGGCTTTTCCGGCGGCTTTTCACATCCGGCCCTCCGCCGACCACGTCCACTCGGCGACGCTGCTGGGTGGGAGCGGCGTGACGCCCAGGTGGCGGAGCATGTTGAGGCACTGGGCGCGGTGGTGTGAGCCGTGCGTGGCGAGGTGGGCGAGCACGGCGGCCCGGGTCATCTGGAGGGTTCTCCCGTCGCGGGTGCGGCGGGTAATGGTTCGGTCGAGCGGGAGACGGCGGGCCTCAGCCGCGAGCTGCTGCGACGCCTCGTCGAGCAGCCCAAGCAACTCTACGGGCGTGCGGCGCTGGGCGCCCGCTTCGAGACGCGGGCGGAGCGACTGGCCGGCGAGCGTCTCCGTCAGCGAGCGCATCGTGCCGAGGATGTGCGTGAGCGTGTCGTGGAGTGAGCCGGGCCCGATGTCGAACCGGCGGTGAAACTGGTCGCCGGTGAGGTTGCCGCAGGCGCCCAGGAGCTGAGCCGTGGCCCAGCGGTCGTGGGACAGAAGGACCTCGAGAATGTCGCTTTCAGTCATGACGGGATGGTAGGCCTCAGGCGGTAGGCGCAGGGCCGCGGAACCGACGGGATCGGGCTGTCGCGCGGACGTGGCCTGGCGGCCAAGGCGAAGCGCGGAGCAGGTTGGGGAGGATTGCCTGCACTGGACTTGTCGACGTGCCAGCACTGAGCTGGTTGACGTGCCTCCCCCGAGCTGGTCGAACGGGCTCGTCGAAGAAGGCGAAGGGGACATCTGTTGCGCCCCGTTTCGCCGCGACTCAACGAGGAGCGTTTTCCGGTATCGAATCGCGAAAATCGCTCCTCGTTGGGTCGCGGCGAAACGGGGCGGCGCATTTCATGATCTGCGGCACTCGGGCCTACTCGAACTCGAACACGCGACCCGGCGGTCTGGAGGACTTCATTTCAAGCAATATTACGACAAATGGCACAAATGGCACGTGCCATTTTTTGTGCCAAAATCGGCCAAAAGTGCCACCCGCTCGCCTTCGCGAGCGAGAACAGTGGAGCAGGAGAATAGTCGAGCAGTGGAGGAGATCGCGAGGCCGGCGGTTTGGGCAATGTCTGAATAGACGAGCGTCTCGCTTCGGGGAAAATAGGGTGCTCCAAATGTCGCGAATGTCGCAGAATGTCGCACTTTTTGGGGGTGTGACAAGTGCGACATTTTCCATTTGCGATTTGCGATTGCCGATTTGCGATTTTCGATCGCGTCGGCTGTTGGACACCGCCGGGCCTTGCTGTAACGTCGCGGCGACATGACGGCGAGTGCGGGAATCAGCCTTTCTCCAATCGGCAATCAGCAATCGCAAATCGGCAATGGTGTGCGGCTCTGGGATTACGTGCTGGTGGCGGCGGTTTGCGCGGTGTTGTTTGGGTGGGCGTGTATCAGCGGGCGGCCGCTGACCTTGCATGAGGCCCGCCTGCCGGAGACTTCGCGGGAGATGATGCGGAGCGGGGATTGGGTGGTGCCGCGGAGCGGGGGCAGGCCGTGGCTGGAGCGGCCGCCGTTGCCGCAGTGGATCGAGGCCGGCGTGAGTGCGGTGCTGGGGCGGCGGTGCGATGCGGTTTGGGTGGTGCGACTGCCGGCGGCGTTGTGTGGGTTGGTAACGGTGCTCTTGACGCTCTGGATCGCGGGGCGGCTCTTCGGACGCGGGATGGGCATCACCAGCGGGCTGGTGCTGGCGACGATGTATGAGTTCTACGAATACTGTTGCCTGGCGGAAGATGACATCTTCCTGGCGATGATCGTGACGGGGGCGATCGCGTGTTTTGGGGCTATGGAGTGTCCGGGGCGGGAAGCGGTTGGCGCAAGGCGCGAGACGTGGTGGGGATGGCGCTCGCCGCCCGTGCTGGGGATGTTCGTGCTGCTGGGGTTGAGCAATATTGCCAAGGGGTTGCTGCTGGGTGTGGCGGTGGCGGGGCCGGTGTTTGCGGTGTTTCTGGCGACGCGGCCGGTGCATGCGATTCGAAGGTATGCGTGGCTTTGGGGCTGGCTGGTTTTCGCGGCGATCGCGATGTGGTGGCCGCTCATGATCTTCAGGCGGTATCCGGACGTCTGGCACAACTGGCGGCTGGATTACGCCGGGACGACGCTCTACGACGAGCCATGGTGGTATTACCTGGGGGCGCTGGCGGTGGGGACGCTGCCGTGGACCGTGTTCGCGGGTATCGGGCTGTGGAAGCTGTGGCCGGCGGCGTGGCGCCAGCGGGCGTCGGCGCAGCGGTTTGTGCTCTGCTGGGCGATTGTGCCGATGATCGTGTTTTCTATACCCGCGCGGAAGCATCATCATTACATGGTGCCGTTCATGGCGCCGTGGGGGGTGGTGGCGGCGGTGGGGCTGGTGGAAGTGTCGAAGGGGATTCTGGCCCGGCGGCCGCGCGTGCCGTTGGCGGAGCTGGTGTCGTGGGGCGTCGCGGCGATCGGTGGGGCGGTGGCGATCTGGGTGTTCCGCGGGCGGATTCCGGGGCCGGCGGCGGGGATGGGGGTGCTGATCTGCGGGTGGATCGCGGCGGTGATGCTGTTCTGCGGGGGGCTGGCGTTTCGGGAGCAGTGGATCAGCTTTGCTGGGGCGATGCTGGGGATTGGGGTCGCTTATTGCTGGGGGCAAAGCTGCATTCCGGATGAGACGGCGCCGGATACGGCATTCCTGAATCAGGTCGAGCAGACGGTGCCGGCGGATGGCCTGTTGACGATCAATGCCGGGCTGGGTGGGGAGTTGGACTTCTTCAGGAATGCGTTTTACGTGCGGCCCAATGCATTGCTGCTGCACAATCTGACGTTCCTGCGCGATCGCCGTCTTCCATCCGATCACGTGTACGTCGTCACGCGGCACCACGATCTGGCGGCGCTGGATACGCTGGGGAAGGTGCACGTGGTACTGGTCTCGTCGCACACCCGGCGGGAACATTCGCCGCAGGATCGGTTTACCCTGTTTGAGCTGTGGCTGTCGCCCACGCTGACGCGCTACCCCGCGCCCGCTCCCGACACGATCACCACGATGCAGGCGATGGGCCGGCAGCGCGGGCCTTACTGCGGCCCGCCGCTCTGACTTGGCTGCGTTTGGCTTGCCTGGCTTGAGGCGTTACGCGGCGGCACTTCGACGTCGGCCCAATAGAAGGGATGATCGGAAGTGCCGTCGTCGATCATTCCCGAATCGACGTAGCGCATCCCGCGAAGCAGGATGTAATCGATATGGCCTTTGCCGGCCTGCGGTGAGCGGCCCACCGCGTCGACAATCGCCGGGTCTTCAATTAACGCCTTGATCTGCGGGTCGTCCGGCGGCTTGTTGAGATCGCCCATCAGGATGGCCGGTTCCGACAGGCTTTTGAAGAGCTCGATGACGGTCCGCAATTCCAGCGCGTTGTCGCCTTGGCGGCCGAGGTGCGTCATCAGCACGTTGATCGACGCGCCGGCAAAATCGATCCGCGACAGCAGAAGATTCCGGTTGCTTCTCGCACCAGCGGGCGAAATCGGAAACCGCTGCCAGTGCCGCACCGGCAGCGACGTGACGATCGCGTTGCCAAAATCGTCTCTCCACCACCTGCGCTCGGTCGCGGCAAACAGCCAGGGCTGGCCCAGCGCCCGCGCGATCAGCTCGGCCTGATCGGTGCGGGAAAACAGCGAGCCCCCGTGAATCTCGTTCAAAGCGAGCAGATCGCAGCCGGCCACGCAGTGCACGACCTGGGGAAGGTCGGGGCGGTCGTTCGGATCACGGCCGCCGTGGATATTGAAGGTCCCGAGACGGATCCGATTTCCGGTTTTGCCTGGCGCGGGCGGACCGTTCAGAGACTCGCCCCCCGCGGCCCCGAGCGGCCAGCGGATGTTGCCTTCGATCAGCGCGGCGCCGATCGCAAGACAGAGCAAGACCGCCAAAATGCGAGCGAAGCGTCGCCGCGGCGATGGCCTTCGATGTGCCAGAGCGCTTTGCGCTGGTGCATCTCCCGGATCGTTTGCGGTTGCATTCATTCGCGAGGGTTTATCCGCTGGCGCCAAAGGTGTCGCCCATCTGATGTCGTCGCGGAAGTTTAACCAATCTGAAGGCAAAAACAGCACCGGCGGGCTTGCAATGGGGAGAATGCAAACCCGCCGGCGTCGTTAGCGAGAGTAATTGAGTGAAATCAATCCTGTGGCGGCGGCTCGTCCTTGTCGACGCTGGCCTGATTGTCGGTCGCCTTTGGCGGGGCCGAAGCGCCGGCGGGGGCCGGGGAGAGCTTGACGAGGCTCGGCGGGACAAACTGGGCCGCGATGCTGCGGTTCACCTTGTCCGGGTCGACCAGCTTGGCCTCGGTCGGGTTCTCGATGATGGTCTTGAGCTGTGCATCGTTGGTCACTGGGCCGCGAACGCCGATGAATTCACCGAGCATGCCAGCGATTTTCGAGTCGTTGGTGCGGATGTAGGCGACGGTGCGGCCTGTCGCGGGATCGGTGAGGCGGTACAACATTGCCTGGCCGATCTGGAGGCTGGAAGTCCGCAGCGTGCCGACGGCGACGAAAATCTCGAGATTGTTCTGCTTGATCCGGTCTTCGATCTCCTGCCGCTCGGCGATCAGCGACTGCTGCTTCGCCGCCATCTTCTTTTCATCGTTCTGCACGGCCAGGAATTTTTCCCGGGCGTCGTTGCGGGCCTGGAGCGAGGCGACGCGCACCTGCGCGATCTGCCGCATCGAGGAGGGAAGATCGTCGGCTTCGATCACCTTCTGATAGCGCGTGATCATGTCCGGGAGCGGCTGCTCGAGGATCGGCTTCTTGGCCAGGTCGGCAAATTCCTTCTCCAGCGTATCGTATTCGGCGATGGCGTCGAAGCGGGCGGGCTGCGTGGCCGGAGGCTGTGCGTCTTCGTTGCCGCCGGTTGCATCAGCGACCTGGGCGGCCGGCTTGGTCGTGGGGCCCGTGTCGTTGGTCTTGTCGGCAACTTTATCCGGCGTCGTTGTGACCGGCGGCGCGGTGTCGTCGGCCTTGGCCGGCTTCTCCGATTCCTTCGGGGTGTTATCGACCAGTGTCTCGGGCTTGGGGTCGACAAACTGCTTGGCGACCCACAGATAGCTGTCTTTGGGCGGCTTGATCTCGAAATACTCGTTGTGCTGCCCGAGGATCTGCACCTCTTCGCCCTGGTGCACCGTGGCCATCGGCTCGGCGGCAAGCTCATTGAGGCTGCTGCCCACGCGGGCGATCCATTCCCGCTGCATGGTGCCGACGGTGCCGTCGCCGTGCATGTTCACGTACGACTTGGGCACGTAAGCGAAGCTCTTGTCCGGCGGCACGATCTTGAGCCAACTGCCTTTGGCCCCGACCACCGTCACCTCGTCACCCTTCTTGAGCATCATCGTCGGATAGGCATCCTCCGAGGCCCGGCTGCGGACGTAAACCGCATTGGCGTTGACCACGCCCTGGATTTTTTTGCCGCTGACCTCGCCCTGGCCCGACTCCTGTGCGCAAAGCACCGGCGTCATCGCAGAGCAAGCTGCTACAGAAAGGGTGACGGAAAGAAGAAACCGGCCGCAAGCCATACGGCACCTCCATGTGCACTTCCGGGTTCCTATTCACGCCGGACGAAACCGTCCAGACGTGCCCGGAGCCTGGTTTTCAATACATCGGCACAAGATCGACTCGATCCCAAAATGTGCCGTGCGAAAGGCTAAATTCCCTTCGCGAAAATCCCCGATGCGGGCATTTCATACCACATTCTTTTTGAATGTAAAGGCAATTGTTGCGCTGCGGCAGAAGTTGCGCATGTCCACGGTCGTCTGCCTGAACGGCACGTGAAACGTAAAAACGTGAAACGTGATAAGGGCTGCTTCCCCATCACGTTTCACGTCTTCACGTTTCACCCGCCCTTTATGGAATTAAAGCCCATATTCCTTCCAGCGACGCTCGACGAGCTGCTTCGTCGCTTCATCAAACTCCAATTCCTTCGGCCACGCCCGCACCTTTCCCTCGGCGGGCCATTTGACGGTGGCGTCGAAGCCGATTTTGCTGCCGGCGCCCATTTCAGGGCTGGCGTGGTCGAGGATGTCGACGGGGCCGTGCACGATCTCCGTGTCGCGCTGCGGGTCGCAGTTGCTGAAAAGATGGAACAGCACGTCCTGCTCGTCGTGGACGTTGACATGGTCGTCGACGACGACGATGAACTTGGTGAACGACATCTGTCCCGCGCCCCAGATCGCGTGCATGACCCGGCGGGCCTGGTAGGGATATTCCTTGCGAATTTTGATAAACGCGCAGTTGTGGAACACGCCGGAGATCGGCAGCGAGTAGTCGAGGATGTCGGGAACGATCATCCGCAACAGCGGCAGGAAAATCCGCTCGGTCGCCTTACCCAGGTAATAGTCCTCCATCGGCGGCTTGCCGACGACGGTGGTGAGATAGATCGGGTCTTTGCGGTGGGTGATGGCGGTGACGTGGAAGGCGGGATACCAATCGGCCAGTGAATAGAAGCCGGTGTGATCGCCAAAGGGGCCTTCCATCAGTTTCTCATGGGGATCGACATAGCCTTCGATGACGATCTCGGCGTTGGCGGGAACTTCCATGTCGATCGTGCGGCATTGGACGACTTCAATTCCGCGGCCATTGAGGAATCCCGCGAACAGCAATTCCTCCATTCCCGGCGGAAGCGGGGCGGTTGCCGCATAAGGCAGGACGGATTCGCCGCCGATCGCGACGGCCAGCGGCATTTTTTCGCCGCGTTTTTGCCAGAGGCGGAAATGGCGGGCGCCGTCATGGTGCATGTGCCAGTGCATGGCGCATTTGCGCGGGCCAAAGAGCTGCACGCGATACATGCCGATGTTGCGGTCGCCGGTCTCGGGATTTTTGGTGTAGACGCCGCCCAAGGTGCTGTACCGGCCGGTGCCGCGTTCGCTGACGCTCGCGGCGGCGGCGCGATCGAACACCTGCCCGCTGTCGAGGTTTCCATCGAGCGGCCAGCATTGGATCAGCGGCAGCTTCGTGAGATCGGCCTTGTCTCCTTCGAGCACGATCTGCTGGCAGATCCCGCCGCGCACGGTTTTCGGCGGGAAGCTGGCCATCTTCATCAGGTCGGGCAGCCGCTTCATCTTGTCGAGCAAAGTGGTTGGAATTTCCGGCTTTACGAGCTGCCCGACCCGCTCGGCCAGCGCGCTCAGATTATTTGTTCCGAGCGCCTTGTTCACCCGCCAGTAGCTGCCGAAGGTGTTGATGGCGACGGGAATGTCGGAGCCTTCGACGTTTTCAAAGAGGAGCGCCTTGCCGCCCAACTTTGCGGCAGAAGAGCGATCGAGTTCGTCGTTTCCATGCGGCGCCGGAGATTTGCTCATCCGGTCGGCGATGGCGGAGATTTCCAGCACCGGCGAAACCCGTGCCTTCACCCGCGCCAGTTCCCCCTCGCGATCCAGCTCATTCAGGAAATCACGCAGCGTTTCGGCAGGCATGTATCGCGATCGTAAGACCGCGCGAACCGCAACTCAACGGGCCAACTCACTGAGCCGCGGCGGCTTCGACGGGGGATTGGCGGCGGACCCAGATCCAGGCCCGGCGTGCAATCAGCAGCAAGGCCAGGGCGGCGCAAATGGCCGCCGCGTGCGGCACAAGGTGTTTCAGCACGATGTACAAGCCCGCCGCGAACGTCATGGCGCCCATTAGCACGCAAACCGGCAGAGTCAGCACCCACGCCAGCAGCAGGTTGCGGACGGTCGCGCTCTGAAGGCCCGATCCGTTGGCGGCCATGGTGCCGGCGACGCCGCTGGAGAGCACGTGCGTCGTGCTCACGGGCAAGCCGAACCAGTCCGCGGCTCCGATCGTTGCCATCGCCACCAGCTCCGCCGAGGCCCCCTGGCCGTAGTTGAGGTGTTCCTTGCCGATCTTTTCACCGACGGTGCGGACGATCCGCTTCCAACCGATCATGGTGCCGAATCCCAGCGCCATCGCGACCGCGATTTTCACCCAGAGCGGGAGATACTTGGTGGTTTGGTCCAGCAGCTTCTGGTAATCCGCCAGCGCCGTCATTTCCTGCGGTTGGGTGATCTCGTGGGTCTTGGAGAGTTTGGTGAGCGTCTGGCCGACCAGGTACAAATCGGTGCGAAGGTTCTTTCGCTGATCGCCGGGGACTTCGGCGAGGCTTTGCTTTCCCTGAACCATCGCGATGAGTTGCCGGTTGGCCGCCGCGACAGAAGCGAAGGTCTGGCTCGTGAGCTTGCCGTCGTTCTGCAAATACTGGGAGAGCTCGGCGGCATTTTCCTCGGCGGTTTTGGCCGGCGCCGGCGCACCCGCGCCCGCCGCCGCGGCATGGGCGTCGAGAATCGGCTGTACCTGGACAGCCGCCGTCTCGAGCTTCCGCAGCTCCTCGGACTTGGCGTTGAGATTGAGCGCGTACTCCGCCGGCAGGACGCCGATCAGAATCAACAGCAGCAGGCCCATTCCCTTTTGCCCGTCGTTTGAGCCGTGCGCGAAGCTGACACCGGTGCAGGTCAGCATCAGGGTGCCGCGAATCCACCAGGGTGGCGGCTGGTCCTTGGGTGGCGGCTGGAAAAGCTCAGGCTTGCGAACCAGGAACTTGAGCACCAGCAGCAGCCCCGCCGCACAGACGAAGCCGACAATCGGGGAGACCAGCAGCGTGATAAAGACGGCTCGCACCTGGCCCCAATTGACACCTTCGGCAAGCGGATGCCCGGCCATCATCGCGTTGGCCAACCCGACGCCCAGGATCGAGCCAATCAGCGTGTGCGAGCTGGAGGCCGGCAGCCCCAGATACCACGTGCCCAGGTTCCAGAGGATCGCCGAGATCAGCAGGGCGAAGATCATCGCGAACCCGGCGCCCGAGCCGACATTCAAGACCAGCTCGACCGGCAACAGCGCGAGGATGGAATAAGCGACCGCCCCGTTGCTGTAGAGAACGCCGCTCAGGTTGCACAATCCCGACCAGATCACCGCGATCCACGGCGGCAGCGAGTGCGTGTATATCACCGTCGCCACCGCGTTGGCCGTGTCGTGGAACCCGTTGACGAACTCGAAGGTTAGCGCCAATCCGATGGCAAGCAGCAGAAACGTCAGCGCCCCGCCCGACAGCGACTCCGCGAATCCCAACGGGAACATCTGAATCGCCAGCATGAAAATCTCCAGCCCAAGCCTGCAATGCGGGGAAAGATGTATATTCCGGCCGCGCGCCGGTCAAATGAAGGGAATGTTAAGGGCGGGTGAAGACCAGAATGCGGTTAACCACGGTGGCTGCGTCACCCTTGCATGCTGATTGAAGCTTCCATGCGGGCGTTGGGGGCGGGGATGTCGATCGTTTTGGCGGCTTGGGCGGCTTTCTGCTTGCCGAGCTGGTTCAGAAGCAGCGCCCAGGTTTCCCGCTGGTAGCGGAGGATTTTGATGGCTTCGTCGAGCGCTTCGATTTTGTGATGGCTGTTGGCTTCGATGAGCTGGCGATAGACGTAGTTGTAGAGAGCGGCGAGCTTGCCGCACAGCTCAGGGGCAACGTCGGGCCGCAGCGAGGAGATCAGCTCGGCGATGATACGCTGCGCCTTGGTGATCATGTTGTAGCTGGTTTCCCAATTCTTATTCTGAAGGGCGGGTCGCGCCTGCTCGGCAAACCGGATGGCGCCGTCGTAGAGCATCATCTGGAGCTGCTCGGGGGTCGCGGTGAGAACCTGCGTGCGGAGATAATTCTGTGCGACCTGCGGGTTCATGCCTTATCACCTGCGTGATGTGAAATGTATCGGCAGGTCGAGTCCGGTTAATTAAGGGACGCGCCGGTCTTGCCGTTCCGGCGCGGGAACTGCCGGATCACGCCGCCGCGGCGCTGGACGATGAACTGGAGGTCGTCTTGGGGGCCGAAATCGATGAGATTGACCCGAGAGTCGCCTGCTGGGACTGAAGCCCGGCCAGAATGGTTTCCATGTTGGCAAACTGGTTTTCCAGTTGGTTTCGCTTGTTGGCGAGCAGGCCGTCGAGCTGCGTGATCTGGTCCTGAAACTGTTGCGTCTGATTCTGAAGCGTCGTGTTTTCCTGTGTGATCATCCCGGTCACCGGATCAACCAGGGCCGTCATGCTGTGATCGATGACGGTGCCCAGACCATTGGTGGAATCAGTGAACAGCTTCATCACGTTGTTGGGGTCCTGGGCGTAGGCATTCTGAAATGTCGTGGAGTTGAAGCTGATCGTTCCGTCCTGGTTCATGGTGATGCCGATGTCGCCCAGCGTGTGGAGGTTTCCCGCATCTTTGACGGCGGCGCCGAAGACGGAATACATCTGGGTCTGGATTTCCTGCGCCGTGGCGTCGCCCAGCAGCACGCCGCCCTGGTTGGTCGTGGTGTCGAATTGCGTGTACGTGGCGAGCTTGCCGACCAGCGTGTTGAACGCATCGGTGAAGTTCTGGAGCTGCGTGGAGATGTTGCTGGGGTCGCGGGTAATGCTGAGGGTGACGGGAGTGGAGCTGGCCGAAAGGAGCGAGACGGTGACGCCGGGAATGATGCCGGTCAGTTGGTTGCTGTGGCTGGTGACCAGCAGCGGCTGGGAAGTTCCGGCGCCCCCGATGAAAACGGCGGCGTCCTGGGCATCGACCAGGTTGCGCATCTGAAGCCCGGTGGTTCCACCGCTGATGAGCACGCGGCCAGCCTTGCCGGAGTTGGTCGCCGTCAGTGACAGGCGATACGGCGCCCCGGCGGAGCCGTCGTTAATGATGCTGGCGGCGACGCCGAGATTGGCCGTGTTGATCTTGGTGACCAGGGTGCTGAGCGTGTCGCCGGCGGTGACGTTGATCGTCTGTTCCAGCGATCCGTCGAGGGTGGTTCCGGTCGCCGTGCCGACCAGGTGAAGATCGGCGGCGGTGGTGGAGTTGCCCTCCTTCACCGTGAGCTTGCCGGCGCCGCCACTGTTGTCGGTCAGGAGGATTCCGTTGCCGTTGGCGTCGATCGAGGCGGTGACGCCGATACCGGACTGATTGATGGCCTTCAGAACGTCGCCGATGGTATTGAACGTTCCCTGCGAAAGATCGATCGTCGCGGTGCTGCCCTTGGAATTGCTGATGCTGAATGTGCCTTGGGCGACGCCTTTGCCGCCGTTGTAGTTGCTCAGGAGGGTGTTCTGGGAGACGTATTGGAGATGCAGGTCGCCACCGTCGACGGTGCTCTGCGTTGAGTTGAAGGTTCCGGCGATGCCGAGGCTGGCGGCGGAAGTGCCGCCACCGGTGTCGGCGATGATCAGGTTGCCCGATCCGCCGCTCGTATCCTGGATCTGGATTCCGTTGCCCGCCGAGTTGATCTTGGCGTTGACGGAAATCCCCGCCGAGTTGATGTCGTTGAGAACGTCCTGGAAACTGGTTGCGCCCGCGAGATTGACATTGGCCGTCTGTCCGTTGCGGTTGGTGATCGAAATGGTGCCCAGCGGAAGACCGCTCCCGCCTTTGAGGGAGCTGACCAGCACAGAGTCGATTCCGCCGATCACCGCCTGTCCGTTGATCGTTCCCCCCGAGCCGGTTTGCGCGATCTCCAGGTCCTTGGCGGCGTGGGAGCCGTTGACATCGGTGACGGAGAACGCGGACGAGCCGGTTGTCAGGTCAGTGAGAGTGATTCCGGTCGCTCCGGTGGCAATGCTGGCTTTGATCTTCGATGGGCTGGCCTTGTTAATGTCGTTGATGACGTCGCCAACGGTCTGGGCGCCGCTCAGGTCGACGCCAACGGTGGTTCCGTCGGCCAGGGAAATGTTGAAATCGGCGCTTCCGCTGGTTCGTGTCTGAATGCCGTTGCCGTCGTTGAGGGACGAGAGCGCGGTGGTCGTCGAAAGATAATTGACGTTCGAGCCAGTGAGGGTGTTGCCGTTGACGGAGCCGGCGATGCCGAGGTTCTGGGCGGACGAGCCGCCGTTGAGGTCCTGCACGCTGAGGGTTCCGCTGCCGCCGCTGGTGTCGGTAAGGACCAGCTTGTTGTTCTGGATGCTGGCTTTGACGCTGACGTTGAGCGAGGTGTTGATCTGGTTGACGACGTCGTCGAGGGTGACGTCGGAGCTGGTGTCGATGACGTCGGTTTTTCCGCTGCGGTCGGTGATACGGAACTGGCCGGCGCTGACGCCAGCGCCGCCGTTCAGGTCGGACAGCGACGTTTGTGTGGCAAGGTTTCCGCCGCCCAGCTCGAAGGTCATGGTGCCGGCCTGAAGCGGGGCGGTCTGGCTCGTGTATCCGCCGCTGACCGACTGTTGCGAGCTGACGAGCTGCGCAACCTGAAGCTGGTAATTCCCCTGGGTGGCGCCGTTGGTGGTGGTCGCGGTCAGGACGTTGGGGTTGCTGCTGGTCGCGGTCGAGGCGCCAAAGGTGCTGGGCAGTTCCAGCGACATGCCGATCTGCTGGAGACTGGTGAGCTGCGTCTCCATGTCGTTGTATGCCTGCATCTGCGTGTTGACGGAGCTGATGCGGGTCTGGATGAGCTGGACCGGCTGCGATTCGATCGACATCAGCTCGTCGATGATCTGCCCGGTGTTGATGCCGCTGACGAGTCCGACGCTGGAGGTAATCGTTCCCATTCACATGCCCTCAAGAGGACTGGGGCGGTCGTCAATGGGCCCCGAACTGTTTCGCGACCCGCCGGCCCGTCCGGCCCCATTGATATCGGCCGCAACGCGGTCCAAACCCGGCAGAATCAGCGCCTCTTCGACCACCCACAGGCCGAAAAAGTGCTGTTGTGCCGCCCGCACCTGCCTCAGTTGATTGGCCACGGTAATCAAGTCGCTCAACGCATCGCCTCCGCTGGATTTCGCCTTTATTATCGGAACCGCGCGGGCGGGGGCGTGAGCGGATGCTTCAAAATCCGCTCAAAAAAGCGTAGAACGTTACTTATGTTGGCTCGCGGACGCCGGGTTTCGGCAGTTTTTGCGCTTCTGATCGTCGCGATTTTCCAGGCGTCGGCCCAGACGACGCGCCCGGCGTTCTACTCCACCACCCGCCCAAGCTCCGACGGCATCGGCAAGGTCTACATGGGCCGTGAGATCGCCCGCGTCATGAGCCACGAAGGCGCTGACTGGCTCGAGCGGCCCGGCCGCGAGCAGGAGGAAGCCCCGGCCAAGGCGATCGCCATGATCGAACTCAAACCCACCGACATCGTCGCCGACATCGGCGCCGGGACCGGCTACTTCAGCTTCCGCATCGCCAAGCTCGTCCCCAAGGGCAAGGTGTTGGCCGAGGACATCGACGCGCAAATGATCGACGACCTGAGGAAGACGATCCGCGACGATCGCGTCGCCAACGTCGAGCCGATCCTCGGAACCACGAGCGATCCGCATCTCCCGCCCGGCGTCGACGTCGTGCTCATGGTCGACGCCTATCACGAGTTCGACCATCCCCGCGAGATGATGGAAGCGATCGTCCGCGCCCTGCGGCCCGGCGGCCGCGTCATCGACCTCGAATACCGCGCCGAAGACCCG
>Ga0210396_10003719_pt1 | contig 15117 bp, 9 predicted proteins | sample IncBWH17OmetaG_FD_155466 | JGI IMG/M metagenome (GOLD analysis project Ga0210396, IMG submission 155466) | Forest soil microbial communities from Barre Woods Harvard Forest LTER site, Petersham, Massachusetts, United States - Inc-BW-H-17-O ... | reverse complement strand
CCGCGGAAGAGGCGGAAGAGGCGGAAGAGGCGGAAGAGGCGGAAGAGGAAGTCCCGGCACGGAACAACGCGCTGTTCAAGCTGACCGGCGACCCGCGCGTGACACCGCTGGGCGCATGGCTGCGGCGAACCAGCCTGGACGAACTGCCGCAGCTGATCAACGTGCTGCGCGGCGACATGTCTCTCGTCGGACCGCGCCCCATGCTCCCGTGGGAAGCGCAACTGCTCGCGGCGCCGCACCGGCGGCGTTTCACGGTGAAGCCAGGCATAACCGGTCTGTGGCAGGTCAAAGGCCGTAGCCGCCTCTCCATGCGCACGGCCCTCGAGCTCGACGTCGAGTACACGCGGCGCCGCAGCGTGCTCCTCGACCTCAGCATCCTGGCCCGGACGGTGCCAGCGCTCTTCCGGGGAGGGGCGAGCTGATGGCTGGCAACGTCCCCGGCGCCGTTCCTGAGCCTCTCGGCGGTTCCGACCTGACCGCGCCCGAGGGTACGGTCAGCGATTCCCTGTCGGTCGCCGTCTGGACTCTCGTCAGCCGCTTCACCGGGGTCCTGCGCGGCATCACGATCGCGGCGGTGCTCGGCGCGACCTTCTTCGCCAACACCTTCCAGTTCACCAACTCCCTGCCGAACCTGGTGTTCTACGGCCTGCTGGCCGGGTCGATGTTCTCATCGCTGCTCGTGCCCGCTCTTGTCGGCCACATCGACTCGGGGGACAGGGCAGCGGCCGCGCGTACCGCTGACGGGCTGCTCGGGATGGCGATGCTGGGCATGCTGGCGATAATTCCCTTGGCGGCGGTCGCCACCCCCTGGCTACTGCGGCTGGGCTCGGCCGGCGCCGCCGACAGCGCGGCTGCCAGCAGCCAAGTGCACGTCGGCGCGGTGCTAATCCTGCTCCTGCTGCCGCAGGTGCCGCTGTACGCGATCGTGGGCACGGCAACGGCGGTCATGAACGCCCACCGTCGCTTCGCGCTCCCGGCCGCCGCGCCCGCCATCGAGAATCTGGGCACGATCGCCGTCCTCGGGGTGGTGGCCGTCCTCTACGCTCCTGTGGCGGCGGAGCAGAGCGTCCCGCTCTCCCTGATTCTCCTGCTCGGCCTGGGCACCACCGGTGCCGTCATGCTGCATGCGAGCGTGCAATGGTGGGGCGCCAGACGGGTTGGCATCGCCCTCGTGCCGAAAGCCGGATGGCACGATCCCCAGGTGCGTGCCACGATCCGCCGGGCCCTGCCCGCGCTGGCCCAAGCCGCGCTGGCAGCTTTGCTGCTCGGGGCGCTGTCGCTCGCCGCCGACCGGGTGGCCGGCGGCGTGGTGGCCTTCCAGCTGGCGGCGAACTTCTACTTCCTGCCGATCGCGCTGGCCGCGTCTCCGGTCGCGCTTTCTCTGGTGCCGAGGTTGTCCAGGATGACCGCGCCCGGCCAATCTGCGATGTTCCGTGACACCTACCTGCGCGGCCTGGCGTTCGCCTGCTTCTTTGCCGTGCCCGCCGCCCTGGCTTACCTCGTCCTCAGCGGGCCCATCGCCGGCGGGATAGGCTTCGGCGCCTTCGGCGCGGCGGACGGCCGCGCCCTGATCTCGGCGGCGCTGGGCGGCCTGGCACCAGCGATCGTCGGCGAGACGCTGTTCCTGGTGACCACGTACGCGTGCTACGCGCGAAAGGACACCAGGAATCCGCTGCGCGGGATGATCATCCAGGCGACCGTGTGCGCGGCCGGGATAGCCGTCGTCGTGAACATCCTCCATGGCACTGCGCTCCTCACTGGCCTTGGCCTGGCCTTTTCCGCGGGCAGCGTGGCCGCCGCGTGGTACCTGGTGCGCAAACTGCGGCAGGAACTGCCGCGCGGCGGGGAGCATGGGCTGCTGGTATCGATCGAGCAAACCGCCCTCAGCTCGGCCATTATGATCCTGCCGGCCTGGGCGGCCGCGAAGCTCCTCGCCAGCCACCTGACGGGCGCACCGGGACGCGTCGCCATGATCCTCCTGGTGACCCTCGGCGGAGCCGGCATCTATTTCGCCGCCCAGGTGGTCCTGGGCAATCAGCAGGTGAGATGGCTGACCGAAGCGGTGCAGCAACGCTGGCGGCGGCTGCGAGGAGAGCTGCCGGGACCCGGCGCGTCGCCCTGGCCGCGCCGGTTTGGCCGCCGGCTAGCGGCGCCGGCGGCCAGCGCCGTACAAGCGGCACGACCGGTCCTCCGGAGACGGCAGCTCGATGCCTTCCTGCTGCTTGGCATCATGGCGGTCGGGGCGCTGGCAGGCATCAAGATCAAGTACGCGGTGTTCGCGGTGATCTGCGCCGGCCTCGTCGGATGGGTCCTGACCAGGCCGCCCGTCGCCGCGTACCTGCTTATCTTCGTTACCCCGCTGGTCGCCGGCATCAGCGGCGGCTCCGTTGTCCCGCTGATACGGCCAAACGAAGCGCTCATGGTCCTGCTCGGCGCCGCCATCGGAGTGCGCTGGCTGGTGAGACTGCGCACCGGCGGCATCCGGTGGCCCCGAGTGGGCAGCGTCGAAGTCACCCTGATCGCGCTCGGAGTTACCACCTCCCTGGTGCCGCTGGCGATGATGCTCGTCCGGCAGCGCCCGATCACCGAAGTGGATCTCCTCTACTCCATCGTGCTGTGGAAGCTGCTGGCGGAGTACATCATCGTCCGTTCGGTCATCTCGACACGTGAGCAGGTGATGAGGTGCCTGTGGCTGTCGATGGCGGCAGCGGCGATCGTCGGCTTCATCGCAATCGTGCAGGCGGTGGGCGTGGCCGGGGTTCCCGCACTGGTCGCGAAGCTCACTTCCTCGTCGTCCGGCAGTGACGGCATGGTGACGGTCGCCCGCGGCAGTTCCCTGCTCGGCCTGCCCGCCGCCACCGCGGATCTGGCGATCCTCAACCTGGGGATCGCGGTCGCGATGATCGCGCGCGGTTACCCGCGCCGCCTCTGGCTGGGCGGCTTCGTTGTTCTCTACGTGCTCACCGTCATTGCCGCGTCGGAGTTCGCGACGGTGATCGGCTTGGTCGTGGCGCTCGTCGTGCTCCTGGTGGTCACCAGATCGGGCCGGCTCGCCGTCTATATGATCCCCGTCGGCCTCCTCGGCGGGGTGCTGCTCTGGCCCGCGATCGAGCTTCGGCTCAGTGGTTTCCATTCCACCGCCGGTCTTCCGCTCAGCTGGGTCGACCGCCTTTACAACCTGCGGACGTTCTTCTGGCCTGTCCTGTTCTCCGATCACAACTGGATCCTGGGGGTGCGGCCTACGCCCCGCGTCGCCGCCCCAGACAAAGTGGGAGGCTTCATCTGGATCGAGAGCGGCTATACCTGGCTGCTCTGGTGCGGCGGGATCCCGCTGCTCGCCAGCTACATCGCGTTCGCCGCCGCCGTGCTCAGGAAGAGCTGGGCATACGTGCGGCGGGCCGACGCCGCCGGGATCGTGGCAACGGCGGTGCTGGCGGCCATGTGCTCGCAAGTGGTGCTCATGTCTTTTGACCCGCACCTGACGTTCCGCGGTTCTGGCGACGCGTTTTTCCTGCTGCTGCCTCTCATCCGCAAGCTCCCGGCGCGGCGCGCCTCGCCTGCCGCCCGCCGAAGTCCCCTCGCGGCCGCCGCCGCCCCACCCCCGGGGGTGCTCGTATGAAATTGCTGCGCAAATACATCCTGTGGCTGATAGCCGCCACATTGGCGGGCATCGCGGGAGCGTTGCTGATTCACGTCAGCCTCCCGGCGCATTACGTCTCGACTGCCGAAGTCGACGTCGAGCCGAACCTCGCCGCCCTCAACATCGGCTTTTCGCCGAATATGGTCACCGAGCAGCAGGTCGCCACGTCGGGAGTGGTCCTCGCCGATGCCGCGCGCGTGCTCGGCACCACGCCGAGCGCGCTGGCCAACGACCTGTCGGCCACCGTGTCCGGGACCTCCGCCACCGGTGGCACCGCGAACGTGCTGTCGATCAACTGCGCCATGCCGACGGCGACCGGTGCCCAGCGTTGCGCGGCGGCGGCCACCGCCGCGTACACGGCCTTCCGTAATGACGCGAACCAGCCCAAGAACACGCAGGCGCACGACCCCGTCCATGTCACGCTTCTCACAGCGGCATCACTGCCCACCGCGCCGACGGGCGTCCACCTGCGGATCCTGCTGCCTATTGGCGCGATCCTGGGGTTGCTCCTGGGCATCGGGGCCGCCTACGTCCGCGATTACTTCGATCACCGGGTGCGCGACAGCGCGGATCTGGAGCGGTGCCTGGATGCGCCGGTGCTTGCCGCGATCCCGGTCGTCCGGCACTCGCAGGACGTCTTCACCCGGCGTCCGCTCTCCGCGGCGGCCGAGTCCTACCGTTATCTCAGAGAACATCTCAATTCACAGATCGTCGTGGCCCCGGTGCCTGATGGGGGCGGCGTCGTGCTGCTTGTCGCCGGCACCCAAGCCGACGATGGGTGCACGAACGCGGCAGCCAACCTGGCCGTAGCCCTGGCTGAGCCAGGCGCGAAAGTGCTCCTGGTCGAGGCGGACCTATGGCACCCGTCGCTGGGCGCGGTTTTCGACGCGAGCCGCAGGCCCGGCTGGAGCGATCTGCTTGCCGGGCGGGTCTCGCTTGACGAGGCGGCGATCCCGGTCCCCCGCGTGCCTGGGCTACGGCTCGTGACCGCGGGCTATGTGACCGCCAGGTCAGTCGAGATCTTCCAGGACGCCCGGCTGGCCCGGGCATTCCAGGACATGAGAGCCCAGGCGGATTTCGTCGTTGTCGTCGGCGCGCCGGTGCTCGAGATTTCGCACACGATCGCACTGGCGCGCGCGAGCGACATCGTGGCCGTGATTGCGGATGCGCGGCACACCACCCGGGAGGCCGCTAGCGCTGCCGCGCAGGAGATCCGGGCGACCGGGCCGCGGACCATCGTCGGCGTCCTGACCGGGGTGTCCTCACCCGCCAGTGGCCAGGCACAGCCCGCCAGGGCGCACGCGGAGTCGCTGGCGCCCGCATCAGAAGCCCCGGCGATCCTCGCTGGCGTCGTGCCGCCGCGAGGTCCCAACGGAAAGCATCGGGAGCCGTTCGGCGCGGCGCACGTCTATCCGCGCCAGCTCAACGAGGAAACCGACCCCGGCGATGATCCCGGCCCAGGGAAGTGAGGATGTAATGTCGGCACCTGCCTGCCACCCGCCTGCCGCGAGTAGGCGGCGAGTCAAGCCGCGCCCTATGCGCGTGCTAATCCTCAACCAGAATTCGACGGTCCCGCCGGATCAACGCGTCTGGCCAGAAGCCCAGGCCCTCACGGCCCGTGGATATGAAGTACACATTATCTGCCCGCTCGGCAAAGGCTATCCCCTGCGCCGGGAAAACATCGACGGCATCCGAGTCTACCGCTATTCACCGGGACCCGAGGGGCGCAGCATCACCGGGTACCTTCGGGAGTACACGGTCGCGATTCTTTCCCTGCTCTTTCTCACACTCGTTATACGAGCCCGGCGCCGCATCGACGTGGTAATGATCTCCAACCCGCCGGATCTGCTCTTCGTCGTTGCCATGCCCCTCATGGCGCTTGGGGCGCGGCTTGTTTATGATCATCACGATGCATGCCCTGAGCTGATGATAGCCAAGGGTTTTCGCGCGGGCAGCTGGGTAGTGCGGCTGAATACGCTATTCGAGCGCCTCACCTACCGTGCCTGCGATGTTACCCTCGAACCCAATGAGAGCTTCCGCGATATCGCGCTCGAGCGAGGGCACATGCGCCAAGAGGATACGTTTGTCGTCCGCAACGCACCGAGAACCACTCGCTTCGCCGACAGCCGCGCCGATGACAAGTATCGCCACGGACGCAAGCACATGGTGGCATACGTAGGAATGATGGCCATCCAGGATGGTCTCGACTACCTTATTGACGCGGCACACGTCATCGTCAATGACTGGCAGCGTAACGACATTCAGTTCGTCCTGGTCGGATCGGGCCCCGAGCTCGCGCGGCTTCGCGAACGTGTACGCGCCCTGAATCTCGGGGACTACATTACTTTTACTGGCTTCATTTCTGACCCCGTGACACTCGGCTCCGTGCTAAAAACGGCGGACGTATGCGTAGGTCCGGACCCGGCGAATCCAATGAACAATATCTCTTCAATGCACAAGACTGTGGAATATATGCTCCTGCGGAAGCCCATAGTCCAGTTCGATCTTTGTGAGGGTCGCGCGACGGCGGGAGAGGCCAGCCTCTATGCCGCTCCCAATGATGTTACCGACTTCGCTAAATCAATAGTGCGGCTGGTCGATGATCCGGAAATGCGTGACCGGATGGGCGACATCGGTTTCCAGAGAATCACCACCGACCTCAACTGGGACGCGCAGGTTCCCAGCCTCCTCGCCGCATACGAACGAGTGCTGGCGAAGCCGCGTACGTCAGGTACCGCCGGCATCGCATCGGTGCCTGATGGTGGTGCGGTAAGACGGCCCAGGTCATCCGTGACACGCGAGCCCAGGCGGATGTCATCGTGATCCACCGCGCGCCAGCGATCCTGGCAGGCACCCTGCGAGCCAAGCCGCGACCCGCACGGGTGCTGATGCTTGTCCAGAACGAGACGGTCCCGCCGGACATGCGTGTCTGGGCGGAAGCTCAGGCGCTCATTGCCCGCGGTTATGAAGTCAGCGTCATCTGCCCGCGCGGCGAGCTGTACACCCGTCGGAGGGAAGACATCGACGGCGTCCGGATCTACCGCTACCCGCGCGGGCCCGAGGGCCGGAGCAGCCTCGGTTACCTGCTTGAGTACGCTGCCGCGCTTCCCCCCCAGCTCTTCCTCGCGCTCGCTGTACGCGTCCGCTCCCGCATCGAAGTGGTGCACATCTGCAACCCACCGGACCTGCTCTTCCTCCCCGCATTGCCGCTCAAGGCCCTCGGGGCCCGGCTTGTCTACGATCATCACGACGCGTGCCCTGAACTGATCATGGCCAAGGGATATCGCGGGGGCAGCTGGCAAGTGCGGCTGAATATGCTACTCGAGCGGCTCACTTACCGCGCCTGCGACGTTTCCATCGAGACGAACGAGAGTTTCCGCGATATCGCCATCGGTCGCGGGGGCATGCACCAGGAGGATGTGTTTGTAGTACGGAACGGTCCGGAAATCGCCCGCTTCGCGGGCGCCGTCGCTGACGATAAGCATCGCCATGGGCGCGAGCATATGGTCGCGTACGTGGGAATGATGGCCATTCAGGACGGCCTCGACTACCTGATTGACGCGGCCCGTATCATCGTGGCTGACTGGCAGCGCGATGATATCCAGTTCGTCCTGGTGGGATCGGGTGCCGAGCTCGAGCGGCTCCGCGAACGCGTGCGCCGCATGAAACTCGAAGACTACATAGCCTTCACCGGTTACGTCGCTGACTCCGGGGTACTCGGTTCCGTGCTTGCCACGGCGGACGTGTGTGTAAGCCCGGATCCTGAGAATGCCGCGAACAACGTTTCAACAATGATCAAGGTCATGGAGTACATGTCCTTCGGCAAGCCCATAGTACAGTTCGATCTCCATGAGGGCCGGGTGTCGGCTGGGGATGCCAGCCTCTACGTCGCGGGCAATGACGTCACCGCTTTCGCCAAAGCGATAGTGCAGCTGATCGATGACCCGGAAATGCGTGACCGGCTAGGGGCGATCGGTTTGCAGCGAATCACCGGCCTCACATGGGACGCGCAGGTTCCCCGTCTCCTCGCCGCGTACGAACGAGCGCTCGTAACGCAGTCAGCAGCTGCCAGATCCTACACCGACCGCCACCTCGGAATGCTTGGCCGGACACGTGAGCTCTTCAACCTCTGGCAAAGTAAGCGCCAGGACGTTCCCGGTCAGGCACGCGAGATGCTGGCCGAGCTGGAGAGCAGCCAGTCCGAGATGGAGCGCGCGCTCGGCGGCAGGATCCAAGACAAGGAAATGCTCATCATCGGACCAGGACAGCAGCTGGTCGAGATGTCGTTCTTCGCGCGGCACAACAGCGTCACGGGGATCGACCTTGATGTCATACCGCGGCACCCGTCCGTCCGCGAGTATCTCAGGATATTCCGGAACAACGGCTCGATCAGGACGCTGAAGACCATGGCCCGTAAGGCGATGGGCTACGACCGGGCGCTTCGCCGGGAGGCCGAGCGTGCGGGTCTCACAGTGGACAGCGATCCGGCGGTCGTAGCTATGGACGCCGCCGCCATGACCTTCCCTGACGACTCCTTCGACTGCGTCTTCTCGACTTCGTGCTTCGAGCACCTGTCGGAGCCTGGCGATGTGATCCGGCAGGTGGCGCGGGTCCTGCGGCCGGGCGGACTAGCCCACGTCGACGTCCACCTCTACACGAGCGACAGCGGCTGTCACGACGTCCGGATCTTCGGCGGCAGAAGGGATTCCATCCCGCCGTGGTCGCATCTGCGTCCGCAATACCGTTCCCTGGTCCAGCCCAACAGCTACCTGAACGAGATCCGCCTCGTACAGTGGAGAGAAATGTTCTCGCGGCACTGGCCGGGTGTCACGTTCCGGCTGCGTCCAGAGCGGGATCCGGCGATCCGCAGTGCCCTGGCTCCCCTCCAGGCGGATGGCGAACTCGAGGAGTACGAGGACGAAGAACTGCTAGCGACCTACCTGGTCGCCGAGTGGGTCAAGCCCGCTCGGCCCCCCGGCCCGGTCCGCCATGCCTAAGACGAAGGAAAGGAAAGCACGATAGGTCCACCTCGTTTCAAGCGCTGGCGATTGCGGTCACAGGCTCTGGTAGCGGTAGTAGTGGCCCTAGTGGTGGTGGGCGCCTACTCTGCTTTCAAGTTCTCGGACGCTTTCAAGTCCTCGGACGGGCCCGCGCCGTCTGCTGTGATTGCCTGTCATCCGCAATATTCGATCGCGCATTGGTCTATCGCCCCATTGAACGGGGGCGTCTACGAGATGCAAACGAACGAATACAACTCAAGCAGTACATTCTCAATGTGCGGCGACGGCGGCGAGAACTTCAAAATCACTCAATCTCAGATTTCCGTACCTACCGACGGTACCCCCGGAGGATATCCGTCAATCTACCGCGGTTGCCACTGGGGTAATTGCACTAAGGATAGCGGCCTGCCGATACAGGTTTCATCATTGGAATCAAATGCCAGCCAGGTGAGGCTATCGTACGACACCCGGGTCTCGGCTAGCGGCGTCTGGGACGATGCGTTCGATATCTTTTACACTCCATGCAATGATCATGGCGTATCTCAAAGCAACTGCACCCAGCGTACTCAGCCCGACCGCGAGATGATGATATGGCTGAGCCATAACGGACCGGCCATTCCCAGTGGAAACGCCACGAAGGTTACGATAGCCGGCATTGATTTCAATCTGTGGTGGGATGGTACCACCATGTGGTACGTAATGACGTCGCCCAGCCTGAGCAACCCGCGCGTGCAGAACCTTGACTTGGGAGATTTCATCAGGGACGCGGTTAACCGGGGCTACATCCCCTCCCCGTCGTGGTACCTCATGGACATAGAGGCCGGATTTGAAATATGGCAAGGAGGTGCGGGACTGCAGGCTAGTTCACTGAAGATCTGCACGCCAAGTCCGGTCGGCTGCGAAAGCGCTTAAGCGGGTACCGTCGGCATCGGCCGTATCGCGCCCACGCGCCGCCCCGCCCGCATAGCCGAACCGGATTCGCCCGCTGCGCGCGGCGGGTCCCTCGATATGCCAGCCGTCGCCGCCGCCGCGTATTACCGAAGAGTCGCGCTCCCGCCACCAGGCGGCGACCTCTCTGGGCAGGGCATGCCAGACCGTACGGTCATCGTGGAAGCGCGAGAGCAGCGACCGGTAGCCGTTCGCCACCCTCGGGTCGACGGCATAGTCGGGGTGGGTAAGAACCAGCGCCATCCCCTGACGCTCGCGGAGGAACTCAGCCTTCCTGAGCCAGACGTCCGCGTCGGCATTCTGGAGAATGGCGAAAAGCGTGTGGTCCTGCGGCATCGTTATCGGGAGTTCTACCATGCTCTCGTTGAAGTAAGGAAGATAACTGCAGCAGCCCCCAGGCTGGGGCTCGTACGGATCTGTATCGCTGTAGGACGAGTCGTAATCGAACCCGAGAGCGGGCATCCATTCCCACTTCCGCTGAGTGGCCGGGGAGCGGAATCCGACGGCCTGCCAGCGGTCCGCGTACTCACGCATCGCCGGGAGCCGCTTCGCGAGGAGCCGCCGGGAGCCGAGGTCGTGCCCGTCGTGCAGGAGACCGTGGACGCCAACCTCGCAGCCTTCTTCCCGCAGCGTGCTGACCGTCTCTTCGGCGACCTTGTAGCGAAGCGGGACGAAATTCCATGACGACCGGTAGCCGAGCTGGCGTTCCGGTTCGCGCAGCAGGCCGAGGCTGCGGTATCCGGCATCGGTTTCCACGTCGTGCGTCAGCACCAGCGCCCAGGACCGGCCATCCGGCCATTCGCCGATGAACGGCACGGGTTGGCCGGCCAGCTCGGCCAGCAGGCCGAACAGCCATCTGTAGAGGTCGTGCAGGCTTTCCTCAGCCGGCCAGTCCGGGAAGGACGCACGCTCCTGCACTTGGGTATACGCGCGCCGGAGCCGAAGTTGCAGCCGGCGGGGCAAGACAGGGCGCATCAGGTAGTAGCCCCGCACCGCGGCCGCGCGTCCCCTGAGCGCTATGGGCGAGTGCCCAACCTGCTGGTAACTCTCCGACCAGAACTGCTGCATCACCTCGGCTGGATCAAAGGGCAGGAAGACGTTGCCGTCGCTGTCCCGCCAGACGGCGGCCCGCGGCACGCCCGCGCTGTCGAAGATCTGCTCGGCAGGATGCCATCCGCTGCCAAGCCGGCCAAGCAGGCCGGGAACGGCCGCGTCGGCGGCGGCATGGCCGAAGAAGGTGAAATTCCGCAGCCGGTAGCGACCGAGCTGGCAGCTGGCCGCCAGGGCCGCCGGGTCGGCGTCGGTGCCCAGCCAGAACAGTGCGCGTGACATGCTTCCTGGTTGCGCCGTGGCGCGGAGCTGGTGCACAGGCACCGGGGCGCGTGCGTCACCGGTCATGGCCGCTCGCGGCTGCAGGGTGTACGGGACGCGGAAGTAGTCGAAGAAGCCAACAGGACGCGTAGCTTCAAACATCAGTTCCCTCGCATTTCCGCCGGTAAGAGACCACGCTTGAACGCCAGGTAGGGAAGCAGCGCGATCTCATAGCAGGACGGCAGGGGATCACGGAAGGAGAACACGGCCTCCGTGTCCACGCCCCGTAGCGAGCGCAGGTAGTCACCCGGCCGCAGCGTTCCCGCCCGGATGTCACGGACGGCGTTCGGCACGTCCGTGGCAAGCCGTATCCAGCGGACACCCGGCTTGGCGTGCACCTCTTCGACAGGCGCCCCCACCTGATCGCGGAACAGGAGGTACGGGAAATCCACTCCCGCGGACCGGCCGAGCGTGTGGTACCCCCACGTCCTGGCGTTGACGTCGAGAAGCTTGTACCGGCCGTCGCGCGGATCGCGCTTGTATTCAAGCTCGATGAGCCCGTAATAGCCAATGGCCTGGAGAAACCGGATCGACGGCGCCGCCAGCTCGCCAACAGAGACGGTCTCGACGTACGTGCTCGCGCGACCGAAGTCCGACGGGTGCTGGCGCCGCCGGCGCACCGTCATGCTCGCGACCGTCTGCCCCCGGCGGAAGAAAGCGCAGTACGCGTACTGTTCCCCGCCACCTCCCGGAATCAGCTCCTGGATGATGACCTCGCCGCTCCTGACGATCCCCGCGGCACGGCGGAAGACAGCGGCGAGCTCGGCCCTGGTATCGGCGCGCCACGCCTTCACCCCGGTGGCGTAGAAGAAGTGCTCCTTGATGGCTGGCTTGATGACGAAAGGCCCGTCGCTGTCGACACTGGCGAGATCCGCCTCGGTCGCCGGGAACCAGGTCCGGGGTATCGGGATGGATAGCCGTGCGGCCAGCCGGTAAGTCTCCCGCTTGTCCCACGCCTGGCTGATCGCCGCCATGCCCGGCACCGGCACCCTGAAGTCGCTGAGCAGCGCTTCGCGGTTGGCGGCGAGGGCAGCGACGTTCTCGTCCCTGGTCGGGTAGAGCACCCACCTCGCGCAATGCAGCCTGTCCCGCGTCCGCGCGAGCGCGCTGAGCAGCGATGCCTCCGTCCGCAGATCGCGGACGCGGACCACCGTCTGCACGAATCGTGACGCCTGGGCGACCGAGGCCTCGTCGTCAACGACGCATACGGGAATGCCATGCCGTCCTAGGCTCCGCGCGATACCAAGCCCCTGATAATCACCGCCGATAACGACTCCGCCTACCGTCTCAGGAGCCGCGCCGGAAACCTCGCGCGCTGGAAGCGTGCTGTAATCGATGCCGCTGTCCACTCTCGCTGTCGATCGCATGGGCAGGCTACGCACCTGATCAGGTTCAGGGCTTCCGCGCGGCCCGCGGAACCCTCGTCGTGGTGAGAAGAGCTACGTCAGACGGGGTATGAGCCCGGCCCGGAGGCGGGCTACGCTTGCGAAATAGCTCAGTCGGCCCCGTAAGGGACGGGGTTCTTCCATCATGCGCTGAGCGGCTTTATCTGTGGAATCGGGGCAATTTACTCATCGACTGAAGGGCAGCTAACTGCATGCCTGGTTACCTTATCGCCGGTACGGTCCTCGCGGTAATAACCACGCTCGCGCTGGCGTGGAAATGGCAGCTCGGTGTCCTCCGCGTCGGAGTCTTCATCCTGGCCCTGTCGATGGTGACCGCCCTTGTGCTCAGTGCGGCCGATCGGCTGGCGCACTTCACGTTCGTCACGGGAACGCTCGCTATGTGGGGGATAACGGTCCTGGCGGCGGTCGCATGCCTGCTCGCCATGTTCTACAGGGACCCGGAGCGCGCTGCCCCGGATCGCGACGACGTCATCGTCAGCCCCGCCGATGGCCGGGTGATCTATGTGAGGCCCGTGCCGCCGGGCGAGGTCCCGGTAGCAAGTAAGCGAGGGCGCGCTGCCTCGTTGCGGGAGTTGCGAGGGACCTCGCTGTGCGATACCGGCGCGACGGCCATCGGCATCTCGATGAACCTGCTGGACGTCCACGTGAATCGCGCGCCCGTCGCCGGCCGCGTGCAGCTATCCGAACGGATGCACGGCACCTTCGGGTCGCTCAGGAACCCGGAGATGGTCGGGTCCAACGAGAGGATGACGACGGTCATCGAAGCCGGGGACCTGCAGGTCGCGATCGTGCAGATCGCCTCGCGCCTGGTCCGCCGGATCGTGTCGTTCGTGTCCGAAGGCGACGAGTTGCGGCTTGGCCAGCGAATCGGGGCGATCCGCTTCGGCTCCCAGGTCGACTTGCTCGTTCCGGCGGGAACGCGCATAACGCTCGCTGTGCAGGCGGGCGACCGGTTGGTAGCGGGGCGCACCATCGTCGGCGTGGTGGCAGGCGAGCCGGGCGCGACCGGCGCATTCTCCCGCGCTGACGGTGCCGCGGTGGCCTCGGCCGCACGGCGGGACGGATAGTCCCGTGGTCAGGTCCGACGCCCATGCCGAGGGTCTGTGCCCGCCGGGGTTCCAGACGTTCGATCTGGAACTAACCGATCCTCGCTGGGCGGAGTTCGCGGCGAGCCGTCCGGACGCGTTGCCCTACCATCATCCCTCGTGGTTGCGGGTGCTACGAGAAGCGTGCGGATACCGCAACGCCACTGTCGGCTGCGCCGACACCGCGGGACGTCTTTGCGGGATCCTTCCCTTGGTCGAGAAGAACAGCATCCTGACGGGCCTGCGGCTTTCGTCACTGCCGCACACCCCCGCCGCCGGCCCGCTCGCTTCGGATGGCAGCAGCCTGCGTGCCTTGCTCTGGGCCGCGAAGGAGCGGGTCGACACGGGCCGGGCACGCTGGGTTGAGCTGAAGGTGAGCGAGCCGGGTTTCGGCCCTCTCATGGACGGATTCAGCCGTCACGACGGCATCCCGACCTATGTGCTGGATCTGCCCGAGAAGCCGGAAGATCTGCGGTTCGGCAATTCGCGGCATCACGCCGCGATAGCCAGGGCCGTGCGGAAGGCAGGTCGGCTCGGCGTCACGGTTAGGCCCGCGTCATCGCTTGCGGACGTCCGCCGGTGGTACCGGCTTTACGTCGGGACAATGCGCGCGCATGCGATCCCGCCCCGGCCGCTTCAGTTTTTTGAGCGCATGTGGGATGTGCTGGCACCGCCCGGCCGGCTGCGCCTGCTGCTCGCGGAGCGGCAGTCAGGCGGTCAGGCGCAGCTTCTCGCCGGTTCGCTGTTCCTCATGTACGGGCAGACGGTTATTTTCGCCTTCAACGGCCGTGACCGCAGCCAGCTTCAGTTCCGGCCGAATGACGCCATTCACTGGACAGCGATCATGGACGCATCTGCCGCTGGATTCCGGCGATATGACTTTGGGGAGGGGACGGGGGACAACGCCGGCCTTTTGGCGTTTAAGGAAAAATGGGGCACCAGGCCAGTTCATATGTACCGCTATCACTATCCGCAGCAGCCCCGGATGGACCGAGGAATTCTCGCGTCCGGGCCCCTGCAGCGAACCCAGGAATGCGCGTGGCGACTGCTGCCGCCAGCCATGACGACAAGAATGGGACGATGGGCGTACCACCTACTGTAGATGGCGCTGTGCGCCGTATTACCGTGCTCGGCACCGGCTACCTGGGGACGGTACATGCCGCGTGGCTGGCCGAGACGGGCTTCGATGTACTCGGGATGGACGCCGACCGGGCGAAGGTCGGCGCGCTCAGCCGCGGGGTGCTGCCCTTCTACGAGCCGGGACTCGAGCCGCTGCTGCGCTCCGGCCTGAAGTCGGGTCGGCTTTCCTTCACCACGTCCTACGCGGAGGCGGCCGCCTTCGGCGACCTGCACTTCATCTGCGTGGGCACGCCGCAGCGGGCGGGCTCCTACCGCGCCGACCTGTCCCAGGTGCATGGCTGCCTGCGCGCGCTCGGAACGCTGCTGGACCGGCCGTGCCTGGTCGTCGGCAAGTCCACCGTCCCGGTCGGGACCGCGGAGCTGCTGGCCGAACGGCTGTCGGTCATCTCTCCCGCCGGCCCCGCCTGCGAGCTCGCCTGGAACCCGGAGTTCCTGCGGGAGGGGCATGCCGTCCACGACACGATGCGGCCAGACCGGATCGTCGCCGGAGTGACCTCGGCGCGCGCGGAGGCCGTGCTCCGTCAGGT
>Ga0210396_10003718_pt1 | contig 15119 bp, 11 predicted proteins | sample IncBWH17OmetaG_FD_155466 | JGI IMG/M metagenome (GOLD analysis project Ga0210396, IMG submission 155466) | Forest soil microbial communities from Barre Woods Harvard Forest LTER site, Petersham, Massachusetts, United States - Inc-BW-H-17-O ... | reverse complement strand
TGGCGCCGCTTTTGAGCGAGGAATCGTATTCGTTTGAAGTGCCGCCTCGGAGGATGCCGACTCGGGTTCGGGTCATGGCGGAAATTATAACACTTATGAGGGAAAAGGAATTCAATGCAAACGCCGTCTATCTGTCGGTCGGCGGCTCCGCAAATAAAATTCCGGCTCAGAAATGCAACGCCGGCAATTGGTCGGTCGGCGTCTCCAAGCTCCGCTTGGAGCCGCCTCCCGGACTTGAACCGGGGACCCATCCCTTACGAAGGGATTGCTCTACCAACTGAGCTAAGGCGGCAAACACCGCATATCCTATGCGATTTTCGGACTTTTTCAAACAGTAAAAGGTTCAGAACTTTTTGAACGTAACTTGTAATTGTCCTTACCCGGGGGTCACAATTGATCTATCGCGGAAGAAAAAATAATTTATCGGTCATCTTCTAGAGTTACCTGAGGCATGCACTTTTGCATCCTATCTACTTTGGGAGAGTGCGATGATCTCGACGTTCACGAAGTCCGACTGGGATAGATACGCAGAGTGGTATGACGACCTCAACATACTACACCCTTATGCGGAAATGATCGCAGGCGTCGCAAGGCGCCTCGGGAAAAAGTTCTTGCCGATCTTGGACGCAGGTTGCGGAACGGGAAATCTTACTCAGGCGCTTATCCGCAGCACGACATCTGATGTTGTCGGTCTGGATGCTTCCGGGCCCATGTTAGCGCGCGCGAAATTGAAATGTCCCGACACAGCATTTGTGCAGGGTGACCTGAGCATTGGGGTACCCTTCGGAGCCGGTACCTTCGGTACGGTAGTGTGCGTTAACACTCTGTATGCTCTCCCCGATCCGCACCATGCGTTCGCGGAATTCAATAGGACGCTTCGAATGAACGGACGTGTGATCGTGGTCACCCCAAAAGCAGGATACGAAAGCGGTCTTATCCTCAAAGCGCATTGCGGAAGCGGCAAACCTGATAGCTACTGGTGCGACGTCCATCGCAACGGAGCATACGAGAAAATTCTTGTGCGAGAAGCGATACCCGACAAACGACTAGCAAGGAGGTTCCTTGAGATCGGACGTGTAAATCGAATGATCGCGAGAGAACGTTCGTTCCGTTTCTTCGACAAGACGGAACTTGCAAAGATCGCGCTCAAGAACGGTTTCAAAAACGTTCGCATAACAGAAACTTATGCGCGTCAGAGCCATCTACTCATAGCGACTCGTAGATAATGGAGGCGTATATGTTCATCGGGGTAGCGACACCCGTACATGCGATCTATGCAGACATTTGTTGTTTTGCCCGGAGGACGTATGCACAAAGACTGGCAGCCGACATCCTTCCGGCACCCGACGCTTTCGCTTATGCGGAAGACAATTCGGGTGTAGTCGCCTGTATCGGTCTATACCGTGCAGTCAAACATAGTAAGCTCATGATCGAACGCTATGTTCCCGACGCATTTGAACGAACGGCCGGGTGCCCTGCTGTCGAGCGGGACGCCTGCGCCGAGATCGGAACGCGGGCCATATCTCGGGCCGCCGGATCGGGCGGTTCGCGTCTGCCGGTCGCGCTTTCCGCCGCCCTTCTCATGTATGCGTACACGCAGGGTTTGCGATACCTCGTCTTCACTTCAAACCGGACGGCGGTCTGCCTTGCGCGCACCCTTGAAGTCGAACTGATCTATCTCGGACAACCCGACACATCCCGAATGGAACCGTCATTCCTCAAGAACTGGCGGGCGTTCTTCCGCGTCAGGCAGTCCTGTTTTGGCCTCAGGCTCGATTCCGTCGCGGGATGTGAGAACATTCTCGAAAAGTTCCGCGAACAGGAGTCCGGATCGGCAATACGATAGCGCCGTGATACCATTGAAAGATCGTCGCATCGCGGCGGTCTTTCTCTTCTTCCGGGGTTATGCTTGCGACACAAGTGATTTTGTGCGTGACGCTCATCGGCAATATCGCGTTGCTGACGGTCGTGCTTCACGAACGCGTCTCTCTCTTACGGACGGTCTTTGCGATATATCTTGCGTCGCTGACAGCATGGACGTTCGCCATATATTTGAATCTTTTCCTGAAGAGCCTTTTCGTGGAGTCGTGTATATTCGCGACAGCGGCGGCTTCGCTCACTTTGCAGTTGTGGTTCGCGAAACTCTTTCCTCGGGGAAAGATCCCGAGGCAGGTACGCGAATACTGGAGTCTCGCGGTAGGATGCTTCTTCCTGGTCGCGAGCTTTTATCCGGGGGCAATGTTCAACCTGATCGAAATACATCAGGAGGGGTACACGATACTCGATAACGGATTTTTGTCGGCTGAGTATTCTGTTTTCGCGCTCGTCTACGTGTGTGCACCGATACTGATATTCTTCCTAAAATACAGATCGTCGCAAACACGAAGCGAGAGAGTACAACTCCGCTACCTTGCGATCGGATTCGCGCTTTTCGCGGCGATCGCCCTTCTCACGAATTCGGTACTGCCTGTTTTCTTTCATATATACAGACTGAACGCCATAGGACCCGCATTTTCGCTTCTTTTCGCGACCTTCGTGTTCTATGTCATTTGGAAACACGACTTCCTCGACATACGACGGGCGGTGCAACGCGGCGCCATTTACTCGCTTCTCATAGCCTTTATCGTTGCGACGTACATCATATTGCTGTTCCTGTTCGATCGGGACTTCAGCCCGGGCGACGACCTTGTGCAGCCGTTATCCGCGATGCTGGTGACGCTTTTCGGTGTATTTACGATACCTTTTCTTGAGCGGTATTTTCAAAAGTTCACCGATCGATTCTTTTTCAAGGACCGCTACGATTATGCGACCGCTCTTGAAGCGTTAGCTGCGATCCTGCACGCAAGTACGGATTTCCGGGAATTGATCGTGCGTGTAGAGGCAGCCCTAAGGCAGCTGCTGCGAGCCGAGTCGGCAAACATCGTGCTTTACTCGCAGGGAAGCCCACATCCGGACATTCGGGCTACATTTCGCGCGGAATTCGCGGCGCGTACCGCCATCTTTGAACCGATATCGATCGACGGAAAAGAGATCGGCGGCATACTTGTCAAAGAAAAATTGTCCGGAGACTCTTACGGGAACGAGGATATGCGACTTTTGCACGCGTTCGCGTTGCAGGCGGCCACGGCCCTCGCCCGGGCGAAACTTTTCCTGCAGGTGCAAAAGCATGCGAGCGAACTCGAGGACAAGGTCGCAGAACGTACGGCTCAGTTGAAACGTGCGCACGAAAGCGAGCGCCACATGATCCAGGATATCGCGCACGGCCTCCAGACTCCGCTCACGATATTCAGAACGAATCTTGAACAATTACGTTCCGCTATGCTGAACGAGTTGTCGATCGATGTCTTTGAACAATCGCTTTCGGACTTTTCGAGTTTCATCGAAAATCTTCTCCAACTTGCGCATATCGAACATGCGAGCGAGTCGCGCGACTTGAGCGTATGTTGTATATCCGATCTGCTCACCGACCTGCTCGAGGAGTTGACCGTTATCGCAACGGCTCAGGGCATATCGATGGAACACCAGGTGGAAAAAGACATCTTTGTATCGGCGAATGCGTCGCAATTGCGTTCCGCGATCATGAATCCGGTAAGCAACGCGATAAAATATATGGGAAAGGAGGGCCCGAAGAACATCCGCATTTCGCTCACCCGCGAAAGAGTCGCCGCAGTTCTATCGATCCGGGACACGGGAGTCGGGATCTCCGAAAAAGACCTTCCTCACATTTTTGACCGATTTTATAGGGGCAACGCAGGTGGAGACGGCGGCGGATTGGGTCTCGCCATATCAAAAAACATCATCGAAAAGCATGGCGGCACGATCACGGCAGACAGCAAGGTAGGTGCGGGAACGGTGGTGACAATTCGCCTTCCGTGCCTTGAAGTCACACAAAAGGCTGCGTGATATACTTTTGCCATGCGCATGTACGCCATCAAGAACTCCGACCTGCTATTTGATGTCCGACCTGATCAGGGACGCAGCTATATCATCCGCCGTTTGCGCGACCTTCCTCCTGAAGAAAAGCCGCGCGAGAAATTTCTTGCCCTTGGTGCGTCCGCGCTGAGCGTTTCAGAACTCATCGAGGTACTCATCGGGGTCGGCACGACAAAGGAGGACGTCAAAGCGATGAGCGAGCGAATCTTGCGCGAGTACGGCGAGAAAAGTCTTTCCGGTATCACTAACCCGTCGATGTTGAGCAAGGACCTCGACATCCCGATCGGCAAAGCGCTTCAGCTTGCGGCTTCCGCGGAACTCGGCCGGAGATTTTTCCTCAAGAATGAGCGCGGGATCGCGACGATCCGTACGCCTCAGGAGGCATTCGAGTACTTGAAAGACATGCGCGACCTCTCGAAGGAGCATCTACGCGGGTTGTATCTGGATAACCAGCATAAGGTAATTCACGATGAGGTCATCTCGATAGGGACCATCGACAGCAACATCGTGCATCCGCGTGAAGTCTTCAAGCCGGCACTCGAGTATTCCGCCGTTGCGGTCATACTCGCCCATAATCACCCGTCCGGCTCGCTCGAACCGAGTGACGCGGATATTGAGATCACGAAGCAGCTTGTAAAAAGCGGTAAGATCATGGGCATTCAATTGCTCGATCATGTCATAGTGACGAGAGATGCATTCGCAAGCATTCCCGTCGCATATGACTGACACGTACGCTCTGCGTTCCCCGCTTTTTCTCACTAACAGATCATTCGGCGTTGCACTATTCCGTGATGCACCTTCTGAAGAGCGGAAACGGAGTATCGATTTTCATATCGTTTCTAACGATTACTTTGGCACGATCGCGACCACACTTGGCCTTATTGGAGATACGATCTCAGACAACAAGCTGAACATCGCGAAACGGTACCTCTATGAACTGCGCGATGAGTTTATATATCTGCAGGACACGCACAAGATCGAACGCAAAGACTCATTTAATTTGGATTGACCTTCACGAGAATGTTCGCGAATGCCGACTGACCTTGCGCGTTCGTGCCGGTATAGGTGACTACATACGTATGCCCTGCCTGCGCCGCTCCCGTTACATCCGTTTGCGAACCTGAAAGTGTATTGGGATGTCCTGTCCACGGCTGTGAGGCACCACCGTCCATCGTGTACGTGCCGCTCGCCGAGACAGCGTTCGTAACATTCCACTGGTACGTAACCGAGTCACCGACGTTGACGGTAAGACTGCCCTGCCCGTTGCCGGTGAAGGAAACCGCGGGCGTTGCCGGAGCATTCACCGTTCCGTGCGACACCACGATATAGTCGATACCGACATAGACCGCATTAGGATTGGTCGAAATATTGGAGATCTTCAGCGTGTGCGTTCCGGCGGGGAGCGCCGCGCTCTGGAAGAGCACCGCATCTTGCGTCCAGTTCGCCGCTGTGCGCGTGATGGCACCTTGCGAGACCCCGTCGATATACACCTGCATAATGCCGTCCGTGGGACCTTCCGTGCCCACGATCTTGAAGGCGGTCGCATTGTTCGCCGAAAGCGTCGCCGTGTCCCCGATACCCTCGCTGATCTCCTCATCGTTGTTGAAGTTGCCCGGTACGGGTGTGTAATCGACCCAATTGCCGCTGCGAGAGATAAGGTCGCTATCGCCGTTAATAGTATCGGTGTAGGTGGAGGGATAATTGCTGGTCTTAACGGCATTGATGGCATCAAGGAACATCGTACCGTTCTGCTTGGTCGGCATGATGCCGGGGCCGCCTTCGCCAAGTTCATTCCATGCATAAATAACAGCGATGGGCGGATTCGTTTCGATCGATTGGTGGCTGGTCATGAATGTGAAAGCATCCGTTACCTCCTGCTGCCACTGCGTGTACGTAGGCTGGTCAACGTAAAAGCCGTACGGAGTTGTGAGTGCGCGAGGATCATCGTTCGCTGTGAGACCGGGCACTACCGCGACTCCCGCTTGCGCAGCGGCGGCCCAATTCGATTCGTCTTTTGTCATTTGCACGCTGAATGCGCAGTGAGGCGTGGGATTTCCCGGATCCAAGCTACACCCGCTTGGCGTGGCCCCATTACCACTGACGCCATAGGTGCTGACACCGTCAAGTCCGTCCGCTTTTGCGGTCGCCGTATCGGCGTCCGTTTGTATGATGACCGGATCTCCGAGACCGGCAGCTTCTGCCTGCTGATTGAGATAAGCGTGCTCTTGCGGCCAATTCCCGAAGTTCTGATCTATATAGCTCGGGCTTGAGCCGCTGCCTTCAACAAACAACACGGGACGATTGCCGTCGACCTTCAGGTACTGCGGGTCTTGGAAGGTCTGAATGAGATAGGGCAGGTAGGTTGAACGCCAGTAATTCGGAATATAGCCGCCCGCGGAGGTGACGCCGGGAGATATCCAAAGAGCGAACCTGAGGTGACTTTTGTTCGGCGAGGCCAAGTATTCTTTATAGGCATCATATAGTTGTACCTGATTGCCAAATTGCGTGGCATCCTGCATGTACTTGTAATCGTCGAACACCCAGAAATCGAGTCCGTGATTGGCCGCGTCGAGAATCTCCTGATCCATGATAGCTTGTGCGCCTGCGGTATCCGCATCGAACCAGCCGTATGTCGGCTGCCGATAACTCCAAGCGGTGAAGAAATTTGATGGATAGTATTGCGGATAGACCGTCTGAACAGTGGGGAACCAGCCGTCCCAGCGGAACGCGCCGATAAGCGGTGCCTGCGGTTGGGATACAGAACACGAAGCGTACGTATACGTTCCAGAGAGCGCTCCGCTGTTGCACACGCGCGATTGCGATACGCACTGCTGACCGCTTGGCACCGACGCGGACTGGTAGCCGGTGACAGATTGTCCGCTCAGTATTGTCTGACCGTTGAATAGACAACTTGCGGCGCCTCCTACGGAGCAAGAAGCGTACTGATATGTCCCGGACAGCGTCCCGCTGTTGCACGTGCGGCTTTGCGATACGCACTGTTGGCCATTTGGAACACTCGACGCTTGATATGCGGTCACGGATTGGCCGCTGGAAATCGTTTGCCCGTTAAAGATACACGACGTGTTCGTAGGCGGTGGTGCCGGAATTGGTGGTGGAGGGCCTCCTCCACCTCCCCCACCACCCGATCCATTTAAGGTCGGTCCGCTCAACGGAGGTGTTGATGTCGTCGAGGTTTGTCCGGCAAGTTGCGCTTCGAGGGCTTTCAGCTGTGCAAGAAGCGATTGGATGAGAGTTTGGTTGGATGAAGGTTGAGTAGTGATCGTCAGAGGAGTTGCGGCGGAGGTTGCAGAACACGAAAGCCCCATGACGGCTCTGGTCTTTGGGCCGACGACTCCGTATCCAGTCGTTGCAGGAGTACCGGAAGAAACGATATTGTGATTGGATTGCCACTCTTGTACTGCCGCTTGAGTAATGTGGCCAAAGTAGCCGGTGACGTCACTTTGCGGGAAGTTCGAGTATGCGTTGACGAAGAAGGTCTGGAGCGCGGTTACGCCTGCGCCTGAGCTACCAAGAGAAAGTGCCGCGCAAGTGGTTTGAGCGGACGAAAAGAGTGGCGCTGCTGCGACCAGCACGATGGCAACCGCTATGTAGCGACGGTAGTTCAGATGCTAAGAATTGTATCACTTCCAAAACTCGATGTGTGTATGTGGTCACAGATAATTCGATCACCGTCGTGATCGAATTTCCGCGACCCCGCCTCGCGGTCGCGCAAGCTTGCGCGACATCGCTGCGGCTTCCACAAAAGACAGAAAGATCTGCCCTGCGGCAGGTCTTTCTGTCTTTTGTGGACCCACGGGGAGTCGAACCCCGACCTGTTCCATGCCATGGAACCGTTCTACCGCTATACTATGGGCCCAAACTAACCTGCGTATCCTATCAAAGAAATCCCAATAACGTTATAGTGTCTTTTCTACCTCCCGTCGTTCAACGGATAGGACGCGAGCTTCCGAAGCTTGTAATGTCGGTTCGATTCCGGCCGGGAGGATTCGAGCATAACAAGAAGACTCCCGGCCGGAGGAAGGGGTCGGGAAACCTGCCGGTTTCCCGTGGAGGAAGGATTGGGAAAACCGAGGGCGACCAATTTTTCTTAGCGGTATTCCGCTTTAGAAAATGAAGCACCCCTGCGGTGTTTCCCAGAACGGCACGGGAGGAAACGCACCGCTTGCAAAACCGTCACCACTTGAGGCAGAATGTTAAACCATCATGGACTCTTCATGATGAGCGGATATTGTTACTTCTTAGCAGCCCAAGCGCACTAGAATGCCCACGAAACGCGCCTCGGTATTCTCATTTCTAAAAGAAGAATTGCGACTACGCAATCTCGTTGCGTATGCACTCGTATTTCTCACGTGCTTCATCACGGCCAAGTTTGGTCAGTACCTTTTTTATGAGCAGCACACGTCGCCGGCACTGATCTGGGCACCGTTCGGCATCGCGCTCGGGGCGATCCTCGTAGGCGGATACCGAATGTGGCTTCCGATCGCGCTCGCGGAACTCCTCGCCGTCACCTCGGCAGGCATTTCTCCGCTTCCGGTCGTTATTGCAGCAACGGTCGGACAAACGCTGCAGCCGCTGATCGGCGCATGGGTGATGCGCAAATTCGAGTTCGACAACGGCCTCGGCCGGATCCGTGATGCCTTCGTGTTGATCGGGATCGCGTTCATCGCGGCAGCGATCTCCCCTTCTTTCTCGACGTTAGCGCAAGTTGCGACACATACGCTGAATGCGAGCCTCGAGGTCACGTGGGTGCGCAACTGGGCCGGCGGGATCTTAAGCATTCTCATTTTGACGCCGCTTATCACGGTGTGGCTTCCGCTACGCCCGTTCAAGCTCCCTCGTGTCCAGACCCTCGAAACGATGATCGCACTGTGCTTGCTCGCGACCGTCACGATCCTTCTCGGCTGGACCGAGTATGGCGCGAGCTATGGTCTCACGGGTATTTACGTCTTGCTCGCGATCCTCGTTTGGATCTCGATCCGCATGGAGCCGCGCGTCATGACATTGGCCCTGCTCCTACTCGCCGTGCTCGGGATGGGAGGCTCGTTCTATCTTCATAGTGCGACGCCTTTGAATCAGCAGCTTTTCAGCCAGGAACTCTTCATCGAGTTCCTTGCCGTGATATTCATCGTGTTCGAAGGACTCGTCGAAGAGCGTCGGCGCGCACGCATAGCGCTCGAAAAGAACGTGGTGCAACTGGAGCGCGCCATTGAAAAGATCGCGAACGAGGACGTAGCGAAGAACCAGTTCATCGCAACGCTCGCGCACGAGCTTCGTAACCCGCTGGCACCCGTCGTTTCCGCGCTCGATCTCCTCACCCTCCAACAGCCAACGCAAGAAGCGCTGCAGACGATCGAAGGCGCCCAACGCGAACTCAACGTCATGCGAAGACTCCTCGATGACATTCTCGACGTTGCGCGCATCTCGCAGACACGATTCAAACTGCAAAAAGAGGTAATTGACGTACGTTCTCTGCTCGAGCGAGCCGTCGAAAGTACCAGGGTCTTCCTTCGCAACCGAAATCACACGCTCAAGGTCTCTCTCCCCGAAGACAACGTGCTCGTCGAGGTCGATCCGGTCCGTCTCCAGCAGATCGTTGTCAATCTCCTCAATAACGCGGGCAAGTACACGCCGCCGGGCGGTCAGATCGAGCTTTCCTGTCAAAAAGAAGGTGTCATGGCAAAAATACAGGTTCGTGACAATGGTATCGGCATTCCGCAGGAGTCACTCGAGGAAGTATTCGAACCGTTCCGTCAGATCAGGCCGACCACGCAGATAGGTACGGGGCTTGGCATCGGTTTATGGCTCACAAAACAGCTGGTTGAAATGCACGACGGTTTGATCGTAGCCGAAAGTGAAGGCTTGGAACAAGGTAGTTGTTTTACGATCTCTTTGCCGCTCAAAGAGACCCCTCTCCTTGCAACGACCTCTGCCATACAGATCTCTTCGATCCTACGTCCTATGAAAGTATTGGTCGTGGACGACAATGAAGCGGCGGCACACGCGATGCAAAGACTGCTGCAGTTGAAAGGCCACGAGCCCAAGGTCGCGTACGACGGTAAGGCCGCTATCACTTCGGCCGCGGAATTCACCCCGCAGGTTATTCTGCTCGACATCGGCCTGCCGGATATGAGCGGCTACGATGTCGCGCGTAAACTACTGGCGGCGGGGGTCAACGCAACGCTCATAGCACTTACCGGCTACGGTCAGGACGAAGACAAGGAACAGGCGAAGGTCGCGGGATTCGATTACCACCTCACAAAACCGGTCGGTATCGCGGATATCGAAGGGATCCTTTCGCAACTCAAGGTCTGAACACGGGAAAAGCCCCGCCCTCGGAATTGCATAGCAATTCCGAGGGCGGGGCTTTTGTATCGGCTTACTTCATGTGGCCCGAGACGAGCTTCGTCATCTCGAACATCGTTACCTCGCCCTTGCCGCCGAATAGAGGCTTGAGCTTATCGTCTGCCAGGATGTTTCGCTTGTTCTGGGGGTTCTGGAGATCGTTCTTCTTGATGTATTCCCAGATCTTCTTCACGACCATGCCTCGCGACATCGGTCCCTTACCGACGACAGCCTCGAGAGTAGCGTCGAGCTCCAAGGGCTTCAAAAGTGCCGGATTTGCCTTTCTTACCATAAATAATGGGTATAAATGACTTACTGCTAATTTGTCGGCCCATTGTAGCAAGTGTCTAGAGGAGCGCCAGTGGCGCTCCTCTATGCCTGTGTAGAGCCTTCTATCTGTGCCAAGGGTCCCCTTTGTCGACTAAAATCGGTATCCCTGCTCGCCGTGAACGGCCAAGTCGAGTCCCATGGCCTCATCTTGGTCCGAAACACGTAGCGGCATCCTGAACATCACGAGTACTTTCAGGATGATCCACGTCGCGACGAACGAATAGATGCCTGCAGCGACGACAGCGATGAGTTGTATCCAGAGCTGGTGCGGGTTGCCGAAGAGCAGGCCGTTGGCACCACCGGAGTTGATAGCGACTTCTGCGAAGACACCTGTGAGGAGCGCGCCCGTAAGACCGCCGATACCGTGACCAGCCCAAACGTCGAGCGTATCGTCTACCGGCATCTTGTTGGAACGCAAGTGAACCGCAAGGTACGTGACGACGCCGGCGATGATGCCGATCGCGATGGAGGCGATCGGGCCCACGAAGCCGGAAGCCGGCGTAATGGCGACCAATCCGGTTACGGCGCCGATCGCGGCCGCCATGGCCGAAGGCTTCCTGTGTTCCGCCCATGAGAGCGCGACCCACGTAAGAGCTGCAGCGGCTGTCGCGGTGTTGGTTACCACGAACGCGCTCGCAGCGAGCGGTCCCGCAGTGAGCGCCGATCCGGCGTTGAAGCCGAACCATCCGAACCAGAGAAGCGCGGCACCGAGAATGACGAACGGAATGTTGGCGTTGCCCGGTGTCTGCGTGTCGAGTCGTTTGCCGACGATCATCGCGGCGGCGAGCGCGGAGAAGCCCGCGCTCATGTGCACGACCGTTCCTCCGGCGAAGTCGAGTGCGCCGAGGGTGTGCAGCCAGCCGTTGGGCGACCAAACCCAGTGCGCGATCGGGTCATAGACCAATGTAGCCCAGAGAAGTGTGAACACGACCAGCGTTTTGAATCGGATGCGGCCGACGAACGCGCCGATGATAAGAGCGGGCGTCACAATGGCGAACATCGCCTGAAAGATCATGTAGACAAGAGCCGGAATGGTCGCCGCGTATGACGGGTCGGGCGCGTAGCCGACCCCGCGCAATCCGAAGTGCGACAGGTTGCCGATAATGCCGTGCCACGCGTCCGGAGCGAACGCGAGCGAGTATCCGATGACGACCCACTGGATCGAGACCAAGGAGAGGATCAGCATCGATTGCTTCAGGACAGAAACGACGTTCTTTGACGACACCATGCCGCCGTAGAAGAAGCCCACCGCGGGCGTCATGATCATAACGAGCGCCGAGGATGCGAGCATCCATGCGACGTCGCCGCTGTTGATGGCAGCAGGATCGTAACTTCCCGCGGAAGCGCCGCCGAAGTAGATCGCGCAATAGCCGATCACCGCGCCGATCGCGAGGATGAAGATAGCCCACCGCCACATACTTGCTTTAGCCATAGTTGTTGGGTGAAAAGATTTCTAAAAGTTATTCCAAAGGAACTGGTTGTACACCTCGTGGTGATACACGACCTCGGAGCGCTTGACGTTCGTCCCGAGGGCTTTCGGCGAACGATCCGCCGCTGCTTGTTTGAACCTGATAAATTTTTCCTTACTCTCCTCGCCCATCATCTCTTCGACGAACTTGCTCGATTTGCATGCGGCAATGGCGTCGTAGATGTTGTCGGGTAAAAAGCGCACGCGATCGCGCTTCGTATCGTCCTTGGTGAGACGCTTCCCCTCCATGCCCACTTTGAGGATGGTAAAGAGAAGCAAGTAGGGATTAGCGTCCGGTCCGACGGAGCGCACCTCGATGCGGGCGCTGCGTTCGTTGCCGACCGGAATACGGATCATGGAACCTCGGTCTATCGCCGACACCTTGATCTGATTGGGGGCCTCAAAGTGCGGGTCGAGGCGACGGTACGCGTTGACCGACGAGTTCAGGATGAGGCAGATCTCAGGGGCGTGGTTGAGTAGTTTCAGGATGATGTCCCAAGCTCCTTTCGAAAGACCTTCTTCGCCCTTCGGGTCATAGAACGTGTTCTTTCCGCCCTTCGAAAGCGAGAAATTGGTATGCATACCGGAGCCGTTGATGCCCATCAGAGGCTTCGGCAGGAAACTCGCCGTCATGCCCATGGAACGCGCCACCTGACGCGCGATCAGCTTGTAGAGCTGGATGTTATCCGCGGCACGTACCACCTCAGCATACGAGAAGTTCATCTCGAATTGAGAGGGGGCGACCTCCGGATGGTCTTTCTCGTTCTTGAATGCCATCGCGCGCTGTGCCTCGGCGCACTTGTCGATGAACATGCGAAGTTTGTCCTGCGGAAGCGAATGGTAGTAGCCGCCTTCGGTAATGAGCTTGAAGCCGGTCATCGGGTCAAAGTGCTGTTCGGCATATTCGCTTTCAATGAGAAACCCTTCGATCTCCGGCGCCGCGAATGCGGTAATCCCCTCTTTCTTCTTCAGTTCCTGCGTGAAGCTTTTGAGCCTGCCGCGGAAGTCCGATATATACGGTGTACGGTCCCGGTTCATGACCGAGGCGAAACAGATGATCTTGCCCGGCCCGAAGATGTCGGAGGGCATGAAGCGGATCGATCCCCAATCGACCTCAAGACGGAGGTCCGACTCATGTTGCTGGGTGAATCCGCGGATCGAGGAGCCGTCGAACGTGAGGTTGGAAAGCGAATCGAGGAGAAATTTTTTGTCGTAGTCGAGCATGTGCAGTCTTCCTTCGATATCCGAGAAGCACAAGGTGACCGCTTTCACCCCTTTTTCTTTTTTGAGCCAGTCGGAATATTTTTTCTGCAGCTGTTGCGGCGAAAGCTTCTCGGCGTCCTCCTTGGCCTTGAGGTTCATCTCCTCCAGCTTCTCGTAGGGTATTTCGAGGAATTTCTTTAGCTCTGCCATAGATAAATATAAATATCGACTGATTTATAATAATTTCATTAGTATCTAATCTAATTACTACCACAGATAGTTTTTAACAAGTTGATCAATGTGTGGACAACGTGTGTATAAGCCCGCTTTGGGATATAACGGGATGATTGGAACGTCTACAAACCTATGGCAACTCCGAAGTACTGGTGGAAAGAGGCGAAGATCTATGAGCTCTACATAGACAAATTCGCGGGCGATCTCAACGGGCTCGCGGCCGAGCTCGACTACTTCGCCGCGCTCGGCGTGAACTGCCTTCATCTTTTACCCCATTACCCTTCCCCGATGATCGACGGCGGCTACGATGTGACAGACTACAAAAATGTCAGGACCGAGCTTGGCACCGTGGAGGATTTTGCAGAACTTGTTCGGCAAGCTGCAGCGCGCGATATCCGCATTGTGATCGACTGGGTCTCGAATCACACCTCGAGCGAGCATCCGTGGTTCGAGGAAGCTCGCAGCACAAAAAACAACCCGTATCGGAATTTCTATCTTTGGAGCGAGACAGGTAAGGAATTCGCACAAGCGACCAATGCGTTTCCCGACATCAAAGAATCCGACTGGATCTTCAACCCGCGCACCGGGGATTATTATTTTGCCACGTTCTATCCGGAACAGCCGGATCTCAATTGGGACGAACCTCGCGTATTCGCGGAAATGGTCGAGGCAATGGACTTTTGGATAGAACTCGGGGTGTCCGGATTCCGTCTGGATGCTGCCCGTCATATCATCAAGCGTGACGGGACGGATTGCATAAACCTCCCCGAAACGCATTCGGTCCTTAAGCGCATCCGGGCGCACTTCGAAGAGCGCGGTTTCCACGACGTTATCCTCATCGCCGAAGCGGTCGGAAACCTCGACGTAACAAAGGCATATTTTGGCGACGGCGACGAATGTCATATGGTGTACCACTTCGGACTTGCCGAGCAAATGTGGCTTGCTCTCGCAAAAGGTGACAGAACGAAATTCGAGCGGGTATTGGAGGAGTCGAGAGACATCCCCGAAAACTGCCAATGGGTCGTTTTCCTTCGGAATCACGATGAAATAGCGCTCGGCGACCTTGACGAGAACGATCGCGCCGCGCTCATGCAATTCCTTGACCCGGATAAGCGGTACTGGATGGAAAAAGCGAACCTTACATCGATGCGTCTGGCCGAGGTCTTTGCCGGCGACGAGACGAAGATCCGCGCCGCGCTTGAAATGCTTTACAAAGCACCCGGCGCGCACGTGATGTACTACGGCGATGAAATAGGAATGCGCAATCTGGACAGACAGGAGGGTATCGTCGACACCCGGAAATACGTACGCGGCGTATTCGATCGCGAATCCGCCCGATCGCAGATGAAAGATCCGGGATCCCTGTTCAACGAGGTGGCCAAATTAATGCGGTCGACGAGCGCCGAGGTCGTGCATGCGGAAGAGGCTCTTCCGGAACCTCCCGAGGAACAACCGGACGACGTCGATACTAACTAAAGGAACGTGAACGTACCGACGATGCGTTGCAGGAGCGACGATGCCTGTCCTTCATCGAACTGTTGCAAATTATATTCAGCCGGGAAATTTCCGAGCTGCGAAGAGTGGATCG